>Ga0214917_10001694_pt1 | contig 28122 bp, 25 predicted proteins | sample LL_1208_BB_MetaG_FD_177983 | JGI IMG/M metagenome (GOLD analysis project Ga0214917, IMG submission 177983) | Freshwater microbial communities from Lake Lanier, Atlanta, Georgia, United States - LL_1208_BB | ecosystem: Environmental > Aquatic > Freshwater > Lake | place: USA: Georgia | collected... | reverse complement strand
CTGGTGGATCTGTTGCTGGCCCCTTAGCCGCGCTGGCGACAATCTGTTCAGCCATGGTTGTGGGCCGGGCCGGTTCTGCCTAGATAAAGGCCATTCCACGGCAGCGCCTCATGTGCTTCTCCGCCTCCGCCAGCTTTACGGCCGCTGCGGTGCTGATGCCCCTGGGTCTTTATTCCACCCACATCGCCCGCAAGACCGCTCAGCCCGACTACGTGCCCCTGGCCCTCACCCCCTTCTTTTTCGGTGTGCAGCAGTTCGTGGAAGGGCTGGAGTGGACGGCCATTGACCAGGGCAAGGTGGAGCCTCTCACCAGCTTGGCGGGGCTGGGATTTCTGTTCTTCGCCTACTGCTTCTGGATGATCTGGATCCCCTGGAGTGCCTGGTCGGTGGCCAGAAGCACCGATTCCAGGGCCCTGCAGAATCGGCTCAAGGGGGTGGCGATTGTGGCCACGCTGCTGGGCATTGGCTTCTACCTGCCGGTGTTGCTCAATCCGCCCGCCCTGCAGCCGGCCGTGCACAGCACTGGTCGCCTGGTTTACGACATCTCCAATCTCCATAGCGCCTTCCACAATTTCGTGAACACCAAGCCCGTGGGTGAGCTGGTGTATTGGGGCTTCATCGTGTTGCCGCTGCTGGCGGTGAGGGACAAGGCGGTGAAGCTGTTTGGGGTGCTGATCTTCGTGTCGATCTTTCTCACCTGGTTCACCTACAGCAAAACCTTCAACTCGGTGTGGTGCTTCTATTGCGCCGTGCTTTCGATCTTTGTGCTTTACATCATCAATCGCCCTCGCCTCAGGGCCGCCGCCACCAGCTGAGCCGCCAACTGAGCTGCCGGATTGATCGCCATGGGCCAGTGGCTGCTGCAACAGCTGGAAAGGCTCGGTGCGTGGCTGGTCCACACCGATATCGGCCTCAGCCTGCTGCTGCTGGTGGGGCTGTCGATGTCGCTCTCTCACGTGTTCGCCCTGCTGGCCAATCGCCTCACGGCGCGGCAGATCCTGGTGCATCTGCTGCTGGATGCCCTGATGCTCTCCCTGGCTTTCCTGCTGAGCAGCGGCACCGACATGGTGCTGTTGACCCTGTTTGCCTCCCGCCAGGTGAGCCCCAGCGATGTGCTCAACGGTCTGGCGCCCTGCCTGCTGCCCGCTGTGTTCTATGTGTTTGTGGCAGCCCCCTATGTGAGCGATTTGATCGCCCTGGTGATCTGGTTGATGGTGCATCTCAATGTGGTGAGTTTTCTGCACGCCCGCTTTGATCTCCCCCCGGCTGAAGCGCTGCTGCTGGCCACCCCCGGCTATGTGCTGGCCCTGCTGCTGGTATGGGTGCTGTTTCGTCAGAGCTGGCGCAACAGTTACAGCAAACTGGCCTCGCAGCTCTCCGGCTGATGGCAGCGCCCTCCGCCGCCGCTGTGCGGGTGCTGCAGCTGAGTCAGCGCCTCAATCTGCGCCTGTTCATGCTGGTGATGGCCGTGGGCCTTGGCCTCAGCCTGGTGGGCTTTGGCCAGCTGCTGTTGGTGCTCACGGCCGTGCTCTCCGCCGCGGATCTCGGCTTGCTGCTGCGGTTGTTCGGCGTGTTGCTGCTGGTGTTGATCCCCACCGCCGGCATCTATTCGCTGGTGACGCAGTTTGCCTTCTGGGAGGGTTGGCTGGCCGGTTTGCCCCAGCCGGAGCAGATCTTTGCAGGCCTGTCTTCACCCCAGCGCTGTTATGTGATCTACCTCGATGGCATCCATCAGCTGGAGCGTGATCATCCGCCGCGGGTGTCCACCTTCCTGGCGCTGTTGGAGGCGCGGCTGCAGGCGGACACCCGCCTGGTGCGCGGCCTTGAGGCCTACACGGTGTTGCCGGTGGCCCTGGCGGAGGATGCGGGCAGCGCCTGGTTCTGGCGGCGCCTGTTCGCCCTGCAGGAGCATCATCCCAATGGCCTGGTGCAACTGCTGGCGGCCGTGCTGGTGCAGGCCAACAACGTGATCAAGGTGGGCATTTCCTCGGATCGTCGCTATGGGCCGATCCTCAACTACGAGCTGGCCCTGAAGATCTGCCTGCGCTTAGCGGAGGTGGGATTTCGCCGCGACGCCGGTTCCGAACTGGTGCTGCTCGGCTACAGCGGTGGCGGTGAGATGGCCATGGGCGTGGCCGACTATCTGCGCCGCCTCACGGGGGCGCCGGTGCGGATCATCAGTTTCTGCGGCGTGTTCAGTGGCAACCAGGTGCTCGATGGCGTGGCCGCCATCACCACGATCGTGGGCAGCCGCGATCCGGTGGCCGCCTTCGGCCGCGTGGCCTATCCGGGGCGCTCGCCCCTGCTGCCCCTCTCCAACTGGAATCGAACGATCCGCTCTGGCCAGGTGAGGCGGGCCACCATCCCCGGCATGAACCACAACGGCCAGCGGGGCCCGTTTTCGGAGCGGTTCCGCGGCCAGGTGATTCAGCAGGTGTTGGCGGCGCTCAGCCAGCCCTGAGCTGCTCCACCAGGCGGAAGGGGCTGCTGCCGGGCTGGCTGCTGAGCAGGCGCTGCCGGGCGGCCTGGGCCTGGGGTCCATGCAGGGCGCTGTCCAGGGGCAGCGCCTCCAGGGCCCGCCGGTAGCGCTCCAGGGCCTGCTGGTGTTCCGGTAGCCGCTCCAGCCCGGCTGCCACCGCATCACAGCGGCGGCCCAGCCGCTCGCGCCAGATGCCCCCCAGCAGCACGGGAAACAGCTGGCAGCGGCCCTCCATGGCCTGTTGCAGCAGGGCAGAGCTGTCGATGCAGAAGCCCAGCGACCCGTAGCCCCCGTGCAGCAGCTGCCGCTCGCTGGCTTCGAGGTTGTGGATCAGGGCGATCAGATCGCAGAGCTGCAGCGCCTGCAGTAGCTGATTCCCCTGCCATGGCTCCCCCAGGTAGCGAACGGTGCCGTTATGGCGATCGTTCTGCCAGGGGCGGTGCAGGTCGTTGAGGCCCTCCCAGCCGCACAGCCCCTCGGTGCCCTGGTAGTACTGCAGGCGCATCACCGTGTTGCCGCAGCTCAGCTCCATCTCCAGGCAACTGTGGGGCAGCAGGGCCCGCAGTTCCTCCCCGTTGGCGTCCAGCAGCCCGGTGCGGATCGGCAGGGCCAGGGGCACCTGGCTCCACCCTTGCCCCTCGCGGGGCACACTGGCCCCCAGCCCGAAGCTCGCCACGCTGCAGCGCAGCTGGGCCCGGGCCTGCCAACCCCGCTCCAGCAAACTCTCCACCCAGCTGCTAGCGCAGCTGCAGCCATCGATGCTCCAGCTGGATGCCCCGACCGGATCCGCCAGCAGGTTGGCCCCGAGCCGGTTGAGCACCATGGCCGCCTGGCTGTTGCGCCGCCGTTCGGCCGCGCTCTGGTCGTGCTCCAGGCCCACGTTGTGCCACACCAAGCCCCCGCTGAGCTCGCTGCCCCGCGATGACCGCTGGGGCTGGGATGGTGCCTGGGGCTGGTCCAGGGGCTCATCGCCGCCCTCCGCATTTCCGTCCAGCAATTGCTCGAGGCTGCCGGGCAGCTGCTGCTGCCGCTGCCAGAGCTCCAGCGCCGTGGGTTGGTTGGCCCCAGGTGCTGGCAGCAGATGGGGCAGATCGTCGGCCAGGGCCGTCAACAGCGTGGGGGTCAGCAGGCCCCGCTCCATGATCCCCGCCAGGGTCTGCAGCCGCGGCGGCAGTTGGGCCGGGCTCAGGCGCCAGCCCCGTGGCAGCAGCCACAGCACCGGCAGCAGCGCCTGCCGGTGCAGTTCAGCGGCGAGCCGTTTCAGCCATTGCTCCCGGGTGAGCCCGGTCTGGAAGAGGGTGAGCTCCAGGGCCTGCTCGAAGCCCGTGAGCGGCAGGGGGCAGGCCCAGTCTTGATCCAGGGCCAGGGGATCGTCCCGCTCGTCCCGCATCACACGGCCACCAGGCCCGAGTGGCGGATCAGGGCTTCGCTGCTGGGCTGACGGCCGCGGAAGGCCTCAAACACGCGCTTCGGGTCGAGGCTGCCGCCCAGGCTGAGCACGGTGTCGCGGAAGCGGCGGCCCGTGTCGCGGATCTGTTGCTCGTTCTCCAGACCCACCTCCTCGAAGGCCGCGAAGGCATCGGCGCTCAGCACTTCCGCCCACTTGTAGGAGTAGTAGCCCGCGGAGTAGCCGCCGGCAAAGATGTGGCCGAAGCTGCAGAGGAAGGCGTCTTCGTCGATCGGGGCCAGCACCGTGGTGCTCTCGGCGATGGCGCGCCGCAGCTGTTCGGGGCTCTGGCCGCAGCCGGGATGCCACTGGCTGTGCAGCCGCAGATCGGTGAGGGAGAAGTGCACCTGGCGGAGGGTGGCGGCGCCGCCCATGAAGGTGCGGGCAGCCTGGAGCTTGGCGAACTCGGCCTCCGGCAGGGGTTCACCGCTCTGCCAGTGGCGGGCCATGCCCAGCAGGGTGGCACGGTCGTAGCACCAGTTCTCCATGAACTGGCTGGGCAGCTCCACCGCATCCCATTCCACGCCGTTGATGCCGGCGGCCTGGGGACGCTCCACGGTGGTGAGCATGTGCTGAAGGCCATGCCCGAACTCGTGAAAGAGGGTCTCCACCTCCTCGAAGGTCATCAGGCTGGGGGTGTCGCCCACGGGCGGGCTCTGGTTGCAGACCAAATAGGCCACCGGCAGCACGGGTGTGCCATCGGCCTTGCGGGAGCGCACCAGGCATTCATCCATCCAGGCGCCGCCCCGCTTGCTGCCGGGGCGGCTGTAGGGATCGAGGTAGAAGGCGGCCAGCGGTTGGCCAGCTGCGGCACCGCTGCCCTCCAGCACGCGGAAGAACCGCACCTCCGGGTGCCACACGGGGGCCTCGCCGTCGGCGGCCTGAATGCGGATGTCGAACAGGCGGCCGCAGAGGCTGAACAGGCCATCGAGCACCTGCGGCAGCGGGAAGTAGGGGCGCAGGGCCTCGCTGTCGAGCTGGAAGCTCTCCTGGCGCAGCACTTCCGCCCAGTAGGTGATGTCCCAGGGCTGCAGATCACGGGCCTCGGGGGCTGCATGGCGCTCAGCGCAGGCCCTCAGGGCCTCGAGCTCCTGCTGGGCCACGGGCAAGGCCGCCACCCGCAGGTCCTCCAGGAGCTGCTCCACGGCGTCCACAGACTCGGCCATCTTGGCGGCCAGGCTCACCTCGGCCCAGTTGGCGTAGCCCAGGCGCTGGGCCTGTTCGCCCCGCAGGGTGAGGATCCGCTCGATCAGCGGCCAGTTGTTCAGCTCGGCTGCGCTGCCTTCACCCTGGCCGGAGGCGCGGCTCACGTGGGCCTTGTAGAGCTGCTCCCGCAGATCCCGCCGGCGGCTGTACTTCATGAAGGGGGCGTAGCGCGGCATGTCGAGCCCCACCAGCCAGGGGCCGTGTTCGGCGCTGGCGTCGGCATCGCCGGCGGCCCGTGCCGCCTGGGCCAGCTGCCCCAGCAGGCTGGGCGGCAGCCCCTCGATCTCCTCGGGGTTCGTGAGGCGAAGGCGGAAGGCATTGGTGGCATCCAGCACCTGGTTGCCGAAGCGGGTGGACAGTTCGGCCAGCTCCTGGCTGGCGGCGTTGAAGGCCTCCTGTTCGCCGCCGCTGAGGCCCACGCCCCGCAGCCGCATGTCCCGCAGCTCGGCCGCCAGGATCCTCTGTTGGGTGGCATCGAGCTGGCCGGGGGCGCTGAGGCTCGCCGCGGCGTGCTGCTGTTGCAGGGTTTCCAGGGCCTGGAAAATCACCTGGCTCTGCCCGGCGCGGTTGCTGAAGCTCACCACGGCCGCCTGCTGGCTGGCGTGGGCGTCGCGCAGTTCAGGGCTGTTGCACACCCCGTTGAGGTGGCTCACCACCCCCCAGCTCCAGCGCAGCCGCTCCCCCAGCCGCTGCAGCGGATCCATCACCTGGTGCCAATGCAGGGGGGACGCCGCGGCGAGCAGCGCCTGCAGCTCCTGTTCCAGGGCGGTGAGTTCGGCTTCCAGCTGGGCCATCAGCTCGGGCATCTGGGTCGTCACCGCCTCAGGGGTGATGGCCTCGAAGCTCGGCAGACCCTCGCCGCGCAGCAAGGCAGGAAAGGCTGTGGCGGTGCCGGAAGTCATCGAAGGTTGGGCCCTGGGATGGGGCCATTCCAGCTCAGCTGGGGTTCGGGCGGTGGTTCAGCCCAGGGCGGGAAGCCGGCCGATGGCCACCACGGTGCGTGAGGCCAGATCGTTGGCCAGGGCTGTGGTGCTGGCCTCGTAGAGGTCGATCGCCACCCGCGGCCAGAAGCCGATCACCAGGGTGGGCACCAGCAGGGTGAGCCCGATCACCAGTTCCCGCGGCTTCATGTCGCCCACCACCGCCAGGGCGGGGATGCGGGGGCCGAAGAACACCCGGCGGCAGAGGCTGAGCAGATAGATCGGTGTGAGCACCACGCCGATGGCGGCCAGCACCACGGTGATCACCCGGAAGCCCACCGTGAAGCCATCGTTGCTCGTCACCCCCAGGAACACGGTGATCTCACTCACGAAGCCGCTCATGCCCGGCAGGGCCAACGAGGCCAGGGAGCTGGCCACGAAGAAGGCGAAGGTGATCGGCAGCACCTTGGCCAGGCCGCCCATGTTGGGGATCGAGAGGGTCTTGGTGCGCTCGTAGAACACCCCCGTCACGAAGAACATCGCAGCGGCGATCAGGCCGTGGCTGATCATCTGCAGCATCGCGCCGCTCATGCCGAGGCTGTCGATCGCACCGATGCCCAGCAGCACGAAGCCCATGTGGCTCACGGAGCTGCAGGCGATGCGCCGCTTCACGTTGTCCTGGGCGAAGGCGTTGAGGGCGCCATACACGATGTTCACGATCCCCAGCACGATCAGCGCCGGGGCCAGCTGCAGGTGCGCCTCCGGCAGCATCTGCACGTTGAAGCGCAGCAGGGCGTAGCCCCCCATCTTCAGCAGCACCCCGGCCAGCAGCATCGACACCGGCGCGTTGGCCTCGCCATGGGCATCGGGCAGCCAGGTGTGCAGAGGGAACATCGGCAGCTTCACGCCGAAGCCCACCAGGAAGCCGAGGTAACAGAGCAGGCCGAAGGTGCCGCCGGGGCTGCGGGCGGCCAGCTCGGAGAGGTTGAGGGTGAAGGGGCCGTTGAGGGCCAGGGCCAGGCCGCTCAACAGGATCAGCAGCGAGGCCGTGGCGGTGTAGAGGATGAACTTGGTGGCGGCGTACTGGCGCTGATGGCCGCCCCAGATGGCGATCAGCAGATACACCGGCACCAGCTCCAGTTCCCAGGCCAAGAAGAAGAGCAGGAAGTCTTGAGAGAGGAACACCAGGGCCTGGGCCGAGGCCTGCAGCAGCAGCAGGGCGAAGTAGAGGCGGGTTTTCTTCTCGATGTTCCAGCTGGCCGCCACCGACAGCAGCGTGACCAGGCCCGAGAGCACCACCAGGGGCGTGGAGAGGCCGTCGGCCGCCAGCGACCACTCCAGGCCGATGGCGGGAACCCACGCGAAGCGCTCCACCAGCTGCAGGCCGGCAATGGAGCCGTCGTAGTGCTGGCTGAACACCACCAGCATCAGCACCAGATCCACCAGCAGCGTCGCCAGGGCAATCGTGCGCGGCAGCTTCGGATCGGTGCCGTCGCCCGGCAGCAGCATCAAGAACGGCGCCACCATCGCCGGCAACAGGGTGATCAGGCTCAGCCAGGGGAAGGAGCCCGACAGGCTGGACGCGGCCGTCAGGGGCAGGTTGGCGTCCATCTCGGCCTTGGCTGGGGGTGCTGAATCGATCCGGCCTCAGGTGGCTCCCGCCTGGAGGAACCGGGCCGGGGCGAGCTCAGGTGAGCGCAATCTAACAGTGTGAGTATTTCTACTCAAGCTGAGCGTTTTGGTCGCTGGGCTGGTGCTAGGCGGGTCGTGGGGGGTGGTCAGAGGTCGTGCCAGCGGCTGCCGGTCTGCTGGAGTTGCAGCACCTCTGATCTCGACGCTACGCCTTCGGCCTCCCAGGCCGTCACCATGGCCCGGCTCACCGCCGTGGCATGGGCCTTGCTGGCCAGGGCCAGGATGCTGGGGCCGGCGCCGCTGATCACGCAGCCCCAGGCCCCGGCGTCGATGGCGGCCTGGCGCACCTGGCGGCCCCCCTGGATCAACCCCCAGCGGTAGGGCTCATGGATGCGATCGTGCATGCCATCGGCGATCAGATCGCCATTGCCGGTGCGCAGCCCCTGCAGCAGCAGGGTGAGGGAGCCCAGGTTGGTCACGGCGTCGGGGATCGAGATCACCTTGGGCATCACCCGGCGTGCCTCGCTCGTGGAGAGGCGGATCGATGGGATCGCCACCACCGCCTGCACCTCCGGAGACCACTCGCAGCGCACCACCCGCCAGCGGTGGGAGGCGGCCTTGGCCGTCATGCACAGACCCCCCAGCAGGGAGGGCACCACGTTGTCGGGGTGGCCCTCGATGTCGATGGCCAGCTCCAGCAGCTTCTCGCGGCTCAGGGGTTCACCGATCAGGGCATTGGCCCCCATCAGGCCCGCCACGATCGCCGTGGCGCTGCTGCCCAGGCCCCGGGCCGGCGGCACCACCAGCCGCACCCGCGCCTCGATGGCGATCGGTTGCTCCCCCGCCTCCTTCCACACGCGCTGGGCGGCGCGATACACCAGGTTGTCCGGTCCGCCCCGCAGGTGGGCGCCCTCGCTGCCCTCGATCACCAGCTCGAAACGCTCGCCATCGCCCTCGATGCAACGCATCTCAAAGCGATTGTTCAGATCGAGGGCGGCCCCCAGGCAATCAAAGCCGGGGCCCAGGTTGGCTGTCGTGGCGGGAACATCCACCACAACCCCCTGTCCAATGCGGGGGCGCACCATGCGGTCGCTACTGCTGCGGCCAGTGTCCCACCCGCCGGGTCTCAGCCCTGCAGCATGCGGGCGCGGCAGGCGGCGCTGAACAGCCCGGCCTCGGGATCGGTGAGGGCCATCACCGGCACCTGCTCCACCACGGCGCTCAGGCGCCCCTTGGCCAGGAACGCCCGCTGAAAGGCAGGAGAGCGCAGCTCCGCCAGCAGCTTTCCGGCCGTGCCACCCCCCAGCCAGAGCCCCCCCAGGCAGAGGCTCTGCAACACGACATCGCCGGCGGCACTGCCATAGGCCCCCAGCCAGAGATCCAGGCTGCGCCGGGCCAGCGGGTCGCCCTGGGCAGCGGCCCGGGCCGTGGCCGCGGGGAGCTCATCACTGTCGATGCGGGCCAGATGGTGCTCCTGGCCGCCGGGTTCCACCGCCAGGCGCCAGCGCATCACATCCCCCAGGCCGGTGCCGCTCACGATCCGCTCGATCGACAGCCGCTCCAGGCCCAGATCCGCCATCAGCCAGCACTTGAGATCCCATTCCTCGGCGCTGCGGGGGGCGAATTCCGCGTGGGAGGCCTCGCTCGGCACGGCCACCAGTCCGGTGAGCGTCGGGATGCCAAGGGCCACCCCCAGGCCGGTGCCAGCGCCGAGGATCGCCACCGGGGCCCGGGGGTCGGCCTCGCCGCAGCCCGGCAGCAGGGGGGCCTGCTGGTGGCTGGCCAGATGGGGCAGGCCGTAGATCAACACGGCGAAATCGTTCACCAGCTCCAGCTGCTCCAGCCGGCAGGCCTGGGCCAGGGCCCCCTGTTCCAGCAGCCAGGGCAGGTTGGTGAGCTTCACCCGGCCGTGGCGCACCGGCCCGGCAACGGCGAAACAGGCGCGGCTGGGCCGCTCTTCCCACGCTTCCCCTGCCGCCAGGAAGTGATTCACCAGGGCGGCGAAGTCGTCCCACTCGGCCGAGAGGAAGCGTTGGCTGCGCCCCTGAACCAGCTGGCCCGCCTCCAGGCGGTAGAGGGCCAGCAGGGTCTTGGTGCCGCCGATGTCGCCGGCCAGCAGGCTGGTCATGGGGCCGGACTGGCGGCGGCGGGGAGCCCCAGGCCTGCATTCCGCCCGTCATTGGCGCGGCGGGCCGCCGCGAGCAGATCGGCCACCGCCACTGGGCCCAGATCCCCATCGCGGCGGCTGCGCAGGCTGAGCTGGCCGCTCTCGGCCTCCTTGGCGCCGATCACCACCAGCACGGGGATCTTCATCTGCTCGCCGTTGCGGATCAGCTTGCCGAGGCGATCGCCGGAATGGTCGATGCTGGCGCGGATGCCGGCGGCGTTGAGCTGGCCCAGCACCTGCTCGGCGTAGGGGCGCACCTCATCGGTGACCGGCAGCAGCCGGATCTGCTCGGGCGCCAGCCAGAAGGGGAAATCGCCGGCGTAGTTCTCGGTCATGATTCCGAAGAACCGCTCCAGGGAGCCGAAGATGGCGCGGTGGATCATGATTGGCCGCTGGCGCGTGCCATCGGCGGCCACGTACTCCAGCCTGAAGCGCTCCGGCAGGTTGAAATCGAGCTGGATCGTGGAGCACTGCCACATCCGGCCGATGGCATCTTCGATCTTGAGATCGATCTTGGGGCCGTAGAAGGCGCCGCCGCCCTCATCGATCTTGTAGGCCCAGCCCTTGCGGTTGAGCGCCTCGATCAGGCCGTTGGTGGCCAGCTCCCACACGGCGTCTTCGCCGATGGATTTGTCCGGGCGGGTGGAGAGGTTGATCTCGTAGTTGCGGAAATCAAACGTGGAGAGGATCTGCTCGGTGAGATCGAGGATCCGCAGGATCTCATCAGTGATCTGCTCCGGCAGGCAGAACACGTGGGCGTCGTCCTGGGTGAAGCCCCGCACCCGCATCAGGCCGTGCATCACGCCGGGGCGCTCGTAGCGATACACGGTGCCCAGTTCGGCCCAGCGGATCGGCAGCTCCCGGTAGCTGCGCAGGGTGCTGGCGTAGGTGAGCACGTGGAACGGGCAGTTCATCGGCTTGAGTTGGTATTCCCGCTCATCCACCTGCATCGGCCCGAACATGCTCTCCCGGTAGAAGTCGAGGTGGCCTGAGGTTTTCCACAGGCTGATGTCGGCCACGTGGGGGGTGTAGAGCAGCTCGTAGCCGGCGGCGAAGTGCAGGTCCCGCCAGAGGTTTTCGATCAGCAGGCGCATGCGGGCGCCGCGGGGGTGCCAGAACACCAGGCCGGCGCCGGCCTCGTCCTCGATCGAGAACAGATCCAGATCGGTGCCCAAGCGGCGGTGATCGCGGCGCTTGGCCTCTTCAATCCGGCGTTTGTACTCGGCCAGTTGCTCCGGTGTTTCCCAGGCGGTGCCGTAGATGCGCTGCAGCTGGGCTTTGGTCTCATCACCCCGCCAGTAGGCGCCAGCCACGCTTTCCAGCTCGAAGGCCTTGGCGTTCAGCTCGCCGGTGTGGGCCACGTGGGGGCCGGCGCAGAGGTCCCACCATTCTTCGCCGAGGGTGTAGAGGGTGATCGGCTCGTTGATGCCCGCCAGGATCTCCAGCTTGTAGGGCTCGTTCTGGGCCTGGATCCGTCGTTCGGCCTCGGCGCGGCTCACCTCGATCCGCTCGAGCGGCAGCTTCTTGTTGATGATCTTGATCATCTCCTTCTTGATGGCCTTGAGATCGGCCTCGGTGAAGGGATCGGGGCTGTCGAAGTCGTAGTAGAAGCCGGCTTCGGTCCAGGGACCGATGGTCACCTGGGCCTTGGGAAACAGCTTCTGCACCGCCATGGCCATCACGTGGCTCATCGAGTGGCGGATGCGCAGCAGCTGCGGGCTGTCGCTGGTTTTGGGCAGGCTGATCGCTGCCGGCTCGGCGGTGGTGGTGGTAACCGCGGCACTGCTCGGGATCGGGTCGGCAGGGCGGGTGGCGGTCACGGCACAGGGGAGGGCAGTCCCGATCCTACGCAGGGCAAATCGGGCTTCCTAGGCTGGCCGGGTGAGCGACTCCCCGCTGCCACCACCCACCCCGCCGCTGCCGCCCTCCTCGGAATCGGCCCAGCTGCTGGATCAGCTGCTGGATTCCCTGTTCGACGACTTCAGCACCTGGTTTCAGCGTGGTCTGGTGTTGCTCGATCGCACCCCGGAGAGCCTGCTGCCGCTCCGGGAGCAACAGGAGCTGCGCCTGAAGCTGGAGACCGCCCTGCGGGAGATCGCGGCCACCCGCAGCTTGCGCGGAGCCTGCAGCACCCCCATGGCCGTGGACATGGACGCCATGACGCCCTGGCATCGCCTGATGATGCGCGTGTGGAATCTCTCCTCCATGCTGCGCATCGCCGGCCTGGTTCAACCCGGCGAGGGGCCCTGAGCCTCAGGCCTGGTTGGTGCTGCTTTCCAGACTGTTGCGATAGAAGCGCACGAGCTCCTCGGCCCGTTTCACCGGCTGCCCGTAGGCACTCATCCCCTCCAGGGTCGGGAACGAGGCCCACTCCCGGGCCAGCACCGCCATGGCCTCGGAGGTGAGGCCGGCCCTGTCGATCGTGGCCAGCACGCCGCGGCGGTCGATCAGATACAGGGCCGCCTGGTCCTGGCTGGCGGGGTCAAAGCTCTCCAGCTGCAGGCGCCGGGAGGCCTCCCGCCAGGTGCCCGGCAGGAACTGGTAGGCCCCGGCGGCGGCACTGGTGTAGCGCTTGTGCACCACAATCTCGGGGTGGCGGGCGAGGCTGGTGAAGTGGCCGCCGCCATAGAGGGTGTGGTAGCCCTCACGGCTGCCCTGCTTCCAGGTGCCCTCGGCATAGCGGATCGTGTTCAGCAGGGCCCGGCGGACCGGCGTGATCGCGTAGGGCCGCTGGGGGGAGGCAGGTTGGTCGGCGGCCCGGGCGGTGCTTTGGCTTCCCTGCAGCTGTGGTGCGCTGAGCAGCGCCAGGGCACTTGCGCAGAGCAGCAGGGGAGCGGAGACGGTGGGCAGCAGACGGGAAACCTTCAAGCGGCCAGGCAACACGGATTGGCAAGAGCCTGCTGTCCAGTCCGGGTCTGGGGCGAGACCCCCGGGAACCGGCCTGGACAATTGAGACTCGATGTGCGTATGCCCCGTCTGTTCCGATGGGTCGCGTCTGCGATTGCTGGGAACGCCCCTGTTGATCAGGGTCTGGGTCCCTGGGTTCACTGAGTGATGCGGGCGGTGATTTCCCTGGACGGTTGCCGCCGGTTGAATCAGGGAAGTTAATGTTTTCTTCCGGAATGATCAGTGGACGGGCAGGAAGCCAAGGGCCGCGCGGGTGCGGTCCAGGGTGGCCTGGGCCACGCTCTGGGCCCGTTCCCGTCCACCGGCCAGCACCCGATCCAGCTCGGCAGGGTCGGCGCTGAGCTCGGCATAGCGCTGCTGCAGCGGCCGCAGGGCCTCCACCGCGGCCTCCGCCAGCAGGGGCTTGAAGGTTCCCCAGCCCATGGCCGCGCATTCGGCAGCCACGGCCTCGCGGCCCTTGCCGCTGAGGATCGCGTAGAGCCCGAGCAGGTTGTCGGTTTCGGGGCGCTCCGGGTTGCCGAACTCGAGGCCCATCACCGGGTCGGTCTTGGCCCGTTTGATCTTCTTGGTGATCAGCTCCGGCGGATCCAGCAGGGTGATCCGGGATCCCTCGTTGGGATCGCTCTTGCTCATCTTGCTGCGGCCATCGGTGAGGCTCATCACCCGGGCCCCCTCCTTGAGGATCAGGGGTTCCGGCACCTTCAGCACCGGGATCGGTTCGCCATCGGCGTCCTTCTGGCCGAAGCGGGCGTTGATGCGCTGTTGGGCGATGTCGCGGGCCAGCTCCAGGTGCTGTTTCTGGTCTTCGCCCACCGGCACCAGATCGGCGTCATAGAGAAGGATGTCGGCCGCCATCAGCACCGGGTAATCCAGCAGGCCCACCGACACCTGGTCGCCCTGCTTGATCGCCTTCTCCTTGAACTGGATCATCCGCTCCAGCCAGTTGAGCGGCGTGACGCAGTTCAGCAGCCAGGCCAGCTCGCTGTGGGCCGGCACGTGGCTCTGCACGAACACGGTGGAGCGGCTGGGATCAATGCCGGCCGCCAGATAGAGGGCTGCCGTCTTGCGGGTGTCGGCCGCCAGCTGCTCGGGATCGTGGGGCACCGTGATGGCGTGCAGGTCCACCACACAGAAGAAGGTGTCGTGGCTGTCCTGCAGGTTCACCCAGTTGCGGATCGCCCCCAACCAGTTGCCCAGATGCAGAGCGCCGGTGGGCTGAACCCCTGAGAGAACCCTTGGGCGTGGCATCGTGGCGTGCTCGCGGTCCGCGGGATTCTGCCGTGGGGCAGACCCCGTGAACCGCCACCGGCTTCAGGCCTCCTTCAGGCCTCGCTGCTGTCTGCCGCTGCCGCGGTTTCGGGAGCACTGGTTTCGGCAGCTTGGGCCTCCACAGCGGCCTCGGCCTCCACAGCGGCTTCAGCCGGGGCCTCTGATTCAGCGGCAGCCTCCACCACCGGCGCAGGAGCGGCGGGGCGAGCCGGGCGGGCGAAGGGATTGGGGCGGTTGCCAAGGCGCTCACCGCCCCGGTCCCAGCCCCGTTCGCCGCGGCCTTCGCCACGCCCTTCACCACGACCGCCACTGCGGCGCTCGCCCTGGGGACGGCTGCCGGCACCGGCGCGGTGCTGGGCCACCAGCTCATCGAGTTTCCCCTCCTCGAGCAGTTGGGCCACGGTGCGGATGGAGAGGCCCAGGGCCGCCACGGTGGAGCGCAGGCCAAAGGCCTCCTGCACGGCGCGGGCGGCACGCATTTCGTTGTCGCTCAGGCGGATGCGGAAGCCACCGGCATCCCGGTTGCCGCCTTCCCGCTGGGCTTCCCCCGGGCCGCCCTCACTGCGGCGCCGCTCGAAGCGACCGCGACCCTCGCGACCTTCGCCGCGGGCCCCCTGGCTGGATTCGAACTGGTTGGCCTCAAACGTCCCGTCGGCCATGGCCGCGCACCCTGAAAATCAGGGGCAAGTGTGCCGCATGGTGGGCTCTGCTGGCCAACACCATTCGAGCCGGTGCGCTTCGCCGCTGCCGCCCCGGGCCAGCACGAGCATCGGCAGCGGCACGGGCCCTGCCATCTCCAGCTGGCGGCGATAGAGCGCCAGCACCGTGAGGTAGCGGGCCAGGGTCCAGCCGTGGTTGCCCTCATCCTGGGCCTGCCAGTAGCGGCGCAGGGCTTCGGAACACGCCTGCCGGCCGAACTCCTCCCAGCACTGCTCCTGGGCTGCCTGGTCCGGCAGGCCGGAGCCGCGCAGCTGGCGGAAGCGCACCAGTTCCGGGGCGTCGGCGCTGCTGTCGGGCGGCAGGGCCTGGGCCAGCCGGGCCACGGGCACCACCTCCAGATGCAGCCAGCAGCGCTCCAGCAGCAGCACCGGCAATGCGCCATGCCAGCGGTGTTCCTGCTGCTGGCGCTCCAGCATTGCCGCGATGCGCTGCTCCAGCCTTGGGGTGAGCAGGGTTGCCAGCTCAGCCATGGGCTCCACTGAAGGTGATGGAGGGGATGGCGTATTCCCGGGGCTCGAGGTGGATCGTGCAGCGCACCTGCCCGAACCGTGCCTCCAGGTGTTCCTCCACCAGTTCGGTGATGCGGTGGGCCGTGGGCAGGTCGTCGGCGTCGACCACCATATGCAGCTCGATGAACACCCGCTGACCCAGCACCCCGCGGCTGGCGATGTCGTGCACGTTCAACACACCGGGCACCGCCATGGCCACCTCGTGGATGGCCTCCGGGGCGATGGCGATCTGGTCGACCAGCCAGGGCAGGTTGGTGCGCAGCACCTGCCAGCAGGCCCGCACCAGCAGCAGGCAGAGCGGCATCGCCACGGCCACATCGAACCAGTTCTGCTTCAGCAGCATCACGCCCGCCAGACCCAGCAGCACCATCACCGTGGTCCAGATGTCGCTGCTGGTGTGCCGCGCGTCCGCCAGCAGCAACTGGCTGTTGAGCCGTTTGCCCTCACTGCGCTCATAGCCGGCCAACAGCAGGTTGAAGCCCAGCACCAGCAGCAGCACCAGCAGGTCGTGGCGGTCCATGCGCAGGGGCTTGAGGCCGGTGGCGATCCGCTCGATCGCGGTGCGCAGGATCTCCACGGCGGTGAACAGGATGAAGCCGGCGATGGCCAGGGCTCCAATCGCCTCGTACTTGTCGTGGCCGTAGGGGTGATCCCGGTCGGGCCGGGGGTCGGAGAGGCCGTTGGTGAGCAGCCCCAGCAGGCTGGACAGGCCGTCGGTGGCGCTGTGCATCGCATCGGCCAGCACCGCCAGCGAACCGCTCATCAGCCCCACCACCAGCTTGAGCAGGCTCATGGCCACATTCACGGCCAGGGCCACCAGCAGCACCCGCTTCACGTCGGCGCGGTTGTCGAGGCTGGTGGTGCCCATGGACCGGCGCTGGCAGGCAGGCAGGAACCACGGTATTGGGTCTGGGCAGCAGACACCAGTTGAGCTAGAGAAGCTGGACATCGATGCGCCAACGCCGCGGTTCGCTTGACTGCTCCCGACGCCCCCACCGATCCCACTGCGTTGCCCTGGCTGGCCCGGCGCTCAGTCCGCAGCCTCTGGCCCGTGGCAGGCGCCCTGGCGGGAGGTGTGCTGCTGTTGGACAGCCTGCACGGGCCCTTCGGCGCCCTGTTCAGTCTCGGTGCCGGCGCTGCAGGGCTGTGGCTGTTGGGCTCATCGCGCCGTCCCGTTGCCCCCCCGTTGCCCCGCAGCTCCGAGGCCTGGATCGAGCGCTGCCAGGCGGTGTTGGACAGTTTCGAGCGGCTGGAGCAGGAGCCGGAGCCCACGGCGGCCCAGCAGCAGCGCCAGCGGCAGCTGGACGATCTGCGTCAGCGCCAGCAGCGGGGCCACCTCGACCTGGCCCTGGTGGGCACCGAGCTGCCCAGCCAGGCCCTGCAGCCGACCCTGGTGGCCGCCTGCCGCGCCCCCCTGCCCCTGAAGCTGCACTGGACCCATCCCCTGCCGGCCTACAGCCCCGATTGGCAATGGCCGCTGCTGTTCCGGCAGTGCGATCTGCTGGTGTTTTGCCTGGCCTTGCCCCTCAAGGCCGTTGATCTGCGCTGGCTGGAGGCCCTGCCCGAGGGGCAGGCGGTGTGGCTGCTGGTGGATGGCGGGGCTGAACCGGCTACGAGCCTGCGCCTGAAGGAGCTTGTGGGCCAGTTGCCCGATCGCTTCCGCCAGCGGTGGCTCCCCTGGAACCCCGCCTGCCCCGCTGGCCTGAGCAGGGATCTGGCCCCCCTAGCGGAGCAGCTGCGGCGATCGGGGCCGCAGCAACTGGAGCTCACCCAGCGCCGCTGCCTGGAAGCCCTGCATGCCACTTGGCAGCTGGAGCTGGAGGCCCTGCGCCGCCAGCACTGGCAACAGCTGCTGCAGCGCACCCAGTGGACCGTGGCGGCCGGAGTGGTGGTGGCGCCCCTGCCTAGCTTGGATCTGCTGGTGTTGGCAGCCGCCAACGGCCTGATGCTGCAGGAGATGGCCCGGCTCTGGGATTGCCCCTGGTCGCTGGAGCAGTTGCAGGCCGCCGCCACGGAGCTGGGCAAGGCTGCCCTCACCCTGGGGGTGGTGGAGTGGAGCAGCCAGGCCCTGGCCTCGCTGGTGAAGCTGCATGGGGCCACCTGGCTGGTGGGCAGTGCCCTGCAGGCCTTGAGCGCCGCCTACCTCACCCGTGTGGTGGGGCGCGCCATGGCCGACTATCTCGCCCTGGCATCGGGCGTGCCGGAACAGGAGCTGGCCTCCCTGCTGCAGCGCCAGGCGCCGCTGTTGGTGGCCAGGGCAGCGGAGCAGGAGAAGCTCGATTGGGGTCTGTTCCTGAAGCAAGGCCGCAGCTGGCTGAGCCAGCAGACCCTTCTGCCTGCCGCCTGACGAGGCTCGTGCAGGCCTGGTGCAGGTCTGGTGGCCTGTTTGCTGGGCCGCTTGATGGCCGGGCCCTCGCGGTTGGCTCGCTTCATGAAGCGTTCATGAAGCTCTTTGTGAAGCAAGATTTTCTTTTGAGAACTTAATTTTTGCTCCGGGATTTCCTGGGCGGGTCTCCGTAGCGTTGCCATGCCACGTTCTGTGGCCACCCTGTACTCATTCGCTTCCATGACCACTGCAATCCGCAGCGGCCGCGCCAATAGCTGGGAAAGCTTCTGTCAGTGGGTCGCCTCCACCGACAACCGCATTTATGTGGGTTGGTTCGGCGTGCTGATGATCCCCTGCCTGCTGGCGGCCACCATCTGCTTCATCGTGGCGTTCATCGCCGCTCCCCCCGTCGACATCGACGGCATCCGTGAGCCCGTTGCCGGTTCGCTGATCTACGGGAACAACATCATCTCCGGTGCTGTGATCCCCAGCAGCAACGCCATCGGCCTGCACTTCTATCCCATCTGGGAAGCCGCCAGCCTCGATGAGTGGCTGTACAACGGCGGACCTTATCAGCTGGTGGTGTTCCACTTCCTGATCGGCATCTCCTGCTACATGGGCCGTCAGTGGGAGCTGTCCTACCGCCTCGGCATGCGCCCCTGGATCTGCGTGGCCTACAGCGCCCCGCTCTCGGCCGCCATGGCTGTGTTCCTGGTGTATCCCTTTGGCCAGGGTTCCTTCTCCGATGGCATGCCCCTGGGTATCAGCGGCACCTTCAACTTCATGCTTGTGTTCCAGGCTGAGCACAACATCCTGATGCACCCCTTCCACATGCTGGGTGTGGCCGGTGTGTTCGGCGGCAGCCTGTTCTCCGCCATGCACGGCTCCCTGGTGACCTCCTCCCTGGTGCGTGAAACCACCGAGAGCGAGAGCCAGAACTACGGCTACAAGTTTGGCCAAGAGGAAGAGACCTACAACATCGTGGCTGCCCACGGTTACTTCGGTCGCCTGATCTTCCAATACGCTTCGTTCAACAACAGCCGCAGCCTGCACTTCTTCCTGGCTGCCTGGCCGGTGGTTGGCATCTGGTTCACCTCCATGGGCGTCAGCACCATGGCCTTCAACCTGAACGGCTTCAACTTCAACCAGTCGATCCTGGATGCCCAGGGCAAAGTGCTTCCCACCTGGGCCGACGTGCTGAACCGCGCCAACCTGGGTATGGAAGTGATGCACGAGCGCAACGCTCACAACTTCCCGCTCGACCTGGCCGCCTCCCAGGTGACCCCGGTGGCACTCACCGCCCCCGCCATCGGCTGATCAGGCGATCACCGGTTGCGCAGCCCCCGCCTCGGCGGGGGCTTTTTGCTGGGCATCAGTTGCGAGGATGGCGCCGAACGCAGCGGCCCCCTTGGCGGATCAGCACTGGCCCTGGTGGCCCCTGTTGCCCCTCTACCCCTATGGAACCCGGCGCACCCTGGTGCGTGAGCTGATCCCCGACCAGCTGTGGAGTTTCGAGCAGCTGCAGGGGATCTTCTATGTGGCCGTGCCGATCCGCATGACCGTGGCCCGGGTGTCCGGCGGCCTGATGCTCTATGCGCCCGTGGCTCCCACCGCCGAGCTGCTGCGGCAGCTGCGGGAGCTGGAGCGGCGCCATGGCCCCGTGCGCACGATCGTGCTGCCCACAGCTTCGGGCCTGGAGCACAAAGTGCCCGTGCCTGCCATCGCCCGGGCCTTCCCCGATGCCGAGGTGTGGGTCACGCCGGGGCAGTGGAGTTTTCCCCTGCCCTTGCCGCTGGCCTGGCTTGGCTTTCCCTCCCGTCGCACCCGCGTGCTCGGTGAGCAGGGGTTTCCCCATCCTGAGGAGCTCAACTGGCTGTCGCTGGGCCCGATCGACCTAGGGCTCGGGCGCTTCCAGGAGTACGCCTGCCTGCACCGCCCCAGTGGTGCCCTGCTGATCACCGATGCCCTGGTGGCGATCGAGGCCGATCCGCCGGAGCTGTTCGCAGCCGATCCCTCCCCGTTGCTGTTCCACGCCCGGGATCGCGGTGATCAGCCGCTCGTGGACACCCCGGAGCAGCGGCGCCTGGGCTGGCAGCGGCTGGTGCTGTTCGCCTCCTATCTGCGGCCCGACCCCCTGCAGGTTCCGCCGCTGCTGTCGTTGCTGAGCCAGATGCTGCGCCCGGGCCTGCGTTCCCCCCGCAGCTACTTCGGCCTCTACCCCTTTCGCTGGCGGGAGGGCTGGCAGGACTCCTTCCAGCAGTTGCTCGCCGATGGCCAGCCACGGCTGCAGGTGGCCCCCGTGCTGGAACGCCTGGTGTTCCCCAGGGCCCGCGATCCACTGCTGCACTGGTTGCGGCAGCTGAGTGGCTGGAGTGAGCTGCGCTGGGTTGTGCCCGCCCACTACGCCGCGCCGATCGCCACGTCTGCCCAGCAGCTCAGCCAGTTGGCCGATGCCATCGAGCAGCGTCCCTGGGCTGTGAACGAGGGCAACTGGGCCTATCTCGCCTCCCTCGACCAACTGCTGCTGCGGTTGGGGGTGGTGCCGCAGCAGCCTGGGCCCTGAACAGTGGGGCCGGGCGCGACGCGATCAGCCCGGTTTCAGAGTTTGAGTTCGCCGGGGTCGCTGTCGATGCCCTGATCGCCGAACAGGCTGGCTTCCAGTTCCATGCGCTGCTCCATCTGGCGCAGGAAATAGCCAGTCATCATCGCTGAGGCCAGTAGGCCCGCCAGATGGTCGCGACTGGCGGTGATTTTCACGTCGAAGTGCTCACCGGGCAGCATGCCCAGCAGACCTTGCACGTTGTGGCGGATGATGTCCTGAATGTCGCTGCTGGCTGAGCGTGCGACCCGTTGGAGCACATCGGGCGACTGGTCCTGCAGGTATTGGATCAGCGAGTTGGTGCTGACTGCCTCACTGTCGCTCGTCAGGAACTCCGGGTTGAACATATCCGGTGTGCACCGCGTCACACTTGCACCCTACCCCAGCTCTGAAGCGTCATCGAGAGGGCTGAATGCGGGGAACCGTATCGGTCCGATCCGATGCAATGGCCAGTAGCGGAACACGGCCGTGCCGATCACCTCGCGCTGCGGCAACGGGCCCCAGAGATGTGAATCCAGGCTGGCGTTGCGGTTGTCCCCCAGCACCAGCAACGTGTCTTCGGGCACGGTCACCGGACCGAAGTCGTAGTTGATCGCCTCGCCTCGCCAGGGTTCGTCGACAGGTTCGCCATTGCGGAACAGGGTGCCCTGGCTCACCGCCACTTGATCCCCGGGTTGGCCGATCACCCGTTTGATCAGCGCCGCCTTGGGGTCATAGCCGGCCGCCACCAGGGCCGGCGGGGCGTGGAACACCACGATGGCGCCGGCGGGAAGCGGCCGCGCCAGGTGTGGGCGCAGTTTCTCCACCAGGATCCGGTCCTGCAGTTGCAGGGTGGGCAGCATCGAACCGGAGGGAATCCAGCGCGGTTCGATCACCGCCCAGCGCAGTAGCAGGGCAACCGCCAGCCAGATCAGGAGCGAATGCCAGCCCCGGGGCTTCGGGGTGGATGGGTCGGGCACGGCGCCCATGGGCTGCAGACCTGTGAGCATGATCGGCACATCCTGATCACCCGCCCGGCTCGGTGCTCGCCTCCCCCGCCCCCTGCAGCGCCGAAGCCAATTTGGGTGCTGCCCTGGTGCTGCTGCAGCGCCTGCAGCGGCTGGGCCTGCGGCGCCTGGTGCTCTGCCCCGGCAGCCGCTCGGCCCCCCTGGCGGTGGCGGCTGGTCTGCTGGCAGGCCCGGAGCTGGATCTGCTCACGGCGGTGGATGAGCGCTCGGCGGCCTTCCTGGCCCTGGGGCTGGGCCGCGCCGATGGCCTGCCGGCGGCGGTTGTGACCACTTCAGGAACGGCGGTGGCCAACCTGTTGCCGGCGGTGGTGGAGGCCGACTTCGGAGCTGTGCCGCTGCTGCTGCTCACGGCCGACCGTCCGGTGCGGCTCAAGCACTGCGGGGCCAATCAGACCGTGAATCAGGAGGCCTTCCTGGCCCCCAGTTGCCGCAGGGTGGTTGAGGCTGATCCCCGCGGCCTGGCGGCGATGGAGGCCTCGGCCCTGGCCGAACTGGCGGATCGCGCCTGGAACGGCTGCCTGCTGGCACCGCTGGGCCCGGTGCATCTCAATCTGCCGTTTGAAGAGCCGCTGCACGCCAGCCCGGCGGAGATCGCTGCCGTCAGGGCCCGACTGATCGCGAACGCGCCGGTGGCTCCCCTGCCCCCTGCCGGATCGCCCACAACTGTCGGGCCTGAGGTCTCCGCGGCAGCAGACGGCGCAGCCTGGGACGGCCTGGATCCCGATCGGCCCGGCGTGGTGGTGGCCGGGCCCTGGCGCGGAACGGCGGAGCAGCTGGCCGCCATGGCCGCCGCCCTCATGCGCCTGCAGCGCCGCACGGGCTGGCCCGTGCTGGCCGATGCCCTCTCCGGGCTGCGGGGCTGGCCGGGGCTGGAGCTGGTGCATGGCTACGACCTGCTGCTGGAGGCCCCCGGCGGCTGCCCCTCCGCCGAGCAGCTGCTCCGGCTGGGGTCGATGCCCGCCAGCCGCCGCCTGCAGCGGTGGTTGGCGGCCTGCTCTGGCCCGCAGCTGCTGATCAGCCATCGGGATCCCCGCAATCTCGACGCCAGCGGCACCGCCACCGCCCGCCGGGGCGAGGGGCTGGAGCCTTGGCTGGCCAAGCTTCCTGCCGCTGCCCTGGAGGCTGCTCCCGCAGGGGCCAGCCTGGAGCAGGCCCGCCGTTGGATCACCGCCGATCAGCAGCTGCAGGCGTTGCTGGATCAGGCCCTGCCCGCCCGGGGGGCGGCCACGGAACCCGCCCTGGCCAGGGCCCTGAGCCGCCTGTTGCCGCCTGGCATTCCCCTGATGCTGGCCAGCAGCAGCCCCGTGCGCGACTGGGAGAGTTTCGCGGCATCCGATGCCTGCCATCGCCCGGTGTTCGGCTTTCGCGGCGCCTCCGGCATCGATGGCACCCTCTCGATCGCCGCTGGTTTGGCCCGATCCTGCGGCCGGCTGGTGCTGCTCAGCGGAGATCTGGCCCTGCTCCATGACGCCAACGGCTGGCTGTGGCAGCAGCAGTTGCGCCAGCGCGGCGTTCAGCTCACGGTGGTGCTGGTGGAGAACGGTGGCGGCGGCATCTTCGAGCAGTTGCCGATTCGGTTGCCGCCGGCCGAGCCCACGCTGCTCGATTTCGAGCGCCTGTTCGCCATGCCCCAGGCCATCGACCACTGCGCACTGGCGGCCGCCCATGGCGTGCCCAGCCGCCGCCTCTCGCTGCTGGAGGATCTCGCCGCCGCCTTGGATTGGGCTGCGGCCGAGCCCATCGCCCTGGTGGAGGTGCGCACCGGGCGAGAGGGCGATGCGGCCTTGCGCCAGCAGCTGCGCCGCAGAATGGCCAGCGATCGCTGAGCTGGGTTGATGGCGTCTTCCATCCCGCAGGCCGCCTCCGTGCCGGATCCTGTGCAGTGGTTGCCCCAGGGCGCCTACGACGACATCCGTTTCGATCTCAGCGACGAGGGCATCGCCCGCATCACCATCAACCGGCCCCACAAGCGCAACGCCTTTCGCCCCAAAACGGTGATCGAGCTGTTCGACGCCTTCTCCCGGGTGCGCGACAACCCTGCCATCGGTGTGGTGCTGTTCACCGGGGCCGGCCCGGCCGCCGATGGGGGCTATGCCTTCTGCGCCGGCGGCGATCAGAGCGTGCGCGGCGATGGCGGCTACGTGGGCGACGACGGCCTGCCGCGCCTCAACGTGCTCGATCTGCAGCGGCTGATCCGCAGCCTCCCCAAGGTGGTGATCGCCCTGGTGGCCGGCTATGCCATCGGTGGCGGCCAGGTGCTGCACCTGCTGTGCGACCTCAGCCTGGCGGCCGACAACGCCGTGTTCGGCCAGACCGGGCCGCGGGTGGGCAGCTTCGATGGTGGCTTCGGTGCCAGCTACCTGGCCCGGCTGGTGGGCCAGCGCAAGGCCCGCGAGATCTGGTTCTTGTGCCGCCAGTACAACGCCCGCCAGGCCCTGGAGATGGGGTTGGTGAATGCGGTGGTGCCCCTGGAGCGCCTGGAGCTGGAGGGCATCCAATGGGCCCGCGAGGTGTTGGGCCACAGCCCCACGGCCATCCGCTGCCTCAAGGCGGCCTTCAATGCCGAAACCGACGGCATGGCGGGCCTGCAGGAGCTGGCGGGGCAGGCCACCCATCTCTTTTATCGAACCGAGGAGGGTCAGGAGGGGCGCAATGCCTTTCTGGAGAAACGGGCCCCCGATTTTTCGGCAAGTCCCTGGCTGCCTTAGCTAAGGGTGAACCAGCTGCGTCGATCCGGCCCTGTGTTCGCTCTGAGGCCCCTGCCGCATCGCCCCAGGTTGGTGCTGGCTGTTGCCGCCGGGTTGCTGTTGTTTTCTGGCGGATCAGCCCTGGCCCGCAAGCCGGATCCGATGCCGCCGCCGGCCCCTCCCGTCACGGATGCGGTGGCCCTCCAGGCGGTTCCCCCCAGCCTGCTCCAGCGGAGCGGCCTGCAGCTGGTGCTGGATCGCCAGAGCCGCCAGCTGATGGTGCTGGACAACGGTGAACTCAAGCGCCGCTATCCAGCCGCCGTGGGCACGGTGGGCTGGGAAACGCCCGCTGGCCGTTTTCAGGTGCTGGAGAAGCAGGTCAACCCCGTGTGGGAGCACCCCGGCAATGGCCAGACCATCGCTCCCGGCCAGCAGAACCCCCTCGGCTCCCGCTGGATCGGTTTTTTCCGCGATTGCAAGGGCCGCAAGGGATGGGATGGGGAGCGCTATCTCGACATCTCCGGCTGCACGGTGGCGGGGTTCCACGGCACACCCCACCGCTGGACCGTGGGCCGGGCCGTGTCCCATGGGTGCGTGCGCCTCTATGAGGAGCACGTGCAGGAGCTGTTCGAGCTGGTGCAGCTGGGCACCCCGGTCACGGTGCTGCCCTGAATTCGCCCGTAGAGTTGCGCCCTCTTCGGCCCTTGTTCCCCATGCGCGTGCTGTTCGCCGCAGCTGAATGCGCCCCGATGGTGAAGGTGGGGGGCATGGGTGATGTGGTGGGCTCCCTGCCGCCAGCCCTGGCGGCCCTCGGCCACGACGTGCGGCTGATCATGCCGGGCTATGGCCGCCTCTGGAGCCGGCTGGAGATCCCGGCGGAGCCCCTGTGGCGCGGCCACACCATGGGAACGGATTTCGCGGTGTTTGAAACCCGCCATCCCACCAATGGGCTGCCCCTCTATCTGGTGGGCCATCCGGTGTTCGACCCCGAACGCATCTATGGCGGCGAGGATGAAGATTGGCGCTTCACCTTCTTCGCCAGTGCCAGCGCCGAGTTCGCCTGGCAGCACTGGAAGCCTGAGGTGCTGCACTGCCACGACTGGCACACCGGCATGATCCCGGTGTGGATGCATCAGGACCCGGAGATCAGCACCGTCTTCACCATCCACAACCTCAAATACCAGGGGCCCTGGCGCTGGAAGCTGGAGCGCATGACCTGGGTGCCCTGGTACATGCAGGGCGACCACACCATGGCGGCTGCGCTGCTCTACGCCGACCGGGTGAATGCCGTATCGCCCACCTACGCCCAGGAGATCCGCACACCTGAGTACGGCGAAAAACTGGATGGCCTGCTCAATTACATCAGCGGCAAGTTGCGGGGCATCCTCAACGGCATCGACCAGGACGACTGGAACCCCGCCACGGATGCCACCCTGCCGGCCCGGTTCTCTGCTGACGACCTCAGCGGCAAGGCCGTCTGCAAGCAGGTGTTGCAGGAGCGCATGGGCTTGGCGGTGAACCCCGACACCTATTTGATGGGGGTGGTGAGCCGTCTGGTGGATCAGAAGGGCATCGATCTGCTGCTGCAGGTGGCCGATCGGGTGCTGGCCTACTCCGACAGCCAGTTCGTGGTGCTGGGCACCGGCGACCGCAACCTGGAGTCGGGGCTGTGGCAGATGGCGGCGCGCCATCCCGGCCGCTTCGCCGTGTTCCTCACCTACGACGACGCCCTCTCGCGCCTGATCTATGCCGGCAGCGATGCCTTCCTGATGCCCAGCCGCTTCGAGCCCTGCGGCATCAGCCAGCTGCTGGCCATGCGCTACGGCTCCGTGCCGGTGGTGCGCCGCGTGGGCGGTTTGGTGGACACCGTGCCCCCCCACGACCCGGCCCGCCACAGCGGCACCGGCTTCTGCTTCGACCGCTACGACCCGCTCGATTTCTACACCTCGATCGTGCGGTCCTGGGAGGCCTACCGCCATGGCGACAGCTGGCGGGAGCTGCAGCGCCGGGCGATGCAGGCCGACTACAGCTGGGAGCGCTCCGCCCTGGCCTACGACCAGATGTACAAGGAGGTGAGGGGCGTCAAGGAGCCCAGCCCCGATGCCACGGCCGTGGAGCAGTTCTCCCAGGGTCAGGATGCCGACCCCAGCCGCCAGGGCAGCGACGAGCGGGTTGCTGAAGTGGTGTCCTCCCAGCCGGCGCCCTCCCAGCCGGCTCCCTCCTTCCCGAACCCCTTGGCCCTGCTGCGCCGTCGCGGCGGCGGCTGAAACGCGTACGGCCATTCGCCATGGCTCGCGAATCCAGCCCCGAGCGCCAGGGCCAGGACCCACCGCCTGGCTCCTCCCTTCCGGCTCCCTATCGCAATCCCTGGCGGGTGCTGGGCGACGACCTGCGGGCCGTGGCGGCCGACCTGCGGCTGCGCCTGCGGGAGCTGTGGCGCCGCAACGGTGAGGGCAGCCTGGCCTTGCCGCCCTGGTGGCCCAGCGATCGCGCGCCCCTGTTCTGGCCGCTGCTGCTGGCGGCCGCGCTGGCCCTGCTGGCGGCCGTGGGGGTGGCTGTGGCACGGCATGGCCCCGTTGCCAGCCCGTCGTTGCCCCTGCCGGAGCAGCCCCAGGAGCGCCCCCAGGAGCGGCCGCCGCAGCCGCCCCCAGCCGCGGAGGATTCACCGCCGCCTGCCCCGGGGCCTGCTGGTGCGCTCTTGCCGGAGCAACCGCCACCGGAATCCCCCCCTGAACCTGAACCTGAACCTGAACCTGAACTGATGGCGCCGACAGCGCCGCCGGCGCCGCTCCCGCTGGCCCAGGCCGATCCGCTCCAGGAGTTTCTGGCTCAGCCAGAGGTGGAGCCCCTGCTGGAGGGTGCCCAGGCGGATCCGGCCCTCTCCAGCCTTCGGCTGCGGGTGCGGGCGGCGTTCCTGAGCCAGCCCCTGGCGCAGCAGCAGCGCTGGGCTGAGCAGTGGCAGCAGTGGGCCCTCGAGCTGGGCTATGAGCACCTGGAGCTGCGGGATGCCAACGGGCAGCTGGTGGCCCGTGAGGTGCTGGTGGGCACGGGCATGATCGTGCTCAGTTCCCGCGCATAGGGGTTGGGGTGATGTTGCTGAGCCAGTTGGTCGCGTGCTGGGGTGAGCCCCGCGGAGGCTCCGGCTTCAACCCCGATCAGCCCGTGGGTGCGATCTGCACCGACAGCCGCCAGCTGCAGGCGGGCCAGCTGTTTGTGCCGCTGGTGGGGGAGCGCTTTGATGGCCACAGCTTTCTGCCCCAGGCGGCCCAGCTGGGGGCCCAGGCTGCCCTGGTCCAGCGCGATCGCGCTGGAGCTGTTCCCGCCGCACTGCTCCACTGGCTCGTCGATGACACCCTCGACGCCTACCAGCAGCTGGCCCTGATGCACCGGCGCGCGCTGCCGGCGCCCGTGGTGGCCGTCACCGGTTCAGCCGGCAAGACCACCACCCGTGAGCTGATCCGCGCGGTGCTCAGCCAGCTGGGACCCGTGGTGGCCAGCAGCGGCAACGAGAACAATGACATCGGTGTGCCGCAGACGCTGTTCAAGGTTGATGCCGCCCATCGGGCCGTGGTGGTGGAGATGGGCATGCGGGGCCTGGGGGAGATTGAACGGCTCAGCCGCACCGCCGAACCCGACGTGGCGGTGATCACCAACATCGGCACGGCCCACATCGGCCGCCTGGGCAGCCGCGAGGCGATCGCCACGGCCAAGTGCGAGATCACGGCAGCGCTGCGGCCTGAGGGGCTGGTGGTAACCCCCGCCGGGGATCCGCTGCTGGAGCGGGCCCTCGCTTCAGGGTGGACGGGGCGGGTGTGTCGCGTGGCGCTCCAGGGGGAGGCGGGGGCAGATCGGGCGGATCTGATCGGTCAGATCGATGCCCCTGCCGGCACGATCACCGTGCAGGGCACCAGCTTCAGCCTGCCGCTGGAGGGTGAACACAACGCCCGCAACCTGTTGCTGGCCCTGGCCGTTGCCAGGGAGCTGGGTCTGGTTCTGCCACAGCTGGAGCCCTTGCAGGTTGCTCTGCCGGGTGGCCGGAGCCGTCGTGTTCCGATCGGCGAGGTTGTGGTGCTCGACGAGACCTACAACGCCTCTCCGGAGGCCGTCTTGGCGGCCCTGGCCCTGCTGGATCGCCAGCCGGGTCGCCGCTTCGCCGTGCTGGGCACGATGCTGGAGCTCGGCGATCAGAGCCTGGCGCTGCATCGCCAGGTGGCCGAGCGGGCCGCCCAGCTGGGCCTGGATGGTCT
>Ga0214917_10001693_pt1 | contig 28128 bp, 18 predicted proteins | sample LL_1208_BB_MetaG_FD_177983 | JGI IMG/M metagenome (GOLD analysis project Ga0214917, IMG submission 177983) | Freshwater microbial communities from Lake Lanier, Atlanta, Georgia, United States - LL_1208_BB | ecosystem: Environmental > Aquatic > Freshwater > Lake | place: USA: Georgia | collected... | reverse complement strand
CTGTTGAACGTGGCCTTCTCCGCGTGGCTCGCCACGCGCCGGGCCGCCGCGGCCGCCCGCGAGCAGCAGGCGCGGGTGGCCGCGGCGCTGGCCGAAAAACGCGTGGCCCTGTCGCCCGCCGTCCTCGCTGCACTGCATGCGCTCACGGGGAGCCACTTCGTGGTCTGGGACGCGACGGGCGCACGCACCGGCGCCGGCTCGCTGCCGGCCGAGCGAATGGCCGACGTGGGCGGCGGCGCCTGGGCGCAGGGGATCGCCGCCGGCCAGATTTCGCTCGGCGGTGTGCGGTATCGGGTCGGCAGCGTTCAGGCGGCGGGCGTGCGACCGGAGACGGTGCTCGTGCTGACGCCCGAGAAGCCCGCGCTCGTCGCGGCATTCGAGACCGTCTGGCCCGTGTTCGCCGTCGCGGCCGCGACGCTCGGCCTGCTCGTGCCGCTCTCGCTGCGCACGACGCGGTCGCTCGCGAGCCGGATCACGTCGGTGGAGCGGCACGTCGCGCGCATCGCCGCGGGCGACTTCGGCCCCCAGTTGACCACCGCCGACGGCACCGACGAGGTCGGCCGGCTGGCCGCCGGCGTCAATCGATTGAGCGCCACGCTCGAGCAGCTGCGGTCATCGCTCGTCGCCGGCGAGCGGCAGCGGCTGCTCGGCCAGCTCGCCGCCGGCTTCGCCCACGAACTGCGCAACGCCGTCACCGGCGCTCAGCTCGCGATCGACGTCCATCGCCGCCGCTGTGGCGGTGGCGTCGCCCCCGCCGACGACAGCCTCACCGTCGCCACCCGGCAGTTGGCGATCCTGGAAGAGGAGGTGCGGGGGCTCCTGGCACTGGGCCGCCCCGGAGAATCGATCCGCGGACCGGTCTCCGTCGACGAGTTGGTCGCGATGGTCCGCGACCTCACCGCCCCGCGGTGCGACCATGCGGGCGTCCGCCTCGAATGCGGAGGCCCGACGGGCGTCACGCTCGTGGGCCGCATCGAGTCCCTGCGCGCCGCGCTCGTCAATCTCGCGCTCAACGGGATCGAGGCCGCCGGCCGCGGTGGAAACGTGCGGCTGTGCACCGAGACGCGTGGCGACCACGTCGAACTGGCCGTCGAGGATTCGGGCCCCGGACCGGCCGAGGCGGTTCGCGCCACGCTCGGCGAGCCGTTCGTGACCGGCAAGCCGGAGGGCGTCGGCCTCGGCCTGGCGATCGCCAAGGCGGTGGCGGAGGAACACGGTGGCTCGCTCACGTGGAGCCGCCCGGGCCAACGCACCCGGTTTGCGATCGTCCTGCCGGCGGCGACACTGGAGCGGTCGACCGTGCCCGACGCCTCGGAGTCCGCCCCATGAGCCGCATCCTCGTCGTCGATGACGAGCCCGCCATCGGCTGGAGCCTCCGCGAGATGCTCGGCGAGGAGGGGCATGCCGTCGAAGTGGCCGCCTCGGTCGAGACGGCACTCGAGACCTGCGGACGTTTCGTGCCCGACGCGCTGCTGCTCGACGTCCGACTCGAGGGCCGCGACGGGATCGACGCCCTGCCCGACCTGCGGGCCCTCGCCCCCGACGCGCGGGTGATCGTGATGACGGCCTTCGGCGATCTCGCGACGGCCGTCCGCGCGATGGAAGGGGGGGCATTCGACTACCTCGTGAAGCCCTTCGACCTGGAACGCGTGTCCGGCGTGGTGGCGCGGGCCCTCGCGACGCGGCCGGCGACCACATCCCCCGCACCGGCCACCGCGGCCACGGCCGGCGTGCGGCTCGTGGGCCATTCCGCACCGATGCAGGATGTGTTCAAGCGGATCGCGCTGGCGGCCCCGACCGACCTGCCCGTGCTGATCACCGGCCCCACCGGCACCGGCAAGGAACTGGCCGCCCGGGCGATCCACGCCCACTCGCCGCGCTGCCGGCGGCCGTTCCTCGCCACCAGCCTCGCGGCCCGGGCGCCGAGCGTGATCGAAAGCGAACTCTTCGGCCATGTCCGCGGCGCCTTCACCGGCGCCACGGGCGACCGGGCCGGACTGTTCGAACTGGCCGGCGGGGGCACGCTGCTCCTCGACGAGATCGGCGAGGCGCCTCCCGAGGTGCAGGCGAAGCTGCTGCGGGTGCTCGAGGCCCGCGAGATCACCCCCGTGGGCGCGGCGACACCGCGACCGATCGACGTGCGGGTCGTCGCCGCCACCAACCGCGACCTCGACGCGGCCGTGGCGACCGGCCTGTTTCGGGCCGACCTGTTCCATCGCCTCAATGGCTTCCCGCTCGCGATGCCGCCGCTGGCGGATCGGCTCGACGATCTGCCGGCACTCGTCGAGTGGTTTCTGGAGCACTCCGGCGGACCGCGGCCGGCGATCACCCCGGCGTTTCTCGACGCCCTCCGGTGCCGTCGCTGGCCCGGCAACGTGCGCGAACTCCGGCACGCGATCGCGTATGCGACGGTGGTCGCGCGCGGCGCCGCCCTCGCCCCGGATCACCTGCCCGCCGCATCGCCCGCAGGACCTCAGATCCCCTCCGGCCCGCCCGCCGAGCAGCGGGTGCAGGACGCGGTGCGGGCCTGGGTCGCCGAACGTTGGCCGGACGAGGCGAGCGGATCGGGCGACCTGCACGAGCGGCTGCTGGCCTGTGTCGAGACCACGATCTTCGACGAGGCGCTCGCCCGCACGGCCGGCAACCGCACCGCCGCCGCCCGCCTGCTGGGCGTGGATCGGGCGACGCTGCGGGCGAAAATCGACCGTTGATCGGGAATCACCGGCCGCTTTCCGGTGCGGTCGCCAGCCCATAGACTGCAGAGTCTCGAGGCCGCTCGTGGAGCGGCTTCCAACCCCGAACCTTCCTCCCCGGAACAACGCGATGGACATCCTCGGTGAAATCTTGAAGCAGGTGATCGAGGGCGCCGCCCAGCAGCAGGCCCCGCAACGCGCGCCGCAGCCCCAGCCGCAGCAACGCCCGCAGCAACCGCCCTCGGGGATGCCCTCGCCCGATGACCTGGGGGAAATCTTCAAGCAGATTTTCGGCGGCGGCTCCGCCCAGAAGCTCCCTGACGTGGTCAAGCAGTTCGAGGAGAAGGGCCTCCGCGACGAGGTCGATTCGTGGGTCCGCACCGGCCCCAACAAGCCGGTCAGCCGCCGGCAGATCGAGGATGTGTTCGGTGAGCGCGAACTCGAGGACATCGCCCGGCAGCGGAACATCGATCGCGAGCACCTCGCCGAGGTTCTCTCCCGGTACATCCCCAAGATCATCGACGAGCTCACCCCGTCGGGTCAGGTCCAGGCTCGTCGCTAGTCGCCCGCGACGCCGACGGAGGGCTGCGCGATGAACCCGTGTCTCGTGCGCTCGCTCGCCGCGGTCGGGGTGGCCATCGTGGTGGCCGCCCCGGCCCCGGCACGTGACTGGGGCGACGTCCAGCTGGCCTGGCGGGGCGATCCGCGGGCCACCGCCGACGCGCCGTTCGAGTCCGACATGTCGGCCGGCCGAAGGCCGTCCCGGAGGGCCCAGCGCCGGGCCGCGACGCGGCGGCGGATGCCGCTCGACGAATTGCCGGTGGAAGTCCGGCAGCCGGCCGACCCGGTCGTTCCGCTGAACGTGTCGGAGGTGTTTTCAGCACCGCGCCCGCCGGCCTCGGCGCCGATGGCGAGCACGCTCGGTTCGCCGTTTGCCGGGGAGGCGCCGGGACCCGGCGTGATCGTCCACCGCGACCAGCCGTCGCTGCCGGCGGCGACTGACCGCCAGCGTTTCGACATCTTCCTGCCCGCGGGCTGCTCGACCGGGGGCATGCCGCTGGTCGTGTGGATCCATGGCGACGGCTGGCGGGACGGTTCCCGGGCCGACTGCCCGATCGCCTGGCTGACCGATGAGGGCTACGCCGTGGCCAGCGTGGGCTACCGCCTCACCGACACCGCCACGTTCCCGGCGCAGCTCGACGATTGCCGCGACGCTTTGGACGAGATCCGGCGCGGGGGCGACCTGTGGGGAATCGACCCCGAACGCATCGCGCTGGTCGGCAGCGGCGCGGGCGGCCACCTCGCGGCGCTCGTCGGCCTGTCGGCGCAGACGGAGCCACGGGTCGCCGGGATCTGTGCCGTGGCCGCGCCCTCGGACCTCGCGTCGCTCGGCCCCGATCACGAGCGGCCGTCGTCGCCGGCGAGCCTGCTCATCGGCGGGCCGCTCGCGGAGTTTCGCGAGGCGGCCCAGCGGGCGAGCCCGATCTCGTACGTCTCGGCCGACGACCCACCCTGCCTCCTGATCCACGGCGACCGCGACGAGTCGATCCCCACGGCCCAGAGCATCGCGCTCGATCGACGGCTGCGCGAGGCGGGCGTCGAGAGCATGCTCGTCGTCCTCCCCGGCACCGGTCACCGGGCGGCCATCGATCGCTCCGCCCCCGCGGGGCGGGCGTTGCTCGAGTTCCTCGACCGCACGCTTTCCCCGGGTGTCCGCGGCCCGGCCGTCGAGGCGCCATGACGATCGCTCGCAGGACGCCCCCGGCCGACCCGACCCGCCGCCGGCTGCTGATGGCAGGCGGGTTGTGCGCCGCGGGACTGCCGACCGTGGGGGCCATCGACGGCTTCCTCGTCACGCCGCACCGGCTGCAGGTCACGGATCATGCGGTCGCCAGCCGCACCCCCCGCCCCGGCGCCCGGCTGCGTCTGGCACAGGTGAGCGACCTGCACATCCATCGGATGGGTGCGGTCGAGCAGCGGTTGCTGACCGCGCTGCACGACTCGCGGCCGGATGTCATCCTGTTCACCGGCGACATGATCGACCGGCGGTCCGATCTGTGGCGGCTGGAGACGTTTTTGCGCGAGTGCCCGTCGGCGGCCCAGCGGATCGCCATCCTCGGCAACTGGGAGTACTGGGCCGGCGTGCCACGCGAGGCGCTCGAGCGGCTGTACCGGGCCCACGGCATCGAACTGCTCGTGAACCGCTCGCTCGACTTCGCCGTCCACGGCACCCGCGTCCGCATCACGGGCCTCGACGACCTGCGGGGCGGAGCACCCGATGCCGCCGCCGCGCTCGCCCACGCCGATCCCGCGCCGAACCACCTGCTGCTGGCCCACTGCCCGCTCACCCGCGACGAGGTGCCGCTGCCCGCCGCGCATGCCGTCGACCTCGTGCTCGCGGGCCACACTCACGGCGGGCAGGTCGCCCCGCTCGGCCTGGCCCTCACGCTGCCGCGCGGCAGCGGGCGTTACGTCGCCGGCTGGTACCGCGACGCCGGACCGCCGATGTACGTCTCCCGCGGCATCGGGACGTCGCTGATCCCCGTGCGGATCGGGGCGCTGCCCGAGCTGGCGAGGTTCGACTGGATGCTCGCCTGATCGGCGGCACGACCGCGCCAGTCCGCATGCGCAGCCTTGCTTCCCCCGCCGGTCCAGTTGGCCGCCCGCGCCGCCGATATTTCGTGTGCCGCAGCCGGGCCGGCGGATTCTCCGCCCGCCCGCGCCGCCATCGGCTCGACCCGCTCCACCACTCCGTCGCAAGGTTGTTCGCCCCATGCCCGCGAAGCGCCGACCGCCCTCGTCCGCCGTCCAGAATCCGCTCGAGACCTACCTCCGCGAGATCAACGACACCTCGCTGTTGAGCGCGGACGACGAGAAGCGGCTGGCCCACGCGATCGCCCGCGGAGACGCCGCGGCACGCGACCACATGGTGCGGGCCAACCTGCGTCTGGTGGTGAACATCGCCCGCGGCTACGCCAACCGCGGCCTGCCGCTGCCCGACCTGATCGAGGAGGGCAACCTCGGGCTCCTGCGGGCCGTGGAGGGCTTCGACCCGAAGGTCGGCACCCGGTTCAGCACCTACGCGAGCTACTGGATCAAGCAGTCGATCAAGCGGGCGCTCATCAACTCCGGCAAGACGATCCGCATCCCCGCCTACATGGTCGAGCTGCTGTCGAAGTGGCGGCGGGCCTCGGCCCGGCTGCTCGACGCGCTCGGCAGGACGCCCACGCAGGAAGAGGTGGCCCGCGCGCTCGGGCTGGCCCGCAAGAAGCTGCCGATCATCAAGAAGGCGATCCATGTCCACCAGGCCGCGCCGCAGACCGAGCAGCCGGATGGCGGCTGGTCACTGGGGGAGATCGTCCGGGACGAGAACATGAAGTGCCCGGCCGAGGTGCTCCTCGACGAAGACACGATGAAGCACGTGCTCGAGCGGATCGAACGGCTCGACGACCGGGCCTCGAAGATCCTCAAGCTGCGTTTCGGCCTCGGTGGCGGAGAGCCGATGACCCTCAAGGAGATCGGTGCCGAACTCGGCCTCACCCGCGAGCGGGTGCGACAGATCGAGGCGGAGACACTCGCGATGCTGGCGCTCGAACTCGACGGCGTGCCGCGGGCGACGATCCAGCTGCGCCGGGGAGCATGACGGCGATGGCGATCGACCTCAGGGCGTTCATCCGACCCGTGCCCGACTTCCCGAAGCCGGGCATCCTGTTCCGCGACATCACGCCGCTGCTGGCGGAACCCGCCGCCTTCGCCAGCGCCATCGACCGGCTGGCCGCGCCCTGGCGGGACGCGCCGCTCGACGCCATCGCGGCCGTCGAGGCCCGGGGATTTCTGTTCGCCGGCCCGCTCGCCCTGGCTCTCGGGCTGGGAGTGATCCCGGTGCGCAAGCCCGGCAAACTGCCCGCGGAGACGATCCACCACGAGTACGACCTGGAGTACGGACAGGACCGGCTCGAGATGCACAAGGGCGTGCTCGCCGCCGGGGCCCGGGTGCTCGTCGTGGACGACGTGCTCGCGACCGGGGGCACCGCGGCGGCGTGCGTCCGGCTCATCGAGGCGGGCGGCGCCACGGTGGCCGGGGCGGCCTTCCTCATCGAACTGGAGGCCCTCGGCGGACGCGGACGCCTCGCCCCGCACCGGGTCGAAACGGTCCTCACGTATTGACGATTTCCGCCGATTTCCCTCCGCGGAATTCGTGAATTACCCTTTCAGGAGGTGCGAGGGTCGGCGAACGCTCGAGGCGCATCGGGCCGCCCCGGCCCACGCGACGAGACTTTTGCCGCCCCCGAACCGACGCTCTCCGCAGCGGGAGTGCGTCCACACAGGCTTGTGTCCCTACGAGGTGTCGTTTGAATCAGCCGCCCTTCCAGCTGCCCTTCCCCGCGCTCGTGGCCGCCGGACTGATCCTCGGGCTGTTCGCCCTCTCGCTGCTGCTGCTCGTCTTCAACTACGGCCAGTTGTGGTTCCAGGCCTTCTGGTCGAAGTCCCGCGTCACCTTCCTCGAGCTGCTCGGCATGAGCCTGCGGAAGGTGAACGCCCGCACCATCGTGCAGGCGAAGATCATGGCGACGCAGGCCGGTATCGGCCGCGACGTTTCGGTGCGTCGGCTCGAAGCCCACTATCTCGCCGGCGGCGACGTGCCACGGGTGATCCGGGCGCTGATCGCCGCCCATCGCGCGGATCTCGATCTCGATTTCGACCGGGCCTGCGCCATCGATCTGGCCGGCCGTGATGTCCTCGACGCGGTGCAGACGAGCGTCAATCCCAAGGTGATCGATTGTCCCGACAGCGCGAGCGGCAAGTCCACGCTCTCCGCGGTCGCGAAGAACGGCGTCGAACTCAAGATCCGCGCCCGCGTGACGGTGCGCACGAACCTGCAGCAGCTCATCGGCGGCGCCACCGAGGAGACGATCATCGCGCGGGTCGGCGAGGGCATCATCACGTCGATCGGCTCGGCCGGCAGCCACTTCGAGGTGATGGAACACCCCGACACGATCTCGAAGGCGGTGCTCCAGCGCGGCCTCGACGCCCAGACGGCCTTCCAGATCGTGTCGATCGACATCGCCGACATCGAGGTGGGGGAGAACATCGGCGCCCGGTTGCAGGCCGATCAGGCCGAGGCGGACACGCGCGTGGCCCGGGCGAAGGCGGAGGAACGGCGGGCCTTCGCGATCGCCAGGGAGCAGGAGATGAAGGCGGCGACCGCCGAGAACCGCACGCGGCTGATCCAAGCGGAGGCGCTCGTGCCCCAGGCGATGGGGGCGGCATTCCGGGCCGGCCGGCTGACGGCGGGAGGCGGCGGCAACGGTCGGCCGACAGGCTGACCCGCACGACCGGCTTCGCTCCATCCACCCCAGGTTGCCGGCATGGCAGGAGTTTCCGGCACGACCCGGGAATTCGGTCAAACCTTGCCGCTCCTTTCGGCCGATATGAATCCTGTCGGGACAGGTCTGCCATGGGCGACCCCCCGGCCGGCCGCCGGATCAGGGACGATCCAGGCCCGCCATGAACCGGACCACCAGCCAGGGAGAGGCCTCGATGGCACTGCGAAAACTCCGCGTCTACAACGGACCTGACATCGAATCGGCCACGACGCCGTTCATCCACGACGCCCCGGCAGCCCCCGTGGTCCGCACGACGCTCGGGGAGATCCTTCCCCTGCTGGCCGACGCCGTGGCCAGCAACCGGACCTGGCTCACCGACTTCGAGGCCGACGACATCACGGTGTCCGCCGACCTGTACGACGTGCTGCAGGCCTACCGGCACTTCCGTCGCCCAAGCGCCTGACCTACCGCGGGCCATGCCCGCGAAGGCATGGATCCCCCTTGTGGGTGGATCGCCGGCTGTGCATACTCGTCGCCCCACCTCGACGTGCACGGTCATGGCCCCCTCGGTGAATCTCTCGGACCTCGGTCGCCGCATTCGCGCCGTGCGGCTGTCCCGCAGGCTGACGCTCGAGGAGGTCGTCTCGCGTGCCGATTTCACGGTGAGCTGGCTGTCCAAGCTTGAGAACGGCCAGCTCTCGCCGTCGCTCGAGGGCCTCGTGAAACTCGCGGCCGTGCTCGAGTGCGGTGTCGATGCCCTCGTCGCCGGGCTCTCCACGCCGCCTCGGTACGTGGCCGTGAAGGATGGGCAGGGGCGGATCGAACCCGCCGCCGGCGGACGGCGCGGTGGCGGGTCGATCGAGCACCGGGCCGACGAGTGGCGCGATCGCTCGATGCATCCCGTGATCCTGCACCTCCCGACCAACGGCTCGAAGGGCAGTCGGGAGAGTTTCGCCGGAGAGCGGTTCCTGCTCGTCCTCGAGGGGGAGATCAAGCTGGAATACGGCGACGAGCTGCTCCTGCTGGGCAGGGGCGACAGCGTCTACCTCCACGGGGCGATCCCCCACGCGCTCTCGCCCGCGGCGCGCGGGGCGACGGCGAAGGTGCTCAGCGTGGTCCACGACCACGAACTGACGAATGGTCGGACCGGGGCGAAAGCAGCGACACGCCCACGAGCACGAGAAACCCAAGCGGGATCGTGACGAGCCCCGGTTGGCTGAAGGGCACGACCGACGCGTCGCGGCTCCAGCCGTAGACCTTTTCGTAGGTGTCGGCCGAGAGCAGGATCCACGCCAGCGACGCGGCCATGCCGACCGTCACGGCGGCGATGATGCCCTGCTTCGTGGTCCGCGGCCAGAAGAGCAGCATCACGAGCGCCGGCAGATTGGCGCTTGCGGCGATGTTGAACGCCCAACCGACAAGAAAGCTGACGTTAAAGCTCCGAAACAGGATGCCGAGCGCCATCGCCACGACGCCCAGGCCCACTGCCGCGAGCTTGCCGCACCGCACCTTCTCATGGTCGGTCATCCGCACGCCGAGGACGTTCTCCACGAGGTCATGGGCCACGGCGCCGCTGCCCGCCATGATCAGGCCGCTGACGGTGCCGAGCACCGTCGTGAACGCGATCGCGGAGATGATCGCGAACAAGGTCGTGCTGAACGACTTGGCCAGGAGCGGGGCCGCCATGTTCGAGCTCGTTGGGTCGAGGGCGCCGCTGGTCATCGCGCCCAAGCCGAGATAGAGCGTGAGCACGTAAAAGGCGCCGATCGCGGCGATCCCCACGACGGTGCTTTTGCGGGCGGCGTCAGCATCCTTCACGGTGTAGTACCGGATGAGGATGTGCGGCAGCGAGGCCGTCCCGCAGAACAGCGCGAGCATGAGGCTCGCGAAATCGAGCCGGTCGGTGAGCTTGCCCGTCGTCAGGCCCTTGAAGTATCCGCCCGGCTTGAGGAGATCGACGCCTTGCCGTTCGACCGGCGTGTACGTCGTGTGCACGCCCGCCTCGTCCACGCGCTTCGACGGCACCCAGGTCACGATCGACGAATCCTCGAGCACACCGAGATACTCGAGCGGCCGCAGGGGCCCCGTGGCCGTTTTGCCGGCGTAGCGGTCCGGCAGCCGGAGGATCGTGCCGACGGGCCGCAGGTCGTGCTCCCGCGACTGCGGCAGGCCGTCGACGAGCACCGTGCCGTCCGGACGGACGGTCCGCACCTGCGGCACGAGGCTTTCCATACCCGGGCGACCCGCGTTCACGGCCAGCCCGCGGTCGAGGATCAGCGCCGCGAGCACGCCGCAGAAAAACACGAGCAGCGATCCCTTGATGAACTGCACCCAGGTCGTCGACACCATGCCCGCCGTGACGACGATCAGCGTCACCGCGACGCCCACGAGCACGACGCCCGCCCAATGCGGCAGGCCGAGGAGCGGCACGATCAGGTCGCCCGCGCCCACCATCTGCGGGATCAGATAGAAGACGCTCACGACGAGCGTCGAGATCGCCACGGCGAGCTTGATGCCGCGGCTGTTGAACCGGGCGTCGAGGGCGTCGGCGAACGTGAACCGCCCGAGCGCCTTGATCGGCTCGGCGATCACGAACAGGGCCACGATCCAGCCGGCCAGAAACCCGATCGAGTACAGGAAGCCGTCGTAGCCGTGAAAGGCGATCATCCCGCAGATGCCGAGGAACGACGCCGCGGAGAGATAGTCGCCGGCGAAGGCGATGCCGTTGATGAACCAGTGCACCTCGCCGTGGGCCGCGTAATACGCCTGGGCCGACTGCCCCTTGCGGCCCAGGTAGAACGACAGCCCGATCACGCCGACGACGAAACTGGCGAAGATCGCGATCGCCAGCGGAGAGGATTCGTAGAGCATCCGCGGTCTCTTCCTAGCGGCCCGGGCGGGCGACGAGGGACAGGAGGGCGAGACCGAAGGCCGCCGCGATCAGGCCCATGCCCGAGGCGATCGCAAGGTTCACGCCACCGAACGGACGCCACGACAGCAGATCGGGGCGGAACAGCACGAGCCCCATGAATGCGGCGTACAGCGCGACGTAGACCCAAAACAGCACGAGGCCCAGCCTGCGACCCGCTGATTCGTCGGAAGATCCCATCCGTTGCGCTCCACCCATTCCCGCTGCATGACGGTGCGGCAGTGTAACGCCGGGTGCACGTCCGTCCCAGCCGCACAGACCGTCAGCGGGCCGCGGCCGACTTCCGGCGCCTGGGTCCGTTCCAGTCGTGCGTCCGCCACCAGTCGGGGCCTTCGGCCTCGATCTCGGCGGTGTGGGCCCGCAGCCGCTCGAGCATGCCGGCCAGGCGCTCGGGCTCGCGATCCGCAAGGTCGTGCGCCTCGGCCCGGTCGGTCGCGAGGTCGTAGAGTTCCGACTTCGTGAGCGGCTCGTCCGTGACCAGTTTCCAGTTCTCCTCGCGAAACGCGACCTTGCCGCCCCACCTCCAGTACAAGGGCTCCGGACGCTCGATCGGTGATCCACTCAGGGCGGGCAACAGGTTGACGCCATCGAGCGTGCGCTTCGCCGGTGGTGCGATCCCCGCAGCTGCGAGCACGGTCGGAAAGACATCGCTGCCGACGACCGTCAGATCGCTCTCCATTCCCGGCTGAATCCTCCCCGGCCAGCGGACGATCCCGGGCACGCGATGCCCTCCCTCGTACACCGACCGCTTGCGCGCGCGGAGGCCGCCGGTCAGCCCCCGGCCGGGACCCTTTGCACCGTCCCCTTCCGGCCCGTTGTCGCTCGTGAAGAACACGAGCGTGTCGTCGGCCACGCCGAGTTCGCCGAGGGCCTGCATCACCATCCCGAAGGCGTCGTCGAGTTGCGTCACGTTCGCCCGGTAGGTCCGTTCCACCGGGTCGGCGATCCCGGCATGGAGGGTTTCGTAGCGTTCGGCGGACGCGATGGGATAGTGCGGCTCGTGCGTCCAGACGGCGAGGAAGAACGGCTTCGCCGGATCGCGATTCGTCTTCAGCCACGACACCGCCTCCCCGGCGACGAACGGCGCCGAATAGTCGTCGGCCTTGCCGATCGCCGCGCCGTTCCTCACGAAGTTTTCCGGGAAGGCGTGGCTGGGCGCGGCGTTGTTCTGCGTGGCCAGCCACCAGGCATAGCCATGGTCGTTGGGCTGTGGCTGCTCCGGGGCGTTGAACCGGCCATTCAAGTGCCACTTGCCGACGTGGCAGGTGTCGTAGCCGGCGGCGCGCAGGAGCGTCGGGAGGGTGATCTCGCTCGTGCGCAGGTGGATCGGGCTCCCCTCGGGAATCCAGGTGAAGACGCCATTGCGATAGGGATGGCGACCGGTGAGAAGCGCCGCCCGCGACGGCGAGCACACAGGGCAGGCCGAATGGCAGTCGGTGAGCTTCACGCCCTCCGCAGCGAACCGATCGAGGTTCGGCGTGATCGCGGCCGCGTTGCCATAGCAGCCGAGTTCGCCATACCCCAGATCATCGGCGAGGAACAGGACGACATTGGGCCGCATCGTCACCGCTTTGAATTGCCGGTCATACGCGGTCTTGAACGGATTCTCGGCGGGCCCGTCAAGATCCTCGTTGACGAGGTCTGGCTGCACGCTCTGCCACCACGCGTCATACGCGGCTGCGAGTCGCTTCACGACGTCCGGATGATCCTTCGCGACGTCGGCCTGCTCGCCTGGGTCGGCTGCGATGTCGTAGAGCTCCCACGAATCCGGGCGGTTCTTCACGTTCACGAGGCTCCACTGTCCCTCGCGGATCCGGCAGTTGCGATACGCGCTCTCCGCCGCCTTGCCCCGGTCCCAGCGGCCGACGTGCGTCACGAGCGGCCGGTCGGGCCAGGCGATCCGGGCGCCGCGGAGGAGCGGCGCGAAACTCCGTCCCTCCACCTTGTCCGCCACGGCCGCCGGAATCTCCACGTCGGCGATGTCGCAAAGCGTGGGCAGGACGTCGATATGGGCCACGAGCGACGGCATGTCCATCCCCGCCGGCAGGCCTCCCTTCCACCGCCAGAAGCTCGGCACCCGCGTGCCGCCGCGATACGGCGAGCCCTTTTTCGCCCGCATCCCCGCGTTGAACACGGCCTCGCCGGCCGCCGTGCCGTTGTCGGTCGTGAACACGACGAGCGTGTCGTCAGCAATTCCCCACTCGTCGAGCTTGGCCAGCAGCCGGCCGACGTTCGTGTCGATGTTCTCGATCATGCCGTAGAACTTCGCGATCTGGGCCCGCTGTTTTTCGTGGGTGATACCGGCCGCCTCGAGCCGGGCGACGTAGGGCGCGTCCGAGCCGGGCGGGCAGTCGTAGGGAGCATGCGGGGCATTGGTCGCCACATAGCAGAAGAACGGTTCGTCGTCCTTGCGCTGCGCGTCGAGCCACTCGAGCGCCGCCTCGAAGAACACGTCGGTGCAGTAGCCCTTCGTCTTCACGAACGTGCCGTCACTCCTGATCACCGGATCGAAGTAGGTGTTGCCGGGAGCGTCGCCGCAGCTGCCCGGATACGACTGCCCGATCCCACCGCCGCCGTGGATGAAGACGCGGTCGAACCCGCGCTTGCCAGGCTGGTAGGCATCCTCGTCGCCCAAGTGCCATTTGCCGAAGATCCCGGTCGCATAGCCGGCGGTTTTCAGGATCTGCGGCAGCGTCGTCGCCGAGAGCGCCAGCCGCTCCCGCTCGTGGATCGTGTGCGTGACGCCGGAGCGGAACTCGTGCCGGCCGGTCATCAGGGCGGCGCGGGTCGGCGCGCAGGTGGGGCTCGCGTGGAACTCGGTGAGCCGCACGCTCTCGGCGTGCATCCGGTCGAGGTTCGGTGTCCTGACGACTGGATTCCCGTGGGCGGCGATGTCGCCGTAGCCCTGGTCGTCGGTGATCACGTAGATGATGTTCGGACGTTTCGTCCGCGCCTTCGCCGACACGGCCACCGGCTCGCTGGCAAGGGCTCGGCATTCGTCGGCGATCCGATTCCACGCTGCCTCCAGCGTCTTAACACGCTCCGGCTCCGCCGTCGCGAGGTTTCGCGTCTCGGAGCGATCCGTGGCCAAGTCGTACAGTTCCCAGGGCGTCTTTCGCGCGGCGACGAGCTTCCAATCGCCGACCCGGACCGCGCGGTTGCCGTCATGGCACCACCACAGGGTGTCGTGCGCGGGCGCTGCCGCCGCATCGCGGATGGCCGGTGCAAAACTCCTGCCCTGCAGCGGCGGCACCGGTGCCCCGGCGTGCTCCGTGGGCGGGGTGACTCCGGCCAGCTCGAGCACCGTGGGGACGACGTCGATCACGTGCACCGGCTGCGTCCGCAGCGCCCCTCGCGACTCGATGCCACGCGGCCAGTGGACGATCCACGGCGTGGCGATGCCCCCTTCGTGGACCCAGGTCTTGTGCCGGCGAAACGGCGTGTTCGCGCAGCTCGACCAGCCCGGTCCGAGGCAGAGGAACGTCTGCCGCGAGCCCGGCGGCGCGGCTGGATCGTGCCCCTCGCCGCGGATCATGATCTCAGCGCTCGCGCCGTTGTCGCTGGCGAACAGGATGAGCGTGTTCTCGAGGGCGCCCGTCGCCTCGAGGGCGGCGAGGATCCGGCCGATCTCCCGGTCCATGGCCTCGATCATCGCCGCGTGGATCGCCATCTTCTTGGCCTGAAACTCGCGCTGCTCGGGCGTGAGCTCCGCCCATGGCAGCGGACGATCTGCCTCGCCGGCACCGAGTCGGGCGAGCGTGTCGGGCTTCGGCTGATACGGTGGGCCGACCTCGCGTTCCAGTGGTGACCGCGGAGCCGTCACGACCCCCGTGTTCCGGAGCCGCTCGGAGCGCGCCTCCCGCACCGCATCCCAGCCGGCGCGATACCGGTCCTGGTATTTCGCGATCAGCTCCGGCGGCGCCTGAAGCGGAAAGTGCGGCGCGGTGAAGGCCACGTAGTGGAAAAACGGACGTGCCGAGAGGGTCGCTGCATGCGTCCGGAGGCATTGCACCGCGTGGTCGCCGATCGCGGTCGTGGTGTAGAAGTCCTCCGCTGGCTCGACGGGCTGGCCGTCCTCCCGGACGCCGGCAGGGTCGAAGTAGTTGTGCTGTCCGGCACCGCTCACGTCGAGTGACCGGGAAAATCCCTGCTCGCGCGGGTCGCCGTCGATGTGCCACTTGCCCGAGTGGTAGCTCTCGTAACCGGCCGGCCTGAGCAGGTCGGGCAGGAGCCGGGCCCACGGCGGCCGCGTGCCGCTGGTGCCCCCCTTGCCGCCCGGCAGCGCGTCGCGCCGCGTCGCTTGGGCGTAATAGCCCGTCAGCAGCGCCGCCCTCGACGGCCAGCAACGGGCCGTGTTGTAGCCCTGCGTGAACCTGAGGCCGCCCGCGGCGAGCCGATCGAGATTCGGCGTGTCGATCTCGCCGCCGTAGCAACCGAGATCGGAATAGCCGAGGTCGTCGGCGAGGATCACGACGACATTCGGGGGCGCGGCAGCAACGGCCGCCAAGCCCCACACCATCCAGGCCACGATCACCGCAGCATTCGCAAACCGCATCGAACGAGCCCTCCTGTCGTCAGGTCGGCGACCGCTCTGCAGGCCGTCACGGTTTCTCGATCTCGGCGACCACCTTGGCATAGGCGGCACCGCGTTCCTCGGGCTTCAGACTGCGCAGCTCGAGGAGCATCGGCCGCAGGCCCACGGCCCATGCCTGGTCCTTCGTGATCTTGGCGTCGGCCTTGGCCCGCAGGGCATCGGCATCGAGGCTTCCAGCGGCAGCAGCCGCAGCCACCACGCTCCGCACGTATTCCGCGGCCTGCACCTCGGGGTTCGGCGTCGCCGACGCGGTCACGCGGCCGAGCGCCCAGGCGATCCCCTGCTCCATGTGCTTTTTGAACATGGGGTCGTTCCAGGTCGCGTCGTTGTGGCCGAAGTTCGTGGAGAACACCCTGCCATTCCCGTAGTCACGCACCCACGCCACCGGCACGTGCCAGGGCTCCTTCGGGGTGCTCGCCGCCATGTCGAGGCTCACGAGCACACGGAGATTGTCCGGCTTGTACCGCGGGTCGTACTGGTAGATCTCGTCCTTCCAGCGAAACCGCCCGGGAAACATCGCCACCACCGGATGACCCGGTTCGTGGACGACGAAGCCGTGCTCCCCGCCGGCATTCCACGGATGGCCGGCGAAAGCGCCGCCCACCATGTCGCAGTAGGCATCGGAACTCTTCAGCGTGTCGGTGGCCGCGTGGAAGCCGATGAACGCCTTGCCCGATTTGATCCAGGCGAGAAACCCGTCCAGATCGGGAATTGGAAGTTCGCCCGTCGTGCTCGCGAAGATCACGCCATCGAAGAGGGCGAGTGAGTCCGGCGCGAACGCTTTCGCGAACTGCTCGCGGAGCGTCGCCTGCCAAGGGGCGTCGTCTTTCTTGAACTGCTCCTGCGCCGCCTTGAACGCCGCCTGCTCCGCCGCCCATGCCTCGTCGGTCGTATCCTTGCCCCGCTTCGGAGCCTTGGGTGCCGGCGGGCGGCCGGGGGGCATCCGCAGGAAGTCGACGTGGAAGAGCCCGCTCGAGCGGCCGAGTTCCTCGAGCACGGGTTCCGCCGTGGCGATCGAGGCGTGGCGGAACCCCGTCGTCACGGTGACGACGAGCAGCCGGGCGGGCTTGGCCGCATCCGCCGCGGGCGCGGCCTGCATGGCCGCCGCCATGATGAACCCGACGATCACGCCCACCCACAATCGCTGCACCATGTCTTCACCTCGTGCGAAAATGCCACCGGAGCCCGCCTGACGCCGCCCAGAGTCTACTTCCCCGCGCGGCGGCGTGGCACCGCGTCGGGCCCGAACGGATCGACCGGCTGGGGGTTGGGCGTGGGCATCGCCGACCCCACCCGATTCCTCCACGCCACGAGCCGGGCCTTGAGTTCGGCGGCCCGCTCGGGACGCTCGGCGGCCAGGTCGCGCCGCTCACCGGGATCGCTCGCGAGATCGAAGAGTTCGACCTTCCCGTCTTCAAAAAGCTCCACGACCTTCTCGCTCCCGGCCACGAGCGCCGCCGCCGGGCGGCCACCCTGGTTCGAATAGTGCGGATAGTGCCAGACGAGGTCGCGCGGGCCGAGCGGGCCGGAGCCCGAGAGCACGGGCCGCAGGGTCGCGCCATCGAGTGGAGCATCGTCCCGGCCCTTCACGCCCGCGGCGTCGAGCACGGTCGCCGCGATGTCGAGCGTGGTGACGGGCACGTCGCTCGTCGTGCCTGGCCGCACGATCCCCGGCCAGCGCACGATCAAGGGCACGCGGATGCCACCCTCGTACACGAACCCCTTCCCTGCGCGCAGGGGGCGATTTGACGTGGGTGCACCCTCGGCGGTCGACAGACCGCCATTGTCGCTCGTGAACACGACGAGCGTGTTCTCCTGCTGGCCTGCCTTCTCCACCGCAGCGAGCACCGTCGCCACCGTCTCGTCCATCTCGCGGATCATGCCGGCGTAGACCGGGTGGTTTTGCACCGCACGCGTGGCCGGCTCGCCCGGCACAGGTGGCGGCACATCGAATCTCGGGCCCACGCCCACCGCTCTCCGCCCCTCTTCGGCAGCAAGTTCGGGCCGCGTGATCAATGGCACATGCACGGAATGCATCGGCACATAGCAGAAGAAGGGCCGGTCACGGCTCGACTCGATGAATGCCGCCGCCTGCGCCGCGATCGCCCGGGCGTGGAGCGGGTCGTCGGCCGGGCCGCTGCCTGGCCCCACGGTCGTGGAGCCGGTCACGTCGAATCCGTGCATGGTGATCTCGGCCGGCGGCCCAAGATGCCATTTTCCAAAGACGCCGGTCGTGTAGCCTCCCTCGTGCAATCGCTCGGCGACGGTGACTTCGCTCGCGGGAAGAGCGTGGAGGAAGTCTGCCGGCACGAGGCTGCCGCGACGGTCACCAGCGATAAAGTTCGTGATCCTCACCCGCGCGGGATGCCGGCCCGTCACGAGCGCCGCCCGCGTCGGCGAGCAGACGGGCGCTGCCGCGTAGCCGCGTGTGAAGAGCATGCCTTCAGCGGCGAGCCGGTCGATCGCCGGCGAGCGATGGAACGTGCTGCCCGTACAGCCGAGGTCGTGCGCGCCGAGATCGTCGGCCAGAAACACGACGATGTTCGGCGGGCGGTCGCCGCCGGTCGGTGTCGCAGCGCCCGGAGAAGCGCCTGCCGTCTGCTTCGCGGGGTTCCACCAGGCATCGAGGCTCGCACGGAGATCGGCGACCGCCTCCGGATGGGCAGCCGCGACATTCGCGGTTTCCTCGGGATCGGTGACAATGTCGAAGAGCTCGATCTCGCCGCGCTCATACCGGACGCGCGAGTGGGGATCGACCCGCTTCGCTTCCTCCGCGGGCAGCGCACCACCCACTCCCGCCGTCGTCGGCACGATCAACTTCCAGCGGTCGCGCACGGTCCAGCGCCAGAGCAGGCTCTGCGCCGGATCGTCGAGATCGACGAGCGTATGCGTAAAGCACTCGCCGAACACCTGCCGCCGCGCGGCCACGGCGTTTTCATCCAGCAGGTTCACGCCCGGCAGCCCGGCCGGTGGCTCGACGCCACACGCCGCGAGCACGGTGGGCAGGATGTCGATCGCACTCGCCAAGGCGTCGCTCCTTCGCGGCTGGATCATGCCCGGGCAGCGGAGCATGATCGGGCTGCGGAGGCCGCCGTCGTACGGCGAGAGCTTCGAGCGGGGTGCGAACCGCGGCGAGTCCGGGCTCTGGATCCAGCCGTTGTCGGTGACGTACACGACGAGTGTGTTCGCCGACAGCTGCTCGCGGTCGAGATGATCGAGCAGATCGCCGACCGTGCGGTCGAACCGTTCGACGTTGCCCCAGTAGCGGGCCACGTGGACGCTGTCGGTCTTCGCGGCATAGTGCTCGACGAGTTCCGGGGTGGGGTCGTGCGGATCGTGGGGCAGCATCGGCGCATACCACACGAAGAACGGCTTGCCGGCCGCACGCGCACGGCCGATGAAATCCTCGATCGGCTGCATCGTCTTCCGGCCGATGGCGAGCCCGTCGTCGCCGTGCCGCGCGCCCTTCGTCATCCCCTCGGTGAACCCACCTCGCGAAAAATCCCCCTGCCACCATTTCCCGGTCTGCAGGCTCGCATAGCCGCGCGCACCGAGCAGCCGCGGCAGCGTGGGCCAGTCCTCGAGGTGCCGAGTCATCCGCTCGCGACCGGCCGCGAATACATCCCTGTCGCCCGGTGGATCGTTGCCCACGACCCTGTGCTCGTGCGGATACCGGCCGGTGATGACCGAGGCGAGGCTCGGACAGCAAAGGCTGCTCGTCACGTAGCCACGCGTGAACACCAGGCTCTCGCGGGCGAGCCGGTCGAGGTGCGGCGTGCGCAGGTGCGGATGGCCCATGAACGCATAGTCGCGCCAGTGCTGGTCGTCGGAGAGGATGAACACCACATTCGGTGGTGAGGCCGCGGCCCCGGCGGGCTCCGCGCCGGCAGCCCCACGGCCCACGAGACACGCCCACACACACGCCCACAGCACGCACGCCATTCCTGAAGATCGGGTCATTTATCGATCCCCATACATGAATCGTGAACACGGCCGCCGGGACGTTGCGGCGGCCCTGACCTTGCACGATATTGTCGCAGCGCAGTCTCGAACGCTCCACCGTGCCCTGCTTCAACGGAGCATCTCCATGAAGGTTTTCCCTCGCGCAGGCAGACGTCTCTCGGCCATCGGCCTGATCGCAACGTCCATCGTGGCATCGCTGGCAACCGCGCAGGCCGGCCCGTTCACACCAGGCGACATCGTGGCGCAGCCGTTCGGGCCGGCATTCCCCGATCTCGACGGCTGGGCGACAGGGGCGTGGTGGGCAAATCCTGCCGCCAAGACCGCGAAACCCGACGTGAAGGGCGGCCGGCCGTTTGCCCTCGATGTGCCGCGGAGCCAGGTCATCGCCTTCGCGCTCTACACCGTGACGGTCCGGCCCGAAGCACACGGCACGCTGAAACTCTCCGCGCAGCTCTTTCCGTTAAAGCCCGAGGAATCGCGCGAGGCCCGACTCGAAATCCGGCACGGCGACGCCTGGGTCGAGGCGGCTCGGGCCGAGGTGCACTACCCCGGCTGGGACGTCAACTTCCGTGTCGAAGACTGGGATGCGTCGCGCGACTGGCCGTATCGCGTGCGACACGGCACCGAGGCCGCATTCGAGGGTAGCATCCGCCGCGATCCGACCGACAAGCCGCAGGTCACCGTGGCGGTCATGTCGTGCAACTCGTCGCGGACGCCGGGTGCCCGGGAGGAGATCGTGACAAGCCTCCGCAAGGCCGACCCCGACCTGCTGTTCTTCGCCGGCGACCAGACCTACCGGCACACGCAGCACACGGTCGGCTGGATCGAATTCGGCCTCCAGTTTCGCGACGTCCTGCGCGACAGGCCCACCGTCACGATTCCCGACGACCACGACGTCGGTCATCCCAACCTGTGGGGCGCGGGCGGCAAGAAGGCCGAACGCGCCGACGGCGCCGACGGCGGCTACTTCTATCCGGCCGACTACGTGAACATGGTCCAGCGGCAGCAGACCTGGCACCTGCCCGATCCGGTCGATCCGGCGCGAATCGATCAGGGAATCGGGGTGTATTTCACGCGGTTGGTCGTCGGCGGGCTCGACTGCGCGATCCTCGAGGATCGGAAGTTCAAGACCGGGCCATTCGGAGCGATCCCCGAGATGGGGCCGCGGCCCGACCATATCACCGATCCCACATACGATCGCGCGAGCATCGACAAGCCGGGGCTCGAGCTCTTGGGCCCGAGGCAACTCGCCTGGCTCGAGACATGGGGCCGCGACTGGGCGGGCATCCGCGCGAAGACGGCCCTCTCGGCCACGGCGTTCTGCGGTGCTGTTCACCTCCACGGCCAGCCCGACAACCGGCTCCTCGCCGACCTCGACTGCAACGGCTGGCCGCAGAGCGGCCGCAACGCGGCGCTCAAACTCCTCAAGGCCGCGCACGCGACACACCTGTGCGGCGATCAGCATCTGGCCGTGGTCGTGAAGCATGGGATCGAGCGGCACGGCGACGGTCCCTGGTCGTTCACGGCGCCGGCCCTCGTGAACACGATCTACGGCCGCTGGTGGCACCCACTCGACGAGAAGCCGGGCGCGAACCCCGTGCCGGGCAGCCCGCTCCCCTGGACCGGCGACTATGAGGATGGCCTCGGCAACAAGATCTCGATCGTGGCCTACGCCAATCCGCAGGACGTGCGCGACGAACGGAAGCGCGGCGACGGCTACGGAATCGCCCGCTTCGATTTCGCGAAGGATACGCTCACGTTCGAGTGCTGGCCGCGGTTTCCGCTGATCGGAACGGATGGAACGGCGAAGCAATACCCGGGCTGGCCGGTGACGGTGCCGCTCGAGCGGCCGATGCAGGCGGCTGCCCCGGAAGCCCGCACCTCGTCTGCCGTGCCCAAGCCAAACGTGATCGTCGTCCTCGTCGATGACCTCGGCTGGCGTGATCTCTCGGGTCAGGGTAGCCCGTTCTTCGAGACGCCGCACATCGACCGCCTGGCCGCCTCGGGGATGCGATTCACGAACGGCTATGCGGCCTGCACCGTCTGCTCGCCGACCCGTGCTGCGATGATGACGGGCCAGTGTCCAGCCCGGCTGCACATCACCGATTGGATCGCCGGGCACGAGCGACCGTTCGCGAAACTCAGGCCTCCCGAATGGCGGAAGTTCCTGCCGCTCGAGGCGGTGACCGTGGCCGAGAGGCTGAGGGCGGCGGGCTACGCCACCGCGAGCATCGGCAAGTGGCATCTGGGCGGTGCCCCGTATTTCCCGGAGCACCACGGCTTCGACTCGAACATCGGCGGCTACGATCGCGGCCAGCCACCGAGCTACTTCGCCCCCTACAGGATTCCAACACTTTCCGAGGGCCCGGACGGCGAATACCTCACCGACCGCGAGGCGGCCGAGGCGGTGAAGTTCATCGAGGCGCACCGCGACCGGCCGTTCTTTCTCTATCTGCCGCACTATTGCGTCCACACGCCGATCCAGGCCAAGCCGACGGTCAAGGCGAAATACGAGGCCAAGGACGCCGGTGGACTCGCGGTGAAAAACGCCGGCTATGCCGCGATGGTCGAGAGCCTCGACGATGCGCTGGGAACGATCCTTACCGCGCTCGAACGGCTCGGGATCCGCGACCGCACGGCGATCGTGTTCACGAGCGACAACGGCGGCCTCGTGAGTTCGACCGACAACACCCCGGCCCGGGCCGGAAAAGGCTCGGCGTACGAGGGGGGCGTGCGGGTGCCGCTCATCGTGTCGTGGCCCGGGGTGACGAGGCCCGGCACGACGAGCGACGAGCCCGTGATCACGCCCGACGTTCCGGCCACGATCCTCGACCTCGCGGGCGTGGGGCCCGAACCATCGCAGCCGCTTGATGGCGAGAGCCTCGCGCCCGTGCTGCGTGGCGGCAGGCTCGATCGCGACGCCCTGTATTGGCACTATCCGCACTACCATCCCGGCGGCGCGACACCCCACAGCGCGATCCGCGCGGGCGACTGGCGGCTCGTCCACTTTTACGAGGATGGCGGCCGCGACGAACTTTACTGCCTGGCCAGCGACGAGCGGGAAACGACCGACCTCTCCGGGAGGGAACCGGCCCGCGTCGTCGAACTGCGGGCGAAGCTCGACGCCTGGCTCACGGCGGTCAACGCCCAGGTGCCAACCCCAAATCCTGACCACGATCCCGCTCGCGACAAGCCGGCCCGCGGCCGGAAGGCACAGGGCGACCCACCACGGCCGGCGGCCGCGACGGCGAAACCGAACGTGCTGTTCATCATCGCCGACGATGCGTCCTGTCACTTCGGTGCCTACGGCTGCGACTGGGTGCGGACACCGGCGATCGACGGACTCGCGCGCGCCGGGATCGTGTTCGACAACGCCTACGTGCCGACATCGAAATGCTCGCCGTGCCGGGCTGCGATCCTCACCGGCCGCAACCCCTGGCAACTCGAGGCGGCGGCCAATCACTGGCCGACGTTTCCGCCCGAGTTCATGGCGTTTACCGAGGTGCTCGCACGCGCGGGCATCGCCTGCGGCGGAGCCGGGAAAGTGTGGGGGCCGGGCGTGGCGCTCACGGCGGACGGTGATCGCCGCACCTGGGGCTTGTCGATGCAGAACCGCGGCCAGGGAAAACAGCCTGGGGACGCACTCCGCGAGTTTCTCGCAGCCCGAAAACCGGGCCAGCCCTTCTTCTATTGGCATGGGAGCAAGGCTCCGCACCGCCCGTACAAGCCCGACGCCGGCCTCGCCGCGGGCAAGAAACCCGCCGACATCGACCGCGTTCCGGCCTGCTGGCCCGACACCGATGTCGTCCGCCGTGACATGCTCGATTACGCCACGGAGGTCGAGGCCTTCGATGCGGAGGTGCGATCGCTCGTCGAGGCACTCGACGCCGCGGGCGAGAAGGAAAACACGCTCGTGATCGTGACGAGCGACCACGGCATGCCGTTTCCACGGATCAAGGGGCACACGTTCGACCTCGCCCATCGCGTGCCGCTCGTGATGCGCTGGCCCGCGGGCATCGTGCGGCCCGGCCGCCGTGTGGAGGCCCTCGTGAGTGCCATCGACTTCGCGCCCACGGTGCTCGATCTCGAGTCGCTCGACGGGGTCGCCGCCGGCATGCGACCGATCACGGGCACGAGCCTCGCCGATCTCCTGCGCGACGCACCCGCGCGGCCGCGCGGCCGGGTGATCCTCGGCCGCGAGCGGAACGACGCCCGCTGCCGGCCGGGCACCGAATCAGGCTTGGGCTATCCGGCCCGGGCGATCCGCCTCGGCAGCCTGTTCTACGTCCACAACTTCGCCCCCGACCGCTGGCCCTGCGGCGCTCCCGAGCTCGGCCTCGCCGACACGGATGCCGGGCCGACGAAGGCGGCGATCGAGGCCGCCGGCGAAGGGGACCGGTTCTGGCAACTGTGCTTCGGCAAGCGACCCGCCGACGAACTCTACGATCTCGCCGCCGATCCCGAATGCGTCGTGAATCTCGCCGGCGACCCGGCCCGGGCCGGCGACGTGCACCGCCTGCGCGAGGAACTCTTCGCCGAACTCACCCGCCAGGAAGACCCCCGCGTGCTCGGCCGCGGCGACGTCTTCGACGAATACCCGTCACCACACCGCGTGAAGTAGGACACGCTCGAGCCCGTCCTACGCCAGCACCGTCTTGATCGGCTTCCCACCGCCGCCGATCTTGAAGGGGCGGCCGTTGGGGGCCATGAACTCCTTGTCGTAGGGAAGGCCGCCGGCGGCGGCCACCGTCGTGAGAAAGTCGGGCACGCTGACGGCGTCCTTGTCGGGCTTGAAGCCGCGCTCATCGCTCGCCCCGTGGACCACGCCCCCTTTCACGCCGGCGCCGGCCAGCACGCAGGAGAACACCGCCGGGTGGTGGTCGCGGCCCGCGTTCTCGTTGATCCGCGGCGTGCGGCCGAATTCCGTGGCGAGGACGACGAGCGTCGAGGCGAGCAGCCCCCGCTCCTCGAGGTCGGCGATGAGCGTGCTCATGCCGGCATCGAGGTTCCCCGCCGCCTCCGGCAACTCCTCGAAGATCTCGCGGTGCATGTCCCACTTGCCGTATTCGACCTCCACGCACCGCACGCCGGCCTCGACGAGCCGTCGGGCGAGCAGGCAGCCCTGGCCGAACGGCGACGCTCCGTACCGTTCACGGGTCCGTTCCGATTCCTTCGCGATGTCGAAGGCCTCGAGATCCACGCTGCCCAGCAGCCGCACGGCGTCCTTGTACATCTGGTCGTAGGCATCGACCTGCGGGCCGGCGTACCTCCGCTTGAAGTCGGCGTCGATCTTGTCGGCGAGTGCGAGCCGGCGGTCGAAGTTCTTCTCGGTGAGATACGCCGGTCGCACGGTGTTTTCGAGCCCGAGCGCCGGGTCGGCCACCGGCACGGGCGTGACCGACGGGTCGAGGAACCCGGCACCCGGGTGCTCGTTGCCGTTGCCCACGAGCACGAACCCGGGCAGGTCGCGGCTCGCCTTTCCCTGCACGTGGAGCGCCCAGGAACCGAGCGACGGGTGGCGGATGCTGCCGAGCACGGGATACGCCGTCCGCATCACGTACTGCCCCTGCTGGTGGTCGCCGGTCTCCGTGGTCATCGAGCGGATCACGGCCAGCCGTTCCGACTGTTGGGCCAGCTTCGGGAGGTGCTCGCCGAACAGCACGCCCGGCGTCTTCGTCTGGATCGCCTTCGTCTCTCCCTGCTCCTCGCGGCCCGGCTTGGGGTCGAACGTGTCGAGGTGGCTCATCGCGCCCCGCATCGAGAGGATGATCAGGTTCATCCCCGCGTTTTTCGAGCCGCTTGCGGCCGCCGCCAGGCTCCCCCCCAGCCCATCGAGCAGCGTCACCCCGAGCGTGGTCCGCGCGATGCGGCCGAACATCGCCCGCCGCGCGAGTCGCTCGTCGAGCCAGTCCGTCGTGTTTCCCATTCGCATGGCATGCCTCTCCGCGCCGGTGCGGTTCGTCACTGGATGAAAAAGAATTCCCGGGTGTTGAGCAGCGCCCAGATCACGTTGCCGCATCCGGTCGCCCGATCGTCGGCCGACATGATCTCCTGCACGGCCAGCTTCCGCTCCTCGGCGTTCGGGCGACGCGAAAGCACCGAGAGGAACACGACGTCGATCGCCTCCCGCGGTGCGTGGCTCGTGACCTCGTCGTAGATCACCGAGCCCTTCTCGAGCATCGCGTGCGTGACCGGGCCGTTGAACATCGCCAGGATCTGCGGGACGGTGGCCACGGTCCGCCCGCCTTCGATCGTCTCCCGGTCGCTCTGGCCGAATTGCCGGAGAAAGTGCCCGAGCGGCAGCGGGGCGGGCAGCTCGCTCGCCCGGACGAGCTCCAGGCCGCGATAGCCGCACACCTCCATCATGCGCCGCTTGGCGGGCCCCTTCCCATACCGCGACAGAAACGCCTCCAGCCCGCGATCGACGTCGGTGAGCGAGGCGGTGCGGAGGTCGAGGTCGAGGACCGCGGCGACCTCCTGCGTGGTCGGTCGCTCGACCGCCCACGGGTTGCGGGCCACGAGCGTGAGGATCGAGTCCCAGAGCTGCTCGGCGGTCATCCGCTTGAGCGCGGGACCGGTGAAGCGGAACGGGGCGGCCGACATGGCATCGTGGAGCACGGCCTGTCGTTGATACGCCTCGGTGGAGACGATGAGCCGCACGAACTCGCGGAGATCGAACTCCAGCCGCAGCATCTCGTCGGTGAGATGCTCGAGCAACGCGGGGAAGCTCGCGGGGTTGTCCTCTTTGAAGTCATCGACCGGCTCGACGAGACCGACGCCCATCAGTTTCTTCCACAGCCGGTTGGCGATCGTGCGGGCGAACTGCCGGTTGTCGCGCGACACGATCCACGCGGCGAACTGCTCCCGGCCGTCCGCCGCGCGGGCCGACGGCGGGACTTCGCCCCACAGCACCTGCGGGCTCACGGCCGCCAGCGGCTTGGCGTCGTCGTACTGATAGTCGTGTGGGAGGAGCAGTTTTTTGTCGGCGAAGGCCACGCTCGTGACGTTGGCCCGGAGATACTGGCCCACCGCCGCCTTGTTCTTCTGGTTGCGATCGCGGTTGGCAACCTGCAATTCCCGGGCGGCGCGGGCGAGCTCGCCGGCACCCTGCGCAGACAGTCGCCTCTGCTTCTTTCCCTGGCCGTCGCCCGGCCGGGTCTGGATGCCCGAGGTGAACGCGGCCAGCTCGTAGAACTCCCGCTGCGTCCAGTGGTCGAACGGGTGGTCGTGGCACTGCGCACAGCCGATCTGTGTGCCGAGGAACACCCGCACCGTGTTGTCCACGTAGGGGAGCGGCATCCCCTCGTCGCGCAGCTGAAACCCGACGGCGGGGTTTTCCCAGAGCCGGCCGTTGGCGGTGAGCATCTCGCGGGCCCACGCGTCGTACGGCTTGTTCGTCCGGATCACCTCCTTCACGTAGTGCAGGTACGGCTCGAAGACGAGATGCTTGTCGGGCCGCTCCTGGAGCCGGAGGATGTCGGCCCAGAAGTTGTAGAAGTGGCTGACGTAGTCGGGGCTCTCGAGCAGCGTGTCGACGAGGTCGCCCCGCTTGTCGGCCGCCGCCGAGCCGAGGAACGCCGCCGCCTCGTCGTGCGTGGGAATCCTGCCCCCCAGTTCGACGTACATCCGCCGCACGAACGCCTCGTCGTCCAGCGATCGCGACGGCGAGACACCGTGCTCCCGCCAGTGCCCGGCGAGCAGGCCGTCGATCCGACCGGCAGCCTCCCGGATCGCCTCCCGTGCGCCGCGGTCGACGGCCGCCACCTGCATGACCGCACGCGGCGGCGACTGCGTCACCGCCTCGGGCAGACGCATCATCGCCACGGCCCGCTTGGGCCGTTCGCGCGTCTTGGCTCCCGCACCGAGGGTTGCGACGAGCCCAACGAGCGCGACCAGCGCCACGCCGACCCGAACCTGCCACGGTCGCTTCATCAGATCACCTGCAGAAAGATGGAAGCATCACGACTTTTTGGGTGGCAGGCCGGCCTTGAACTCATCGAGCGTGAGCTTGCCGTCGCCGTCGGTGTCGATCTTCTTGAACCGTTTGTCCGCGTTGTCGAGCGCCTTGTCCTTCATGCCTGCCTTGAACTCGTCGAGCGTGAGAGCGCCGTCGCTATTGGCGTCCTTCCGGGCGAAGACCTTGGCCGGATCGGGGGCCTTCTTTCCTTCGGCGGCAACCGCCGCCGGAACGACCACGAGCACAACGATCGACGCGATGAAGAGGCGGGCGATCATGCGTGAAACCTTTCAGATCCGAGGGTGGAAAACGCCAGGGCGGCGCCGACTGGCTCCATCCTCTTGAACGGCGGGTCGGCCCGGGAGTTGCGGGAGCGGATGCAGGCGGCCGGCGCGTGGTTCGCCCGGGAATTCCTCGGTGTTCGGCTTCGGAAACGATTCCTCGGGCAGTACTCCCGGACGGTATCGTATGAAAGTCCAGTTTCCCACCTCGCTACGAGGCCCCTGATGCGCCACACGACGCCCGTCGTTTTCCCCGCGCTCGCATCCATCGCACTGCTGGCCTCGCCGGGCCGGGCCGCGGACCCAGCCGCACCAGTCTGGCGGCAGCGTCCCGAGGCCATGCCGCTGGCCGGCACCGGGCGGCAGCCCGCCGAGACGCCGCCG
>Ga0214917_10001691_pt1 | contig 28140 bp, 14 predicted proteins | sample LL_1208_BB_MetaG_FD_177983 | JGI IMG/M metagenome (GOLD analysis project Ga0214917, IMG submission 177983) | Freshwater microbial communities from Lake Lanier, Atlanta, Georgia, United States - LL_1208_BB | ecosystem: Environmental > Aquatic > Freshwater > Lake | place: USA: Georgia | collected... | reverse complement strand
AACTAAGAAATTGGCCGTTTGACGTGAATGATGCCACGCGGAACACCCCCATCCCCGGGAACGGCGGTCGCATTCCGCGCTTCGTCAGGGCTTCATTCTTCAGCTCTTTTCTCAGCACGACGTCACCCCGAACCCTTCTCGAGGCGCGAGCGACCTTGATGTCGGTCATGCGAAACGCCTCGAACCCGATTGCTGCGCCGGGAGATCTTGGAGGGCCGAATGACACGGGGGACGAGACCGACTGGCGCACGCTGTCCGATCTCACGAATCGCACCTACATCTTCGAAAATCCCCGTACGCTCGCCACCTTTAGGACCGAGCTCAAGCAACTGGACTTCCGACGTGCTGCAGGTGTGCGCGTGCTCGATCCGAGCAACGCCAACCTCCACGGCAACGTCACTCGACTCTATCGACCGTCGCGCGGCCCGGTGCCGGGAATGGTCCTGCAGACGGCTGGCCCGTACCCTGCGGGCCGTCGGTGACGACGACCTCATCCGCTAGAAAATCTCGGGCTCCCGCTCCGGCCCGCCCCGCTCCAGAAAACGGAAATCGCAGCCCCGGTCGGCCTGCGTCGTCTCATCGAGGAAGAGCCGCGTGTAGCCGCGGTCGGCCTTCGGCTCAGGTGGCTGCCAGGCCGCGCGGCGGCGAGCCAGTTCGGCGTCGTCCACGAGCAGCGTGAGGCTGCGGCCGGGCACGTCGAGCGCGATCCGGTCGTCGGTGGCGACGAGCGCGAGCGCCCCGCCGACCGCCGCCTCGGGCGCGACGTGGAGCACGCAGGTGCCGTAGCTCGTGCCGCTCATCCGCGCGTCGGAGATCCGCACCATGTCCCGCACACCCGCCTCTAAAAGCCGCTTCGGAATCGGCAGCATGCCCCACTCGGGCATCCCGGGCGCCCCGAGCGGCCCGGCATTTCGCAGCACGAGCACGTCGTCGGCCGTGATCGCGAGGGCCGGATCATCGAGCCGGGCCTTCAGGTCGGCCGGCGACTCGAACACGATCGCCCGCCCGGTGTGGACGAGCAGCCGCGGGTCGGCCGCCGTGGGCTTGATCACGCAGCCGTCGGGGGCGAGGTTGCCGCGGAGCACGAACGTGCCCCCGGCCGCCGAGACGGGCTCAGCCCGAGGGCGGATCACCCGCTCGTCGAGCACCTCGGCCCCCGCGATGTTGTCGCCGAGCGAGCGGCCGGTGACGGTGAGCGCGTCGGCGTGGAGCAGGTCGCGGAGCCGCTCGAGCACCGCCGGCAGGCCGCCGGCGTCGTGCAGATCCTCGGCCAGGTAGTCACCCGACGGCCGGATGTTGGCGATCACCGGCGTTCGCCGCGAGATCTCGTCGAACCGATCGAGCGCGAGCGGCACGCCCGCCCGGCCGGCGAGCGCCAGCAGGTGGACGATCGCGTTGGTCGAGCCGGCGAGCGCCATGTCGGCCGTGATCGCGTTGTCGAAGGAGGCGGACGAGAGGATCCGCGAGGGCTTGAGATCCTCCCACACCATCTCCACGATCCGCCGGCCGCAGGCGGCCGCCATGCGTTCGTGCGCGGAATGGACGGCGGGAATGGTCGAGGCACCCGGCAGCATCAAGCCGATCGCCTCGGTCACGGCCGCCATGGTCACGGCCGTGCCCATGGTCATGCAGGTGCCGGGCGTGCGGGCGATGCCCTCCTCGATCCCCCGCCAGGCACACTCCGACAGGCAGCCGGCCTGCCGCTCGGCCCAGAACTTCCAGACGTCGGTGCCGCTGCCGAGCCGCTGGTCGCGCCAGCGGCCGGCGAGCATCGGCCCCGCCGGCATGAAGATCGCGGGCAGATCGGCCGTGATCGCCCCCATCAACAGCCCCGGCACCGTCTTGTCGCATCCGCCCATCAGCACGGCGCCATCCACCGGATGGCACCGCAGCACCTCCTCGGCCTCGAGCGCGAGGAGATTCCGGTAGAGCATCGCCGTCGGCTTCATGAACATTTCCGAGAGCGAGATCACCGGGATCTCGACCGGGAAGCCCCCCGCCTGCCAGACGCCCCGCTTCACCGCCTGCACCCGCTGGGGAAAGTGGGTGTGGCACTGGGCGAGGTCGCTCCACGTGTTCAGGATCGCGATCACCGGCCGCCCCTCGGCCTCCTCGGCCGAGTAGCCCATCTGCCGGAGGCGGCTGCGATGGCCGAAGCTGCGGAGGTCGTCGGGCGCGAACCACCGCTGCGAGCGGAGGTCGGCGGCGGAGCGGCGCGGGGTGTTCATGACGGCCGCGATTCTACCGCCGCCCCCCGCTCCCGCTCCCAGGCGTCGCGCCAGGCCCGCCACTCGATCGGCTCGACCGGCAGCGTGGCGGACGGCCCCCCCTCGCCGGTCGTGGCGAAGTCGGCCCCCGAGAGGCAGTCGAGGCCCGCCACCGCGAACTCCACGAGCCGCCGTCGCTCCGGTGAGAGCCGCCCCAGCCACCCGGTGGCCCGCAGCCGCCGCCGGAGCGTGCCCCGCTCCTGACAGAGGTCGATCGTCAGGGGCTCCGGGGCGATCGAGTCGGCCGCGAGGTCGATCGACACCAGGTTGGTCGCCAGCCGCACGTCGGCGACGCGGACCGCGACGTCCCCGAGCGACCGCGTCCGACGCAGCAGGCCGAGGCACTCGTCGTCCACGAAGGCCGCGATGTCGTGGGCGAGCTCCGCCAGCTGCTCGCCGGCCCGAGTGGTGCCGATGGCGCGGTCCCGACCGCGGAGCTGCCGCCGCAGCTTCCCGAACAGCTTGGGGATCGTCCCCGAGTGAAACCCGGGCAGCAGCAGCAGCCGCATCGACTCGCCGTGCCGGCCCACCTGCACCGGGCGGAGGGTCGGCGGGCGGTTGGCGGCGTAGAGCCGCCAGTTTTCCTTCAGCTCCCAGGCGAGAAATCCGAACACGCCGGGAATCGTCGCGGAGATGAAGGTCACGGTCGTGAGCGCGAGGCCCCGCTCCATGCCGGTCGCCGCCGAGACGTTCGACGCCACCATCGGGATCATCGGCACGAGCAGCTTGTGCGAAACGGTGACGACCGGGAAATGCTTGATCGGATTGAGCTGCGGCTCGATCAGGAGCGTCACGCAAACCCGCACGAACCAGTCGATGCCCGACCAGAGTGTCGTCAGCACCGCCTTGACGGCGAGCGTCCCCCACGACTCGTCGCTGCGAAACCGGAGCTGCTCGTCGACGGCGTAGAGCGTGCCCTCGACGAAGTCGACGGCCCGGCGGAAGGTGTCCATGATCCAGGAGACGAGCCCCACGATCAGCCGCGCGTGGATCTGCTGCACCAGCCGCCCGAGGCCTTCGAGCAGCCGCTCCTGCACGGCGCGGCCGACGGGGGAGTTGAGACAGACCGCCGCCGTGGCGAAGAGCCAGACCGGCAGCCAGGGATTGCTCCGCGACAGCCAGCCGCCGGTATGCGGCAGCAGGAGCCAGCCGACCGCCGCCGCGACGAGCGGGCTCCAGAGATACCGCCGGAAGAGCCGCACCGGCCGGCTCTTCAGCAGCCGCTCGACGGCCGGCAACCGGAGGATGCTGCGGGGCAGCGTCAGAAACACCAGTTGGAGGCCCGCACCGATCGCCTTGAGCAACTCGACCACCGCCGTCCGGATCCCGGGCACGTGCATCAGCAGCCAGATGCAGACGCCCGTCGTGACCACGGCCGTGCGGCTGTAGATGTGCCAGGTCTGCCCCAGTGAATAGTGCGTGATCGCTTCGACGATGTGCTCCAGGCCACGCCATAGGATCCAGGCGCCGCCGAAGGGCAGCGCCAGGTGCAGCGTGATCGCCCGGCCCGCCGCCACGCCGAAGGCCACGGCGCTGAGCCGCTGCATGGCCTGCAGGTAGGAAGGTGCGGAACGATACGCCCCGTCGAGGGCGGCGGCGAGGTTGCGGTCGGCCCGCAGGAGCGCGTCGCCCGAGACGAGCTCCCCGATGCCCGCCAGGTCGGGCAGCTTGACCTGGCTGCGGGAGACGGCGTCGCGGACGCTGCCGAACGACTCGAAGCCCCGCTCGCAGATGTGGTCGAGCACCTCGTCGACGAGCTTGTCGAAGGCGGCCTCCTCCACGAGCGATCGGGCCACCAGGCCGGCATCCTCGAGCGCCGTCCGGACCGGGCCGCCCAGCCGGCTGCGGACGGCCGCTTCGCTGTGCTCCGTCGCCGCCGCGAGCAGGTCCGCCGCCCGGCTCGCCAGCGGTTCGGGCAGCCCGGCCGCCGGAAGCCGGCGAAGGGCCGCCGCCGCATGGCGGTGCACGAGCGCCACCCGCTGGCTCGGCAGCGGCCGGATCAGCGGCACGCGGCCCAGCGTGACCGCCCAGGAGAGCAACTGCGTGCGGAAGCTCGCGCGTTCGCAGTCGACGCAGATCTTCTGCAGGTCGTAGAGCAGCCGAGCCGCCTGCGACCAGGCGGAGCCGCCCGCCCGGTCCAGGAGCGCCGCCACGACCTCGCGAGCCTCGCCCGCGGAGGCGTCACCCAGGCCCACGGCCCGGCCCAGCCGCTCGACGAGGCTTTCCACGCGCGCCTCGAGCCGGCGGCCGGCCGAGTCGCGGCCATCCGCATCACCACCGGCCAGGCTCCGCACCCGCCACAGCAGGAGCGCCGCCCGCACGTCGTTGCCTCGCTGGGCGGCGGCCGCGGCCCGCCACCGCACGAACGCACCCCTGCGATGGGCGATCCGGCCGCTCGCCGCCGTCGTGGGCTCGGGCGCGGCCGGCCTGCCCGGAACCGCTCCGACCGGGGGCTCGGTCAGCCCCGCCGGCCGCGTCCGGGCCAGGATCGCATCGGCATCCACGAGCCGGTCGAGGAAGTCGGCTGTCGCCTCGGGATCACCGAGCGCCGGAAACCAGGCGGGCAGCCGCTGCGGAGCGAAGACGGCGAGTTCCAGGATCACCGCGACGAACTCGGCCAGCGTCTCCCGCGGATCGTCGGGGTCGCGGAGCAACCCCTCCTGGGCGAGCACGCCTCGCGCCTCGGCGACGGCGGGCTCGCCGAGCCGCTCGACGAGGCTGCGGAAGTCCGAGCCGTCCACGACCTCGTCCGCCAGGAGTCCGCGAACCGCGACGTCGATGCAGCCGTGGAACAGCCGCCGCCAGTATTCCCGCAGCAACGGCTGTTCGCCGGCGAAGTCATCGCGGTCGGGCCGGGCGACGAGCACGATGGTGGGCGGAAGTGCCTGGGGCAATCCCCAGAAGTCATCCGCGATTTCCAAAAGCCTCGCCGGAGTGAGCGCGATGCTCTCGCGGTGCGGCACGCGGGCCCGGACGAACGACAAGTCGAGGTCGGCCCGGATGATCCGCCGCACGACCCGGGGCGGGGCGAAGATCGCCTCGGGAACGGCGGCCCGGAGCGCCTGCTCGATCTGGAGCACGGCGAGGGGCGAAGCAGGCCGGGCGGCGGGATCGGTCATGAAAGCTCGGGCGTGGAGACCGCGAGCATACCGCCTCGTGTCAGTCGAGGCCCACCGCTTCACCGCCGTTCGGCGTCACGAGCGCCTTGAAGACCTCGGGGTCGAGGTCGGGCGCGAGCATCCGCACGCTCCCATCCAGCATGCCGCCGACGAACATCCCCCCGGGCCGCCGCGGGTTGCCGACACCGGCCAGCGGCTCGTCCGGGTCAAACTCGATGTCGTCGGGCTTGGTCCAGGGCACGGCGTTCGCGGGCAACGCCTCGACGATGGCGAGCGTCCGGCTCGTGCCGTCGGAAATCTGGGCGAGCTTCGGGCCCTTGTCGGGGGCCGAGAAGGTCGTGCCCTTTCCGGCGAGCACCTGGATCGTCGTCAGGCCGCGGGCCGCCTGCTCCGCCGGCGCCGAGGGATCGGCATACACGGCCGGCATCCGCTCGAGCAGCTTCAGGTTGTGCTCGCTGTCGTAGGGCTCGTCGAGCCGGAACTGCTCGTAGAGATTGCCCTCCTCGAAATACGGGAGGAGCGAGACCCGCCAGCTCAAGAGCGGCTTCCCGTCGGCGTCACAGATCGCCTGCGCGGGCAGTCGCCCGTGGGTGGACTCATACATGTGCATCGCCAGCATCACCTGCTTGAAGGTGTTCATCACCTGCGCCCGCCGCGCCGCTTCGCGGGCGCTCTGCACCGCCGGCAGCAGGAGCGCCACGAGCACCGGCGTCGAGGCGGGTGAGACGCCGAACAAGCCCCCGCCGGCCGTCAGCGGCCCGAGCGGGATCGTGCCGGCGGACTCGATCAGGATCCCGTCGGCCTGGTGGCGGATCGTGCTGACCTGGGGCCGGGCGTAGGGCATGATCGCCGAAGTCGGCGGCAGCTGCGGCAGGTCGAGCTCCACCCCCTGCTCACGGAGCACGCCCCGCGCCATCGGTGCGGCCATTTCATACAGGCCGCAGAGGGAACCGATGAGCCAGACGGGATCGACCATGCCCACGAGCGCGGGATCCTCGCCGCCGAGCGCCCGCTTGACTTCGGGCACGCCGTCGAGGCCGGGTGCATTCGCCCCGCGGGCGAGCAGCGTCTTGATCAGCTGCGGGGAGAGCGTGACGATCAGGCGGTCTTCGGTGAGGCACCAGGTGGGCGTGATCGGCATCGCGAACCCGGAGCCGCCCGACTCGAGGCAGAAGAGCGTCTGGTCGCGATAGGGAATCTCCCGGATCGTGAGCTGAACGTCGCCGGCGGCGGCCGCCGCGTTGCGCAGGATCCCGAGCAGCGCCTTGTGGGTCTTGGCGAACGTGGCCCGGTCGCGCACGCCGGCCACGATGGCGACGCCGGGAAGCATGCCCCCGGGCGCGGGCACCGACAGCACGGTCCAGTCGGGGCCGAGCGTCTTCAGGAGATGGGTGTCGATGTCGAACCCGGCGACCGCCCGCAGCTGTTCGAGGCTCGTACGAAACTGGGCAGCCGCCTGCGGCTCGGTCGCCTCGATGATTCCGAGCACGGTCGCCAGCATCGCCGAGAGATCGAGCGACCAGGCCTGGGCCAGCATGGCGTCGGCCGGGACCCGGGCGAGTTGTTTGGGGCCGATCCCCGTGGCCGGCGGGGCGAAGAACCCGGCGGGCGGACCATCGAAGCCGAGCCAGGCGTGGGCGGCGAAGCCCTCGGCCGACAGGCCGCTGACGGCGGCGACCGAGTCGAGCTTGTCGAGCCCCGAGGCCTCGAGGAAGGCCAGCAGCTTGTCGCGGTCGGGAGCGGGAAGGCTCGTGGCGATCCGCAGCGCCTCGCCGGCGTTGAAGTAGGTGAGCGTGCTCGGGCGGGCGAGCGGCAGCCGCTTTTCGATCGCAGTCTTCCAGGCGGGCGCCGTGCGGCCCGCGTCGGCGAGCCGGGCGACGAGCGATTCCAACACGCCGGGCCCGACCGTCAGCACGAGCGAGCCGTCGTGGATGCCCCAAGAGAGCGATTCCATCAGGTCGCCGCCCGCCGGCAGCCGCTGCCACGACCGACCTCCCACCTCAACGGCCTCGAACGGCAGCGGCACCGATCCCGCGAGCCACTCGGCCGCCTTCTGGATCGCCTCAGCCCGATCGCCCACACGGACCACGAGCGACGCGCCGACCCGCAGCGGCCCTTGCGGAGAGGGGGGCTGAAACCGCTCCACGGTCAGGGCCATCGGTCTCGTCAGAACCGCTTCCAGAAGCGTGGCCATGGCCTCGGAGCCCTCCAGCCCGATCGGGGCACGCTCGCGGAAGACGGTCATCACCTGCTCGGCCACCTTGCCGAGAAACTCCCGCATCTCCGGATCGGCGAGCATCCGCTCGGTCAGGTTTTTGGTGTCGGCCTCGGGAACGGCGAGACCGGCCGTCTCGATGTGGAAGAGACACTCGTCGGCCGCCGCCCGCGCGATCACCGGATCGGGCGGCAGCGGGGGCGTGGAGAGCGGCAACCCGGCCGCACCGCCGAGGGAGAGGACGAAGATGAGCGTCGTCACGAACTCGGCCGGGCCGATCCCGAACATGGGCTGGTTCCTGGGGGAGATGGCGACCGGGGTTTCCTCCCCCGGACGACGAGGGCAGGCTACCCCAGCGTCGAGGCGAAAGCCAAGCCTCCAACCCGACCCGGTCCCGCCGCCGCCGCCGGCCGCCATCCAGGCCCTTCCCGGCGGCGGCGTCCGCGCCGAGCGGCGCATCGGTCGGGTTGGCCGAGCCGCGGCGGCCACATCCTCACGGCGCCGTGCCCGTCACGGTGAAGCGGTCGACCTCGATGCCGTCGACGTCGATGAACCGCGAGGTGAGTTCCCAGGTGCCCGGCCTGCCCTCGACGGGCTTGACCTCGCACCGCTGCGCTCCGTGCTTCTCGTGATGGAAGGCCTCGCTGCCCTCGATCGGCCCCCGCTTGTTCATCCGGCGAAGGTTGCCCCCGCCGGCCCCGTTGACGACGTAGATGATCCCGTCCTGCCGGATCCGCTCGTAGTTGTGGTCGTGCCCGGCGAGCATCAGCTCGACGCCATGCTTCTCGAAGTCCCAATCCGCATTCATGATCGGGCCGTGCTCGCCCGACGAATACGGCGGGTGATGGGCCACGGCGACCTGGATCGGCGAGCTGCTGGCCTCGACGGCCCTGATGAACCACTGGTGCTGTTTCCCGCCCGGCCGCGCGCCGTCAGGCTCACGGCCGTCGTTGTCGAGCATGAAGAAGTGCACCGGCCCCCAGACGAACTCGTAATACCGTTCGTTGCCCGGGAGCGTGAAATAGTCGAGGTAGGGCTTGCAGCCCTGGCCGGGGGCGTCCCAGTCGTGGTTGCCAAGCACGGGGAAGAACCGATTCTCCGTGGAGCCGGTGCCGTGGATGCCCTTGTAGTTGCCGATGAACGAGGCGTAGTACTTGCCGACGTTGGCATCGATCGTGGAGGCCTCGCCCTTGGGGTAGTTGTTGTCGCCGGTCGAGATCACGAAGTCGGGCTTCCAACTCGCCACCAGGTCGGCCACCCGCGCCTGATGGGGATTGCGGCGTTCGTGGGGCTTCGAGGGGTCGACCGGGTTCGACTTCGGCTTCCAGATGTCGAGCCCGAAATCGCCGATCACGGCGAACGTGATCGGCTGCACGGTCGCGGCCTCGGCCGGCACCGGTGGCTGCTCGCCCGTGGCCGCGGCACCGCACACGACGGCCGCCAGAGGGACGATCCAGTCCGACAGGCCGACCCGGCGGAAGAAAGGCGATCCCCGCATGACGACGCTCCTGGGACGGCTCTGGACGTGACGCTCAGGATGCCGCAGCCGCTCCGGCACCGGCCCGCCGCCAGACCAGCGGCGACCAGAACCCGGTCTTCCACGCATCCCGGGTCGAATACTCGCGCACGGTCAACCCCTCCGCTGACCACTCGACGTAGAAAAACGCCTGCTGGCCGCCGTGCGGCGTGGAGGAGTTGTCGCAGTTGAAGACATCGTAGACCCGGCGGTCGCCCGGCCCGGGCTCGGCGGCGGCGAGCCGCTCCGGGGCCGGCTGGGCCGAGCTCCCGTCCCAGCGCCAGACCGAGCGGCCGTGCGTGTGGCCGTAGAAGATTCCCGCCACGTGGTAGCCGTCGAGGGCCGCATGGAATCCCCCCACGTCGGCCGGATCCCACTCCTTGTCGGAGAAGGGCGCGTCGGCGGGAACGGGCACGGTGTATCGCGCGATGTCGATGTGATGCGTGATGATGATCGGGCGACCGCTCCCGCCCACCTGCTCCGCGAGGTCCTCGACGAGGAACTCCAGGCTCTCCATCGGCGCGTACCGGCGGCGGCGGGCGATCCCCGGCACCGAGCCGACCACGATGCCCAGGTTGACGAAGTGGACGTCGCCCACGTCCCACGAATAGTGGAGCCCGTTGGGCGAGAGGTGGGTGACACCCGGGCGGGTCTTGTTCCGCTCGATGATCCGGTCGATCGCATGCCCCCTGCCGCCGGGACCGTCGTGGTTGCCGTGCACCTCGTAGATCGGATAGGCGAGTGCGCCGTCGCTCCCGGTCAGGCCCATCGCCTTCTCGAAGGCGGCCATCTCCGTCCGCTGCATCACCTCCTGCACCTTGCCGTTTTTGTCGCCGGTGTCGATCACGTCGCCACCATGGATCACGCACCCGGGCTTCCGCACCGTCCCGCCGCCGGACCGCTCGGGAATCTCGGCTCCCGGGAGCGTGTTGAGCGTCTCGATCAGTCGGGCGGTGTGCTCGGCCGACGACTCCTCGAGCCTCTCCGGGTCGTCCTTGACGGCGAGAAAATGGGTGTCGCTGATGACGAAGAAGGAAACGACGTCGTCCCCCGAGGCCTGCGGGGCCGCCGCTGCCACGCGACTCCCGGCCAGCCCGGCGGTCGCGGCCAAGACCGCTCCGGAGCCGCCCACGAACCGCCGCCGCGACAGTTCGCCACCGCCGACGACCGTCATGTCGCCCCGCATGGCATGCCTCCGAAATCCGATCGGGAAGGAAACCCGCCATCCGTCGACGGCGCGGCCGAGCAGGTTGTAAACCGCTCGACCAACCCGTCAACAGTTTATCGCCACCCTCACACAATCTGAATCGGCGGCGGCGCCAGCGGCCAGCCCGCGCCGGCGAGCGGCACCGGCTGACTCGCCGTGATCGGTTCGGCTCCCTGCCCGGGCCCGGGCTCGGATGGTCATGGGGCCGCGAGCTCCCCTTCCCGCTCCCGCCCCGCCCCCTTCGGTTCCGCATTGAGCTGCCGGTCGACCAGAAACTTCCACTCCCACTCGCCGTCCCAGGTATGGGTCTTGGGCCTGCCCGGTTCGACCTTCACTTTGAGGTTCTTCTTGCACCGGTATCCGGCCCGGAGCCGCTCGTCGGTGATCCGAATCACGAAGAAGCCGACGTCGGTGTGGCCGTCGTTGATGCACTCCCACTTCCTCGTCTCCCCTTCGGGCGCCCAGCTTCGCACGCCGGTCCCGGTGTGGCCGTAGAGGTACAGGATCACGTTGTAGCCCTTGGCCACTTCGTAGGCGGCCTTCCAGTCGTCGGGGTGCCACCAGTCGGTGTCGAATCCGCAGTGACTCAGGAGCACCACCGGCCGGCCGCTGCCGCCGACCTTCTCGGCCAGGTCCTGCTCGAGGAACGCCAGGGCGTTCTGCGGGTCGTGCCAGACCGCGTTGTACTTCACCTGGGGATGCTGCCTGTCGGCCGGATACATGTTGAGCTGCACGAAGTGCACGTCGTCCCAGTCCCAGGAGTGGTGCAGGCCGTTGGGGTCGAGGCTCGAGATCTGTCCCGACGCGAGCCGCCTGCGGTTGCGGGCCACGAGCTGGCCCTGGGTGCTGAAGCCGTGCTTCTCCTTGCCCACGGGCGGCCCGTCGTGGTTGCCCCAGGCCTCGAAGGTCGGGTACTTCAGCCGGGCGTCGGTGCCGTCGACGCCGAAGTCGGCGGCGTAGTGGCGCCACTGCTCCTCGGTGATGCTGCGGCCGCCCTCGCGGTGGTCGCCGTCGTCGACGAGGTCGCCGATCGAGAGCACGCCCCGAGGCTTGGCGATCAGGCCGCCGCCGAGCTTCGCCGGCCACTCCACCTCGGTGATCCGGTTCATCTCGTCGATCGAGGCCGCGTTGAGTTCGTTGTGGTTGCCGGCCCGGTGCGCCGCGTGCCGATAATGCGGGTCGGACGTGGAGATGAAGGTGACGTCTCGCGCCTCCGTGGTTGGGCCTGCGACCAGGCTCCAGCCGCACAAGGCCGCGAGCGTGAGCGATCTCGTGGACACGGCATGACTTCCGGGGGCATCGATCGAAACCCTCGCGGCCGCCATCCGCAGGCTGTCGATCCAGGCGGACGGGGTGGGATTTGAACCCACGAGCCGCTTTCGCGACTGCCGGTTTTCAAGACCGGTGCATTCAACCGCTCTGCCACCCGTCCGTGACGGGGCCGCCAGCCTTGCGGGGCCGCCCCTTGACAAGTCTACACCGAGGCCCGCCGTCGGCAGCCAGCGGTCTCGCTCAGGACGTGGCGTTTCCCCGCCGCGCCGGGCACCGGCTTTGACTCGTTTCCCGGCTTTTTCTAGGCTTCGGTCTTTCCCGACCACCACCAGAGGCTCGCGACACGCATGGGCGGCATCAGCAACCGGATGAAGGAGATCAAGCGGCGGCGGCACCGCAAGAAGAAGCTCACGAAGTTCGAGAGCAAACTCAAGAAGGCCACCACCAGCGAGAAGCTCACGATGGCGGTGAAGCTCCGCAAGATGACCACCGGCTGCGAAGGGTTGATCGCGCGGATGGGCCTGGAAGACCGCAAGCGGTAGGACTCACCTCGGTCAGCCGTTCTTGGCGAACGTAAACCCGTCCTGGACGAAATCGATCCGGACGGTGTCGCCCTCGGTGAACGCCCCCGAGAGGAGTTCGCGGGCCAACGCGTTCTGCAGTTGCTGCTGGATCACCCGCTTCAGCGGCCGGGCGCCGTACACCGGGTCGTAGCCGAGCCGCGCGATCTCGTCGAGCGCCATCTCGCTGCACTCGAGCGTGATGCCCGCCTTCGCGGCCTGCCCCACCAGCCGGTTCACCTGGATCTGCACGATCCGGCGGATGTGCTTCTGGTCGAGCGGGTGGAAGATGATCGTCTCGTCGATCCGGTTGAGAAACTCGGGGAGAAACCGGGCGGAGAGCGCGTCTTTGACGGCGTCCCTCATCTCCTGCTCGCTGCCCCCCTCCTTCGTGATCTCCTGGATCACCTGGCTGCCCACGTTGCTCGTCATCACCACGATCGAATTGGTGAAGTCGACGGTGTGGCCGAGGCTGTCGGTGAGCCGGCCGTCGTCGAGCACCTGCAGCAGCACATTGAACACGTCGCGGTGGGCTTTCTCCATCTCGTCGAGCAGGACCACCGAGTAGGGTCGCCGCCGCACCGCCTCGGTGAGCAGCCCCCCCTCCTCGTAGCCGACGTAGCCCGGCGGCGCGCCGATCAGCCGCGCGACGGTGTGCTTCTCCATGAACTCGCTCATGTCGATCCGCACCATCGCGTTCTCGTCGTCGAAGAGCACCTCCGCGAGGGCCTTGCAGAGTTCCGTCTTGCCGACGCCCGTGGGCCCGAGGAACAGGAACGACCCGATCGGGCGGTTCGGGTCCTGCAGGCCGGCCCGGCTGCGGCGCACCGCGTCGCTGACGGCCTCGACCGCCTCCTCCTGGCCGACCACCCGCTGGTGGAGCCGGTCCTCGAGCACGAGCAGTTTGGCCCGCTCGCTCTCGACGAGCCGCGTGACGGGGATCCCCGTCCAGGCGGAAACCACCTCCGCGATCTCCTCCGGCCCCACCTCGCGGCGCAACAGCCGCTTGGCGTGCTTGCCGGCCGCCTCCCGGCCCGCCTGCTCGCCCCCCTCCCCTTCCAGCCGAGCCGCGAGCGTCTTCCGCTTGACGTCGAACTCGTAGAGCTTCTGGTAGAGCGACTCCTCCACCGGCACGCCCGTCGATTGCCGCTCCTTGATGGCGACGCCCACCCGGTCGAACTCCCGCTCCACCTCGTCGAGCTGCTGGCGCAACTCCTGCACGCTCCCCACGCCGCTCTTCTCGGCTTCCCATTGCTCGCGCAGGCTGGCCAGCTTCTTTCGCAGTTCGGCCGACTCGGCCTCGATCTCGGCCAGCCGGTCCTTGGCGTGCTCCTCCGTTTCCTCGGCGAGCTGGCGGCCGGCCAACTCCAGCTGCACGAGCCGCCGCTGCACCTCGTCGATCTCGCTGGGAACACTCTGCAGTTCCATCGCGATCCGGCTGGTCGCCTCGTCCATCAAGTCGATCGCCTTGTCGGGCAGGAACCGGTCGGCGATGTAGCGTTGCGACAGCTCCGCCGCCGCCACCAGCGCGGAGTCCTTGATCTTGACCCCCTTGTGATGGGCCTCGTAGCGGGGCTTGAGGCCCCGGAGGATCGCGATCGTGTCCTCGACGGAGGGCTCTCCGACCATCACCGGCTGGAACCGCCGCTCGAGGGCCGCGTCTTTTTCGATGTGCTTCCGGTATTCGTCGAGCGTGGTCGCGCCGATGCACCGCAACTCGCCCCGGGCGAGCGCGGGCTTGAGCAGGTTGGCCGCGTCGGAGCCCCCCTCCGCCGCACCCGCGCCGATCACGGTGTGGAGCTCGTCGATGAACAGGACCACGTTGCCGGCGGCCGCCTCGACCTCACGCAGGATGGCCTTGAGGCGATCCTCGAACTCGCCCCGATACTTCGTGCCGGCGATCAGGGCCCCGAGGTCGAGGGCCACGACCCGACGGCCCTTGAGGTTCTCGGGAACGTCCGACTGCACGATCCGCAGCGCCAGCCCCTCCGCGATCGCCGTCTTGCCCACGCCGGGCTCGCCGATCAAGACGGGATTGTTCTTGGTCCGCCGCGACAGCACCTGGATCACCCGCCGAATCTCGGAGTCGCGGCCGATCACCGGGTCGAGCTTGCCCTGGCTGGCCCGCTGGACGAGGTCGATCCCATACTTCTCGAGCGCCTGAAACTTCTCCTCCGGGTTCTGGTCGGTCACCCGCGATTGCCCGCGCACCGCCTGCAGCCCGGCGAGCAGGTCCTTTTCGCTGACCGCCGCCAGCCCCAGCAGGTTCTTCGCCTTGGAGGGCGTCTTGGCGAGCGCGAGCAGCAGGTGGTCGGTCGAGACGAACTCGTCCTTCATGGCGTCCGACTCGGCCGCGGCCGCCTCGAACACCTTGATCAGCTCCTGATCGGGCTGCGGCTGCGCGCCCCCGGAGACCTTCGGCAGATGGGAAACCTCCGCCTCGATGATCCGCTCGAGCTGCCCGCGCTCGACGCCGATCTTCTCGAGCAGCGGCCGCACGATGCCCTCCCGCTCGGCCACGAGGGCCTGAAGCAGGTGCACCGGCGTCACCTGGGGGTTGCCCCGGTTGCCCGCGAGCTCCACGGCGGCCTGGACCGCCTCCTGGGCCTTGATCGTGAACTTGTCGAATCGAAACGGCATGGAGCTCCCTCACCCCGGCCCGGCCGGTTTCGCGTCAGCCCTTCACCTCGAACTCCGCATCGATCGCGTCATCCGGCCCCTTGCCCGAGGCGCTCCCGGCGGCGGCGGCTTCCGGGGCCGCTCCGGCCCGCTGGGCCGTGGACTGCTCGTAGAGCACCTTCGACAGGGCATGCGCCGCCTGTTCGAGGGCGTCGTGGGCCGACTGGATCGCGTCCACGTCCTCGCCCTTGGCCATCTCGCGGGCCTTGGTGACTGCCGCCTCGAGCGGCGCCTTGTCGGAGGCGGAAAGCTTGCCGTCGTTCTCCTTGATCAGCTTCTCGGTCTGGAAGCAGAGCGCCTCGGCCCGATTGCGAACCTCGGCCAGGCGGGCCTTCTTCTTGTCCTCCTCGGCGTGCTCCTCAGCGTCCTTCCGCATCCGCTCGATCTCGGTCTCGGTGAGCCCGCTCGACTGCTCGATCCGGACGGTCTGCTCCTTGTTGGAGCCGAGATCCTTGGCGCTGACGTTCAGGATGCCGTTGGCGTCGATGTCGAACTTGACCTCGATCTGCGGGGTGCCCCGGGGCGACGGCGGCAGGCCTTCCAGGTTGAACTGCCCCAACAGCCGGTTGTCTCGGGCCATCGGCCGCTCGCCCTGATACACGCTCACCGTCACGGCCGTCTGGTTGTCGGCCGCCGTGCTGAAGACCTGCTTCTTGTCGGTGGGGATCGTGGTGTTCCGCTCGACGAGCTTCGTGAAGATGCCCCCCTCGGTCTCGATGCCGAGCGAGAGCGGGGTGACGTCGAGCAGGAGCACGTCCTGGACATCGCCACCGAGCACGCCGCCCTGGATCGCCGCGCCGAGCGCCACGACCTCGTCGGGATTCACGCCCTTGTGGGGCTCCTTGCCGAAGATCTTCCTGACGAGCTCCTGGACCTTCGGGATCCGGGTCGAACCGCCCACGAGCACCACCTCATCGATGTCGGCGGGCTTGAGCTTCGCGTCTTCCAGGGCCTTCATCACCGGCCCGCGGCACCGCTCGATCAGCGAATCGGTCATCTGCTCGAACTGGGCCCGCGTGATCGTCACCTGCAGGTGCTTGGGGCCGGTCGCATCGGCCGTGATGAAGGGCAGGTTGATGTCGCTGCTCTGGGCGGTCGACAGCTCCTTCTTGGCCTTCTCGCAGGCCTCTTGGAGCCGCTGCATCGCCATCGGGTCTTTCCGCAGGTCGATCCCCTGCTCCCGCTGAAACTGGTCGGCCACGTGGTTGATCAGGGCCTGGTCGAAGTCGTCGCCACCGAGGTGGGTGTCGCCGTTGGTGCTGATCACCTGGAACACACCGTCCTTGGAGACGTCGAGCACCGAGACGTCGAAGGTGCCGCCGCCCAGGTCGAAGACCGCGATCTTCTCGTCCTTCTGCTTGTCGAGCCCGTAGGCCAGCGCGGCGGCAGTCGGCTCGTTGACGATCCGCATCACCTCCAGGCCGGCGATCTGCCCGGCGTCCTTGGTGGCCTGCCGCTGAGCGTCGTTGAAGTAGGCCGGGACGGTGATCACCGCCTTGTTGACCTTGTGGCCGAGGTAGCTCTCGGCCGCCTCCTTGAGGGCCCGCAGCACCTTCGCCGAGACCTCGGGCGGCGTGAAGGTCTGGTCGCCCGCCTTGACCTTGACGTAGTCCTCGGGCCCGCCGACGACCTCGTAGGGCACCATCTTCTCCTCGGACGCCACCTCGTTGTGCCGCCGGCCCATGAACCGCTTGATCGAGTAGATCGTGCGCTTGGGGTTGGTGACGGCCTGGCGACGGGCGATGTCGCCCACGAGCGTCTCGCCCTTGTCGTTGAAGGCGACCACGCTCGGGGTGAGGCGATTGCCCTCCTTGTTCGCGATCACCTTGGGCTCCTTGCCCTCCATGACCGCCACGACCGAGTTGGTCGTTCCGAGGTCGATGCCGATGATCTTCTCGCCCTGCTTCGTCGCCATGGTGTCGCTGCCCTTTCCCGGTTCGTGGCCCGCCGCTTGGCCGGCGGGCATGCGTGTTTCCGTCGTCCGGCGCCGTCATTTTTGACGCTTCACCGCCGCCCGTCTGGAGGATGCAAAGAGCGTGCCAACGCCGCCCTGCGCGGGCATTGTGAGGGAGGATTTCGGGGGGGCGGTGGGAAACAGCCTGATTCGGCCGTATTGAGGACCCGCCGCCGGAAGGTACAGTTGTGGGTTTCAGCGGCCGGCCGCTCGGTCGAGCGGAATGGCCTGCCAATTTGGCCGTCTCCTTGGAAGCATGTCGATGGCCCAGTCCGGCCCAGCACGCAAATCAGACGGCAACCGGGCCCCGGGGCTGTCCTCGCTCCGCGCCAAGATCGACGTCATCGACCGGCAGCTCGTCGGCCTGATGAACGAGCGCGCCGAGGTGGCCCGGCAGATCGGCCACGTCAAGCATTCGTCCGGCCAGCAGACCTACGATCCCGCGCGGGAGGAGATGGTGCTCGGCCGGGTGGCGGCCGCCAACGAGGGTCCGCTCTCCGACCACAGCCTGAAGGCGATCTTCCGGGAACTGATCTCGGGCTCGCGGGCGATCGAGCAGCACCTGCGCGTCGCCCACCTCGGGCCGGCCTGGACATACAGCCACCTGGCCGCCCTCCACCGCTTCGGCGGCTCGGTCGACTTCGTGCCGGTGGCGAGCATCTCCGCCGCCTTCGAGGAGGTTCATGCCGGCCACTCCGAATACGGCGTGGTCCCGCTCGAAAACTCCACCGACGGCCGGATCGCCGACACCCTCGACAACTTCTCCCGGCTGCCCGTCAAGATCTGCGCCGAGGTGCCGCTGCGGATCCACCACACGCTGCTGGCCGCCTGCGACCGCTCGGCCATCAGGGAGGTCTACAGCCGGCCCCAGGCGCTCTCGCAGTGCCGGAACTGGCTGGCCCGCCATCTGCCCGCGGTGCGGCTGGTCGAGGTCACGAGCACGAGTGCGGCGGCCGAGATGGCCGCCCGAACGCCCCACGCCGCGGCGATCGCCAGCCGGCAGGCCGGCGTCCACTACGGCCTGAACGTGCTCGCCGAGGAGATCGAGGACGTTCCGGGCAACACGACCCGGTTCGCCGTGATCGGCCATGCCGACTCCGGCCGCACCGGCCACGACAAGACCTCGCTGATGTTCGAGATCGAGCACCGCCCGGGCGGCCTGGCCGACGCCCTCGCGATCCCCAAGCGGCAGAAGCTCAACCTCACCTGGATCGAGTCGTTTCCGCTGCCCGGCGAGGACCGCGGCTACATCTTCTTCGTCGAACTCGAGGGGCACCGCACCGACCTTCGCGTCCGCCGGGCGATCGCCAGCCTGGAGAAGCGGTGCAAGCGGGTCGTCTGCCTCGGCTCCTACGCCTCGGCCGCGCCGGTGGGCTGAGCGACGACCCGCATGCCCCGGGCCTCTGCCGGGCGAAATCAGATCAGCCGCTTCATCTCGCGGACGGCCTCGGCCAGCCCCACGAACACGGACCGGGCCACGATCGAATGACCGATATTGAGCTCGCCCATGCCGTCGAGCCGCGCCACGGGCACCACGTTGCGGTAGGTGAGGCCGTGGCCGGCGGCCAGCAGCAGCCCCGCCTGCCGCGTCATGCCACCGGCCCGCGCGAGGTCCACGAGCCGGTCTTCCCGCTCGGATCCGGTGGCGTTGGCGTAGCAGCCCGTGTGGAGTTCGACCGCCTCGACGGCCAGATCCACCGCCGCGTCGATCTGCCGCGGGGCGGGGTCGATGAACAGCGAGACGCCGATCCCGGCATCGCGGAGCCGGGCCACCGCCTCGCCCACCGCGGCCCGGTGGCCGACGACGTCGAGCCCCCCCTCCGTGGTCACCTCCTCGCGCCGCTCGGGCACGAGCGTCACCTGGCAGGGCTTCACGCGGCACGCGATCGCCACCATCTCCGGCACGATCGCACATTCGAGGTTGAGCTTCACCTGGACCGTCTGCCGCAACACCTCCAGGTCGCGGTCCTGGATGTGCCGCCGGTCTTCGCGGAGGTGGACGGTGATCGCGTCGGCTCCGCCCAACTCGGCGGCGGCGGCCGCCCAGACGGGATCGGGCTCCACGGTGCGGCGGGCCTGCCGGATCGTGGCGACGTGATCGATGTTGACGCCGAGGGTGGCCATGTGCGGAGAGCCTGCGCCCCGGCCTACCCCTTTTTCAAGAGGACCACCGAGTTGCCGCGGGGCGTGCGGATCTGGAGCACCACGCCCTCCGCCGTCGACTCCTTCTCGATGGCCGCGCCAAACTCCGCCACCGTTGCGACCGGCGTGCGGCCCACCTTGCGGACGAGCATGCCCGGGCCGATGCCCGCCTCGGCGGCCAGCCCGTCGGAGTCGACCCGGTCCACCAGCACGCCCTCGAAGTCGGCATAGGCCTCCTCGGCGACGGAATCCTTGGACCGGACCTCGATCCCGAAGTCTTCCGAGTAGAAGGTCTCCGCCCCCGGCTCGGCCGGGGCCGCCTTCTCGACGGGCGTCGACGCGAGGTCGCGGGGCAGCGGCTTGACGGTCACCTCGAGGGTCAGCGGCTTGCCTTCGCGGAGCACCGTCAACTTGTGGGCCCGGTCGAGGGCCGACCGCTCCACCAGTTCCTGCAGCGTCCGTGGGCCATCGATCGCCTGGCCATCGAAGCCGGTGATCACGTCGAGCGGCTGCACGCCGGCCGCCGCCGCAGGCGACTTCGGCACCACGTCGCTGACGAGCACGCCCTTGCGGTCGGCCACGCCGAGCTTGTCGGCCATCCGCCGGTCGAGCGGCCCCATCTGCACGCCGATGAAGGCCCGCTCCACGGTTCCCTTGTCGATCAGCTGGCCGGTCACCCACTTCGCCAGGTTGATCGGGATCGCGAAGCCGATGCCCTGGTAGCCGCCGCTGCTCGAAGCGATCGCCGTATTGATGCCCACCACCTCACCGTTCAGGTTCACGAGCGGGCCGCCCGAGTTGCCGGGGTTGATGGCGGCATCGGTCTGCAGAAACTGCGCCCGCCGGATCGAGCCCAACTCGCGGCCCTTGCCGCTGATGATCCCGGCGCTGACGGTGGTCTCGAGCTCGAACGGATTGCCGATCGCGATCACCCAGTCACCGATCGAGAGCCTGTCGGAGTCGCCCAGTTTGGCGACCGGCAGCCCCCGCGCGTCGGCCAGTTTGACCACCGCCAGATCGCTCTCCGGGTCGGTCTTGATCTCCGCGGCCTTGAACTCACGGCCGTCGGCGAGTTCCACGATCACCTCGTCGGCTCCCTCGACCACGTGGTTGTTGGTGATCACGAGCCCGTCGTCGCTGACGATCACGCCCGATCCCACCCCGGAGCGGCCGGGCATCCGGCCCTCGGGCCCGTTGAACTCGAGGCCCTCGGGGAGGCCGTCGGGAAACATGCCCTCGAAGGGCGTGCCCTCGAAGGGGTTTTTCTGGGGCGCCGGACCCCGGCCGCGGCCCCGGGCGGCCTGCTGCGGCTTCACCTCGCTGCGGACCACGACCACGCTGGGGGTCGCGATCTCGGCGGCGTTGCGGAAGGCGGTCGAGAGCGCGTTGGCGTGCACGAGCGCCTGGGCCGTGGCGAGCGAATCGTCGGCCCGGGCCGCGGGCAGGGCCGTCACGAGGGCCGCGGCCGCGGCGAGGGCGACCATGGTGCAGGCGACGCAAAGCGAACGTGAGCGAATCGCAAGGCCGCGACGGATGGTGGGGCGAGACGACATGCTGCGAAACCTCCCTGAGGGCGAGTCACGAAATCTAGACACTGCGAATGATAGACGCTGCGGCGACCCGGGCGGCGCGTCGCCCGGGTGGACTCCGTATCCGGGGGTCCCGCCGCAGCGCGTCCTGTACTACGCCTCGCCCCGCGGGATGGTTCGCAGCATTGGCTCGCCCCCCTCCCGCGTTGACAGGATCGCCGCCAGAGCCGTATTTTCAGGCTCAGGAGGCGATCTTCCGCCATGGCGAGCAAGAGCGGTCGGCCGCCCGGCGGACCGGAAATCGACGTCGGCGACTGCCAGCGGCGGATCGGGTATTCGTTCCAGACACCCGAGCTGCTCGTGGCGGCCGTGACCCACGCCTCCGGCGCCCGCCACCGACTGGCGTCCAACGAGCGGCTCGAGTTCCTCGGCGACGCGATCCTCGGGTTCATCGTCTGCGAGCGGCTCTACCACACCTTCCCGGAATCGCTCGAGGGCGATCTGACGCGGATCAAGTCGGTCGTGGTGAGCCGCGAAACCTGCAGCCGCCTGAGCGACCAGCTCGGGCTGGCCGACTTCCTGATCGTGGGCAAGGGACTGTCGTTCAATCGGCCCGTGCCCGCCTCGGTGCTGTCGGACCTGTTCGAGTCGGTCGTGGCGGCGATCTACCTCGACGGGGGCATGGAAGCGGTGCGGCCGTTCGTCGACCGGCTGCTGGGCCCCGAGATCGACAAGGTGGTGTCGGGAGAAGTCGGCTCGAACCACAAGTCGCTGCTCCAACAGCTCGCGCAGCGGGACTTCGGCCTCACGCCCACCTACGAGGTGGTCGCCGAGGACGGGCCCGATCACAGCAAGAGTTTTCATGTTTCAGCCCAGATCGGCGCCCGCCGCTATGCTCCCGCCTGGGGCCGCAACAAGAAGGAGGCCGAGCAGCGGGCCGCCTCCAACGCCCTGATCGAGCTCGGTGGGATCGCTGCCGCGCCCGCCCAGCCCGGCAGCCACTGACCCTGAGCATCCGCATGCTGAACAACCCCGGTTTTTGGCTGGCGATCCTGGCGAGCGTGCTCTGGGGGCTCACCTACTGCCTCGACGAGCGGGTGCTCGAAGGGCTGTCGGTCGCCAAACTCTACTTCCTGCACTGCCTGTGCGGCGCGGCCGTGGCCGCGGTCGTGCTCCTGGCCCAGGGGAGTTCCCCGCTCGGGCTGTTCGCCTTCGACACGTCCAAGGCGAGCCTGCCGCTGGTGGGGGTGACGCTCGTCACGGCCACCTCGGCCGCCTTCGCGATCCTGGCCTCGATCCAGCTGCTCGGCGCCAACAAGTCGGCGGTGCTCGAGATCTCCTATCCGCTGTTCGTGGCCCTGTTTTCGGTCTGGCTCTTCAAGGGGCAGCTGCAGCTTCCGGTGGTGATCGGCGGGGCCTTCATCTTCATCGGGTCGGCGATCATCGTGATGGCGAAGTGATGGCCGCGAGTCGTCTCAAGACGCCTTGAACTCTCCAGCCTGAACGAACCCCCCGGCATCGGGCCGCGTATTCGGCATCGGTCGTGGGATACCGAAGGACGCACCTTGCAGCGGCGTAAGTCTGAAGCCCTCGGAAAATCCACGGCGCGGTCTGCCTATCCCCCCGGAAGGGCCACCAGGAAAGTTGACTGACCGCCCTGAAATGCATAAGATTTTTTGATGGAGGGTCTGTGGATCTGTGAACCTCAGGGGGGTTCGCCTTTTCCCCGTGCGCGTTGAGTCTTCATCAGCGACGACCATCATGCAGCATCTCTGGGCATCGCGTTCCCTCTCCGTGATCGGGTGCGACTGCGTCAGGCGGCGTTCGTGGTGGGCGGGTGCTATCGCAGCGGTGAAGGTGGCCACGGCGGCCCTGATGCTGGCCGCTTTGCCGGTCCTGCCGGCCGCCGATGCGGCCACCTACTACTGGGACACCACCGCGACCGGGCTCTGGGGCGACGGGGCCAACTGGTCCGACCGCAGCGGCATCGCCGGGCTCACCGGCACCGTCCCGCTGGCCACCGATTGGGCCGTGTTCAATCAGGCCACCGTGAATGGGGCCGAGACGGTCCAGTTGGGCGGCGCGACGAGCATCCTGGGGATGATCTTCGCCAACACCGGCACGACGACGATTCAAAGTTCCTCGACGACCTCGCAGACACTCACGCTGGGCACGGGCGGGATTTTCGTCAATTCGAACGCGGGGGCGGTCACCATCGGCAACGCCACCAACGGCGTGGCGATCGCGGCGAGCGGCGCGCAGGTTTGGACGAACGCCTCCGCCAGCGCCCTCACGCTCGTCCAGCAGGTCAACCTCGCGGGCAACAGCCTGACCGTCAATGGCACGACCACGCTCACCGGCGGCGTCACCTCCGGCGGATCGCTGACGGTCGGCGGGGGCACCCTGACGCTCAATGCGGCCTCCGCCTTCAGCGGCACGACGACGATCAGCGGCGGCTCGCTGACGATCGGCACAGCCGGCTCCCTGACCGGCACTTCCACCCTGAGCCTCGCCAACGGGGCCCTCAACTACAACCCCACGTCGGGCACCCTGAGTTTCGCCACGGGCGGCACGACGCTCGGCTCCGGCGCGGCGAGCGTCACGGCGGCGGCTGGTGGCACGGTCAACCTCGGCGCGATCACCCGTTCCGCGGGCGGCGTGCTCACCGTCGGCTCGACCGGAAGCGTGATCACCAGTGCGGCCAACAGCAACGGCATCATCGGGCCGTGGGCATTCTTCGGTTCGGGCACATCGACAAAATATGCGGTCGCCAACGGCGCGAGTGCGATCACCGGGTTGACGCTTACGGGTGCCGCCGCCACCACGGTGACCGACACCACCGGCGCGGTGAACTACAACGTCAACGCCGCAGGAACCCTGGGCGCCAGTGCCAGCATCAACACCCTCCAATACAGCGGCGCTGCGGGAACGCTCACCACGGCCACGGCATTCACGACCAAGGGCATCCTGAATACAGGGAGCGGGGTGTTGACGGTCGCGGGCGCGGTTACCGCGGGCTCCGGCGGCCTGGTGGTCAATGCCGCGGGCAACGGCATCACGTTCAACAACCCGCTGGCCACGCTCACGGGCACCCAGGAACTCGTCTTCACCGGCGGCTCCGCCATCGGCACGGGCACACTCACCGCAGCGTTCGTCACTGGCAGCGCGACGACGCCCCTGATCAAAAGCGGCGGCAACACGCTGACGATCACCACCACCGGCGCCGTCGCCGCGATTTCCGGAGCCGTGCCGATCACGGTGAGCGGCGGCACGCTGTCGATCGCCGGCACCAATAACGCGACGGTGAACCGCTTGGGCACGGGAGCGATCACGCTCAATGCCGCCGGCGCTCCGACGCTGACCGCCGGCTTGGCCGGTGCGGGAGACACGTTTCCCAACGCCCTGAATGTCACCGGCGGGGTAGGCACCGCGATCGTGCAGACGACTTCAGGCGGCCACACGTGGAGCGGAGCGATCGCCTTTCAGCCGGGCACCACGAGCGGCACCACGCTGCGGTTCGTCAATACCAACGGTAGTGCGAGCACCATGACAATCTCGGGCGCCGTGAGCGGCGTTGGGAACCTGGCGTTCAGCGGCACGGGCGGCGGCAGTCCGTTCACCCTGAGCAACGCCTCGATCAACAACACGGGCACGATCAGCCTCCTCAGTTCCAATGCCTCGGGCAACCTGACCGTCAGCGGCACGATCGGCTCCAACGTCACCGGCATCAACGTCACGCCTGCCAGTGTGGCGGCCACGATGACGCTGTCGGGCACCAACACCTTCAACGGCCCGATCGCCATCTCCGGCGGCGGCATCCTCAGTTTCAACACGATCAACGGCATCGGCGCGGGCAGCGGCAGCGCGCTCGGCCAGCCGACCACGACCGCCAACGGCACCATCTTCCTCGGAAGCGGACAACTCAGCTACACGGGTGCGACCGCCAGTTCCGACCGGCCGCTCGTGCTCACGTCGGCCACAGGGGCGACCATCGCCAATGCCAGCGGCACGGCGGGCAGCACGCTGACCCTCTCGGGCGGGATCACGGGCAGCAACACGGCCCTCACGCTCCGGGGCGCCCAGAACATCACCGCGAGCGGCGTGATGTCGCTGGGATCGGGCACCCTGGGCAAGACGGATGCGGGCGTGGCGACGCTCACCGGGGCCAACCTGTTCACCGGCAACGTGACGGTGGCCCAGGGCACGCTGAGCGTGAACTCGATCGCGGACTCGGGCACCTCCGCCCTCGGAACCGGCACCTCGCTCACGCTCGGGCAGACCAACACCACCCCGAGCGCGACCCTGATCGTCACGGGCTCGGCGGCCAACTCGACCACGCGGGCCCTCACCATCCTCGGCTCGACCTCGGGCACGGCGGCGACGCAGACGATTCAGAACGACTCGAGCGGCACGCTCACCCTCGGGGGTCCGTTCACCTACACCGCGGGCACCGGGACGATGAACCTCCAACTGCAGGGCAGCGGAAACGGAGTCCTGAACTCGCTGATCTCCAGCGCCACTACGGGCACGCCCGCACTCGCCCTGACCAAGTCCGGTGCCGGCACCTGGACGCTGTCGCAGAACAACTCCTACCAGGGCGCCACGGCGATCAACCAGGGCACGCTGGTCATCAATGGCTCGCCCACCGGGACCACCGGCTACAGCGTCAGCGGCACGGCGGGCAACAACGCCACCCTCGCCGGCACGGGCACGCTCGCGACTGCGGTCACGCTCGGCGCCGGCACCGCGTTCACCGGAGCCGCGGTGAATCCCGGCACCGTGGGCGGCGCGGGCACGCTGACGGTCAACGCCGCCCTGACCACCAACGCCTTCAGCCGGCTCAACTTCGATCTGGGCACGGCCACTACGGCGGGCGCGGGCGTGAACGACCTCATCAGCACCACCAGCCTGCCCGTGCTGAGCGGCGGCACCCAGGTCAACGTCAACGCGCTGTCGCCGTTGACCACGGGCGGGGCCTACACGCTGATCAGCGGCTACACCGGCACGATCGCCAGCCCTTCGAATCTGCAGCTCGGCACCCTGACGGGTGATCCCGCTCACACGTTGCTGGGCTTCCTGAACAACGACGGGAACCTCCAGGTCGTCGCGGGCGGCGCGATGCCGACCACCGCCTTCTGGTCGAACAACCAGGCCACTGGGATCTGGAACAGCTTGATTCTTGCGACCGCGACGACGAACTGGAACACCGACGCCACCGGGGGCGTGGACACGCAGGCGCTGCCTGGAGCGACCACCACGGTCCGATTTTCGACCACCACGCCCACGCCCTCGACCACCATCACCACGCTCGGTCAGGACTTCAGCATCGCGGGGCTCGTCTTCGATTCGAGCCAGGGTTCGACGCCGATCGGCATTGGCGGCGCGAACACGCTGACCGTGGGCACGGGCGGCATCACGGTCAGCGGCGGCGTGCCGACGGTCACCGCCGGGCTCGCGCTGGGCGCTGCCCAGAGCTGGACCAATAACTCGGCCAATCCGCTGACGGTGGCCGCGTTGGCAAACGGCGCCAACACGGCAACCTTCCTCGGTTCGGGCAGCTTCGCCCAGACCGGCGTCTGGGGCAACGGTTCCGGCGGAATCACCGCCGGCCCGGGCTTTACCGGAACCCTCACGCTCAACCAGGCGAACACCTTCACCGGGGCGGTGACGGTCAACTCCGGCACGGTGGTGGGCACCGGAAATGCCGGTGCCTTTGGTGCTGGCTCGCTGTCCCTCGCGGGGGGTAGCCTGAGGCTGACCAATGCCTCCGGCACCAGCCTGGCATTCAATCGTAACACCACGGTCAGCGGCAACGCGGCCATCGTTTCCGACGTGACGGCCAGCGGAGCGGGCAACACCTACACCCTCGGCACCCTCGCGATCGGCGGCCAGACGCTCACCGTCGGCGGTGGGTCCAACGTCACGAGCGGCACCGCCGGCGTCACGTTCGGGGCCGTCACCCTGTCCGGCGCGCCCACCTTCACCACGAACAATCCATCGGGTGGCGGCTCGACGCTCCTGACGCTCGGCGCGATTACGAACGGAGCGAATCTGCTCACGTTCAACGGTACGGGCAACGCCACCGTAAGCGGCGTGATCGGGAGCGGCGCGGGTGGTGTCACGATGAGTGGCACCGGCACGCTCACCTTGTCGAACGCCGCGAACACCTACACAGGCGCCACGACCATCACCAGCGGCACGCTGAGCGCCGGCAATGTCGTGGTCGCCACGGGCGCGAGCGGCCTGGGTAACGCCACGAGCGCGGTGGTCCTTGGTGGCGGCTCCACCAAGGGCACGCTCCTCTACACGGGCGCTGCGGCCACCTACACCCGCAACTTCACGGTCAACGCCGGTGGCGGCGAGGTGACGTCAACGGCCAACACCCTCACCCTGCTGCCTGGAACCTCCCCGATCTATGCCCCGATCGCCCTGACGAGCGGCTCCCTGACCCTGGGAACCGGCAGCACCGCCGCGACGCAGTACATCACGATCGGTTCCACGACCATGACGGGGCCGATGTTCACGGGTACCAACGCCCTGAACATCAACGGCAGCGGGGGCGTGGGGCAGGTGAGGCTCACCAATGCCGCCGGGGCCAGTAACGTGGTCACCACCGCCGCCATGCCCATCAACATCCGGGCGGGGCAGCTGTACTACCAGTACGCCGGGACGGCGACCCAGACCGCGAACCTGCTGGGCACCGGCTTGATCACCCTGACCCCGGCGGCCGCGAACGGCGGCAACCTCTTCCTGAGCGTCGGCACTGTCACCGACACTCTGGGCAACGCCTTTGCCATCGCCGATGCCCCGGGGACCGCAGCCATCGCTATCTCCGGCGGGATCACGATCAACCAGGCGGTGACGGGCCCCAACGGCAGCAACACGCCGACCCTCCTGCTGCAGAACACCAACGGATCGGCGTACACGCTCACCCTCAGCGGTGGCGTGACCGGAAAGTTGAACCTGCAGCTGCAGGGGACCAACAACAGCGCCAACAACCCCATCACGCTGAGTACGACCGCCGTCAACAACGCCGGCACGATCAGCAACATCACGACCACCGGCTCCTCCACGATGACGGTCAGCGCTCCGGTGGGTGCGAACGTGACCGGGCTGATCCAGGCGGGCATCACGCCCTTCACGATCAGTGGCGCCATCACCGCGAATGCGGCCGGGTTGCCGGTCAGTTCGACCAACACCGGAGCGATGACCGTCAGCGGCGCCATTACGGCCGGGGCGGCGGCACCGGTGACGGCCTCCGCGACCAGCACGGGAACGATCACGTTTTCCGGAGCCAGCACCGGGATGACCGGCGGCTTCCGGGTACTGGCCGGCACCGTCCTGACCAGCACCAGCGCGAACGCCTTGGGAGCCAACACCAACGCGGTGACCCTGGGGGATACGAGCGGCACGGCGAACGCGACGCTCAACGTGGGCACCACGGCGCTCACCTACCCCCAGCCGATCACCGTGGCGGCGGGCAGCAGCGGCACCAAGACCATCATCGGCGGGGCGAGCCTCGTCACCCTCTCCGGCGGCATCGCCCTCAACGATAATCTCAGCGTGAGCGTGACGGGGGGCAGCAATCTGAACGTCAGCGGCGTGATCCAGGGGAGCCGGGATATCACGGTCAACAACACCTCCACGGGCCTCTACGTCCCGCAGGCACTCAACACCTAT
>Ga0214917_10001690_pt1 | contig 28144 bp, 38 predicted proteins | sample LL_1208_BB_MetaG_FD_177983 | JGI IMG/M metagenome (GOLD analysis project Ga0214917, IMG submission 177983) | Freshwater microbial communities from Lake Lanier, Atlanta, Georgia, United States - LL_1208_BB | ecosystem: Environmental > Aquatic > Freshwater > Lake | place: USA: Georgia | collected... | reverse complement strand
GAAGACGCAATTACAAACGGATATACTGTTATATCTTCTGGATCGGGAGATACTTTGTGTGGATCACGAAATTGGTTAGATCTACATTATAATCTTTATTATCATATGAGAAATTTAAGTACAGAATCAAAAAGAAATATTAATAACAAATGGAATAAAGCAACAGATCCGTTTGTGCATTACAGTGTTTTTAAAGATTTAATTATAAGTCAATACAACGGAAACGGAAATAACAATCTAGGAGAACAATACTACACAAAAATAGAAAAAAATATTAAAACTGGCAATGTTCCTATACAGAGTTTATATGATCATTATTGGTGGAATCTTTTTAATCTCAAATATATTCATTTAGCAGTAGAACTTAATATGGATGATAATTTTAAAATGAGTGTTAGCGATATAGAAAAAAATACATTCGATTGGTATAACAACAATGATTATCAAAGATGGAGTATGGTTAATAATCACACAGGAGAAAAAATAGACCCCTCTGGTGCCGGCTTTACATTAAAATTATGTGTTAAAAAATATATTCATGAGTTTGATAAAAATAATTGGTATTTTCATTTTAAAACAAAACTGCCATCAAGCGAACAAAAGAAAATAAGAACAATTTCCCAATGGGGCAACACCACCCCAATGACAATGTTTGGATTAACTCAACAATCACAAAGATTATATTTAGAAGATAAAAACGTACAAGACTATATTTTAAATCATTTAAGTTCTTACGAAAAAGATTGGTAATTCTACACGATTGACAATTTTGTATTACCGTGTTAAAATTATTCTTATATGCCATTAATACCAGTAGTAATAGAACAAACATCCAAAGGCGAGCGCAGTTACGACATATTCAGTCGATTGTTAAAAGATAGAATCATTGTGTTAGAAGGCCCAATCGAAGAGCATTCGGCATCGATTATCTGTGCTCAATTATTATTCTGCGAATCACAAGCACCAGAAAGAGACATAACCATTTACATTAACTCACCAGGTGGATTGGTCACAGCAGGCATGGCTATCTATGATACTATGCAATATATTCAGTGCGATGTACAAACTATCGTTATGGGTCAAGCCTGTTCCATGGGATCATTGTTGGCATCGGCAGGCACCAAAGGCAAGAGATTGATACTGCCACATGCTCGACACATGATACATCAACCACTAGGCGGAGCATCGGGTCAAGCCACAGATGTACAAATACAAGCTAACGAACTGTTACGTTGGAAAGACGAGTTAACTCGAGTTTATGAAAAACACACAGGCCAGCCATTAGAAAAATTGCAAGCTGATATGGAGAGAGATAATTTCATGACAGCAGAACAAGCAGTAGCATACGGATTAGCCGACAAAGTTGTTACCAGCAGAGAAGCGGACAATAAATAGGCAAAAATGCCTAATAGCAAAATATTCTGTAACATTCCATGGTTTGAGTTAAACATCAATCATGATGGCAGTTTCGATCTTTGTGGTTGTCAAAACGATAAGATACTAGGCACTCCCTTAGGACAATTATGGAACATTAAGAAGATGTCCATTGAAGAGTATTGGAATAGTCCTCGTATGCGAGAAGCGAGACTGAGAAAACTAGGAGAGATACCCGATTCTATGTGTCGAGCCTGTCAGCTCAAAGACGAGCTAGGATATGAGAGTCCTCGAAGAAAAGAAAATATGAAGTCTTTGGTATTTTTAGATTCATTTGAAAGAAGCTATCAGCAGAGTCCAAATTTATTTCGTTTTCAATACAGTGAAAATAATCAAGGACTAACAGAAACCACAGTACACAGCCTACATATCAATATAGGAGACACTTGCAATTTTGCTTGCAGAATGTGTAATCCATGGTTTAGTACACCATTACAAAAAGAATGGCAAGAGCTCGGATGGATAGAACCAAATACTAATTTTAATCATTGGACAGATGATCCTGCGGGTTGGGCAAACTTTATAGGGTACCTAGAAAGACACCCAGATTCTATTCGAGTAATTCACATAATAGGAGGCGAAGTAGCATTCATACCTAAATTTGATTTTCTTTTAAACTATTTGGTAGAAAAAGATATGGCAAAGAATATTAACTTTAGTTTTACAATTAATGGTAGTGTAGATTATACAAAATATTTTGATAGACTAACAAAATTTAAAAGAACCGAAATAGGTATCAGCATAGAGAGCGTAGAACCAATTGGAGATTATATTAGACAAAAAGGAAAAATAAAAAATGTAATGTCCAATATAAAAAAGTTAAAAAAAGAAAAACCAGATAATATGTCTCTAGCCATAAGAACTGTACCAAGCATATTAAGCCTACCAACTTATGCAAATTTAATTAAATGGTGTTATGAGTTGGGCATACCTATAGATAATAGTATATTGGTTAATCCGTTGTGGCAGCAGGCCAAACTACTACCAAACAATCTTAAACAAAAAATAATAAACGAAGTATCTGCAGTACTCGACACATTACCCAAAACAAAAAATAAAGAATTTAATAATCAAAAAGATCCTCATAAAATAGACATTAGTATAAGAAACGAATGTGAATCTATTATTGGATTAGCAAAAGTACCAGCACCTATAGATGCAGAGCAATTAAGAAAAACTTGTGCAGAAAAATTAAATCAATGGGACAAATTTAAAAAAATAAATCTAAAAGATTACTCTACAGAACTATATGAATTTTTATCAGCATATGGGTACGAAGGATACACCAATGCGTGATGTTAAACTAACACTAGAATTAGAACCAAAATTTTGGGCAGAGAAACCTAAAATTAAAATAGAATTTAATCAATCGATTTTATTCGAAGATTATCTAGGAGAGATTAAAAAATTTAATTGGGCTTTGCCAGCAAAAGACACCAATCGATTAAGTGTATTTTTTCTTAATAAAACTGAACGAGATACTATAGGAGACAAAGACAAAGCCATAATAGTTAAAAGTATCGGGGTAGAAGGATTTCATTATTCCAGTTTCATGTTACAGAGCAAATATTCTCCAACATATACAAAAGGTTACTATCAATATGCAAAAGAAAACAATCTATCGGTGGATCCTATAATTAATTCTAACTACTTAGGTTTTAATGGTGAATGGTATTTAGAATTTACTTGGCCGGTATACCAGTGGATATTTGAAACAGAAACACAAGGCATGGGTTGGATATACGAAAAGAATATATGATAGACATAAGAGAAGCAACTAAAGAACAGCATCGCCGAGCCGAGCAACAAGAGTTTGTAAAAATATTAATGTCTGGAGAAATACACCCAAGACTATATGCCACATTTCTTTATAATCTATCACACTGTTATGGTGCTCTAGAAAAATGGTCACAGTATCAAGGATTATTAGATCGTCTACCCAATATAGCAAGAGCAGAAAAATTAGCATATGATTGTCAAGATCTTTGGGTGCGTATAACCCCTCAACCAGAGATAACAAACAGCACAAAAAGATATGTAGAACACATCGATAATATCAGGAGAGAACCAGCAAAATTGTTTGCTCATGTATACGTAAGATATCTAGGAGATCTCTATGGAGGGCAAATGATAAAAACAAGAACACCTGGCGCTAATACCTATTTAGATTTTGATAATACTAAAGAATTAATACAAGTAATTAGAGAAACAATTAACAGTTACATGAAAACAGATACCGATGATGTAGTTGCTGAAGCAAAAATTTGTTTCGAATATGCTACAGAATTATTCAAAGAAATGTATCTTTTAGAAAAAAATTATTAATTTTTTATATTAACGATTTATCTCGAGTTTCTGAGCTCATAGCAGCACATAAAAATGTAATTAAACTTAACACAGCCATTAATATGCCTACTCCTACTAGACTACCTGTTGAAATAGCAATCCAACTTGCCACAGCAGGCACCACACCCCCGCCTAAAGCTGCTGCAATTTGATTAGCCAAACTTGCACCCGAGTAGCGACTAGCTGCTGAAAAAGACTCAGGCAATAGAGCTGCGAGAGGAGATAACATTATGGCTCCTGCAACTAATCCTATAACCACAGGCAAACCAAACTGTCCTGCCTGCATAGAATACCATATAGGTATAGCAAGTAAGGTCATTGCGGCCGCTGTGTATAAGAAAATTTTTCTTCTACCTATGCGATCAGAAAGATATGCTGTCGCAGGTATTGCAATAATAGATATAAACATAGCAATGAATATATAATCCATTACATCGCCTCGAGTTACTCCAAGATTGTTTACAGCCCAAAGAGGAAAGAACACCGATGGCAGATAACCCCAAGCAATCTCAGATGTTTTGATACCAATTCCTAAAAACAAAGGTTTTTTCTCATGTTTAAAAACATGCATGAAAGGTACTCGTAATAGTTTTTTCTTTTCTTGTAGTTGTTGGAAAACTGGTGTTTCTGCAATACGAGATCGAATAATAACACCAATTACGACTAATACAATAGAAAGCAAAAATGGTACTCTCCACGCCCATTCTAAAAATTGATCTCCAGACAATTTTATAGTTAATAAAAATACTCCAGAAGCTAAAAGAAATCCAATTGGATATCCCATTTGAACTAGACTGGCAAATAATCCTCGATGTTTCGAAGGAGCATGCTCTAAAATCATAATACTGCCACCAGCCCACTCACCACCAAAACTTAAACCTTGCAAGATACGTAGAGCAACCAACATGATGGGTGCCCATACACCCACTTCGTTGTAAGTAGGCAACAAACCAATAGCAAATGTACTGATACCCATGAGGATGAGTGTGAGCATCAGCATGGATTTGCGACCCACTCTATCTCCAAAATAACCAAAAATTATACCACCAAGTGGTCGAACCACATAGCCCACACCAAAGGTTAACATGGACAGCAATATTGCTATAGCAGGATCGGTAGCAGGAAAGAATAGATGTTTAAAAACCAAACCGGTAGCCACAGCATAGATTAAAAAATCATACCACTCAAATAGAGTACCAAATCCACTGGCTAAAGACACTCGGATAATATTTTTATCTTTGATCATAATATATAAAATTTGTTTGTTTATAATTTAATGATACTTAGTCTTTTGAATTTTTATCATAAAATTTTTTCATATAAGTATTTTAAATCATGATTTGGAAAAAACTTATACAGTGTAAAGATAATATTGTTAATATTTTAAATCAAAATTGCGAAGAATATCACGAACCCAGCATGGAAAGATTTAATAATACCAAATATGGTTGGACTAATCGTACTTGGAGAAGCGATAGTTTGAGGAGAGCTCATGTGGAAGTGGTAGATGCTAGAGAAAGTAAAAAACTATGGATCATACACGTGTGCATGTTTCCTGTGTTGCATAACAGTGGACCGATCTATGGGTTTGATATTGTGTCAGGACAAAATAAAGTAACAGGAGCATTTCACGATATATCTTCATTGAAAAGAAAAGGTCATCCTCTGACTCAATGGTTTATCGACAATACCAAATCTTATAAACCTAATAAAGAAAGAGAATTGCCCCAGTGGGCCAAAAACATATTCAGCGATGGTATGATAGCAGCAGGCAATATACAAGAAGAAAAAGAGTTGGATCAGATCTGTGGTATGGCAGAATATACTTTAAAATACTACCTAGAACAATTACCAAATTACAACGGAGACGATCGATTGGAAGAAATAAAACAAGGACAGAATTATTATTGTGAGCAACAGCAACTAAATCCACACGTGCCTCGAGCCATGCTGTCTTTGGGATTACCAGAAGATGATGTCAAAGTATTCCTTGCGGATAATCTATTTCCTAAAGTATAATACATTAATGAAAAAAATAATATTGGTAATGTTGTTGTTGTCTGCGATGGCTTCAGCTGATGAGAAGAAAATAGCAGACCTAGAAAAAAGAATTCAAAACTTAGAATCTAACAAAATTGATTTGCCTAGAGGACTATTCATTCACGGCAATATCGAGGCCTACTATGATGACAGAACCTATGACAACGGTTTTGATTCTCGAGCAGAAATACAGATTGGCATACAACAAACCTTAAACAATCCTTATGTGAATTGGATTGGAGCATCGAGCCTATACGACTCATATTACGATGCCGACCATACCAAAGACAACTCACTGGTTAATAAACAGATAGGATTGGGCAACGATTATTATAGATTGTATCTGGGAGAAACAGATGCTCAGAGATTAGGATTTGCAAAGACTCCCAAAATTGGAGCACCCATCATTATCACTCAGCCCAACAGCAGAATAGATCATGGAGAAAAAGCAGTGCTGGCAATTGGCGGATTCCAATGGGACAACGAGTTTGAATTTGATTCCTATCGTTTAAAGAAAGACATGCCATATGGTGTGGTGTTAGGATTTGACAATCTAACCAATACCTATTACTCATCTGCCACTGTGGGAGTGTTGGGATTGTTTGATATATCTTATATGAGAATTGATTCTCCAGCAACAGCAGGATACTACACAACCAGCAAACACCAAGAAGGTCTCTCTATTGGAGGAGCACTGCATCGTTGGGGCATTCCAGCCATATGGGGAATTGAATTATGGGACGACAAAGACACAGGATTGTCAGGTAAAAAAAGATTTGATATAGGTGGACTTTACAGTGTTAATGATAATCTTTATCTCACAGCACACAGAACCGAGCACGACGACCTAGGTTACACAGGCAATTACTATGGGCTCGTTTATCAAATAATGACACAGGATGATCAAGATAAAAGACCTGACAAAAGGAAGGGATTGGAGTTTGGTTTGTATCTGCACGATAAAGAAAAAACTTCCGTATACACAGGCACACACACAGATTACGGCAGTCAAATCATAGGCTCAATTCGTTATAAATTCTAATTGTTTTTTCATAAATAGTTTTATGTTTTACTTTTGGCACACATTATTAGTAGCAGCTTTCGTAGCCATGGCATTTGGACTAGGATACAAACTAGGACAAAAAAAGACCATCGATAAAAAAATTAAATTTTAATTTGAAGAAGTATCGGGAGAAATAATTCCCCCGATAGTAAAGTGATTTTTATTTTTTCTTGAACCAATTAATCGGATTTAACTTTTCGCCAAGGTTTTCAACTTTCTCGTTGATATACCAACCTGCAGCAAAACCTAGAATGAACGCTATTGTTAACATGGAGTTCTCCTTGTTTAGTTGTATGAATATTTATAGGTACTACCAGCCCAGTATTAGTTGTCGTATCTCTGGATCTAGACTTTGCGGACTCCACTGAGGGGACATGGTAATACGTACTGAACATTTTGCAATGTTGGGTATGCTTTGCACAGCATTCTGTATATCCACAGGTATGATATCTGCTGCAGGACAAAATGCTGATGTCAGCGTGTGTAATATGTAACATTCCACTTGCTCTGTCACTTTGATATCATATATTAATCCTAGATCGTAAATATTGATGGGCAATTCAGGATCAAACACAGTCCTTAATTTGTCTTTTATAGTATGAATGTATTGCAATCGAGTCGCTTCATGATCAATCACATCTGCGAGAGTTTGACTAACATCTTTGGTAATATCATTCATGCTACAGTATAACATGACTTTGACAGCGTCACAACCTATGTTACAATATTACTAAATTACTAATGTATCAGTCTTTTACAGAAACAAAATATTTTACCTTAGCCAAAGAAGGCTGGAGAGATCTAGAAGGTGCTCTATGCCTATGGCATTTGTATAAAAACTTACCCCCAGTGAGTTATTTTGAAATTGGCTGTCATAACGGCCACAGTGCCTCTATATTTGCAGAAGCACAACCTACCTCGCCGATAACTTTACTTGATCCTCAAGAACAAGATCTATTGTATCAAAGCATGTGGAGGTTATGGCCCAAACATGCAGTCAAACATATTCGTAAACCAAGCTGGCAATTAAAATTAGAAGAAATACCCAGTAATCTTGGAGTGATTCTCATTGATGGAGATGATAAAATACCCACCTGTGAAATAGATTGTAGATTTATTTTGCCACATATGAACTATGATGCATTAATAATTTTAGATGACTTTAATAGCAACGATTACACTAAACCAAATAGATTTTTAGATGAGCAAGGATTCAAGCCAAAGTATCGAGGAGCATGGACAGAGATATGGGCAAGAGGACAAATATCAGAAGTAGACCAATACATAATAAAAGATGCAGAAAAATTAAAAATAAAAACAACAGAAATTAACTACCCATGCACTCAGTATGTAATTAAACAGTTAGGTACATGGACAGGATTGGAAAGAAAATAAAATGTTTAATAAAAGAAAAAAATTCAAAAAAAACAAAAACCCTAATAACAATTCCACATACGATTCTAAACTACATCATCGCAGCAATCGCAGTTCTGGTTACGGCATGAAGCACGGAGTAGAGCAAGATCCTGCAGAATTACACGGCAGCTCATTGCAAGGCATGCTGGATAAATGGAACAGTAAAAATTAGAATCTTAAATTTTTTAGTGCTTGTCCTAGTGCTGAGCCAAGAGTTTCTAAAGAGTTCTTTGGAGCATCTGCTTTAGGCTGATCTGTCGTAGAAGCACAACCAATTATTAAAAATAATGATAAAGCAATTAATATATTTTTCATAGATGCTATTTAATATATTATTATGAAAAGCCAATTGACGCAACCACGAAAATACCATACAATAAATATTGAAAATTAAAAAGGTTAGATGACATCATTATTAAGTTCTGCATTCGTAATATTTCGAGAAGGATTCGAAACGTGGTTAATTGTGGTCCTAGCACTGGCTACAACTAGTGGTAATTCTGCACAAACACGAGCCATATGGTACAGCATTATAGTGGGTTTTTTAGCCACTCTATTGCTGGGTGCTTCAACTATAGCTTGGTTGGGATCTGACGTAAATTTAGAGCGCTTTGAAGCTTTAATCGCCATATTAACTGGTGCTTTATTGGGTTGGGTAGCATGGTTTTGTCATGGTGCTGCACAGCATGTAAAAGACCTACCTAAAACCAGCATATTAGCATTGGGTACAGCAGCGTTCTTTATAATCTTTAGAGAAGGCATAGAAGTGTTGCTGTTCCTAACAGGCATATACGTCAAAGACCCCGATCTCAGTTTGATTGTTTTGGGCATTTTGGTGGGTTTGGTGGTTTTGGTAATATCCATTAAGGTTGCAGACTACCAAATTAAAAAATTGCCAGTACGAAAAATATTCTTTTATAGCCGTTGGCTATTTTCCGTTCTTGCTGTATACTTTCTATATACGGGCATCCATGAATTATTGGAGCACGGGTTTTAGGCCCCTATAGTTAAATGGCATAACAAATCCATGGTAAGGATTAGATCCCTGGTCAGTACAGGGTGGGGGCACCAGAATAAAGTGGGGGATTAGCTCAGCTGGTAGAGCGCCTGATTTGCATTCAGGAGGTCAGCGGTTCGATCCCGCTATCCTCCACCACAAACAAATGTTTGTATTTTTCATAAAATTCTTGTTTATAAGCCTCTTTTGAAAAAAAAGGTTCTGTAGATAACATCGGTTTTTCTAAATTTTCTGTAATAAACAGAGGTCGGTGGAATAAGTCTAAATTAAAATAATTATTAGGATTATGTAAGCCTAAACTATAGCCTTTTGTTTTATTGTTATAATAATCTAAATTTTTATCAAAATTGTAAATTATTTCTTTAGCTGGAAATTTATAAGTTAACCAATTATTTTTTTTAATAATATTTTCTATATTAAACCAACTCCATGTTTCAATATCGCTGCTTTCATAAAAACTAACCCAATCAATATTTAAATGATGATGTTGAATTAATAAAGCAGTGGCTTTGCTTTGATGTTTACACAAAAAATAAAACCACCATCTTGCTTCTAGAAGAGTTGTAATAGGACGTTCTGCATTTTTCATAAAATTAAATGCAGATTCTAAAAAATTAGAATCTTTATTTTTTAACTCAAAATATTCTTGCCAATTTTTAAAAACATATTCTTTAGTGTCTCCAAAAAAGAAACTATGATCTAAAGCAGCCCAAATAGTATCTCCGCACTCAGCTGATATGTTAGTTCCTTTTGGAAAATTATTCCGTACATCTACAAAACAATGATTATTTTTTTTTATAAAATTTTCATAAAAAAATATATTTTCTTCAATACTACTATTTGTTAAACATACGTTTATATCTTTAGAATTCACTCTTTTTAAAAAACTTATAACCATAAGAGTACTATCTATACCTCCACTCCAATAAAGATTATATGGAGCAGAAAATTTATTAATAATTTCCTCAACTCTAGAGTTACAAGCAGATTCTAGATCAATATTCTTTAATTTAGAATCTGGTTTTTTCCATTTGTTTCTTATATGAATTTTAAAAGGATAATTTGTTTTTCCGCTTCTATCAATAATATCTCCCCATGGGGCAGAACTAAAAACACAATTTATTAGATATAGATTATGTAAATCTTTATATCCGTTAAAGTTATAAGATTTGCCAGATTGACCATGTAATTTTAAAATTTGATCAAAATGTTTATGGCTAAACCATTGAATACTTTGATTCATGATTATAATTTAAAAAAAGATTTAGACAATAGAGTTTGGTATTGAAATTCAATTCCTATTATAGTATCTAATAACATTTCTTTGTCAATTTCTTTATCTATAGAACAATATAAAGCAAATTTTTTATAAAAGTTTGATTCAAGTTCTGAAAGTTTTTCTAGAGCATATAAAATTTTTAGATTTTTAAATTTTGTTTTTATTCCTAAAATTAAAATTTTATTTTTATAATTTTGAATATTTTTTGTAAATTCGTTCAATGCTTTGAATATAATAAAATTATTATCTGTAGACATTAAAAAAGTTTTTAATAGTTCTGTACTTTTTCTAAATTTTCTTTAAACAAAGGAGTAATCATTCCTGTAATACTGATACTCATTCTAGGAGTTAATCCACAATTAGCTAAAGCATGCGGCATACCATATGGCCAGTAAACAATATCTCCTGCTGTCCATCCTGTGTAAGAAGTTTTGCCAAACATAGCAACTTGTCCCCAATCCCAATCTTCTAGAGCCACCATTATACGACGTATATTATTATCGTGACCAATTTTTTCATCAGGAAGATTGTGTGCAATTGGAGGTAAAAATTTATGAGCAGGATTAAAAATATCTACGTGCCAAAAAGTCATTTCGCCAGGAAATTGTATATGCCAACGAGCAAGCGGATATTCAAGTCCTAATTTTTCTGCAACTTTATAAAAAACACTGTTAGGATCAGCATTATTCACTCTATACATGGGTTGATTATCTTTATATCCAGCAAGTTTTTTATCATTAGATTGTGCTGCCATTACTGCTTGTGCTTTTGGTCCTAGTTCTTTAACACTCTTAGCAACTTGTGCAGGACTTTGATCATTCCAGTTTTTTTTAATAGTTTCTATATTTTCTTTTAACCATATAACTTCTTTGCTAAAATCTTGAGTTACTTTTCCTAAAATTTTATAAGAATCTGTTTCATCACGATTTTTATCATAATGATAATAACCTAAATAACGAAAAAATTCTTCTCGAGAATCAAAGTCTTTCCATGTTTTTGTTTTAGGCTCTTGCATATACAAAGATATTTAATTTTAATTGTTTTAAGGTATGGTAATCGTGGCTCAAATAATTGTTGAATAATTTAACACATTAAATATTGATATGAAACACGGCTATTACGCAGACAACGATTTACCTAAGTTTAATCCTGTAAATGGATATAAAACCAACTCGTATGGATATCGTTGTCCAGAATTTCGTCCACTGCCTGATGGTGGAAAGAACGTGGTAGTGCTTGGTTGCTCACACACATTTGGAGAAGGACTTGAACAAGAAGAAATATGGATAAGTCAAGTAGCAAAAAAATCAAATAAAATATTGAGATGGTGGAATCTATCACGCCCGGGTGCTAGTGCTGATCAAATGATTAGAATATTATATGGCACAGAAAAAGTAATATTTCCTAAAATAATTGTTGCTTGTTGGCCAGCATGGAGTAGAAGAGAAAGACTAGATCAATTCCCTCAAAGTTTAACCAGCAATAGTGAATCATTAAAAACAGAGAACAACCACACAGATCAAAATAACTTTTTAAAAAATGTATTCTTTTTAGAAAAATTTGCAGAAAAAGTTGGAGCCAAAACATTTCATTGTTTTGCACAAGAAGCATATGACATATACATGGAAAACACTTTATCAATCTTAAAAGATTATACCATAAGCAACTGTTGGCCTGAGTGGGATAAACACAAGAAAAGAGAATTACACAGCGAACCTAGTCTTGCCAAAGATGGCATACACTATGGCAAAGAACATCATGAAGTATTTGCTAGATTATTCCTACAGAGATTTAATACTAAACTTCGTTAAAATAAATTTTATAATCAATATTTCTTAAAGCGTCTTGAGAAGAAATAAATTTTTTTAATTCTGTATCATTGTTCTTTTTAAAAGAACCGCATTTATTTGCAATAGAATTTAATAACTCGTTATCTATTTTGGATAAAGATTCTTTAGCAGCTACGGTTAATTTGTTCTCGTGTCTGATGTCCAACACATCGGGTCTAATACAAAAACCATATGCATGATCTATTTGTTGTTGTGTTGCGTAATCGATAATATTTTTTAAATCTCCTACATTCAAAGAGCTTACAGTGGTCCAAAAGTTTAATCTTAAATTGGAATATGTTTCTCTTAGTGTAATATATTTTTTTACATTACTATTAAAGTTTTCCCAAAGCACAGGCCATCTCACATAGTTATGCACATTACCCACACCATCAAAACTTAAAGTAACAATTACTCGTATGCCTTGAGATAGTAACTCTTCTAACTCTGCAATAACTTTTGAACCGTTGGTATTGATTCTTACAATTTTTACAGACTTTGGTAGATTCTTTAATAATTTTTTATAGTTAGGACTGGCAGTAGGTTCTCCTCCGTTGACATCTACTTCACAAATTCTATCTTGGGGAAAAGTAAAAAATGTTTCATAGTTGTTGACCTTCTCATAATCTTTAGAAGACAGGCTACCTATCTTGGTACTAAGCCCGCTGTGGCAAGTTTGACAAGCACTGTTACAAATATTATCCAATACTCCCCCAACTATTAGATAATCTTTTTTAATCGCACTTAATATTCTATCTCTCTCTATCATATCCAAACGTATGCTGGTATTAGTAGACTCTTCAGTCATTCGGCAACGCACACATTCAGCAGGCCACTGTTGATCTTGCATTTTTTCTTTTATGTTTTTTAACCATGAGCTATTTTGCATTTCATCAAAAGAATCAAATTCTTTTGCTCCAGTCATGTGTCCACATTTGCCAATCTTACCATTGTGATTTATTCTAGCGAAATGATCGAGTCTAGGACAGTGCATATTCAATCTCTGCAACCAACGATCTTATGTTTATTTTTTTACTAACATAAAAGGTATCAGCAATCTTATACATGTGTCTTTCAAAAAGTAAATTGTCATATTTTAAATCTTCGTATTTGATTTTAGATACTCTTTCTTTTTGCTCATTGGTTATGTCTGGTATTGCAGGTTTGTTTCTATTTGGTATCCACTCTTTAAGTTCACTTACTCCTCGCAAGTCTACCAATCCAGTAAAATATTTTGTGAGATTTTTTAAAAAGAAAAACTGTGGCATGAAGTGTTCATTACGTACAGAATGGTTCTCTATACAATACAACATTGTGTTATAATCTAGCTCTTTATTTTTTCTTTTTTCAAACTCTATAAAACTGTGTACTCCAGATACAAAACGTTCTGCAGGTTCTCGTAAAAATACAGTTATTGTGTCTATATTTTTAAGTTGTTCATTGATTACCCATTTAATGTTTTTTTCTTTGGCATAGGCTTCTATGCTGGATAACCCATTTTTAAATATTGGAAGAACAAATTTGCCAGGCAACAATTCCACAACTTTAATCATACACTTCTCCAAATATTTTTTTACTGTCTAATTTTCTTCTTGTATCTAATTTAGCCAACCCATCAAATGTACTTTGTAGATTTTTTTCATAAGTCGTGTCTAAGTATTTTAATAGATTTGAATAACTGTCCTGTAAAAAATAACCAGGTTTACTTTGTATTCTATCCTCTAATATCTTTTTTGCTTGATCTATTTTTTCTTGTGGTAGATTTAAAATATTTAGATACTCTGGCCCATACAGAGGACCAATAACAAAAGAATTTTCATGGAACCCTGCACTTCTTAAAAAATCCACGCAATCAAATAATTTAATATAATTTAAAACAAAGTATAACATGTTGAATGAAATTTTATGATCTGTTGTGTTTTTTAACTCTTCAAGATTGTTACAAAATGCGTTCCATGAACCACCGTATCTAATATAATCATATGCTGCACCTGTAGATTCCACACTCACAATCCAATGTACATTTTTAAACTGTTTAATCATTCTGCCCACTTTGGTTTCTGTAGCAGATAGATTAGTATTAACTCTTAGTGTTACATTTGGATTTTCTTTCATTAGTAATTCTAAAAACTCTTGGTTCTCGTTCATCAATAATGGTTCTCCGCCAGCAAGATAAACATTTTTTAAATTTTTAACATTGGCAAAAACATATTCTTTTAGTTGTTGTTTTTTCTCTTGGCTCATGAGATCTTCACTGCCAATCTCTTTTACCCACATGCTACTATTGTGTGGACCACAATACACACAGGCTTGATTACATTGGTTAGTCCATCTTAGATCCACTGTATGCAAATTAAAATTGTTTACAGAATTATATAGAGTAGGATCTACTGATTTTAACTCTTTAAGATAATATATTCTTTGACTAACAATATCAAAACTGTTTTTGTTTTCTTCTAATCGATAACAACCGTCACAACTCTTTGGTTTATTATTGGATAACATTTGTTTTTTAATCTCATTATTTTTTTCTCCATTGACTATTTCTTGTATAGAATTGTCTTTGAGATTGCCTATTTTGCTTTTGCTCAACACGCAATTTCTTACATCTCCGTTTTGATGCACAATAAATCCTGTCCACGGCAAAGGACAGAAGCTTTTATTTTTTATATAATTCTTAGCGTCCATTACAGCTCTAGTTTTGTTTTTCTATATGTTACGGATATGTCTGGTATGTGAGTATTAGGATGAGCAGTAAAAATATCAATGACAGATTTGGTCCACTCATCAACATCTTGTTTGTTTTCGTTGTTCCATTCTTTTTGTGTGGCCACACCGCCCGGACGTATGACAGATATACTGGGCCAAACATTCTTATGACTCAGTTGTTTAGATGCTTCCTCTAATGATAATTTCTGTATTCGATATAAACTCATAGCAATATCATCCTGTCCATCCGGAGCAGAGTTAATTGGAGACTGTGTCATTGCTGTGCTGATATTCCAAATATATTTTTTTTGTCCTTGCCATCTTTTCCAAACTTCATACAATAATTCTGTTTGGGCAAACATAGATTGTGCATTGTTTATAAACAGATCACAGGGTTCTATAATGGAAGCAGTGTGTTCAATTCTTCGAATATTCTCTCCTCCACTGCGACTTATACCAATAATTTCGTGTCCACGAGCAGCAAGAGATTTAGAAAAAGATTTACCAATACCACCGGTATGTCCTGTTATAGCGATTTTCATTATCAGTTATTTACAGACAAAAATGTAGCCAATAAATATTTTCAATCATGATACAAACCATAGAGCCTGCTTATCTACCAGCCCAAACTATGAGTATACTGTTGGATTGGAAAGTTACATTGAAGTGTAATTATGATTGTTCTTATTGTTCCACAGATTGGGGACACAATAATAAAATACCACATCCTCCTGTGGATGACTGCTTAAAGATGTTGGAGCAGATGTATCGTTATGTGGATGTAATTTCCAAGTATAAAAAAGAAAAATCCAAAACTGCCATAATGAATCTATTGGGCGGCGAGGTTCTATATCACCCTGAAATGGAACGCATTCTAACAGCATCATCGGAACTGTATAAACCCTATCAAGATCGTTGGCATCTTAATAGAAGATTAACCACCAATGCTACCAGTCCTCTGGAAAAATGGAAATATGTTTGTGATAATATTGAAGGTATCACAGTCAGTTATCATTCTGAAGGACCAGACAAATTAAAACAGAATGTAAAAAATAATTTAATCTACATGAGAGACACTCGTGTAAACTATGACATGGTGGTGCTGATGCACAATCAACCGGAGTATTGGCAAGACTGTGTTGCTTTTATAGAGTGGTGCAAAGAAGAAAAAATAATATTTCGTCCTAAAATACTGGAAGGACCATATTTTTACAATCGAGAACAAGTAGAATACCTAAAAACATTTTATAACATTGATTTAAAAGAAGAAAAACTACAAAAATTATCTGGAGCTGGCCGAGCCTGTTGCGGAGGAAGAAAGATGTGTTTTGATAGAAACATAAAAGAAACACACAACTATTTTCCACAAGAAGTAAACTTCAATGGATGGTACTGCAGTGTGAGTTGGTTCTTTCTTACAGCCAATTCCATGACTCGAGAATTTTATTCCAACAGAGATTGTCACAATACCATAAAAGGCACACTGGGACCATTGGCCACCATGGACAACATGGATGAATACATTAATAGAGTAGACACTATGTTAGCAAAAGGAGAGTTTCCTGTGATACAATGTCGAGCCAATCGTTGTTCTTGTGGATTGTGTGCACCTAAGTCTAGAGATAAAAATACTCTTCGAGAGATAATGAGCACCTATCTAAACGAGCAAGGCATGAAAAACTTTTAATCTTCTAAAAGATACAGCGGTTCTTTAAAGAAAGTACAAGACAGCACAATTCTAGGAAAACGACAATCTTCGTCCAACACAATGTTGTGTGCTATCTGACTGTTAAACACCACAGGAGTTAGTAACTCTATTTCCCCTAACAATCGTAATTTTGAGTAATCTACATTTTTAAAAGTGTAATATTTTTTTCCAAACTCATTTATTACGGGCTGTGTTGCTGCCAATAGCTCTGCAGGTATCTCATACCATCTATTAAAAGTATGCTCAGTGTTCAGTATGGGTATGTTGATCTTGGCAGTGACCGGTAACTCGTCGATGTGCAGGTCTGCATCTTCTTTTGCATTAACGATTGTTAGAGCCACTTCACGTATTTTTAAATCCAGTGATTGACAATATTGTATCAGTGCAGGACAGGACTTTACTAGATCAGAAGTGTTAATTTTGTTCCATAAACGATTGCTGGTCAACACTGCAGGATTTTTTGATTGTATCCACAGCAGCACCTGTTGTTGTATTTCCGATAGCGAATGACAGGTCAGTGGATGGAATGGTTTCATATGTTTATTTAAAAGTCTTGCTGACCAGTGTGGGCATTTCTATAAATCTTTGATCGTACCCGGCTGCTCGATGTTTTATTTTAGACAGCATCTCTAGATATTGAGGGTGCTGTGTATTGTTCTCGTCAACCACATCCAGCTCTGCAAAATTAGCATGAGTGTTCCAATTGGTAATTCTATTGAACCAAATTCTGTCAGCACCATACTGCTCGGCCAGATCCACCATCTGTTCCATTTCATGATAGTTGTCCTTCTGCACCACCACATGCAGAATAAATTCAAAACCATATTGTTTTTTTATTTCTTTTATGCAAGCAAGATTATCCAGTATCTTTGCGTGGGATCCTCCCTGTCTTAACCGCTCATAGGTGTGTTTGGTAGCACCATCGATGCTGACATTGAGAGTTCGCAATCTTGAGAATATGTTTTTTATTCTGTGATGCATCTGTCGAATCAGCAAGCCATTGGTTTGTATACTGAATGATAGGTGTGACATATCCTCTGCTCTTCTCATGAAATGTCGATACACAAGACTGGCAAAAGGATCGCCGTCTGAACCTATATGCACATGAATAGGATGTGATTGTGATTGCAGATATGCTAACACAGTATCAGCCATGTCCATGCGAATTTTTAAAGATCGTCCTGAGCTTAAAAATATTTTTTTAACTCTGCAACTGGGACAACTGAGATTGCAAGAATCATCGATAGCCAATCTTATATTACGTATTTGTTCGGTGGGCAGTGTTAGTGGCCACGGAGCAGCATCTCGAGCATCCAACAGATAAGAACACTGCTTCTCATTGCAATATCTGTAGGAACCATCAGAGATAGAGCCTCTCAATGCAGCAGCAATACCGCTGTTCAATATTTCTTCTATGCTCTTGGTTTGTATGTTGCCCACACTCTGTGGTAACCATGCTGTGCATTCGCACAGATAACAACTGCCCTGTTTGTTGATCAGCAGTGTGTCGAAGGGCCTAGGACATCTTTTCGTCATGCCTAGGTCCTTGTTAATGTCTATTTGATAGTGTTCAAACAGTCTCGAATCAATCACTTTTTAAGATCCGGATTGGTTAGATGATCCAGTGTTACCACTTCATTGTCTGGTACCACATAAACATCTGGTGTGGGTTCTGTCTGTTCTTTCGATTGCTTTCTTTGGTCGCTGCGTCTACGCAACTCTTCTTGTTTCTGCTGTTTGCGCAGGTTTCGCTCGCCACTCTGTGACTTGTATGTGTAGTGTATGCCCATTGTGGATCTCCTGCTCGGTCATCATTGATATTGTAATTATCTGTATAAACTTTATTGTACTACAACACTGGGCGAAAGTCAATGACCCCGCCCAATGTTAAAAACCGTTCCTTAGAACTGGTATGATACTCCAACCACAGTAAGTTTTGGATCTTTACCTGCTGCTGGCGCTGACATGCCGTTCGTATACATGGCAGAGTTTGCATCATTGTTAACCCAACTGTACGCACCGTACAATACTGCACCTGGTGCTAACTCTTTGGTTAAACCGATGGTGTAACCTTTGCCCTCATTGGCAGTGGTTTGTGCACCATCTTTGGCAGTGGTGTATAAACCATAGGCAGACAAGCCATTCTTGTCTAGAGGCACTTTCACAGAGTACATGTTAGCAGTGGATTTCACTGTTGATGTTGTGGAGTTGTCTCCGTAAACATAAGCGGCACCCACAGATGCTATTCCAAAGTCATAAAGACCACCGATGCTCTTTGCATTGGTTTTTGCTGCATCTGAAACACCATCTTTCGCTGCATATCCTACACCTGCTTTCAATGGACCATTGTTGTAGACCAAAGATCCACCCTTGATAGCTGCAGTGGTGTCAGTGGTGTTCGATACTCCATTACCTGAGTAACCCAATTGTGCTTGGAATCCACCGATGGTTGGCGAAATGTATTTCATTACATTGCCCACATCTTCTCCAATCTCGATAGCTGATCCGTTCACAGCATGGTTACCAAATTTGCCGAATTGTCTAGCTATGGTATCCAATTCAGTGGCATCTGTTAAATCGGTTGTACCGAATCTAATTTCTCCAGCTGCGCCGCTGATTCCTACCCAAGCTTCACGAGCAAATATTGCTCCTGTGGTTGTGGTAGAACCTATTTGAGCAGTGTTGGGTTTCAATCCACCTTCTAATTGGAAGTTGAATTTTACACCACCCAGGTCTGTCGAGTTGCCTCGAAATCCCAATATGCTAGGTAGGTATGCTCCCTCACTTGATCTAATCACAGTTTCTGAACCAGTGTCAAAACTCTGAGCACCGGCATCCAGTCTACCGTATATAGAAACAGATGGAGCAGTTGTTTGAGCTCTAGCTGTGCCAGTAAAAATCACAGACAATACAATTGCTGCAATTGCTAACACGCCTAAAGCGATAGTTTTCTTGTTCATTACTATTTTTCTCCTTGTTTTCTTGTTTGGATATTCCAAAGCAAGATGCGTGATTATAGTTTAGGTTGCATTAAAGATCAACCATTTTTTACTGTGCTGTGGTAATATTACTTAAAGTAATATCCCACCATGGGTACATTAGAGTCAGGCTCTAATACATTTTAATCCCATCGCTGTTGAGACAGCGTAGCACTATAATTTACCATGCATCGGAGACCACCAGAAAATTTTTACGCTTAACTTACGCTGTCGCTTGTTTTTAAAAAAATGCGCTGACGCTGCGCTTATTGCTCTTCGTCTGAGTGTAGATCGTTGAGCAGTTGTCTTAATTTGCTGCCTTCCACAGTAGCTCTAACTTTACCAACCTCATCACCTCTAGTAGGATCTGGTTCCGGTCTAGCATCTGTGGGAGTACTTTCTCCTGCGATTTTGCTCTTTTGTTTTAATGAATCATACACAGTGGAAGTTTGCTTTTTGAATTGATGCTGACCTTCTTCTTCGATTAAATCTTTAATTCTCAGTGTATCCACATCAAATTCTAAATCCACTTTTTGTCCTACACCGCTGCTGCTTCTGGTTTTCATAAACTGCACTTGATATCTGCCACGCTCTTTCATTGCTCGGCTGGTGAATATACCAAACACGTTGTCTGCTGTTTGTACTTTAGACAATCCGCCTGCTATGTGACTGTGATCAAATTCAATCTCTTCCACAGATGCTCTGTTTAACTGTGATGCTGTGGCCATTAACATTTTTGATTCTACAGCCAAGTTTCTTAACTCTTCTGACACATATTTGTCTTTGATAAACAGATCTGCTGGTGATACTTTTTTACTCTTTGGCATCATAAGATCTAGATAGTCAATTAGTATACAATCTATTTTCTTTTTAGTTTTAAGCTCTAATTCTTTTATGTATGTTTTAATATCTAACACTGTGCTGCCTGATGGCAAATATTTGATTTGTAAATTTCCTGCTTTTTTAGCAATCATTTTAAGTTTCATTTCAACGTTGTCAATTTCTGGGAATATCTTTCTTGTGGGTATATTAGTGATCATTGCATCCAATCTCATTGCTACCAACATCTCACTCAATTCAAAACTGATATAACAACAATTTAATCCTGCACTGGCCCAGTTAACTGCTAAATTTTGTAAGAATAAAGATTTACCTGCTCCAGAACCCCCTGCAAATATATTCAACTCTCCACGATTGAATCCACCAAATAATTTCTTATCAATATTAATCCATCCTGTACTGATCTGTCCATTGGAATTTTTTAATCTTTCTAATCTGCCTCGAGGATCATCAAAATAATCTGTACCTATGTCTCGAGTTAAACCAATGTTAACTGCTGCCTTAATCTTATCTTCCACAGGAGCATAATCACCATGCTCTAATAAATCTGCAGATTCTAATATGGCCTTTTCTAATGCCTTGTGTCGAGAGAATGTTTCAAACTCATCCAACAACCATGTAAAGTGTGATGGATCTAAATCTTTTGCTGCTTTTAATTTAATATCATGTTTAGCATTAACTTGCTCCACTTCTGGTAGTACTTTATATTGCTCTGCATAATCTTTAATAAATTTTGCAATAGGTTGTAATTTTCTATCAAAACTGTTGCTGTCAAATATATTCTGTGCTCTTGCAAATGACTCTGCATCTGCCAGCAGCATTTCTAAATATAATTTTTGTACATCAAAACTGTAATCAGCCATAAATCTTTCTTCTTAAATCTATTTTTAATGCTGTGGATTCTGTAGATTTAAGTATTGATTGTAATGTAAACAATCTACCATATTTTAACACAGCTTCTGCTACGTCTACAACCGATTCGTGCCATTGTGGAAATGCCACGCTCCAGCCAAACTCTTTGGCTTGATCTATGAGTTTTTGTCCTGGCTGATCCCTGTCTGGGACCACAATTACCTGTCTGTTCAATCCTTGTATCAGTTCTCTTTGTGTGTCGTTAATCTCTGATCCCAGTATGGCCACCCCGCCCAATGTTATGGCATCAAATGGTCCTTCCATTACCAACACAAACTTTCTTTGCCAGTCCTGGGCATCCAGGTTGAACACATAGCCTGGCTGTGTTTCGGTATAATATTTTATCTCTTTATTTCGAGTATCAAATAATCTTCCTGTATATCCAACTATTTCGCCATGCCAATAAAATGGCACAATCACTCTGCGATGGAAATCGGCAGTTTGATCTGGAGAGTAAAAAAAATCATACCACTCAGGTGCTATACCTCTACTTTTTAAATAATTTAATAATTGATCTATTTTTTCATACTGTGTGGTTGTAAGATCTTCTGCAACGTATTTTTCTAACCAATGTTCTAATTTAAAACTGTTCTTTGGCAATTCTTTTTTTTGAAATGAGACGAATTTCTTTTTCTCATACTTAATATCAGCTTCCTCATGACGCATGGCTTCTATGGCTAATTTTTTAATTGTGTCGTCAGCAACGCCCAACCAACCCATGAGTGTTTTCATTTTGGCAGATAGTCGACGACCAATCACGTAAGATGCTGTGTAACCACAATTGAAACAGTGATAACTCAGAGTGCCATCCGCAGATGTCATTACTCCCCCACGTTTTCTTTTGTCCGGAGATTCTCCATTGTACACACAACAGGGTGCATTGAAACTCATCCACCCAGATGGTGTCTTTTTACGGCCAGCCGGTAACGATGTCAGAATTGTAGACTGAATCAGATTCATTCTTATAGTTTAATGTCTATAAAGGATTTTGTCAATGCGTCCGGTATTACCACTAGCATTAGCCCAACTAAATCTTACATTCTGGTAAACACCTGTAAAATTGTAGTAGGTAACCTCAGTAGAATTTGTGAATGCAATCGGAGAAGACTGGTCTGTAGCAGTAACATCGAAATAATCGGAATTACCTGGTGTGGTCTCCATGGTACCTTGTATTCTTAGAGATCCTGAAAAAGATTTTGTATAGACTGCAATAGTATGTAGAGCCACATTATTATTGATGCCAGGATTAGCATCTATAGCAGAACTGGTATAAGTCAAAGGACCGGTAGTATTAGTAAAAGAATTAATTTCTTCGCTGTCAATCACATCAGGGTAAGCACCATCTAATACTTCCACGGTACCGGCTGCGTTGTAAGCAGTATCAGCAAAAGTAACTGTTCGAGAGTTATCTGCCGCTACTTCTCTGATAGCGTAGTTGTAAAATTTTGCATCTAGCGTTAAAAGATCACCCTCAGTAATTGTTACACTAGCAGTACCTTTTTTAGTGATTGTAGAACCATCATCGATAATGGTTAAATTTCTTGTTACAACGGACTTTTTAGTTTCAGAATCAATTAGGTTAAATTCGTAGATTTTGGCTGTAATATCCTGTGCTTTTTGATCTTCGTTTTTAAACGTAAAAGTAAGTGGGTTTGAAACACCTTTATACAGCTTTAATCGTCTATCGTACACAGTAGAATTCCTTCCATGATAACCAGATGTGTATACAATTACCACATTGTTTAGTAAATACCTTGATACAGTTTGCATAGTTCATTGCTCACTGTATTTATTGAATATACTATGAATGAAATTTTTGAAACTCTAAAGACCAAGTTCCCATTCTTGTCGCTTATACGTAAAGGCGATTTAGAATATGTGGGTATAATACAGAACCAAGACAGCCAAGTAACCAGCTTCTATGATTATGGAAGAATCATGTTACCAGCAGATAAAATGAAGTTTTTAAGATTGGGCGAAACTTGGTGGTGGGAATCCAATAGAAAAATACCCATTAATATATTTCTTAAGAAAGATTTTATCTATTTTAGAAGCACAATAGTAACTCTATCCACTAAAGACATAAAAATAGTACACGGACCTGTTGTGAGATTAGACGATATATCTAAAAAAAGAATCAAACGCAGAACCATACAGTTGATGCGTCGACCAGTTTAATTTTTTTTGTTTTTTTTATTTCGTCTTTTGTGATCCATGTCATCCATGGTTTTAAGAACATAAGCGATAGCAGTCACAATGATTACCAATCCACCAATTAGTATTATATCTGCGTTCATTAGTCTCGATCCTTGTAATATATATACAGTGCTAGAGCACAGATTAATCCTGTAGAAAGTGCTAACGGTCCTAAACCAACGTAGGCAACTTTTTGTGATCCAGAGTTATTCCACACAGTTTGATACAGTAACACAGCGCCAGGTCCCAGTAGCAACCAAACTATCACTAATATCACGTGCTCAGGAAGATTTTTTATAAATTCAATAATTTTTTTCATCACAGTCTATTTATAAAAAACACTTCTATGTATTCTTGCGTATGAGATTCATCTGTACCACAATGGCTTGAGCATAAGCAACAGCGTGAGATTTTTTAAAAAAATAACTGTCATCTTTGGGTTTCAGCCAAACTTCTTTCAATATTTCAGACCAATATTTGTGCATGAGATTTCTTTTGGCTGGTCTTATAATTGCTAAAACTGCTGCCAGTTGTTCTATGTTCTTTGGTTCTAATTTAGATACTATATCAAAATGACCATTGATATGAAACAGTTGATCCACAATGTTTTTATCTTTCAACATGTTCCAGTCTGGCTCTTCCAGCATCAACTCTACTAATTCTTGTTCTGTCTTTATACCTTCATAAAGATTTACATTCAATAAATCTATTTTAAAATAGCCACGCTCTTCTGCTTTCTTATAATCAAGACTACAAAAATTATTAATAGGATCCACAGGCACTTCTTGAAAGTACACACCAGTTTTGTGTTTCTCTACATCTTCATCTTTGATAATAGCTGCAGGCACATGTTTAAAAAGTTTCAGTGCTTGTTCTCTATTTGCAAAATCTATATCTACATCAGGCATTAGTTGTACTTCCTTCGATTAGTTGCTGATCTTATTAACGCACCCTTTTCTCTATCAATAAATTCTAATATATCTAAAGTTAATTTGTAACCCTTGCTCTCTTGTGCAGGGTTATTAACTTCTGGCAATATTACCTGACCAATAGAACCGTCTTCTTTGATCACTATAATAGAATCTCCCACTGCCACATCTATGCCTTCTTCTATTGCAATCTTATTACTCAATTTTGGCCTCCCGTGCTGTCTCTTGCACAAACAGAGCATCTGCCATGTTGGTCTTAAATCTGTTTGACCAAAATTCTGGATTAATAAATCTTTGTACCATTTGTAATTGTTCGTCTGTGAATGATTTTAACATTTTTTTACCAGCTGAACAACCAAGCACCAACCATGGAGATAATTTGCCAGTTTGTATGTGTTGCACAGCTCGAGGTGTATTAACCAAACGAAAATAATCTGCCCATTGTACATTCTGTTCCTCAGCCCAATCCATCATGGTTTGTATACTTCTTTGTAGAGCAGCTTCCACTGGTTCTGTCTTAAGTGTGTCTATAAGGTAAGCCTCATAAAGATCATCTCTAGCCCAGTTGTCCAATTTAATTCTAGAGCGTACCACATAGTCCACATACTTTTCTGGATACAGAGGATTGACATGCATGATGTATCTGCCAAATTTTACAAAAGCATTGTAATAAGCACTCTTACAAAAGTCTTCGTAGGTTTTGGGTTTTCCATTATTCTGATGCACTTGATAAAATTTTTGAAATACCAAGAAAGCATTCTGCACCCATTTTTCATTTTTTTGTAAATGTCGTCGTTTGGGTTCACACACGTGAACTTGTAGAGTTCTTTCTTTTGTAAAACTCTTACCACAAAACGTACAGGTATTAAGATTGCTTTCCATGATCCTCTAACAGTTGTTCTAGTTCGCTGTCGGTTATAATCTTATCCAATGTTTCTAGATCTGATTGTTTAGTGTTGGGATAGATATCCATTAGAGTTTGCAAAGATTTGTTGGGAGTTTTCTTCATGGGTTTGATCCATGGATGGAACTGTTGTTTCAATCCTCCACACATGGAAGTTAATTGCCAACAGAGTTTTTTGTGTTTGCCGCTCAATGTAAAAAGATGTTTATTAACAAACTCATTGATCATTTCTACATAATGTTCTTGATAGAATCTATCCCCAGACACAGCAGAAGCATAACGCATGATCATGTAAGGACTGTACAAAGATCTCTCATGATCATCTATTCGATCGTAATAATCTTTGTTACGAAAGTCTATGGCTTTCATACCGTTTCTTAATTCAAAAAATTTTTTCTTTTCACTCATCTTCTTTCCATGTTAGTGCAAACACCGATGCGTGTTTGGGATTCTTAAAAGTTATTTCTATGTTTTTGCCTTTTAATTGGTAGCCTTGTATGCTTAATTTCTTTTTTTTAGCATGTTCCATAATCCAATTAATATAATGTCTATTCATTAGCACAGGTATCTCTCGATCACTTTCGTCTGGAACCATAATAACCGGTGCTTCCATGCGAACCACATTGTCTTTTGTTTTTACCATACTGCTCCATATTCTAGAAATTCTGATTGTCTAGATATGTCTTTAACAAAATAAGCACACGGAGGGTTGTCATCGTCTGTAAGAGGCACAGCTAATATCTGTCCTGATTTAATTTTAGGGAAATACCATTTAACTTCTTGATATATGTCCACAATATCCACTTCAGCAAAAGTGGGTTTAGAATCTGATATTGGATTAAACATAAACGCATTGAATCCTCTGTCGTTCAAACTGGTCAGTGGCAACACATGCAATTCTCCCTGTTCAGGATCTCCTATGATCATTTTCCAGTCCAACGGCATTTTAATTTTATATGGTCCAATCTGTAGCACTGCTGCTGGAGCATTAAATGATTCTAAAAATATTAATGGTATAAAGAAGTAATCTGGATCAGCTGGGTTAGAATTATCCAGCACTGCAAATCTTAATTTGTCGTCCACATATTCTGGTATCTTTTCCAGTACGTATGTTTTATTTTCTAATGTAAGGATTTTCATAATCTATCTTTTCTATATTATACGGATAATTGGCCTCTTTGTAAAACTTTTTTCTTTGTCCTAGGTGTCTTTTTGCAAATTTACAACTGGAAGTTATATCCCAAATGTTAACGTGATCTTTATCTTCTGCTTTTCTAATACCTCTGCCGATACTCTGTATCACACGCACAAAGCTCTTACCAGGTTCTATTAATACCAAATTAAAGATTCTAGGTATGTTTATTCCCACAGCAGCCACACCATAGGTAGCAATAATAACTTTGTGTTGTGCTATAGAAACTTCGTCGTAGTGTTCTTTTCTTTCAGTATTCTTTGTAGAGCCAGATATAAACACACTGTCTGTTATTTTCTTTTCTAACAACTCACCAGCAGATATTCTATCCACTAGAATCATTGTATTGCCTGTTGTTGCAATATCTTCTATAGTTTTTGCAATCCACGACATTCTAGTTTCATCAGTGGTTAACCATTTTAATTCTTCTTGATAATTTTTAAATTCTGGATGATCCTGTGTTTGTAACACATTAACATTACATTGTGCTAATACTCCTTTGTCTTGTAATTCCTTGGCTGCTATCCGGTTAGCCACTTCTCCTATGCTGCATTTTAATCCAAAAAATTCATAATCGGCTTTCGGCACTGTGCCTGTAAGTCCCCAACGTATACCACATTTGGCAAACGGCCCTGTTAACATTCTTTTTAACACATCTGCTTTCGCCATGTGCACCTCATCTACTATTATGGTATTGATATTTTCTATAGCTTCTAGAAATGCTGTGGTTTCATCATCACGACTTTTCTTTTCTAACACATTCAATGATTGCCAAGTAGCAATGGTGTTCTGTCGACCTAATTCTTTTCTATCACCATAGTACACCCCTACGTCTAGATTACATGCTAGAAAATCATCTTCGGTTTGTGTGACTAAACTTTTGTTAGGTACAATAGTTAGAGTACGTCCATAGTTCTCAACCAGTTTGCATAGAGCTGCCGTAATAATAGTCTTACCTGCTCCTGTAGCAATCTCTTGAATACACTGAGGATTCTCTAAGAACTTGTTTATAGTTTCCACTTGATAATCTCTCAATACTATAGATTGTCCAGCATTAGGATGATTTTTGGGCCAGTTAATATCTGATAGATAATTTTGATCTATTAATTTAAATTCAAAATTGTGAGGAGTTCTTTGATCTTCTAATTCTACATACACTCCTGCATCTTCTAGGATAGGTAATATTTGTCCAACTAGAGCTAGGTAGGTATTGCCGCCCAATCCAAAGAAGCTGACTTTGCCATCCCATCTGCCAAGTTTTACTGCTGGTAGATGTCGAGCATATGGTATTTCAAATTTAAATTTATTACTGAGATGTTTTCTATGTTCTAGAGAAAGATTTTCAAATTTG
>Ga0214917_10001687_pt1 | contig 28178 bp, 27 predicted proteins | sample LL_1208_BB_MetaG_FD_177983 | JGI IMG/M metagenome (GOLD analysis project Ga0214917, IMG submission 177983) | Freshwater microbial communities from Lake Lanier, Atlanta, Georgia, United States - LL_1208_BB | ecosystem: Environmental > Aquatic > Freshwater > Lake | place: USA: Georgia | collected... | reverse complement strand
TGTAGTTGTGGCAGCCCCAAAAGATTCACCTCTATTGAAAGACATCGAACGATTAGGTGTTCCCCACATAAATTTAAAGCCAGTTGATAAATACAATCTATATAAACACTTTCTTAGACATGTCTTAGTCTTAATCAAATTTAGGCCAAGCGTTTTTTTAGCAAGTGGTCAATACGCAACCTACTCCGGGATACCAGCGGCATTTCTATTGGGAATAACTAAGAGAGGTTACATTCGGCATCACTCCAATTTTCATCATGTGTTCAATAGTCGAGCTGGCGTGTTTGCTGACACCCTCATGAACAAACTCTCAACCAGTATTATCGCCGTCTCTGGCTTAGTCTCCAAAATATTAGTTGATCAAGAGAATGTTCCAAAAAACAAAGTTGTCCTTATCCATAATGGAATAGATTTAAATGAATTCAGCCCCAAGACGAATAGAAACAAACACGTGGTGGGTAGAAATAGTGATTTACGGATAGGGGTAGTTTCGCGACTCACCAAGTTGAAAGGTGTTGAATTTATCGCAGAAGCATTTATTCAATTCTCGGACCTTCATCCAAAAAGTTCGCTGCACATTATCGGTGAGTTTGCGGACAGCTATGAAGATTTAGTTGAGATTCTTGCTCGAAATAATCAGCATAACTTTTCCATAGAAAGAAACACGGCAAATGTGGCAGATTTCCTGAGCTCAATTGACGTTTTTGTGCATGTTCCAATTGCTGCTGACATAGAGTCTTTTGGGCTCGTTTACCTAGAGGCACTAGCGATGCAATTAGAATGCATATTTACAAAATCCGGAATCATTCATGAATTACCCAATTCGGAAAAGTATATCCATGAAGTTCCATATCAAGATTCACAAAGTATTTTTCAAAAATTAATTAGGATTGCATCCCACGAAGAAACCGAAATGGTCAGTCCATCAGACTGGCTTTCAAATTTCTCGCTAGATAAAGTGGGACAAAGATATGTTAAGGAGTTTTTATCTTGATTCAAGAAACAAATAATCCAAAAGTATCTGTGATTATCCCAAATTATAATTATGCCAAATACGTTGCTGAGGCCATAAATAGCGCTCTTAACCAGACTTACTCAAATTTGGAAGTGATTGTTGTCAATAATGGCTCTACCGATAACTCTTTAGAGGTATTAAAAACTTTTGGTGAAAAGATTGTGCTGATTGATCAAGAAAACTTAGGTCAATCAGGTGCTAGAAATGTTGGTTTGAATCACGTGTCCGGAGAGTTAATCGCGTTTCTTGATGCGGATGACATCTGGAAGGTTGACAAACTTGAGCGTCAAATACGACTGATATGCGAAGAGACGCAGCTGGTGTTCAGTGGCATAGTTTGCTTTGAAAATGAGGTTGACAACGTGACAGAACTGCATAAACCTGTGCATCGGGGTGCCTGTTCCGACACGTTCCTTCGAAATCCGACTGCGAGTGTAGTTCTGGCTGGTGAAAGCACTGCACTATTCACTAAAAAGTTAGTGTCTTCTGTTGGTTCATTTGATGAACTTCTAAACTCTGCTGCTGGGTGGGATTTCTTTCGAAGGTGTTCCAACTTCACTGATTTTGACTTTGTGGATGAACCACTGGTGTTACATAGAGTTCATTCATCTAACATGAGTCATGCGATTGATGCGAGAATTAATGATATGCGTCTTTCATTTTTCAAAATGCACCCGGATGTCCTTCGATCTCTCGGATCTATTCAAGCGTACATAGTTTTTTGTTCTATGGAAGTGAATTTTATAAAGACTTACCTTCGGGAGAGAAGGGTTAAAAAGGTGATTGGCGAATTATTCCGCATCTTAACGTATCCGCTTAATTTACAATTAATGGAGTTCAGTACAGGCAATCGCAAATACAAACGGTAACTTCTGAAAGTTTTAGTCCTGAAAGGTCCTCAAATCCATATCAATTATTTCCTCATATTCTAAGTATTGGTCGATACAATCCTGCATTTTAAGCCAATCTAAAAAAGTTACTTCGTAGTGAGGATTCGGAACGAATTCTTTCGACCATCGATTAGCATTCCGTGTATATTTGTTCCAGATCAATCCTAAGGTTCCTGAATCAAGAATTATAAAGTGATCCCTATACGCCTCAATGCTATCCTCAAGAGTGAATTTGGGTTCTAGGTTCTTTTTCCTTAAATAGTTGGCCACCAAGTAAACTTCGACTAGTTCTTCTTTCGAATAACTGCGAAGTGTAACTTGAGTTGAATTCGTAGAAAGCTGCTTAGATTCTCGAATCCGTAAATCCTGTGGTACGTGCCAGAATTTTTGCATCTCTACAAGGGAGCCAAACAGAAACATATCGGAGATTCCGTACAATCGGTAAAGAAAGGTATTACGACTAGCAACTACAATTCGTCCGTTTCCGTTGTTACCTGGGTACTTGTGAAATACAAAATGAATATGTTGGAGTGCCTCTGGATTCATCATTGCTTGGTCAGTCCGTGTTTTCAAGACAAACTCACAATTTGAGCCCTGCGCGATTTCAAGTCCAGCTAATGTAGAAATCAATTGTAAATTGAAGTTGCTTACGCCAGTGATTTCAGGTTTGGAAGACTTAACGATCTTAAAGCTATTTGGGCAGGTTAAACTTAAAAAGGCGGAAGTATCTTCATTGTCCCATGTTGAGAGAATAACTACCGCACCTCTAAATGTTTTTAAGTAACGCTTTACAATCCTTAAAGTGAAATCGTTTTTATGAACTATTGCACCTTGTAGAATTATTGCAAGCTTACTGCCAAAAGGATTGTTCAGTTCTAAAGTCTTGTGCTCGAATTTAGCTTTGAAATTCTCCGATTGGGGCGAAAGTTGAATTTTCAAAATATCAGATGCTTCACGGCTACTGAAATTAATTGGATTTGAATCAAGTTTTGTTGCATCGTAAGTCAAAAACAAACCATACCTATCAGATAGAGTAGAGAGTAAGGGATCAATTATCCTTAGGCCCCCGAAGCGCGAAAACAGGAAAACTAAAACCTTGGTAGGGCCACTTGCGAGAATTCGTATTAACTTAGCAATAGTGGCTTTGGACATAACTCTTTGCATTGACAGAGATGTACTCCTATCCAAATTTTGTCACAGGTAAACGCATTTATCTGCACATGTAATTGAGGACTCAAGGTAGATGTTTTGATAGTATATACGAGTGGTCCAAGAAAAGGTTGCTTCAGAGTTTTCTAAGGTCTTCGCTCATAGAGGGCTCTGGAAAGAAAGCTCAGAGAAGAATTCTCTTCCGAGCTTCAAGCGTGCAATCGATCATGGTTTCTCAATAGAAACTGATATCCGGGATGGGTTGAATGGAATTGTTGTTTCCCATGATGCTTTTAACACCCACGCAGATATTCAGTTCAGTCATGTTACGAGTTTCGAAAGCTCCTTTGCTTTGAATCTTAAGTCTGATGGGATCGGTTTAGAGTTAGAGAAACACATAGATTGGATTCAAAGAACTTCATCTTTCGTATTTGATGGCTCGATCCCAGAAATGCTCATGTATAGGCGGAGGGGAATTCCGCTGGCACTTCGATTGAGTGAGTATGAGTCCGAGCTTAGTTGGCTACCAGAATACATTTGGCTTGACTCCTTCCATCAGGATTGGTGGTTAGAAGACGCTTTTGTCCTGAACGAGATCATTGAAACTCCGACAATTATAGTTTCTCCAGAGATTCACAATAGATCGCCCTATCATGTTTGGGACAAAATTGGACAGTTAATGAATTCAGGATACGAAAACATATCTATATGTACCGACAAGCCTTTGGAGTACATTCAGTGGCTGAAGTAAACGATATCAAAGCCATCGTTTTCGATATGGACGGAGTTTTGATAGATGCGAGAGATTGGCATTACTTAGCCTTAAATTTGGCATTATCTCCTTTTGGCTTTGAAATATCCAATGAGCAACACCTTGAACGCTTTAATGGATTATCTACCGCTAAGAAACTGCAGATTTTGTCAAATGAATTTGGATTGCCTTTGGAACTTCACGAAATTATATCTGAAGTAAAACAGGATCGAACCTTACGAATTGCTGCACAGTTTTGTTTTCCAATAGTCGCGCACCAAATCTTATTGTCCAGGCTTAAGTTGCGTGGGCTAAAGCTTGGAGTAGTTACTAACAGCATTCGTGACACAACACAATTTATGCTCAAGTACGCGAACATTTATGAATTCTTTGACACGATTGTAACGAATCAAGATGTGAAGTTACCCAAGCCAGATTCGGAAGGTTACCTTCTCGCATGCAAGAGACTTGGAGTTGTCCCTGAAGAAACTTTAGTAATTGAGGATGGAGATTATGGAATTGAGGCTGCCACAAATGCTGGTTGCCGGGTAATTAGAATTGACAATCCCCACGATTTGAACATTGAGTTATTTATCAAGCGCTTACCCGGTTTGATCGGAGAATAATCATGGATTTCGTAAGTATCATCCTAGCAAATTCCCGTAAAGGCCAAGGAAGTGAGACCGTTGCAAGATTGAATTATCTAACAAGTAGTTATGGTTCGAGCCTATTGGATTTGGCATTTCAAACTTATGGTTCGGACTATCGCACCATTATTGCATTGCCACATGAGTACGATGAGCGAGCTTTCGGATATCGAGAAAACAAATGCGTAATCTTCAAAAAATTTACTACCGCGACCTTTGGTGCACTGTCGACTCTTGGATTACTCCTAAACGAAATACCCCCTGACCTTGCAATCTTAGTCACCCCTGTAGATGGGCATGTTTCGAGTCCAATTAAGGAATTTGTAAGTCAAATGCATGAAGGAGGATACGATGCTGGAGTTGTAATCTTCGAATCTACAAATCCTAAATTTTCCTATGTTCGCATCCATGATGGATTGGCTATTGAAGTTGCTGAGAAAGTGAGAATTAGTACTAGCGCTACCGCTGGCATTTTCTATTTTCGCGATAAGAGGACTCTCATTGATTGCATTAAATGGGCCATGTTGAATGACATTCAAACAAATGGGCAATTCTACATTGCTCCTTCATTGAATTACTTAATCACACAAAAGAGATCTATTGGCATCTACGAAGTAAATGCTGACCAGTATTACCGATTCTCAACAATTGACGAAGCAAAAAGTAGTTTTGATCGAATGAGCCATAGGGGGTTCTAAAATTCTGATTCATTCTCTTCAAGATTTTGTTAAAGGTTGGTTCGTTGGCGATTTTGAGCCTTCATTGTGTAGAACTTCTGAGTTCGAAGTTGGAGTTAAGCACTTTAAACCAGGAGAAATAGAAGTTGCGCACAAACAAATTGTTGCGACGGAAATCTCTGTTGTGATATCGGGTGTAATCGAAATGAATGGTCAAGAGTTTCGAGAGGGTCAGATAATCACCGTTTTGCCCGGAGAAATTACCAATTTTAGGTCTTTGACAAATAGTAGTTTGGTTTGTGTGAAGTTTCCAAGCATCCCCGCTGATCGCATTATAGTTTAGGCCAGGATGAAAAAACTTCAACTTGTCATTCCTGCAGCTGGATTAGGATCTCGATTTAGGTCAATGGGCATTGATACACCAAAACCATTAATTGAAATAAATGGAATTCCGATGATCAATTGGGTCATTGGGAATTTTCAATTAAAGCCACAAGATAGGATAATCGTCATTGGGCGCGAAGAAGATAATTTAGAAGCGTTGGTTGAAAATTGGTACTCTTTAAACGAGTTGAATATACAATTTGTTTCAGTTCCAGGTCTAACAGAGGGTCCTGCTATGACGGTGAGAGAAGTTCTGCCGCTACTTGATGAAGATGTCCCTCTCATTGTTGCAAATTCGGATCAGTTTGTATCGAAAGGTTTATCAGCATTCATCGAGAGAGTTAGAGAACAACAAGATGATGGTTTGATTCTTACTATGAATGCAACTGGAAAGAAGTGGTCATACATAGAGCGAGATATTGATGGTTCGGTATCTAGGGTTGCCGAAAAGGAAGAGATATCTTCGGAGGCGACTGTTGGGATTTACTCATGGTCATCTGTAATGCTTTTTGCAAAAAGCATCTCGATGATGGAGAAAATGAAAGACAAAGTTAATGGGGAGTACTATGTCGCCCCAACGTATAACTACTTAATTGCAGAGGGTCACAAGATATTTGCTATGAATGTCGGTGAGGTTGGTTATTCGGTTCATGGGATAGGGACACCTGAAGACCTATCCTTATTTCAAGCTCGAGAAACTTTGCCTGATGATTCAAGTAAAATACGGTTTTACACAGAATAGCCACGCTGCTCAATTAACCTTACTTTTTGGGATATCTCTATTTCCTAGATCCACAAAATTTTAGACACTAAGGGTATTTGTGGCGGATAAGATCTCTGCTACTTTATCCGAAAAGAATCTTTTTGTGTCATTCCTATAGTGGTAAGGAAAACCAATTAAACTTAAGTCGTTTTCTTCGGCTCGAAAAACTACGCTCTCCGGGGCCGAAATACTATAGACATTGGGGTTCACCATAGAAATATTCTCGATGGCCCTTCTAATTTCCCTTGCCCTTTCCTGGTACAACTTTCGATCTTCAAACAAAGTTGGAAAATGAATAAAAATTATAGGTAAATCTCCCCAGGTGTCATCGAACTTATTAAACAAAATAGAATAATTTGCTTCGAGACTCTCTATAGGTAACAGATCTGACCGATAAACATACTCACCAATCTGGGAAAGGTTTTTCAAGTCTTTCGAATGGCAAGCAAAACGAGCTCCGCCTTTCCTAAAAATGAACTCTCTGTCTGTTAGGTCACTAAACGAATCCATGAGTATAAAACTTGGCGGCTTTAAGCTAGTCCAGTAACTACTTGATTGCGCCCACACCATCCCGACCACGTCTCTTCGATCAAAGAGTTTAACAACCTTAACTCTTGGAGATTTAAGTTTTTTGTACCCTAGCGTGTCAATGAGAAAATCTAATCGACCTTTTTGAAGATTTAATCTTGTTATCCTGCCATCAAATAAATTATCAAACACATCGTTGCCGAGGCAAGCGGTCCTTGTAAATACCCAAGATTTGCCTTGGACTTTAACTCTGGCTTGTTTGAAGACTCGGACATTGAGATACTCGAAGTAGTTTCCTAGTGAAATCACCCTCTAAGCATAATCTAAACTTGGGGCTAGATACATTTCTTACACTCCCAGGTAACCACTCTTCTCTTGTAATCTCAAAACACCGAGTGCGAGTATGCAACTTCGAAAATTCAATAATTCAATCTTGCCTGCTAGAGTCAACCTATGAAGATAGTGCTTGCTGGGTCAACAGGCTTGGTGGGTTCTGCTATTAAGAATAGCCTTCAGGGTGCGAATTGGGAAGTTATTGAGATCAATCGATCCGTAATTGACCTAAGAAATTTAGATGAAACTAGGAAGTTCTTTGAAAAAGTCCATCCGTACGCTGTTATTGATGCCGCAGCGATAGTTGGAGGAATTGGTGCTAATAACTCAAAACCGGTGGAGTTTTTGTCTCAAAATTTACAAATCCAAAACAGTCTAATGAATGCAGCATTTCATGCGAACGTTTCGAAGTTTGTCTTCTTGGGCTCGAGTTGTATTTATCCAAGAGATTGTCCCCAGCCAATAAAAGAAGAGTATCTGATGACCGGGCCGCTTGAAAAAACTAATTCCGCATATGCAATTGCCAAAATTGCAGGCATCGAAATGATCAACTCATATAGAAAGCAATACCAGCTACCATGGGTTTCAGTCATGCCCACCAATTTGTACGGCCCAAAAGATAACTTTAATCTCGAAACTTCACACGTTCTCCCGGCGTTGATCCGCAAGTTTGTGGAGGCCTCGGAGGGTTTGGCCGACACGGTCACACTTTGGGGAACCGGAAACCCTCGGAGAGACTTTCTGCACGTGCAGGACTTAGCCAAAGCCGTGATGCTAGTCCTAGACAAGTATGATGATTTTGGACCTATCAACATCGGCTCCGGTGCAGAGGTTTCTATCCGCGATTTAGCTCAAAAAGTTTCAAAAGCATCAAAGTTTGAAGGAAAGATTCTGTGGGATTCCGAAAAACCAGATGGAACACCAAGAAAGTTTCTCGACACTTCACTCATCACCTCATTAGGCTGGAAACCTGAAATATCTCTGGACGATGGGTTAGCGGCCACAGTCGCGTGGTTTAAGCAGGCGAATAGGAATGGCGATTTGAGAAAATGAGTAGAAAAGTAGCTTTGATAACTGGCATAACTGGGCAAGATGGGTCCTACCTTGCGGAATTTCTACTTTCCAAGGATTATGAAGTTCATGGATTGATTCGAAGATCTTCAACATTTAACACATCGAGAATTGATCACATTTATGAGGATCCGCATGCCTCAATGAAAAAACTATTTCTGCACTATGGTGACTTAATTGATGGGGTCGGACTTACAAATCTAGTGCGGGAGATCAAGCCCACCGAAGTTTATAACCTTGGGGCACAGTCGCACGTACAGGTATCATTCACAATGCCCCAATACACCGGGCAAGTTGATGGGGTTGGCGCGGTTGGGCTTTTAGAAGCAATCCGCTCTGCCGAGATCAACACTCGGTTTTATCAGGCAAGTACTTCGGAGCTCTTTGGATCTACCCCGCCACCCCAAAATGAAATGAGCCCTTTCAGACCGCGGAGTCCTTATGCAGCTGCAAAATTAATGGCGTATTGGTCAACAGTGAATTATCGGGAGGGATATGGTCTTCATGCAACAAATGGAATTCTTTTTAACCATGAGTCACCGCGAAGAGGAGAAACTTTTGTAACAAGGAAAATAACTCGTGGCATCGCTGAAATTTTAGGTGGATCTAAAGAAAAAATTTTTTTAGGGAATTTAAATGCTGTTCGAGATTGGGGCTACGCGAAAGAATATGTTGAGTCTATGTGGTTAATGTTGCAACAAGATACTCCCTCAGATTATGTAATTGCTACAGGAGTAGGGGCAACTGTCGGCGATTTTGCAAGAGTTGCTTTTGACCATGCTGGGCTTAATTGGGAAGATCATGTAGAAGTTGATGAGAAATACTTCAGGCCAACAGAAGTTGATGCTCTAATTGGAGACCCTTCAAAGGCGAGAATAGAACTGGATTGGATGGCAAAAACACATTGGAAAGAGCTCGCTTGTTTGATGGTTGATGCAGATGTTAAAGCGCAAAAACACTAGATGTTGAGACAATTCGAAAGCGTATGTCAAGTAACATTCCATGCACGAGATCTACCCTTAATCCGAGTACTTAAGGGCTTGCCGTCATCGATAGGGTTTTGAGAAAAGTCTCGATATTAGAATAGGGTTGTGCTTATGAGAGTTTTAATTACGGGAGGCGCTGGCTTCATTGGCTCACACTTGTGTGAGCGATTGTTGCTAGAAGGCCACCAAGTAACTGTGATAGATGACTTTTCTACAGGTAGATACGCGAATGTTGCAAGTTTGAATGGCCTCCAAAATTTCAAGGTTACTGAAGGCTCTATTTTGGACAAGGCGACATTGCGGCCCTTGGTGCATGAATCGGAGTATGTATTTCACCTTGCTGCTGCAGTAGGAGTATTTAACATTGTTAGCAATCCTCTTAATTCGCTGCTAACTAATATTAGAGGAACCGAAAATGTTTTGGAGTTTGCATGTGAAAGAAAAGTTCCGGTTTTTGTGACGAGTAGTAGCGAAGTTTATGGGAAAAATGTCTCTGACTCACTAAGGGAGAGTGATGATCGAGTTCTTGGAAGTCCAGTTACATTACGATGGTCTTACAGTGAGGCTAAAGCCATTGATGAATCTCTCGCCTACGCTTATTTCGTTGAAAAGCAATTAGAAACTAGAATTGTCAGATTCTTCAATACCGTTGGCCCGCGCCAATTAGGTGCTTATGGGATGGTGGTGCCTCGATTCGTTAAGGCGGCTCTGAGCAACGAACCGATCACTGTCTACGGTGATGGCCATCAAACTCGCTGCTTTGCCCACGTGTATGATGTTATCGACGCCGTTTTTGATATTGCTTTTGCTGAGAACACAATTGGAAAAGTGATTAACATCGGAAATAATTTTGAAATTTCGATTAATGACCTCGCAAAAAGGATCATTCTTGAAACTGGGTCAAAGAGTAAAATTGTCTACGTGCCTTATGAGGAAGCTTACGGAGATGGCTTTGAGGATATGGAGCGTAGAGTGCCAAATATTGATCTGATTAAGGATTTGGTTGGCTGGCAGCCTAGGCGCGAACTTTCAACGATGATTGCTGACATTGCTGCCGAGATGAAAGAGCCCTCTTAAAGCGAGTTCACTCCCGGTTGGCCCAAAATCGAGTTTGTGCAGTCCAGAATTTTCACCCCTCTAGTTATCAACTGTGCCAAATCCATGCCGGGCTGCTTGGTTGCTAGGATTGCAACATCACATCCCCAGCCTATCTCAACAGGATCTGAGCCGTCCCAGCCAGTTACTAGGGGATCATGCCAGGCTACTTCGGCACCTTTATCCTTCAAGTAATCTCGAAGTTCTGAGACCGGGGTCTCACGAACGTCGCCAACGCCTGGTTTATAGGCAACACCAAGAATCAAAACTTTTGGATTTTTGATTCTTGCATCAACCATACTTAGAGCGCGCTCTGCAACATATTTAGGCATTTCATGGTTTATCGAATCGGCAGATTCTACAAAAGCAGCCTTACAGCCATTTTCACGGGCCCACCATGTTAAATAAAGTGGATCCACAGGGATGCAGTGTCCACCAACTCCAACTCCAGGCCTAAATGGCATAAAGCCATACGGTTTTGAGGATGCAGCATCGATGACTTCATGAACGCTAACTCCAGATGTAGAACAAATTTGTGTAAATTCATTGATCAAAGCAATGTTGACTAATCGAAAAGTATTTTCTAGTAGTTTGGCTGCTTCTGCCACTTCAGGAGTTGAAACGGAGACTGCCGCGTCGCAGATAGATTCGTAGAATGCGAGCGCACGTTTCTTTGATTCTTGATCAATTGCACCGACAAGCCGTGGTGTGTTCTTTTGATTCCAGACCGGGTCGCCCGGGTTAACCCGCTCAGGTGCACTTGCAAAATAAACATCTTTGCATTCTTCGGCTTTCAGTTGATTAACAACTGGAATGATGATGTCGCGCAACGTGCCTGGGTAAGAAGTAGATTCGCTGACAACAAGAGTTTCATTTGAAACAAAAGGGGCGATACCAGTTGCCGCACTTCGTAATAACGTTAAATCTGGTTCGCGATTATCGTCCAATGGGGTTGGCACACAGATTGTTATAACTGAAGCTTTAGAAACTAATGAGTAATCGGTCGTAGCCATGTAGGCACCTCTTGCGAGTGCTGCCTTTAACGGGGCGTCCGCTATGTCTTCAACTGGACTACAACCACCATTGATCTGAGCAACTTTGGCTTCATGATTATCTACCCCAATGACCGTCCATCCCGCATCGACGGCGGCCATTGCCAATGGCAGGCCCACATAGCCTTGACCGATAATGGCCAGAATTCGAGGATTTTGCACGCTCACGGTTGGAATACTAACCTCTGGAAGAGGTTTCTTGTGCATGCTACGTGCACGGTATTTGGGGTCTTACGGACCGAATCTAGAGGAGAATTGGCTTGTGACGCCATCTAAACAAACTCCAATTCGAGTCATGCGAGTCATCGCCCGAATGAATGTGGGAGGTCCAGCTGTACAGGTCTCGGGGCTGATGCGAGGATTTAATCCTCACGATTTTGATCACCGTTTATTTACGGGTTTTTGCGCAGCTGACGAGGCCGATTATCTGGATTCCGTGGCAATTGACATTTCAGCAACTCGCGTTAAAGGACTTGGGCGACGAGTGAGTTTTGGCGGTGATGTAAGAGCTTTTTTTACTCTAGTCAAAGAGATTAGAAGTTTTAAACCAGATGTTATCCATACACATACTGCCAAGGCAGGTTTCTTAGGTCGCTTTGCTTCGATTGTATCTTTGCATCCATCAATCCGAGTTCACACGTTTCACGGACATTTACTAAATGGCTATTTTGGCTATTTCAAAAGATCTCTAGTTGTCTTAGCTGAAAAGTTATTGGGCATATTTACTGATCAACTTTTAGCAGTTGGTGACAAAGTAAGGCAAGACTTGTTAGCAGTAGGCGTAGGCAAGTTAGAAAACTTCGGATTGATGCCACCAGGTCTTGAGATTGGGGACCTGCCAAGCAAAAAAGATTCTCAAGAGCTTTATGGTTTATCACAACAAGCTATTCAGTGTGCCTTCATTGGCCGAGTAACTCAGATCAAGCGCCCTGATAGATTCTTAGATGTGGCAACTGAGATTAAGCGACGTGACGTTCCCATTGATTTCTTCATGGCCGGAGATGGCGAGTTGTTGGAAACTTGTCGAAAAAGAATTACACATGAAGATTTGCCCGTGAAAGTTTTAGGTTGGCAGAGCAACATAGAGCAAGTTTTGTCCGCAGCCGATGTTGTTGTTCTTACAAGTGATAACGAGGGAACTCCCTTAAGTCTGATTCAAGCAGGAATGGCAATGTTGCCTGTTGTAACCACGCGAGTTGGATCAGTACCCGAGGTGGTTTTAGATGGAGTTACCGGAATCATCACTAATTTGGATGTGCAAAAAATAGCCGATGCTCTAGAGAAACTAGCCAATAGCGCTGAATTGAGGGCTCGGATGGGAGCCTCTGCACAAGAGTTCACTCTGGCAAACTTTGGAGTAAAACGATTAGTTAGGGATCACGAGGTGTTGTACAAAAAGCTAGTAGCTAATCGAGCCAGGTCCTAGCCCAAAGTTCTAACATCAACATCGGCCAAATGATGCTGTCTTTGTCTTGGCCCGACATGTGAAGATCTAATACTTTTTTAACTTCCGCAGGATTTAGCCAACCGCGTTGTGTAGACGTTGTATCCGTAAGTGTGTCAATTGCTAACTCTTTCATTCCGGTACGCAGCCACTCGGCTCTAGGAATTCCAAAACCCATCTTTGGGCGATCAATCAAGTTTGCTGGCACTAATGAGCGTGCTACATCCTTCAGAATGTGTTTTGTTTCAAAACCCTTTATCTTGTACTTACGTGGCAGTGATAAACCCCATTCAACCACATTGACATCTAACATCGGAGATCTAAGTTCTAGACTATTTGCCATAGTTGCGATGTCTACCTTTACAAGTAAATCCCCTGGCAAATACGCACCGAGATCAGATCGAATCATTCGATCAAAGGATGAAAGATTCCCTTTAACAAATTGGCTCAAGTTTACAATTTCTAGAGCTTTGGTTTGGAAATTCGGATTAAGCAGAGTCGCTAAATCATCAGGCTGAGCTAAAGATAAAATCGAACTGTACCTGACAGCAAGCGAGGCCTTTGAAGAAAGTTGTGAACCAACTCGATTTATCTTTCGAGCGTTTCCAAAAGACTGTTTACCCGCAATATTCAAACTGGAACGTGCAAGTCCCAGAAATGGATTGAGTTTTTGCATAACAGGTGTTGCTAAATAGCGGTCGTAGCCACCAAAAACTTCATCTCCACCATCACCTCCTAGAGCAACAATGAGATTTTCGCGGGCGAATTTAGCTAATAGATATGTAGGGACAATTGAAGAATCAGCAAAGGGTTGATCAAGTACGTGCGAGATTTTTTCAACAACTAGGGCAGGATCTGGGCTAAGAATTTCTTCATGGTGGTTAGTCCCGAGGTAATTAGCAACCTGCTTTGCGTGGTGGGCCTCATTGAATTGCGCGCTCTGAAAACCAATTGAGTAGGTTTGAACCTTTTCCCTCATTAACTTAGCCATGTAGGCAGTCACTATTGTTGAATCATACCCACCACTCAAAAATGATCCAAGTGGGCGCTCAGAAATCAATCGTCGTGAGACTGATTCTTCAATTAGTTTTTTTGTTACTTCCAGAGCTTCTTCGTAAGAGATTTGGACTTTAGTATCAAAATCTGGCTCCCAGTACTTTTTGATGATTATCTTACCTTCACGCCAAGTGAGAACTGATGCAGGTGGCACTTGTGTAATCTCATTGAAAGCTGAATGAGGGGAATTGATATAGCCATACTGCATAACCTCGGCCACCATATCTGTTCGCAGTGTGCGATCTGGACGTGCCAGCATTAAGGCGCGAACTTCGGATGCAAAGAACAAGGTTCCATCATTTAGTTGCGAGATCCATAAGGGTTTTTTGCCCATCCGGTCACGAATCAAGTGAAGAGATTTATCGCGTGAGTCATGAATAGCAATGGCAAACATTCCATTGAGTTTGTTGATGAAATCTAAGCCAAACTCTAAGTAAAGATTTATTACCACTTCGGATTCGCTGGAATCACGGCACAGCACACCCCGTTGCTCCAACTCAAAGCGCAATTCTCGATAATTATAGATTTCGCCGTTCCAAACGATATGAATCTTTTCGGAAGCATCAGTGGCGGGCTGTTTACCGGCAGCAACTTCGACAATGGCCAATCGGCACATTCCTAGACTAATTTCTTGATTTAAATAGGTCCCTGTGTCATCTGGGCCGCGGTGTTCAATTGATTTGAGCTGAGCATCTAGGAGTCCTTTGTTAGGCGCACTAACTCCGACTCCGCCGGTTATTCCACACATAAAAGACGTTACTAGTCCGTAGTCACAGGACCGTTGGCAACGCTTTGACCAAATTCTTTGAGCCAATCAATGGTTTCGGTCAGCGCAGTTTCAAAATCCTTAGGTTGGACCTTAGGGAAGAGTTTCTTTAGTAATTCAGGTGCGTTTTGTGACTCTTTAACGTCACCCAAACGCTCCGCTACATAGTTAACCTGCAAATCTGGAAAGTGTTTTCTCAGCATCTCAATTGTGTCGCTAAGGAAGATTCTATTTCCATAAGCCAAGTTCATGGCTCCTTCTGTTAACACCTTCTCATTCATGGCCGTTATGGCAATATCTAGGACGGTATCAACGTATGTGAAATCACGAGAAGCAGTTCCGTCACCGTAAACATCAATTGGTTTACCTTGCATCGCAAGCCAAATCCATTTAGGTAGAACTGCGGCATATTCATGATCGGGGCGTTGGCTGGGGCCAAACACATTAAAAAATCGCAATAACGTAATTGGCACTTTATATGCCGAGGCATATGCCTGGATGTATCCTTCCGCAGCAAGCTTACTAGCAGCGTATGGAGTCATTGGGCCGAGCCACATTGACTCATCCTTAGGTAGTTGCATATTGCGGCCATACACAGAAGAAGATGAAGAAAAGATTAGGTGAGCGCCACTTGATCGAGCTACTTCTAAAACATTTAGCGTTCCTGTTGCATTGACAGCATGGGTTGCTACCGGATTTTTGATTGAACGAGGAACTGAGCCTCTGGCAGCTAAATGAAAGATTGCTTGGCAATCCTTGAGAGCCGTGTGCAGTGCCTCCGGGTCAGTGATCGATGCCTTGTGAAAAACACATTTAGATTGATCGACGTTTGAGATAAGCCCAGTGGATAGGTCATCAAAAACAACAACCTCATGCCCCTCGGAAATTAGGCGCTTAGTTAAATTCGAGCCAATAAACCCAGCCCCACCAGTGACTCCGACCTTTGCCATGTCCGTAATTCTATGGCAGATGGCATCAGTTTCATCAAATCTGTTTACACATGCCTCTATCATTGGTTTGATTAACAAGCATTCAAAACCAAAGGGGTAACGGTGAGCCCGAACGAAAAGGATGAAAACTTAGACCAAGGAGTCATAGATTCCTTTGGTCATGAGTGGGCGGCCTTTGATTATGGCGAAACTGATACATCTGAGGCATTAGATGCCCAATTCCGTGCCTACTGCATCCCACTTGATATGAAGCAATTCGATCCAGAAAAATCAATTGCAGGTGATTTTGGTGCCGGCAGTGGGCGGTGGGCATCAAGGTTAATCCCATATTTTTCTCTGATCTACGCGCTAGAGCCAAGTGATGGTGCAAGCAAAGTCTTGAAAAACAAATTTTCGCATGAAGCAAAGATTTCAGTACTGCAAGAAACGGTGGGAGCTAACTCTATTCCCTTGGAATCATTAGATCTAGCAATGTCACTTGGGGTTTTGCATCATATTCCTGACACCGGTCTGGCCATCAAAGAGGTTGCACGCAGAATTAAGTCCGGGGGAGTTTTTCTTTGCTATCTGTATTACAACCTTGAGAACAAGCCAGGTTTCTACAAGTTAATCTTCAAGGGCGTCAATGCAGTGCGCAAAGTTATTTCTGGGCTCCCCCAAAGAGATAAGCAAATTGTTACCTCAGCTATTGCTGCAGTTATTTACTGGCCATTGGCAAGGGTTTCCAAAGTACTAAGTAAGTTTGGGATAAGCACTTCAAATATCCCATTACATCACTATGCGGACATGCCCTTTGTAATGCTTGCGAATGATGCACTCGATCGCTTCGGTACCACGCTTGAACAACGTTTCAGTAAAGCGGAAATAATAGAGATGCTACGTGCAGCTGATTTTGATATTTCTACCTTAAAATTTTCTGACAGCGAGCCCTTTTGGACTTTTTCGGTCAGAAAGTTTTAGCTAATCCAGAACTACCGACCCCGTAGGCGTCATCAAATGCACCGCAACTATCCCCGACTCACCCTCATTCGTTGACGGGTCAATAAACTCAATATCTGTTCCTTTTAACCCAGCAAGAATCTCTGTCTTAAACCAAGAATCTGATAGTTGTTCAGTGTCGGCAATCGTAATCTTCTCAATTGCAGCAACTGCTTTTCCATCTTGTGATGGGTGATCAGCGGTTAGCCATTGAATAAAGAATGGAAGTTCGCGAGAGTCGATAATCTCATTCACTCCGATTTGCTTCCACTTAAGATCGGTTCCATCTGGGCGTGTGCGGTGACCTTCGATTGCAGGGCGTCCAAACTTCTCTTCAACCTTTGAAATATCTTCTGTTGCAAAAACCCAGGTTAGCCAGCCGCCACCTTCTTGTGCTTTCTTGCTCACAGCTTTACCCCAGGGAGTTTGCTCTGTTGCTGGGTGATCTAGCGGACAGACAACTTCGATGTATTGACCGTTTTGAAGAGGCAGTGTGAAGTTACGTGTGCCAAAGCGTGGGTGGACACCACCATCTACGAAGGTGCTACCAAGGCGTGAGCCCAGGCGTTGAACTGTGTCAGCTAGTTGATCATGGGAAGTTACATATGAGACATGGTCTAAGCGCATGGGGAAATCTTGCCCTATGAAAGGGGGGATAATTACCATTTTCTCCATTTTATCTAAAAGTTAACAAGTTTTTGAGAGTTTTATCCTCATTTAGCCCAATTATGGAAGCTTTTTATTGTCATTGTCTCTAAGGGTTCCTACTCTCCACGCTTTGAGATACCTTTTGGGGCATGAAACGTATAGTGAGAGGAATAAGTTTTATTAGGCGTTTTGGAATCATCAACGCCTATTATCAATTTCGAAACAGACGTTTGATCACCATCGCTGCTCAAATGGAGTTTGAGGTTGGAGGCACGTCAATTACTGATAGCTCTTCACTAGCTAGTTATCCAACTATGTGCGCGCTAGCGGCACGAGATAAATCAACTTTTAGTTCCTTTCGAAAGTATGAAATTTTGGTTGAGGCTCTCGATCACGTTTCAATTCAGCAAGGTCTAGAATACCTGGAAGAAATAGTAAAACTGGATGGCTGGACTGCAAACTCAAAAAAGTCATTGAAGAAATTGATTCGTTAGGCAAGCCAAATAGGTTTAGGTTTTCAAAATATGGCACTTTCTCCCCAACTCTACTGAGGTACCTTAAAGTTTTTTTAGAAATAGAAAAGGAGTTGGATCCGCTAAAAAATAAATCTATAGCTGAAATTGGAGTTGGCTTTGGTGGACAAGCAAGTTTGATTTGCATGATGACCAAACCACTGGAATACACTTTTTATGATATCCCCCCGGTATTAGAATTAGCGAAAAGATTTGTGTCAGAACTTGAAGTTCATGGGAACTTTAATTACAGAGATGGCCGCAAACCCACTATTTGTGAACCTGACATAGTTATTAGTAACTATGCATTTTCTGAACTCTCCAGGCCAATTCAAGAAGAGTATTTGAATCATGTAATCCTCAGATCTAAATCTGGTTATATTACTTGGAATAATTTATCCGCAAATGAACTGATGGGCTATTCCTTGGCCGAATTGGTCCGGCTAATTCCAAATGCCGAAATCCTTGCTGAAAAACCTTACACCCATGATGGAAATGCAATAATTGTCTGGAAATAATTTTATTCCAACCGAGCCAACGCACACATCAACGACTCATCGGTCAGCAACGGTGCTGCCTCGTGGTTCACGATTAGTGCGAGCTTCTCTGCTGGTATTGATTTTTTGATTGAGTTTTTAGCCTAGTCTCGGTCACTACACAGTTATTTCTGCCTCTATCTTTTCGTTGATAAGAGTATCTCCAGTGCCAGTCTGAGCTATCTTGGCATGCCTTTAGGTGGTTGTTGCTAATTGAAAAGCTATCCCTCTACTCTGTCATCATGGGATATATTCCAAATCTGATAGCAAGAATGAATTCATTGGGCTCTTTTCTAAGGATCCAGAATTCGCGACTGGGAAGAACGTTTATAGTGCGTTGGAACTATAAATCTGAATACATTCTTCTCTTTTTTGTTTTCGGATATTTCGGGTGGGGTACTACTAACGGATTGGTTAGTTTCTTTAGTGTTCCTAATTTACTTACTTCCATTACTCTTGGATTGAGTCTAGCGATCATTTTCCGTCGGAGACACAGAAACGTACATCTAATTCGAGTTCACATTAATCTTGGGATGATAGTTGCGTTTGTGGGTTTCCTTGGCTTAGGAATCACTGTAAATTTACGAATGCTCACAAATTCATTGACCTTGGACGAGGTTGCATACGCATGGGCTTCACAACTACAGTCTTATGTTATTGCCTTGAAATTGTCTAGTTTTTTGCCTGCTTATCTGCAGGAATTCAACTCTCGACTAGTGTTGCAGTTTATTTCCATAATTCTACTTGGATGTATAGTCATTGCGATAACACTACTTCTTAGGCTTAAGAGCGATCTACTATTTATGGTTGTGGCTGTTATCGCAACTTTCACTTTCCGGTTAATTGTTCAATTCTTAGGCGGAACAAATAGCCCCAATTCACCTTTATCAAGTTTATGGTACTTCACCACGAGTTCACTTTTTGGAATCAACCATCTCACTTTCAGACTTTCATCAAGTGCGTTGTTTGCAGCCCTTGCAACATTTGTATTGTATTCATATGCCAAGTTGAATCGACCTTCACTTTCCGTCGGAATTCTTGCAGCTTTCTTGATTTATACAACTCCATTACTGATCAATATGAGCATTTCAGTCGAAATTGCAACTTGGACTTTTATCTTAACCGCAATAGTTTTATTAAAGCTTGCAGAAAATAACTTTGTGTTTACAAACAATATTTTGCTACTCATTGCAGTTGGTTACTATCTTCGCGTTAACATCATTATTCTCATGGTAACTTCGTTTTTATGCATCTTGCTTTCTAGTCGGAATTCAACCAAAGAAGAATTTTCAAGGATCTTCCATTATGTGATTCTTATTCTTCCAGGTCTGGTTCCAGTCTTAACTGGTCGCTTCGCGAATAAAATTAGTAATGAAGGTTTTAATGTAAATGACGTGTTAAAAAACTTGGGAAACACCTACACGGCAATAGAACAATCTGGCTCTACACTTTATCTATTTGTTGGTGTTTTATTGATAACATTCATGTTGATTAAAAAGAAATCTCGACTTTTTGGAGCAGTTTGGTTTTTCCTAAATATGCTCTTTTTTTTAGTACTGAACTCGAGTGGGCTTACTTTGCAATCAAAGTACATTATTGAGTACCTATTTCCATTGGTCGTAACTGTTGGATCATGGTTCTCTTTTAAGCAAAATTGTTTTGGTACCTTTCTTAAGAAAACCTTTATCACGGCTCTAATCCTAATCAACATCGCCGGAGTGTTTCTCTCAAATCGAGTTTTGGATAATTTCCGCAACACATATGACCTGATGCACGGGGCCGTGGGGGAGACGTACTCATCCTTGCCGTTTCTTCCTTTGCCTTACCGCGAAACTTTCTCTTACTTGAAAGATCGTGACATTAAGGGGTGTTTTAATTCAGGCATTGTTTATAGCTCTTTTCCTGAGGTTCTTGAAGGTCTAAGCCTCGCTGAAGTATCAAAACAGAGAGACGTGAGGTCAAATTTTTTGGCAGCTCAATCCAAAATCGGGGAGAGTTGGTCAACGCTTTCTTCCGAGAGTTTGGGCCTTGCTCAAATTGATTGTGTCATTCTTGGATCGATTGACTCACAAGGGTTTATTTCTGACAAACTTAGTAGTGAAGGTTGGACTCTAATCGCAAGGTTTCGAGATGCAAAATACGGAACATCGGTAGATGTACTTAAACTTCTCTCGTAAACATTTAGGTTTTACCTTAGGAAGCCAATATTGAGTCTGTACAGCTCGAAGCGCTAAGCAATGATGTAAACTGAAAGGGTGTCGATGTCACAGTTTCAAAATTTGGTCGCTCACTCTATCGGAGTCGGTTCAAATCCGGACTTGGTCCAAGCTTCAGGTGGGAACACATCTTGGAAGTCGGAGAACAAAATTTGGGTTAAGGGTTCAGGTAAGCGGCTAAAAGATGCTGGGACTGAGGAGATATTTGCATCTATTAACCTAGAGAATCTCTCTATGAGCGATATTCTAAGATGCATTGATTTTTCACCTTACAAATTAAACTCGATTGCGCCTTCAATTGAAGCAAACTTTCATATTCTCATACAAGGCAACTTTGTAACCCATTTGCATTCTCTTGGTTCAATTAGCATCGGCGTTAGTAGCGAATGCGCCAATACCAATATGTTTGAAGAAATCCTGCGTTTTGTACCGTATTTTCGTCCAGGTCCCGATTTAGCAAATGCCATCAATCAAACAGAAGATCATTCCGAAAAAATCTTGGTTCTTCGGAATCATGGAGTGATATTTTCGGGTGAAACCTGCGATGAAATCGAGAGAAAAATTCAAGTATTTGAAGACTTGGTTCGAGAATACTTCATTCGAATCCCACCATCAAGTAGATTCCCAGATTGGATTGACATTCTCACATCTGGAGTTTTAACGCCTGATGAAGCAGTGTTCCTTGGCGCAAAGCCTTTCGCTAAATCAGAGTACGCTCTTGAGAATTCTATTGGTATCAACTCTCTAGGTGAATTGCTTTTCCCTGAGGGTTTTTCGGTAGATAGAGTTGAATTGGGGAGGTTTTATCAACGGGTGGCAAAATTGATTGAAAAGAAAACATTCGTCACTTACTTACCTGTGGAAGAAGTTAGTGGTCTACTCAATTGGGACAAAGAGAAATTGCGAATTGGAATGTTAAAGTAATGCAATTGATTATTCCTATGTCTGGAGTCGGAAAGAGATTTCAGGATAATGGTTACAAACTTCCAAAGCCATTCATACAGATCTCGGGTAGGCCAATGATTCAGCATGTTGTCGAGATGTTCCCTGATATCGAAAATGTCCTGTTTATAGTAAATAGAGAGCATTTTGAGGATTTAACCCTGGGTTTAGAAGCAAGGCTCTTGGAGATTTCACCCTTCGCAAAGATTGCCGTAATCGAATCACACAAACTAGGACCAGCTTGGGCAATCTATCAAGCTAGAAATCACATTAATCTGGAAGTTCCGGTAGTAGTGAATTACTGTGATTTTGCATGTATTTGGGATTCCTTCGCATTTCGGGAACAATTGAACTCAGGAGTTGATGGGCTTATTGCCACATACTCAGGTTTCCATCCACACATGTTACGGAATACCCAATACGCATATCTCCGCTTAAATGAGTTTGGGAATCTCAGTGATATTCAGGAAAAGTTCCCATTTACCTCTGAGCCCATGAAAGAACCTGCATCTTCGGGCACTTACGGATTCCGTACAGGTCAAATACTAATTGACGCAATCGACGCGCAGATAGCAGCAAACGATTCTTACAATAATGAGTTTTACTCAAGTTTAACTTATAAGAATATGTTGAGCTCCGGAAAGATTATAAGAAGTTTTGAAATTGAAAGATTTTTTCAGTGGGGAACTCCACGCGATTTTGAAGATTTTAAGTGGCAGAAAGATTTCTTTACGTTTAAATCATCCAAAGAAGAAAGATTTATTGAATCTGATAGAGTCGAAATCCTGGCAGCAGGAAATGGTAGGAGATTTTCTAATCTTGGCTACTCTATAGAGAAGCCGTTTTTACCTCTTGGGAAAACCTTTTTGGTTAAGGAGGCCCTTGAGGCGCTAGGTAGGCCAAAAAAATCAATTGGGGTTTTGCTTCAGGAAAAACACAGAATCCTTCCAGAGTACTTGTCGGAGCTTAGTGCTGATAAAATCACTATACGTCGGGTTCTAGAAGCTACGCGCGGCCAAGCAGAATCCGCACTCATTTCACTGTCTGCTGAGACTAAAGGAAGTTGCATTATTGGCACTTGTGACTCTCTTGTTTTCCCTATGCCAGAATCAAAGCTGGGCACTCAGGTGCGAACTCTAGGGGTTTGGGTTAACAAGCCTTCGGAGTTTGCAGTAAATAATCCAAGTCAATTCGGTTGGGTTACTCTGAGTTCTGAGGGTGAAGTCACAAATTCTTGGGTAAAGGATGTTCCAAAAACGACCGAAGAATTGTTCGTTATTACTGGAACATTCTTTTTTGGAGATGATCATGAAGCCATCACTTTGCTTGAATCGTTTCTTCGATCCAGCGCCACAATAAATATGGAGTTTTACCTGGACTCTCTACTGGCTTTTGCAATGGAGCAAAGTTGGAAAGTTGTTGGATTAATACCAGAATGGTTCCTTAGCCTTGGAACTCCAGACGAATACGAAACCTACAGATATTGGGAATCGGTGTTCGCGAGCCGGCCAGATTTATTGGTGCCTGATGCAGAATAAAATGGCTGTTCAAATAAAGAAATTTTTCACGGTCGGGTTTATTGCCGTGAGTTTGGATTGGATCATTTACGTGGTTTTAACCCAAACATTAGGCCTTGATTCCTTGTTTTCAAAAGCTACCAGTTACATGCTTGGTACTGTCTTTACGTTTGTTTGCAATGGGTTGTTTGTATTTCAATCAAACCTGATACCTTCAAAGTTTGTTAAGCATCTATCTCTCTATTCAGTCTCACTCCTTTTAAATACACTGACGTTTTATTCTCTAGAAAAGCAACTTGATCCTGGGGCTCGGTTCATTCAGTGGGCTCCAGTTACGGGGGCGACCATGGTGTCAGCTGCCATCAACTTTTTGGGATTACGCTACTGGGTTTTCAAGATTCGCTTGGTGCAAAATGTTGATTGCTGAAATTGTAATACCTTGCTTTAATGAAGAAAAAAATATTAAAGAATTGATTGTGCAGTGTCGTGCAGTAACGGAGCTTTCTGACTATAAGCTGGGATTTATCCTAGTGAACAATGGATCCACTGATCAATCAAATGAAATCATCTCTCAATTAATTTCAGAAAAAGATAGCATTAAATACATCTTCTTAGCTAATAACCAAGGGTACGGAGGGGGAATACTTGCCGGATTAAGGCTAGCTTCCGCGCCAATAATTGGTTGGACGCATGCCGATCTGCAAACCCCATTAATTGATTGCCTACTTGGCGTGAATCATGTTCAATCAGGATATGAATTTGTCAAGGGTGACAGACAGGGACGCAGATTCACTGACAGATATTTCTCAATTTGCATGGGGATATTCGAGTCACTGTTATTCAGGCAGCGAATGTTTGAAATTAATGCTCAACCCAATGTATTTCGCTCTGAATTTTTCAATAAATGGAAAAACCCGCCCACGGATTTTTCGCTTGATCTCTACGCTTTAGTTGTTGCGAATAGAATGGGGTTGAAAATCCATCGTTTTCAAGTGAGGTTTCTTCCTAGACAATATGGCAAATCGAACTGGAATGTTGGCTTTAAGTCTCGCGTGTTATTCATTAAGAGGACATTTCAATATTCACTTACTCTTCGGGGGGCGCTGAATGAGGATATATAGCCATAGAATCAATCGTAAATCTGCATTAGAGCAAACCAGTCCGGACTTTGGTGTAGAAATTGACTTACGAACTTATTCTGACAGGTTAATTCTTTCCCATGATCCTTTTACCTCAGGAGAGCTTTTCGAGGACTGGCTCTCAGCTTGGAAGGGCCAACCATTGATCCTAAACGTAAAAGAAGATTCCTTAGAAGAAGCAATTCTTGAAATCTTAAACAAGCATGGAGTTACCGATTTCTTTTTTTTGGATCAAAGTTACCCTTCGATTAGAAGGCTGATTGCCAGGGGTATAACTAAAGTAGCTACTCGGGTTAGTGATTATGAAGACCTAACTACCGCTTTAAAATCTGGTTCGGACTGGGTTTGGTTAGACTCATTTTCAGCTTCCTGGGATTATTTGATAGAAGCTACTAAGGCTGTTGAGGAAAATGGTCAGAAGAGCTGCTTGGTATCTCCCGAACTCCAGAGAATAGATCCAAGTGATGAACTCAGTAGGCTAAAGTTGTTGATACAAGAAAATAATTTGAAGTTAAACGCAGTTTGTACCAAGGTGCCAGAGAGCTGGTTGAAATGAGTCTCAAGCCGCTCTTTGCATGGGGTCTTTCTAGGTTAGTTTTCCTAACAATATTCACATCTTCACTACAAAAAAATCTATTTGTTCCATTCTTGATTAACCCAAATCTTAATCTACTTGATCCATGGAGTTCATGGATTGAGATGCAGGGGCGCACTGATGCATTTCCTTACGGCATTGTTATGTTTCTATTCTTTCTGCCGGCAATTTTTTTCAATAGTATCTTGGAGCAATCACCTATTGACTTAGGTTTCGGGTTCTTAATTGGTCTCACCTTGCTGGTCGCGGAGTATTTCACACTCAGGCTCCTTCGAGTCTTCGAAAAGAAATCACCAAGAGTTTGGTCGTGGGCTGTAATTTTGTCACCACTACTGATCTATGTTTCCTTTATCCATGGTCAAATCGACATAATTCCAACCTTGATTATGCTCTTGGTGTCTAATTTCATTTTGAAAAATTCTTGGTTTATAGCTGGAATAGGATTTGGACTAGTTGTCGCTGCAAAATTTAGTTTCGCACTAGCTTTGCCGTTTTTAATTCTATTCATCCTGACCAAAAAATCACGTTGGCAAAATGGCATCGCATTTGCTAAAGGCATGATCCCCGGGGTCGCTCTACTGCTACTACCTTTGTTGTTTTCAAAGGGGTATCGCTTGATGGTTCTCGAAACACCAGAAGTCTTCAGGACCCTCGATGCTCGAATCGATATCGGTGTCTCAAGCCTTTATCTCGTGCCAATAGCATTCTTGATTGTGTTTCTTGGATATTGGAACGTGAATCAGGTATCCAGTTTAGTTCTAGTTTCCTACATAGGCGCAGCGTTCTTAGTTGTTGCCGTGACTCAGACTTCATCGGTGGGTTGGTTCTTATGGGGATATCCACTTGTCCTACTTACGCTGAGGCAGGCGAGTACTCGGACACTTGTCTTGTTCAGTCTTTGGCAGGCAAGCGTCACCTTCTATTTTGCATTTAAGCAAGAAGTGTCATTATCCCTATTACTTGGCGGAAAGGTAATAGGTTTTGCTTCTAATGACCAAGCTTTGGGGCTAATTTTCACACTGAATATTGTTTTAGCAATTGTTCTGGTTTGGAAAATTCTTAATGAGGCAATGAAAGTCGGAGATGTTTATTCACTTTCCAATAAACCTCTTTCGGTATGCATTGCTGGCGACTCAGGGGTAGGTAAGGACACTCTCACAAATGAGATTGCCAACCTTTTTGCACAGCAGGAAGTATCTCTGCTCCTTGGAGACGATTACCACTTGTATGAACGCGGTGAAAATTCTTGGCAATCAACAACCCATCTTTCTTTGGAAGCCAATGACTTGGAAGCGATGGGTAGAGACTTTCAAAAACTTCTAAAGAGAGAGACTGTCTTTGTTAAACACTACGATCATGGAGTTGGTAGATTCACACTTCCGCGGAAGATTATGTCCTCGCAGTTAATTCTTGTTAATGGACTCCATGCGCATTTGATTCCTGGAAATCACCTTGCAGACCTCCGAATTTATCTCTCTATGGAAGAGGAGCTTCGCATTAGATTGAAGATTGACCGCGAAAAGACTCAACGTAAACAAGTTGATGAAGACCTGATTCGCGCTTCAATTGTGAAGCGAATTCCACACTTTGAGAAATACGTGAAGCCGCAAGCGGAAACCACAGACCTACATTTTCACTTAAGGCTGATTACTGGTTCACCCTTGAATTTAGGGGTTATTGCTTCTTCAAAGGAAGCGGCCTTGATGATTGAGTTTAGAAATACCTACAACGCTGTGTCGGCAGTACCAGCAACATTAACCAGAATAGATGGAGAAGTATTTCTTGAGTTTGACACCACGCACTTTAAAGGTTCTGATGGGGGTGCTATCTTCCACGAAATGGCATTCGAACTCGACCAAGTCTTTCCTGTTGAGCCACAATTTGCAGATGGCTCGATAGGACTGATGAGCCTCTTGTCCCTAACTGCCCTGCTTCGAAAGAGGAAAAACTATGTTCGATCGTCCTGAACTAGCAATTTTTGATCTTGATAACACGCTTTATGATTATGAGATCGCAAATACATCAGGTCAGGCAGCACTAATCAGTTTTTTGGGTGAACATCTTGGGAGACCCGAACTTGAGGTTTCCCACTTACTGGAGGAATCTAGACTAAGAGTTAAGAGCAGGCTCGGGAGTACGGCATCCTCGCACAGTAGATTACTTTATATTCGTGACTTACTCATTCAACTCAACATTCATACAAATGCCACATTTGCGCTTGAGTGTGAACAGGTTTTTTGGCGGGAGTACCTGAAGAAAACCCAACTTTTCCCTGGAGTTGCAGAACTCTTTTCCCTTTTGCGTTTAGCAAAAACTCGTTTGGTTTTAGTTACAGATCTTTCGACTCAGATTCAACTTAGAAAACTTGCCTGGCTGGGTTTGGACAAAACTTTCGAATTAATCGTAACTTCCGAAGAGGCCGGTGGAGAGAAAAACACGGGACTTCCAGAAGCATTTCTTAGAGAATTGGTACCACCTGTTGCGGAAACCTGGTCAGTGGGCGACAAGGATTGGGATCACATTTTCCCAAATGAGTCTAAGTTCTTTAAGAAAGTTAGCGGCGGAAAGCTACAATTACTTGACTCAAATAAACATCAGTTCTCAGATTTTCGTGAACTTGTTAAAGAAGTAACCTTTTGAAACTAACGTGCCAACACACACATCAACGCCTCCACCGTCAGCAAAGGTGCTGCGTTATGGCTCAGGTTGGTCCTGGCATCCATGATGGCGTTGATCTTTTTGATGGTTGATTGTGGCTTTGTCTTGGCAGCCGTTGCTCTAATTTCATCTTCTAGCTCGTTATTGATCAATGCATCATTAGCACCTGCTTGAACCATCATGACATCTCTGTAAAACGTAGCGATATCAAGCAGCGCTGCATCTAGGCCATCGCGGATCATTCGTGTTTGGCGGGTCTTTTGTTCTTTCTCTAAATCCTTAATTGCTTTACTACCACCAGTTGCCATGCCACGTCCTGTGGCACCTTTGCCATAGGCAAGAGAAAGATCATCCACCTCTTTTTCATTTCTTTGTTCTGCCGCATTTGTTGCTTGTTCTGTTGCCAGATCAACAAGAGTTTGTGCTGCAGCAAAAGCAGACGAAATACCTTGAAGAGTTAGTGGCAGTTTCATGATTGTGTTTCTGGTGTTGCGCACAGATTCGTTATTTGCAAGGTAGCGAGCGCGACCAATGTGACCTTGTGACACACGGGCAGCAAAATCTGCCATGACAGGTGAGATGCCATCTCGGGTTTGAAGAACACGTGCAACAGCTGTGTTAGATGGTGTGACAAGTTGTAGGTGGCGACAGCGTGATCTAATTGTTGGCAACACATCATGCAAGGTTGGAGCACACAGCAACCAGACTGTTCTGTTGCCGGGCTCTTCAATTGCTTTAAGCAAAGCGTTTGCTGCAGATTCAGTCAGTCTGTCGGCATCTTCCATAACAACTACGCGCCAACCACCCATAGATGGTGCCCAAGCAACGCGTGTGAGTAGCTCTCTTACTTCATCAATCTTTATTGACAATCCTTCTGTGA
>Ga0214917_10001686_pt1 | contig 28196 bp, 33 predicted proteins | sample LL_1208_BB_MetaG_FD_177983 | JGI IMG/M metagenome (GOLD analysis project Ga0214917, IMG submission 177983) | Freshwater microbial communities from Lake Lanier, Atlanta, Georgia, United States - LL_1208_BB | ecosystem: Environmental > Aquatic > Freshwater > Lake | place: USA: Georgia | collected... | reverse complement strand
CAGTCATGCGGTCATGCTCAGCGAGCGATTGTTCCTGCGAAGTGATGGAGACCAACTCAACCTTCCAGAATTGGTGCTGGCGGATCATGCCGCGCGTGTCGCGTCCCGCCGCGCCTGCTTCTGCACGGAAACAGGGCGTCAAGGCGGTGAAGCGCAGCGGCAATTCTCTCTCGTCCACAATCGCTTCGCGCACGATATTGGTCATCGGCACTTCCGCGGTCGGGATCAGCCAATAATCGGGTAGAACACGGAATTGATCGTCGACAAATTTTGGCAATTGCGCAGTGCCGAACATCGCCTGATCTTTGACGAGCAAAGGCGGATTGATTTCCATGTAGCCATGTTCGGTTGTGTGCACATCCAGCATGAACTGGCCGAGCGCACGTTCGAGCCGCGCCATCTGCGCGCGCGTGATGACGAAGCGCGTACCGGACATTTTCGCCGCGGTTTCGAAATCCATCAGGCCGAGGCCTTCACCGATCTCAAAATGCTGCTTCGGCGCGAAGGCGAATGTCTTCGGCGTACCCCAAACAGTTTTCTGCACATTGCCATGCTCGTCTGACCCGACCGGCACCTCCGCGAGCGGCGTATTCGGAATGGCCGCCAAAGCCGTATCGAGCTCGCCAACAGCAGCCTTTTCCTCGGCCTCGGCTTCGGACAGCACGTCCTTAAGAACGGCGACTTCCGATTTCAGCTCATCGGCGCGCGGCATGTCCTTCGCCGCCATCGCCTTGCCTATTTCTTTGGAAAGGGCGTTGCGGCGCTCCTGCGCGGCCTGAGCGCTTGCAATGGCGGCACGGCGGCGCTCATCGAGCGCGATCAGAAGTGCCGAAAGCGGCTCTGCACCGCGCGAGGCAAGCCCTGCATCGAATTGCGCCGCATTATCTCTGATCCATTTGATGTCATACATCGCCGGCCACCCTTTATGCTCCGCCGAAGCTGCTACGAGCCTGCTTCTATACCGGAGAGACGGGACGAGACCAGCCCCTGCCCTCTCCACGAAAAGAAGGGTCAGGCGTCAGGCGTCTCGGCATCCCGCGCGGCATCCGCCGCCTTCTTTCTCCGCTCGACAATACGGACGGCCACGATCGATGCCTCGTACAGAAGCAATGTCGGGATCGCGAGCGCAAACTGGCTGATAATGTCCGGCGGCGTGAGAACGGCAGCAATCACGAAGACGATGACGATCGCATAACGCCGCTTCTCAACCAGAAAGGTCGAATCGATAATGCCAGCCCGCGCCAGCAAGGTGAGAACGACGGGCAATTGAAAGCATATGCCAAAAGCAAAAATGAGGCCCATGATGAGCGAGAGATAATCACTCACCTTCGGCAGAAGCGTGATCGTGGCTTCGCCAGGGTCCAGTTGCTGCTGTCCGATCGAGAAATTCATCACGAGCGGCATCGCGATGAAGAATACAACCAAAGCACCGACAAAAAAGAGAACCGGCGTCGCGATTAGATAAGGCACAAACGCATCGCGCTCGTCCCGATAAAGACCCGGCGCTACGAATTTGTAGATCTGCGTCGCGACGATGGGGAACGAGAAAAAAGCCGCGCCAAAGGCTGCCACTTTGATCTGCGTGAAGAGATATTCGAGCGGCGCTGTATAGATCAGTGTTGCTTTTGACGGATCGCCCGCCGCGAGCACATAGGGAAAAATCAAAATATTGTAGATCTGCTTGGCGAAAGCGAAGCACAGCACAAAGGCCAACAGAAAAGCGATCACGGCCTTGATCAGGCGCGACCGTAACTCAATCAAATGCTCCATGAGCGGAGCGCGCGAGGCTTCGATTTCGTCGTCAGTCATGACCCTGCATGTCCGGCGGCCTTGGGCGGCGCGCTCTCATCTGCGGGCGCAGTGGCAACCGCTGGGGTTTCGGCTTGAGCGGAACTTTCTGACGCCGCGCGCAATTCAGCATTCAAAGCCTCATGGGAGGCGGCATAGGCTGGCTCCGGCAGCGGCGGCGCGATCTCGGCAATCGTCGCTGCGTTGATCTCGCCCTCGGACGGCGGCGTCGCTGCGGTGGCTACAGGCGGCGTATCGGTATCGAGCGCGGACTTCACACTGTCGCCGAGCTCACTCACCTTCTTGCGCGCCTCTTCCATCTCCGCTTCGCGCATCGCGTCGGAAAATTGCGTCTGAAACTCACCCGCCATTTTACGGATATTGGCGATTGTCTTGCCAACCGTGCGCAGAACGCCGGGCAGCTCCTTCGGCCCGATGACGACGAGCGCCACCACGCCGACAACCAGCAATTCCGACGCTCCAATATCGAACATGCATCAGTCTTTCAGGGCCGTAGCCCACACCGGAGCCTTAGCCCCGTGTCCTTGAAGAGCGGGGCCGAAGCCCCGCCATAGCCAAATCAACCCGCTTTGTGCTCGGTCTGAGCTGCGGCCGTTGCCTGCGGCTGGGCAGGGGCCGTCGCCGTTGCTGCCGCCGGTGCCGGGCCTTCCAGCGGCTTAGCCGGGGCTGTCGGTGCAGCAGCGGCCGCCTCATCCTCGGACATGCCTTTTTTGAAGGCCTTGATGCCCTTTGCGACATCGCCCATCAATTCCGACACCTTGCCGCGACCAAACAGGAGCAGGACAACCACCCCAACCACGATCCAGTGCCAAATGCTTACACCACCCATGGGTGCTCTCCATCTCTGCGGCGAGGCCAATGGGCCCCTCTCTCTCCGCGAAACTAGGGGCCGGAGAGGGCAAAAACAAGGACTTCGTGGGGATCAATGTCGACACCCACGTCAGAACCCTCCGGAAAAGCCTGTGCATCGCGTAAACGGGCCTTAAGCGGCGTCTCCAAGCCCCCAACAGCGATTTCGAGGAGATCGACCTCCCCTGCGAAGCGGCGCGCCAGCAACCGTCCGGGCAAGCAGAAGCCTGCGGCCCGGAGCCGCACGCCCTGCGGCCGGATGCAGACCATAGCCCGCGTACCGTCGGCGAGACCGGGCGCATCGAAGAAACCGAGCGGCGTTTCCGCCCTGCCCTTTTTCACCACGCCCTCGATTTCGTTGAAGTCGCAAAAGAAACGCGCAGCCTCGAGATCGACCGGATGCCGATAGAGCGTATCGGGCCGCCCGGCCTGCGCCACTGTCCCAGCCCGCATCAGCACGATGCGGTCGGCAATACGCATCGCCTCTTCGGGATCGTGTGTGACGATCAAAGTCGTCGCACCCATCTCACGCAAAAGCGCGACCGTCTCCTCGCGCACGGCATCGCGCATGCGCCGATCGAGATTGGAGAAGGGTTCATCCATCAAAACGACGCCGGGGCGCGGCGCAACGACACGCGCAAGAGCCACGCGTTGTTGTTCGCCACCCGATAATTGCTCAGGATAAACATCGGCAAAATTTTCAAGCCCGACACGCGCAAGCGCACGGCGGGCAGCAGGCTCAGCCACATCTTGTGGAAAATTGGTCAGGCCGAACAGCACATTTTCGCGCACGGTCAGATGGGGGAAGAGCGCGTAATCCTGAAACATCAGACCGATGCCGCGATTCTCAGGCTCGACGAAACCATCAGGACCCGCAACTTCGCGACCGTCGAGTAAGATGCGTCCTTGGGTTGGTCTCTCAATCCCGGCGGCCAGACGTAACAACGTGGTTTTGCCGCAGCCGGACGGCCCAAGCAAACATACGATTTCACCCGCCTCAATATCGAGATCGAGCGCTTTCAAGATCGCTTTACTGCCGAAACTTTTGCTAACGCCCTCAAGCGTCAGACGCGCCGGGATCGCGGCCCCGGCGGTGCCCCGCTGCCCCCAGCGGAACATGCCGCCGGCCATGGCCTTATTCTCCGCGCGATGGCTCGGTGCGATGATGCGCGTCGGCGTCGGCTTCGACGCTGTCGTTCACCGGATCCGCGCCGAATTCGTCACCTACCATCTCATCGATCATGGGCTCGTCGTCGATGGTCTCTTCGACAATCGCTGCGACCTCGCCGCCATCTTCGGCCATCAACGCCTCAACGGGGGCATTGACCTTTTCTTCGACGATGCTGGTCAGCAAATCATCCTCAAGCGGATCTTCATCCGAACGCAGCGTCGGATCGTCCGACGGCAACGGGACATGCATACCCGCCGGAATGCGGCCATCGAGGAAGCCAGCGCCCTTCAACTCGTCGAGACCCGGCAGATCGCCGATTGCGTTCAGACCGAAATGGACGAGGAATTGATCCGTCGTTCCGTAGGTCACGGGACGACCCGGCGCCTTGCGGCGGCCGCGCAGACGCACCCAGCCTGTTTCAAGCAATTGATCGAGCGTACCCTTATTGGTCGAAACGCCGCGAATGTCTTCGATTTCGGCACGCGTCACCGGTTGGTGATAGGCGACGATGGCGAGCGTTTCGAGCGCCGCCTTTGAGAGCTTGCGCGGCTCTTCGCGCTCGCGCGACAAGAGATAGCCGAGATCCTCGGCAGTGCGGAACATGAATTTTTCCGCGACCTGAACCAGCGTCACACCACGATGGGCATAGTCGCGTTGCAACTGCGCCACAACCTGATCGGCTTCGATGCCGTCGGGCATGCGCTGCTTGATCACGTCGAGACCGATCGGGTCTTTCGAGGCAAAGAAAAGCGCTTCAGCAATACGGCAGGCTTCGCTGAACAATTGCGGGTCGAATGTGAACTCTTCGTTCATTTCGGTGGCTACCCGGAGCTGGCGCATTGTTCTGTTTCCTTATCCAGCGAGCGCAGACGGCTGTACCGCTGACGCCTCGGATTTATGCGTCTTCACATAGATCGGCGCGAAAGCACGGTCCTGGCGGACGTCGAGCATACCTTCACGCACCATTTCAAGCGTCGCCGAAAACGCTGACGCGCGCACAGTACGACGCATCGACGGCTCGACGATGTATTCGAAAAGGAACGAATCGAGCGGTTCCCAATCCGGGATATTGCCGACGATGCGCGCCAGCGCTTCGCGCGCTTCAATCAGCGACCAGGAGAAGCGCTTTTTCAGCGTCACCCTACTAAGCACCGATTTCTGCCGCTGGCGTGAATAGGCTTCGAGCAATTCATAAAGCGTCGCTTCCCATTGCGGCCGGTCGATGATCCGCATGGGCTCGGGTGCGCCACGCGCAAACACATCGCGACCAAGCTGATGCAATTCGTGCATCTTCTTCGACGCTTCGCGCATCGCTTCGAGACGGCGGAGTTTGAACGCGAGTGCAGTGGCAAGCTCGGCGGCTGAGGGACCTTCCTCATCCTTATGTTGCTGCGGCAACAAGAGGCGCGACTTGAGATAGGCCAGCCATGCCGCCATCACGAGATAATCAGCAGCGAGTTCAAGCCGGAACTTCCGCGCTTCTTCAATGAAGACGAGATATTGCTCAGCGAGTGCGAGCACCGAAATCTTTGCGAGATCGACCTTCTGGCGGCGCGCAAGCTCAAGCAAAAGGTCGAGCGGGCCGGCAAAGCCGTCCACATCGACGATCAAAGCAGGCTCGGTATCGCCGCGGTCGATCGCGTCGGGATCGTCGAACTGCAATTCTTTGGCTGAGCCTTGCGCCACGCGGGCCTACTCCTGTTGATTCTCGTTAACCTTCTACGGCGCGGCGCTAGGCCGCAAGGTGTCCGGCGAGAATGGCTGTGAACCGTTCGCGGGCTTCCACAGCATTGAACGGCTCGGGGCGGTGTCGAAGCCGTGTCAGCGCTGCCTCGGCCCGTCTTTTGGCTTTGCCCCCCAAAAGCGGTGCCCCGGTGGCGACGGCTTCCATCTCGTCCATCACCCCATTGCAGTGCAAAACCATATCACATCCCGCAGCAATCGCCTTCTCGGCCCGGGCGCGGAAATCGCCGCCCAAGGCCTTCATCGACAAATCGTCCGTCATGAGCAGCCCATCGAACCCGATGGTCTTCCGGACGGTTTGGGAGATCACCTTCTTAGACCATGTGCCCGGCGCGGTCTTATCAATGCCGGTGAAGACAACATGGGCCGTCATCGCCATCGGCATGTCGGCATTGACCGCAAAAGGCAGGAAATCGCGGGCGAGATCGGCTTTCTTGGCGTCCACAATCGGTAATTCCTCATGGGAATCGGCCTTTGCCCGGCCATGCCCGGGAATATGCTTGATGACGGGCAGAACGCCTCCGGCCATCAGGCCCTCGGCGGCAGCCCGGCCCAGCACGGCAATCGTCTCGGGGTCGTCGCCATAGGCGCGGTCACCGATAATGCCATGGGAACCCGGCGCGGGCACGTCGAGCACCGGCACGCAATCGACATTGATGCCCATCGCGAGAAGATCGTGAGCAATCAACCGCGCACCAAGGCGGACAATCTCGCGTGCCGTCTCGGGATCGTTGCCGCGCGCCTGAACAAAGGTCTTAGTCGCCGGATAACGTGGCCAATGCGGCGGCCCGAGCCGCTGCACACGCCCACCCTCCTGATCAACCAGCACCGGGAGATTGTCGCGCCCCGTCAGGTCGCGCAGACTGTCGGTCAAGGCTCGGACCTGCTCTGGATTGTCGACATTGCGGCGAAACAGAATGAAGCCCCAAGGCTGCGCATCACGAAAAAAGCCCCGCTCCAAATCGGTGAGAGCAAGGCCTGAAAGTCCGGCGATGAAAGCGCGCTGTGCCATACCCCGGACTTATCGTCCGAGTGCCGGAAGGGTCAACGAAACCCGCCCATTTCGCTGGGGATGGTCAACCTTAGGAGACGTTAGTTCTTCGCGACGAAGCAAGATCCTTGCGCGCTCTTGATGCGATTGCACATCGCGTTAGCGCTTTCACGATCGAGCCCCGTGACACGAATGCGATAAAGCGTCTTGCCGTTGACTTCGGCGCGGATAATGTCGGGCTCTTGGCCGGCAAGGGCATCGCCGTATCGCTGAACAAGGCGCGTGGCAAGCGAACGGGCTTCCTGCTCAGTTGGGGGAGCCGCCAGTTGAACGGCGAAATCGCCCGTGGCGACCGACGCCGTTTGTAGCGGGGCCGGAGCCGAGGCCGGGGCCGCGGACATAGCAGGAGCGAGAACGGGTGGGGCCGAGGCCGGAGCCGGAGCCGGCCTTACGGCGGCAGTTGCCGGTTCGACCGCAGCCACGGCAGCCGTAGCCGGGCGGCGCGGCGGCAACGGCGTGCCTGCGGGCGCGGCCTGAGGCGATGCCTCGGCAGCCGCGGGCATCGCAGCTGGCGCGGGCGCTGGCGATGCAGGCACGATAGCGGGCGGCGGCGCACCGGTGATAGGCGGCGCGGCAGCTGCTGGTGGCAAAGTCTGTGTCGGAACAGGCGATGACGGCACCACACTTTGTGGCGCAGACATCGCAGGTGGCTTCACCGGCTCGGTGCCATCGATCACGGTTCCGTCTGGGCGAACCAGAACCGTACGAACCTTCTTCGGCTCGCCTAAGGACGCAACGCCAGGCGCAGCGGGAGCCATCGGCGGCGGTGTCTGCTGCGCCGTTTGGGCACCATTGGCCTGACGCGGAACGGTTGAAACAGGCGGCGGCGGCCCGGGTGGCGCGGTCGCCGCAGACCCACCATTTGGCAAGATAACGCGCGGCTGAGTTGGCTTCGCGGCCTGGCTGACGTCGATCGGTTGTTCTTCACTCGTCACGACCTTGCTGGGTCCGGCCGGACCCGCCGGCTTCTTCGACCCAGCAAAAATCTCCTGATTGGCGTTCGGCACTTCCATGCCACCAGGGTTTTGCGGCGCAACCTTATTGGGCTCACCCGAAGCTTTGATCAGCGGTGGCGTCCGCGGTCCGCCGCCCACGGGCAACCCATCGCTGCCGCGCCAAATGAAAACGCCACCAATGCCAATCGCAGCGAGGCTCACAAGCGCCACCGCGAGCTTCAAACCGGTGCGCGAGCGCGCCTTCGGCTCTTCCTCAAGAAAAGCGGCATCATGCGGCGGCAACTGACCTTCCGGCGCATAGATCGGTTCCGCCTCGGCCGCCACACCATAGAGCGGCGCTTGCGGATAGGCCGCAGCCGATTCGGCTGGCTTGTTCTGTTCTGCAAAATCGAGCAGGGACGGTTCAGGCTGCGTTGGCACAGGCTCAGGCTCAACGCGACGCGGCGGCGGCGCGAAGCTAGACGGCGGCGCCTTCACCGGTGGATCCATCCTTAACAAGGCTTCAAGCGCATCGACCGCTGACATAGCAGGTGCCGGATGGGGAGCCTGCATGGAAGCTCCGGCGCTTGGGCGCTGCGTCGACCAATCGCTACCGCTCTGCGCGATACGCGCTAGCTCAGCCAAAGGATCGTAGTCTGAAGGGCGGCCGGCAACCTTCCCAGGCACTGGAGCGGGGCGAGCCTCAAGCTCAGCCTCAACCTCGCTAAAGCTCTCATTCTCAGGCAGCTTCGCTGCGAAAACCGGCTTTACCGCAAAGGGTGTCTCTATTGCGGGGGACGCCGGTTCGGGGGGCAATGGACGGGGCGCAGCTTTAGGCTGGGCCACGGCGCGCAATTGCCGTTCAAGATCGTCAAGATCGATCGCCGGACGCTGCCTGTTGCCGTCACTCATCAGTAAACCTTGACCCTTCGCCCGGCTTCACCGCGCTGCGACTGTCATGCCGGAAAACAAAGATTCGCTCCACCTGCGAATTAGCGCATCTCGTCAGGTGCGGAAACACCGAGCAGAGCGAGACCGACAGCAATCACGCCCGCAACGCCCTGAACGAGCGCCATACGCGACGTGGTCAACTCTCGGTCGTTTTCCATAACAAACCGTAAATGCGGCGCTTCTTTGCCTTTGTTCCACAAAGCGTGCAAATCGCTTGCCAGTTCATAAAGATAAAAAGCGATGCGGTGCGGCTCATGCGCCTGCGCGGCAGCATCCACAATGCGTGGGAACTGACTGATCCGCCTGAGAATATCCTGTTCCGCCGGATCGGTAAGGCGCGCAAGATCCGCATCGGCAAGGGTCGCACTGGCCAGATCGAGATCGGGGAATGCCGCCAAAGCCTGACGCTTCACAGATTGGCCGCGCGCATGCGCGTATTGGACATAAAATACAGCATTGTCCTTCGATTGCTCGATAACCTTTGCGAGGTCGAAGTCGAGCGTTGCATCGTTCTTCCGGAACAGCATCATAAAGCGAACGGCATCGCTGCCGACTTCATCCACTACTTCACGCAGCGTGACGAAATCACCGGCACGCTTGGACATTTTCACCGGCTCGCCATTCCGCAACAGACGGACCAGCTGGCAGAGTTTGCAATCCAGCTCGCCCCTGCCGCCCGTGACGGCCGCCACCGCGGCCTTCATGCGCTTTACATAACCGCCATGGTCGGCCCCGAGCACATCGATCAGCACCGACGAGCCCCGATTATACTTGTCGGCATGATAGGCGATGTCGGACGCGAAATAGGTATAGGATCCGTCCGATTTCAAAAGTGGACGATCGACATCATCGCCATAAGCGGTCGAACGAAACAGCGTTTGCTCGCGGTCTTCCCAATCTTCGATCGGCGCGCCTTTGGGCGGGGCGAGACGACCGACATAGACGAGATCGCGCGCAGTGAGATCGGCAATCGTGGTGGCGATAATGTCGGTCGGCTTCTGTAACGAACGTTCGGAGAAAAACACTTCATGCCGGATGTTGAGCTGGGCGAGATCCGTCCGGATCATGTCCATCATCATCGAGATGGCGGTATCGCGGACAAGCGGCAGCCATTCGGCTTCCGGTTTGTCGATCAGCGCGTTGCCAACTTCCTTGGCAAGCGCGGCACCGACCGGCTTGAGATAATCCCCCGGATAAAGCCCCTCCGGAATGGCGATGGTTTCTCCGAGCGCCTCGCGATAGCGCAGATAGGCGGACCGGGCGAGCACATCGACCTGCGCTCCGGCATCGTTGATATAATATTCGCGGGTCACGTCGTAACCGGCGGCTTCCAGCAGATTGGCCAGCGCATCGCCGAACACCGCGCCGCGGCCATGGCCGACATGCATCGGCCCGGTCGGATTGGCCGACACATATTCGACATTCACCTTGATGCCTTTGCTGCGGTCCGAGTGACCAAACGTTTCACCCTGACGGAGTGCAGCGCGCAGCACATCGGCAAAGAGAGACGGATCGAGCCGAACATTGATAAAGCCCGGACCGGCAACCGAGACTTCGGTGACGCCCGGTTCCTTGTCGAGCTCTGCGACGAGAAGATCCGCCAGCGCGCGCGGGTTCATCTTCGCGTCTTTGGAGAGAACCATCGCGGCATTAGTGGCGAGATCGCCATGGGACGGATCGCGCGGCGGTTCGACCACGACCTTTCCGGCATCGAGACCGTCCGGCAGGCGGCCTTCCGCCGTCAAACGGGCGAGAATGGCCGCGAGGCGGCGCTGGAAATCGTCAAAAAGGTTCATGGGGACTTCTACCGCAAAAGAGGCCGCAAGGCCCCGGAAACTCCCGCGCGCCTATCGCAATTCGGGGGTCACGTCAAACAAACGGCGATGCTCGTCGCGTGCGAAACGGTCGGTCATGCCGGCCATGTAATCGGCGACCCGACGGGCGCGTTTCTCTTCGCTCACCCTCTCAAGCCCCTCATGCCATTCATGCGGCATCAGCCCGGGCTCTTTGAAAAACCGGCTGAACAGGTCGCGCATGATCGCATCCGCCTGCTGGCGGATCCGAACCACAGAGGGCGCGCGGTACATGTTGGGGAACAGAAATGCTTTGATGGCGCGATCGGCCTCCGCCATCGCGGGTGAAAACGCCACCAGCGTGTGCCCGCACAAGCGCACATCGTCCGCGCTCTGGGGCTGGAGTTCGCCAATGTTACGGCCGCTCTCGGCGATGGCATCCTCGACAAAACGGGTGATCACCCGCCGTCCGAGTTCATGGATGGCTCGGCTTGTCTCAAGCCCCGGCCAAAGCGCGAAAATCTCCTCGAGAAGTCCGGCCAGAAACGGCACAGCCCGCAGATCCTCAAGCGTGAACAGCCCGGCACGCAGTCCGTCATCGAGATCGTGGGCGTCATAGGCAATGTCGTCAGCGAGCGCAGCCGCCTGGGCCTCGAGTGAAGCATGGCTCCACAGCCACAGATCATATCCCGTATTGAAATCGAGGATCGCCCGCGGGACCGGCTTACCGGCATATTTGCCAACGCCCTGCCCATGCCTGTCCATCATCGGGCCATTGTGCTTCACAAGGCCTTCGAGCGTTTCCCAAGTTAGATTGAGCCCGTCGAAGGCCGCATAGCGCCGCTCGAGCGCGGTGACGATCCTCAGCGCCTGAGCATTGTGGTCAAAACCGCCCCAAGGCCGCATCAACTCATCGAGCGTATCTTCGCCTGTATGGCCGAAAGGCGTGTGGCCGAGATCATGCGACAGCGCCAGAGCCTCAGCGAGATCATCGTCAAGCCTCAGCGCACGGGCCAACGCGCGTGCAATTTGAGCGACTTCGATCGTGTGGGTCAGCCGCGTGCGGTAATGGTCGCCCTCATGGAAGACGAAGACTTGGGTCTTGTGCTTGAGGCGACGGAAGGCGGTGGAATGGATGATCCTGTCGCGGTCGCGCTGGAAGGGGCTACGCGTGGGGGACGCATCCTCCGGCACGAGGCGGCCCCGGCTCGCCCATGGATCGGCAGCAAAGATCGCCCTACCCTCGTTCGAACCGCTCACCTTCGACCCCGCCGGTTGAAGTCATCCCTCTGCGCACTTACGTTCGGTTCACGCTGCGGCGCAACCCCTCCCGCGCACGCCAAGGAATGAATTGCCATGTCGAATGTGACAGTGACCGAAAACGCCGCCCGCCGCATCGCCTCCATCGTGGCGAAGGAGGTGCCCGGAACCTTTTTGCGCGTCTCTGTCTCGGGCGGTGGATGCTCAGGTTTCCAATATCATTTCGACCTCGCCCAGACCGGCGAGCCGGATGACATCGTGATCGAACGCGATGGGGTGAAGGTTGCCGTCGATTCCGTCTCGCTTCCTTTTCTCGAAGGCGCGACGCTCGACTTCGTGGACGATCTGATGGGACAATCCTTCCGCGTCGACAATCCGAACGCAACCGCTTCATGCGGCTGCGGCACGTCCTTCTCGCTCTGAACAGGCATCATGGACGCGCTTTTCATCGGCCAGACCTATATCGACATCACCTTCGTGACCGATCGCATACCGACGGGCGATGAAAAGACTGTCGCCGAGGATTACGCCGTCTCCTTCGGCGGTAATGCAGTCACAGCCGCTTTTTGCTGTGCCAAGCTCGGTACCGTTCCCGATCTTCTGACATCGCTGGCCGACGATTGGCTCGGACGTATGTTCCTCGACATGGCCGCGAAATATCAAATTCCCGTTCATGGGCGGAAGGTGAAGGAAAGTTCCCTCTCTTTCGTTTTGCCCAACGGGACCAAACGCGCGATCATCCGCTGCCGCGACGATCATTATTTGCATCCGTTTCCCAATTTGAACATCGACGGATGCCGCGCCTTGCATCTGGATGGCCACCAAGCGGATGCGGCGATTCATTATGCAAAACTTTGCCGCGAGCAGCGCATTCTTACATCTCTCGATGGCGGCGGCATGCGTGAGAACACGCTCGACCTCTTGAATTTTATCGATGTTGCCATTTGCGCCGAACGCCTTGCCGAACAATTAAATGTCACGCCGCGCGGCCTGCTTGATCTGTTGAAGCAGAAGGGCTGCAAGATCGGCGGCGTGACCATGGGCGAAAAAGGCATGATCTGGTACGACGAAAGCGGAACCGTGCGCGAACAACCCATCCTGTCCGTGCCGCGCACCGCCATTATCGACACCAGCGGTGCCGGTGATGTTTTTCACGGCGCGTATATCAATGCCTATTTGCGCAACCCTGCCGGCACATGGGACGAGCATTTTACATTTGCGCGCGCCGCCTCCACCTACAAGATCCAACATCTCGGCAATGAAGCCGGCCTGCCGACGCTTGCAGACATCGAAGCTATTTTACGCAACTACAAAGTTGTGGCGTAACCGAATTCGTCAAGATCAAGCTCGTCATTGCGAGGAGCGACAGCGACGAAGCAACCCATATCGGGCGTAGAGCGCATTGCAAAATGGATTGCCGCCGCAGCCTAATGGCCTCCTAAAAATAAAAATAATGCGGGTTTACGCGCACAGCGCCAAAGGCCGAATGGCCGCCCGAGCCATCGCGAGGCCAAACAATAAAAAGACGCGCGCAGCGCCAAAGGCCGATTGGCCGCCCGAGCCTTCGCGAGGCCAAACAATAAAAAGACGCGCACAGCGCCAAAGCCCGAATGGCCGCCCGAGCCTTTAGGTTCACTTCACCGATAAAGCCTGCGCCTCAACGACGGCCAAAGCGGTCATGTTTACGACGCCGCGCGCAGTGACAGATGTCGTGAGAACATGCGCCGGCTTCGCCGTCCCGAGAAGAATGGGGCCGACTGGCAGCGCATCTGCCAGAACCTTGATGAACTGATAGGCGATGTTTGCCGCATCAAGATTCGGCATGATCAAGAGATTAGCTTCACCACGGAAATGCGAGCCGGGCAGTTTACGATCACGGACCGTTTCCGTCAAAGCGGTATCGGCCTGCATTTCACCATCGACTTCAAGCTTTGGTGAACGCGCCCGCACAAGGGCTAGCGCTTCACGCATCTTGCGTGCCGAGGGATCGTCATTGTCACCAAAATCTGCATGCGACAGCAAAGCAACCTTGGGCGTAAGGCCAAAACGTGCGACATGGGCCGCACACAACAGCGTCGCCGAGGCAATTTCTTCGGCTGTTGGATTGGGCTGCAAATGCGTATCCGATAAGAAATAATGCCCCTTCGACGTAATGAGCAATGTCATTGTCGACAGCGCAGTGACGCCCGGTGCACGCCCGACAATATCCCCGATCTGCTTGACACGCGATTGGAAGCGACCATCGAGCCCAGCAATCATCGCATCTGCATCGCCGCGCAAAAGCGCGATGCAAGCGATCACAGTGGTATTGGTTCGCACCAAGGTCCGCGCTGCATCGGGTCTCATGCCCTTGCGGCCAGCCGCTTCGACGAGCGTGGAGACATAATCGCGATATCGTGGATCATCTTCAGGATTGATGATGGCGAAATCGACGCCCGGCTTAAGGTTGAGGCCGAAACGCTTGCACCGTGCTTCGATAACAGAAGGGCGCCCGATTAAAATCGGAATGGCAATCCCTTCTTCAAGCGAAACCTGAGCGGCGCGCAACACGCGCTCATCCTCACCATCGGCATAGATCACGCGCTTGGGTGCCGCCTTCGCCTTCTCAAACAGCGGCTTCATGATGAAGCCCGAGCGGAAAACGAAACGCGATAAATGATCTTCATAAACGGCCAGATCAGCAATCGGCCGTAAAGCAACACCTGACTCCATCGCCGCTTTGGCAACGGCCGGTGCAATGCGCAAGATAAGACGCGGATCGAAAGGCGATGGGATCAGTGAATCGGTGCCAAAGGTCGCCACTTCGCCGCCATAAGCGCGTGCCGCGACATCCGACGGCGCTTCGCGCGCCAATTGCGCAATCGCTTCGACTGCCGCATGCTTCATCGCTTCATTGATCGTCGTCGCACCGCAATCGAGCGCGCCACGAAAGATGTAAGGAAAACATAGAACATTGTTGACCTGATTGGGATAATCCGACCGCCCCGTGCAGATCATCGCGTCAGGGCGCACGGCGCGCGCCTCATCGGGCTGAATTTCTGGATTGGGATTGGCGAGAGCGAGAATGAGCGGCTTCTCCGCCATCGACGCCACCATGTCGGGCTTCAAGACGCCACCAGCCGAAAGTCCGAGAAACACATCCGCACCTGCAATCACGTCGCGCAGGCTGCGCAGCTCCGTCTTCTGGGCAAACACGCTTTTCCAGCGGTCCATGAGTTTTTCACGCCCCTCATAGACGACGCCTTCGAGATCGGTGACCCAGATGTTTTCACGCTTGGCACCGAGCGAGACAAGCAGGTTGAGACAGGCAAGTGCAGCTGCACCCGCCCCTGACGCGACGATCTTGGCGTCAGCAATCTTTTTGTCTGCAATGGCGAGCGCGTTCATCACCGCTGCACCGACAATGATGGCTGTGCCATGCTGATCGTCATGAAAAACCGGGATCGCCATACGCTCGCGCAGACGGGCTTCGACTTCGAAACATTCCGGCGCCTTGATGTCTTCGAGATTGATCCCACCGAAAGTCGGCTCCAGCGCCGCGATCACATCCACAAGCTTGTCGACATTCTTCTCCGCAACCTCGATGTCGAATACGTCGATGCCGGCGAACTTCTTAAAAAGAACTGCCTTGCCTTCCATCACGGGCTTGGAAGCGAGCGGACCGATATCCCCAAGGCCGAGAACGGCGGTCCCGTTCGAAATCACAGCAACGAGGTTTTGCCGCGCCGTATAATCGGCTGCGAGCGAAGGGTCCGCTGCAATCGCTTCGCAAGGTGCAGCAACACCGGGCGAATAGGCTAAGGCCAGATCGCGTTGATTGCCGAGCGGCTTTGTTGGCTGAATCTCGAGTTTTCCGGGCTTTGGCAGCTTGTGATAGACAAGCGCGCCCGAGCGCAGATCGTCCGACATTTTTGACATAGCAAGCCCCGCTTTGTTCGCCCCAACCCTATGTGCCCTGTCCGGCGGCGAAGCTCAACCTTCGCTTCGCAAACACGACTTTAAGCCGCAGCGCCGGTGCCTCGATCCAATGCCACGAACCCCAAGCGGCCAGCGCGCTCAGGAACAGTGCAGGCATAAGCAATACCCAGAGCGAGACCGATGGAAAGACTTGCACGAGCACCTGCTGAATAGGCCAGCCATAGAGATAGATCCCGTATGAAAGATCGGTCCGCTCGGTCATCGCAACCCCCGGCCATTGAGGGCCAAACGCAATCACGAGCACGCCATAGCCGAGCGTCAGATAGAGCAACGCGAAATAGATGGCTGTGCCATGGCTCAACCATGTTGCTGCAATCAGAGCTGCGAGCAATACCCACGACAACCGCACCCATGCACGCGCCAGAAAGAAAAAGCTGCCGAGTGCGAACATAAATATCAACCGCAGCAAGACTTCGGCGTAACGTGTGGCCTGCGGGACGAACGCATCGACGGCGAAGATGGCGATAAACAAAAGAGCCACCAACATCGCCGCAATCCGCCACGTCCTCAACGCCCCGGCAATGCCGAGCAGCAATACCGCACCATAGAGCGCAATCTCGTAACGCAATGTCCAGATTGTTCCGAGCGGCCACGGATGAGGATTGTCCGAAAACACGCCTGGCATCGCGCCCGCACTTTTGAATCCAGTGACGACCTGCTTCAGATAAGCGTAGAGCGCAGGATTGGTGAAATAGGTTGAGAGCGGCAGAGTCGTACAGGCCGCGCCGATCACAAAAACCGTCACCAGTGCCGCCACCAAAAATCCCGGTATGATGCGCAGCGCACGCGCAATGACATAATCAATTGGGCCGCGCTGCAAAAAACTCATCGTGACAAGAAAACCGGAGATCGCAAAAAAGCAATTCACGGCATATTCGCCAAGTCGCAAGCCGGTCGAACGGTAGAAGGGTTCAAGCGTATTATCGCCAGTCGGTATCGCAAAACCGTGTGAAACAACAACAGCAGCTGCAAGCACGAGGCGGAGCACAGAAAAATTATTGGCAGGCCCTGCCATGGCCTGACCGATCGTCAAACCGCTCCACACGCCAACCAACGCAGGACTCCATATAAACGCAACTAAACGAGGTCCTCGATATCCAGCGCGGTTCGGCCACGCCATGAATCGATACATCCCTGAACGCTACCGGCATAACGCTCAAAACGCCAGCGCCGACCTGTCACACAAGCCAGTATAGCCTTTGGCAGATTTTTCACGAACACCGTCAATAAGGCCGCAGGCAAGCCCCATTTCCGCGCCACATAAGCGCGCGACCACGCCAGATGCCGTCTTGCCTTAAAGATCCTACCCTTCCGCGGTGATGCGGATGCACCACGTTCATGCCGAGCAATCGCATGGTGGACATGGATAAGTGCGTATCCTGCATCGCTCACGCGGCGACACAGATCGTCATCCTCATAGAAGAGAAAAATTGCCTCGTCGAAACCACCGAGCGCTAAGACCGTCTCGCGCCGCACCAACCAGCACGCACCGGATAAAAAAGGCGTGCAGCAATCGCCTTCTGGCTCCCAGCTTGCACCTTTTTCGTTACGCAGATTGTTCGCGAGCATGGATTGATTGGAAAAAAATACTCGACCATCCGGTTCGACGATGCGCGGTGCGAAAATCGCTGCATCGGTCCAGCGCTCAGACGCGACCAGCAGGTGAGCGATTGCACCATCATCAAGAACAAGATCGGGATTGACGAGCAGGGTAAATGCGGTGTCGGCTGCCCGCATCCCAATATTCATGGCGCGGCCAAAACCTTGATTTTTTGCGTTACGGATGACACGCGCACCATGTGCTTTCGCAACGAGCGCGCTGTTATCATCACTCGCATTGTCGACGACGATCGTGCGAACACCCTCACGCTGCAAGGCCGCCAGACAGGCGGGCAATTTGGCGGCGCTGTCATGGGCCACGACGATGGCGGTCACGGTCTCAATCATGGACGCACTCTAGCAGCACGATTGTGCAACAAAAAAGCCGGCCCGAAGGCCGGCTTTGAAAAAGGCATCAAGCAGGGATTACTCCGCCGCTTCGACCACTTCGTCCTTCTGCGACGGACCCGAATCCTGACCGCGCGCATCTACGTCACGATCGACGAATTCGATCACAGCGAGCGGTGCATTGTCGCCATAGCGGAAACCGGCCTTGAGCACGCGCGTATAACCGCCATTACGATCCTTGTAACGCGGGCCGAGCACGTCGAAGAGTTTCTTGACGAGATCGATGTCCTTGATCTGCGCAATCGCCTGACGGCGTGCATGCAGATCGCCGCGCTTGCCGAGCGTGATAAGCTTTTCAATGACCGGGCGAAGATCCTTCGCCTTCGGCAGCGTGGTGATGATTTGTTCGTGCTTGATCAGCGCCTGGCACATATTGGCAAACATCGCCTTACGATGTTCAGCCGAACGATTGAAGCGGCGACCGCGATATCCGTGTCTCATGGCATATCTCCTTCAGTGAGGGTTTATCCGGCCGCCGTGCCAAGGTACGTCCGGTTTTTAGATAAGGCGGGAGCAACGCCCCGCCTGTCTTAGTCTAGGGCAGGGATAGGTTCCCTGCCCGCCTTGCAAATGTCAGTAATGCTCTTCGAAGCGCTTGGCGAGCTCGTCGATGTTTTCCGGCGGCCAACCAGCGACTTCCATGCCGAGATGGAGACCCATTCCGGCAAGCACTTCCTTGATTTCGTTGAGCGACTTGCGACCGAAATTCGGTGTACGCAGCATCTCGGCTTCCGTCTTCTGGATGAGGTCGCCGATGTAAACAATGTTGTCGTTCTTGAGGCAGTTGGCCGAACGGACCGACAATTCGAGTTCGTCGACTTTCTTGAGAAGCGCCGGGTTGAACGCGAGTTCCGGCATTGAGGGCTTGTCTTCCTCGCGGCGCGGCTCTTCGAAATTCACGAAGACATTGAGCTGATCCTGAATGATGCGCGCTGCATAAGCGACAGCATCGTCAGGCGTCACACCGCCGTTGGTTTCGAGCGTCATGATCAGCTTGTCATAATCAAGGATTTGGCCTTCGCGCGTATTTTCCACGCGATAGGAAACCTTGCGGACCGGCGAGAACAGGCTGTCGACCGGGATAAGGCCGATGGGCGCATCTTCCGGACGGTTGCGATCGGCCGGAAGGTAACCCTTGCCGGTCTTCACTGTGAATTCCATGCGGATTTCCGCGCCCTCGTCGAGCGTGCAAATCACGAGGTCCGGATTGAGGATCTGCGTATCGCCAGAAACGGCGATGTCGCCAGCCTTCACTGGGCCAGGACCCTGCTTGCGAAGCGTCATACGCTTAGGCGTATCCGACTGCATGCGGATCGCGATCGCCTTGATGTTGAGAATGATGTCGGTGACATCTTCGCGCACGCCAGCGATTGAAGAGAATTCGTGCAACACACCATCGATCTGCACCGAAGTGATGGCCGCGCCTTGCAGCGAGGAGAGAAGCACGCGGCGCAGCGAATTGCCGAGCGTCACGCCAAAACCGCGCTCGAGCGGTTCGGCAATGATCGTAGCAACGCGCTTGCGGTCATCGCCGAGCGTCACGTCGAGCTTGGTCGGCTTGATCAGGTCTTGCCAGTTTTTCTGAATCACGGTGCAGTCCTTCATGAAAGAGCGCGCAGCATATCGGTCCGTCGACCCTGGCCACGCGTTCACGATGGCGAAATCCACCTCCCGGCCCCGTCGGTCCGGAAGGCGTAGTCACGAGAACGATTAGACGCGGCGGCGCTTGCGCGGGCGGCAACCATTGTGCGGGATGGGCGTGACGTCACGGATCGAGGTCACGGTGAAGCCAGCAGCCTGCAACGCGCGGAGTGCCGATTCACGGCCCGAACCCGGACCCGTGACTTCGACTTCGAGCGTCTTCATGCCGTGTTCCTTCGCCTTATTAGCGGCGTCTTCAGCGGCAACCTGCGCGGCATACGGCGTCGACTTACGCGAGCCCTTAAAGCCCATCATGCCGGCCGACGACCAAGAGATCGTGTTGCCCTGCGCGTCGGTGATTGTGATCATCGTGTTGTTGAACGACGCATTCACATGCGCGACGCCCGAGACGATGTTTTTGCGTTCGCGACGACGGACGCGTTGGGCGGCTTCTTTTGCCATTGTCTTAATTCCTTCTGACGCGCCCGTTGTGCCAGGCGCTCGGGATGAAAGGTAATCCCCGGCCCGAAGGCCGGGAATGACGGATTACTTCTTCTTGCCGGCGATCGGCTTCGACTTGCCTTTGCGGGTGCGCGCATTGGTGTGCGTACGCTGGCCACGAACCGGCAGGTTGCGGCGATGACGCAGGCCGCGATAGCAGCCAAGATCCATCAAACGCTTAATGTTCATCGCGACTTCGCGGCGAAGATCGCCTTCCACGATATAGTCGCGGTCGATTGTTTCGCGGATCTGGAGCACTTCGGCGTCCGACAGCTGGTTCACGCGACGCTCAGCCGGGATGCCGACCTTCTCGCAGATTTCCTCAGCCTTCTTCGGGCCAATGCCGTGAATGTATTGAAGCGCAATCATAACGCGCTTGTTCGTCGGAATGTTGACGCCTGCTATACGGGCCATCGCCTCGTCTCCATGTCGGCCGAGCGAACCCGGCGGTTGCACGCCGCGCGTCCGGTGGAGGCCGGCCCATGCGCGGTCGATCCAAACAGCAAAAGAACGCGCCTCTCCGAAACCCGGAGCGGAGCGCCAAACCCTTGGATCTGATGAATCGGTTCCTAAAGAGGCCACGACGGCAAGTCAAGCGCGTAAAACAGAAAAAACGCGCCATCCGGAGCTGTTAAGCCCTTCCTTTTAGTTCATCTTCGACCAGTTTGTGCTTTTGCAAATCAGGCCGCCGAAGACGCACCCTGCAGTCGTCAGCATACCACCCGAGAGCGTCATCTTGCCGGAATAGGTCTTGCCATCCTCGGGGTTGAAGGCCTGCCCCCTCCACTGCCCCGCCCTATCAGGCTTCATGTCGAAGAAGATCTGCTGGCCGATCTTGGCCGGACCGCTTGTGTCTTTCAGCCAGACGATGCTGCCGCAGAGTGCATCTCCACACGGCGCAAATTTCACCCGCGAAGACCCCGTATCCCGCAACCATGTCGTGCCATTGAGGTCTTGGGCTATAGCGGGAACAGTGAAAAAGGCTAAAGCAATAATGCAACTTATGCGTTTAATACATTGTTTCATAGTATTATTTCCTTCCGGATACCTCTATTTTGATCATCCCGGGAATTGCGATCTTTGCAGCCAAGCTCAAGTCACCAGTCTAGCTCAGAAAGGTCGGCCGGTTCAGCCCGCTATCCTGTAGGGCGATATGCTTCTTTGCCTCTCTTCATCCGCCTTGAGCTCCGTTGTCATTAAAGCGATTGCGTACGCATCATCTGCCATAGAATGAGATATGCGGTTACGGTCAGCTAACCAATAGGCCACCTCGGCCCATAACCAGAGCGGGCTTTCCGATGTAACCCGCGCAACAGGGAGGGGAAAATTGTCGCTTCGATCACCCTTTGCATAGAGCGACACCGCAGCACGAGAAAGGCTTGCCCGCTCAGCAATATCCGACAGTGTCACGAGCGGATCGGGCTCAATGCGAATAACTGTCGCGCCTGTAGCTTCGACGGCCTCAATTGCCGTCTCCAAAGCCATCATCATCGAAGGAGATTCTCGTGAAAAGTCGAGGATTATCAATCCTCTTTGGAAAGATATTGTAGCATCATCAATCCCTTCGTCGATGAAGCGCCGTTCAAAATTTATCTCAGTCGGGTTTAAACCCGTCGCAACAACCGAAAATTCAAATAGGGACATCGTTAGCCTCACATCTCATTGTCGACGTAAAAGTGAGGACAGCGCGCTACCGCCCGCCTTATCTGCTTGGCATGCGTTTCAGGGTCGCGTGGGGTTCCGTTGACGCTGATCTGACAACCGCTCCTATTCGCTTCAGAGCAAAATAGTCTCCCCCAATGGCCCATAGACCGAAGGGTCCAGCCATTCTTCTCCGCATCGCGGATCGCTTCTTCGACGTGCTTGTTAGGATGACGAGAACGAACCAATTTTCGGCTCTTAAGTTACAATGCGTGTTAACATTTGTCAACGCAGAACAACTCAAGCAAAAACGAAAGCAGTTAATCTCACCTAAAAAAGGCGCTCAGCCGAGCGCCTTCATCATGGCTTCCGTGACTGTATCGATGGGCTGCATGCCGTCGATCTTCTTTAGGAGCCCTGTCTTCTCGTAATAGGGCGCAACAATCGCCGTATCGCGATTATAGGCTGCGAGCCGGGTCTTGAAGACTTCCGGGTCATCATCCTTGCGCACCGGTTGACCGGCTGCCTTGGCTTCCTCAGCCCGCTTCACAATCCGGCCGACAAGCGCGTTCTGGTCAACGATGAACTCGAGTACGGCATTGAGTTTCACGCCCTTCTCGCCCAGCATCGTGTCAAGCGCTACGGCCTGCGCCACGGTGCGCGGGAAACCGTCGAGGATGAAACCCTTCTTGGCGTCGGCTTCCTCGATCCGGTCGGCGACAATGCCAATCACGATCTCATCCGAAACAAGCCCGCCCGATTCCATCACCGCCTTGGCTTGCAGGCCAACCGGCGTACCGGCAGCAACCGCTGCGCGAAGCATGTCGCCCGTCGAGAGCTGCGGAATTCCATATTTGGCAACAAGGCGCGCCGCCTGCGTGCCCTTCCCCGCCCCAGGCGGTCCCAGAAGAATAAGTCTCACTTACGTTTCCCCCCGCGCAACTTCGCCTTCTTCACCAGCCCCTCATATTGGTGCGCCAGCAGATGGCCATGGACCTGAGCCACAGTGTCCATCGTAACGCTGACCACGATGAGAAGCGACGTCCCTCCGAAATAGAACGGAAGCGAGGCTTGTGAAACTAGCACTTCGGGCAAGAGACAGATGATGACCAGATAGGCCGCGCCCAGAACCGTGATCCGGGACAAAACCTTGTCAATGTATTCCGCAGTCCGCTCGCCTGGACGAATGCCGGGAATGAAGCCGCCATGCTTCTTGAGATTGTCGGCCGTCTCGGTCGGGTTGAACACGATCGCCGTGTAGAAGAACGCGAAGAAGATGATCAGCGCCGCATAGAGGAACATGAACAGCGGACGACCGTGAGCCAGATAGGCCGATACAGTCGCAAGCCAGCCGGTCGGGTCGCTCTGAGCCGAGAAACCGGCAATCGTCGTCGGTAACAACAGCAGCGACGATGCGAAAATCGGCGGGATCACGCCCGACGTGTTCAGCTTAAGCGGCAAGAATGAGGTCTGGCCTTCATAAACGCGATTGCCAACCTGACGCTTCGGATAATTGATCAGAAGGCGGCGCTGGGCGCGCTCCATGTAGACGATGAATGCGATCACGACCACGACCATGATCGTAATGCCGATGATCAGCGCAGCTGAAATCGCGCCCTGACGACCGAGCTCGAGTGTACCCGCCAAAGCCGATGGCAATTCCGCCACGATACCCGCGAAAATGATCAGCGAAGACCCATTACCGATTCCGCGCTGCGTGATCTGCTCGCCAAGCCACATCAGGAACATTGTGCCGCCAACGAGCGTGATCGTCGTCGAGAGCAAGAAGAACGGGCCAGGATCAAGCACAACATTGCCCGAGCTCTGAAGCCCAACGGCAATCCCATAGGCTTGGAATGTCGCAAGCACCACGGTGAGATAGCGCGTATATTGATTGATGATCTTGCGGCCGGAATCGCCTTCCTTCTTCAGAGCTTCGAGTGAAGGAACAACCGATGTCAGCAACTGAATGATGATCGAAGCCGAGATGTAAGGCATGATGTTCAATGCGAAAATCGCAAGACGGCCAACCGCGCCGCCTGAGAACATGTTGAAAAGACCGAGCACACCGCCTTGTTGCTGTTTGAAAATTTCAGCCAGCGCATCGATGTTGATCCCGGGTATCGGGATGTAGGTACCGAGACGGTAGATCAGCAGCGCACCAAGCGTGAACCAGATGCGTTTCTTCAGCTCGTCCGCTTTCGCGAGCGCGCCGAAATTGAGGTTAGCGGCAAGTTGTTCCGCAGCCGATGCCATCTCTATGCTCCGCTACGCCGAAAAGGCGCCTGAAATAAAAAGCCGGGCGGTACGGAAAAAATTCCGCCGCCCGGCGTAAGATCGTGTCGGCAGACGCGAGCCCGCTTAGGCCGACGCCTCGCCCTGAGCGGCGAGAATCTTCACCGAGCCACCAGCCTTCTCGATTGCTGCCTGCGCCGACTTCGACGCACCAGCCACTTCGAAAGCAAGCTTAGCCTTGAATTCGCCCTGCCCGAGGATCTTCACACCGTCGCGCACTTTTGAAAGCACACCAGCGGCCACGAGAGCGGCCTCGGTGACGGGCTGCGTCACGTCAAGCTTCTTCGCGTCAACAGCCTGCTGAATGCGGCCGAGATTCACCTCGTTGAGGTCCTTGGCAAAGATATTGGTGAAGCCGCGCTTGGGAAGGCGACGATAGAGCGGCATTTGGCCGCCTTCGAAGCCCTTCACAGCAACGCCGGCGCGGGCCTTCTGACCCTTCACGCCGCGGCCACCAGTCTTACCCTTACCCGAGCCGATGCCGCGTCCTACGCGGATCCGGTTCTTCTTCGCGCCTGAATTATCGCGGATGTCCGTCAGTTTCATGGCATCCTCCTCACTGCGCCTTGCCGCCGTCATCGACGACGCGCACGAGGTGCTTGACACGTTCGATCATGCCGCGCGTTGCCGGAGTATCGGCGAGCGTCGAGCGGCGACGAATCTTGTTGAGACCGAGGCCGATCAGCGTCTGACGCTGAGCGGCTTCACGGCGGATCGGGCTGCCGGTCTGTTCGACAGTGATCATCTTGTTAGCCATCGTGACCTCCTATCAGGCGTCAGCGCCGGCGCCGTCGGAATCACCGCGGCGGGCCTGCAGAGCTGAAACCTTGAGACCGCGACGCGCCGCAACCGAACGCGGGCTGTCTTCGCGCTTGAGCGCATCGATCGTCGCACGAACGAGGTTGTAGGGGTTCGACGAGCCGAGCGACTTCGACACCACGTCATGAACGCCGAGCGCTTCGAAAACGGCGCGCATCGGGCCACCTGCGATGATGCCCGTACCGGCAGGAGCCGCGCGGAGCACGACCTTGCCAGAACCGTGACGGCCGACAACATCATGATGGAGCGTACGGCCTTCGCGCAGCGGCACGCGGACGAGCGCGCGCTTGGCGGCGTCAGTGGCCTTACGGATGGCTTCAGGCACTTCGCGCGCCTTGCCATGACCAAAGCCGACACGGCCCTTCTGGTCGCCGACGACGACGAGCGCAGCAAAGCCGAAACGACGGCCGCCCTTCACGACTTTCGCGACGCGGTTGATGTGGACGAGGCGATCCACAAATTCGGAATCGCGCTCTTCGCGATCCTGACGCTCACGGGGTTCTCTTGCCATGTGTTCTCTCACTTGCGCGGACACGCCAGACACGCGCCGCTCGCTTGAACAAAGCGAGGCGGGTCAACGACCCGCCATCGCAATCAGAATTCCAGACCGCCTTCGCGCGCAGCTTCCGCCAGCGCCTTCACGCGTCCATGGAACATATAGGCACCACGGTCGAACACGACCTTGGTGACACCGGCCTTTTTGGCACGCTCGGCAACGAGCTTGCCGATTTCGGCTGCCGCGGCGATGTCCGCACCAGTCTTTAACTTGCCACGCATGTCCTTTTCGAGCGTCGATGCAGCAGCAATCGTGACGCCGCTGGCGTCGTCGATGATCTGCGCATAAATCTGCTTCGAAGAGCGGAACACGCTGAGACGCGGGCGACCATTGGCCGCCTTCTTGAGAGCCCGACGAACCCGCTGAACGCGGCGTTCGGTGGCAACTTCGTTCTTTGCCATTTTCGGGCCCCTTACTTCTTCTTGCCTTCCTTGCGGAAGATGAATTCGCCGGAATACTTGATCCCCTTGCCTTTATAGGGCTCGGGACCACGAAGCTCGCGGATTTCCGCGGCAACCTGACCGACGCGTTGCTTATCGATACCCGACACGAGGATTTCGGTCGGCTTGGGCGTCACGATTGCGATGCCGGCCGGAATTTCGAAATCGATTTCGTGGCTATAGCCGAGCGCGAGCTTGAGAACCTTGCCCGCTACCGCGGCGCGGTAACCGACGCCGTTGATCTCGAGCTTCTTCTCATAACCCTTCGACACACCCTCGACGAGGTTGGCCACCTGCGAACGGGACATGCCCCACATCGCACGCGCCTGCTTGGTTTCGTCGCACGGCTGTACGGCGATTGCGCCGTCTTCCATCGCAACATTCACACGATCGGGAACGACGAAAGACAGTTCGCCCTTCGCACCCTTCACTTTCACCGTTTGCCCGGTCACCGTGGCTGTCACGCCAGCGGGAACGGGAACGGGCTTCTTGCCGATACGAGACATTGTCTCTTGCTCCTCAAGTTGTCCCGTGCCCGATCAGAAGACCGTGCACAACACTTCGCCGCCAACATTCTTCTCGCGGGCCTCATGATCGGCCATCACGCCCTGCGGCGTGGAGAGAATGGTGATGCCGAGGCCATTAGCGACGCGCGGCATGGCGGAAACCGACGAATAAACGCGGCGGCCGGGCTTCGACACGCGCGCGATCTTGCGGATCACGGGCTCGCCGTCGAAGTACTTGAGCTCGATTTCGAACTCGGTACGGCCATTGCCATATTCCGTCACCGAATAGCCGCGGATGTAACCTTCGGCCTTCAGCACATCGAGCACGTTGGCACGCAGACGCGAGCCAGGTGTCGAGACGGTTCCCTTGCGACGCAACTGGGCGTTGCGGATACGAGTCAGCATATCGCCGACGGGATCATTCACTGCCATGTCCGATCCTCCTTACCAGCTCGACTTCAGAAGACCCGGAACGAGACCCTTCGAGCCAAGCTCGCGGAGTGCGATACGGGACATCTTCAGCTTGCGGTAAACGGCGCGCGGACGGCCGGTCACTTCGCAACGATTGCGGATACGAGTCGGGTTGGCATTACGCGGCAGCTCGGCGAGCTTCAGCGTGGCGGCGAACCGCTCTTCCATCGACTTCGTCTTATCTTCTGTGATCGCGAGCAAGCGTTCACGACGCCCCGAATATTGCTTCGAGAGCTTCATGCGGCGCTTGTTCTTTTCGATCGAACTTTTCTTGGCCATGGATGTCTCCTGGTTTCCGCGTTTAAGGGCGGACCCTTACTGCCGGAACGGGAAGTTGAAAGCGCGAAGAAGCGCACGCGCTTCATCGTCGGTCTTAGCGGTGGTGCAGACAACGATGTCCATGCCCCACACAGCTTCGGCCTTGTCATAGTTGATTTCAGGGAACACGAGATGTTCCTTGATGCCGAGAGCGTAATTGCCGCGGCCGTCGAACGATTTCGGGTTCAGACCGCGAAAATCGCGAACGCGCGGGAGAGCAATGTTCACGAGACGATCGAGAAACTCGTACATCTTCGCCTTGCGCAGTGTCACCTTCGCACCGAGCGGCATGTTCTCGCGCACCTTGAAGGTCGCAATCGCCTTACGGGCTTTGGTAATGACCGGCTTCTGACCAGCGATGAGTGCAAGATCAGCCGCAGCCACCTGTGCCTTCTTCGTGTCAGCCGTCGTCTCGCCGACACCCATGTTCAGCACGATCTTTTCGATGCGCGGAACTTCCATCGGGTTCTTGTAGCCGAACTCTTCGACCAGCTTGGGACGAACGACGTCATTGTAGATTTTCTTCAGGCGCGGTTCGAGCGCCATTTCGACCTTAGCCATCGATCAGATCTCCCGAGCGCTTGGCGAAACGCACCTTGCGGCCGTCTTCGAGCACCTTGAAACCGACGCGGGTCGGCTTGCCGTCCTTCGGATCGACAATCGCGATGTTCGACAACTGGATCGCAGCTTCCTTGCTGATGATGCCACCTTCGGACTGCGCCGTCTGGCGGGTATGGCGCTTCACGAGGTTCACACCACGCACAATGGCGCGGGTTTCCTTCGGCAGCACCTGCACAACTTCACCGGACTTGCCCTTGTCACGACCGGTGAGAACGACGACCTTGTCGCCCTTCTTAATCTTCGCGGCCATCACAGAACCTCCGGCGCCAGCGAGATGATTTTCATGTGGTTCTTGGCACGCAGTTCGCGCGGAACCGGCCCGAAAATACGGGTGCCGACGGGCTCTTTCTGATTGTTGATCAGAACCGCCGCATTGCGGTCGAAGCGGATCACCGAACCGTCGGGACGGCGGATGTCCTTGGCCGTGCGAACGACGACAGCCTTCATCACATCGCCCTTCTTCACGCGGCCGCGCGGAATAGCCTCCTTGATGGAGACGACGATGATGTCGCCCACCGAGGCATATTTACGCTTCGATCCGCCGAGAACTTTGATGCACATCACGCGACGCGCGCCGGAATTATCGGCGACGTCAAGATTCGTCTGCATTTGGATCATTGTCGATCCTTCCTCTGTCTCAGACAGGTTTCCGGCAGAGTTTTGGCGACCTGCCGGACTTCGCCTGACGGGGATCTATGTCCCCTCATTGTGCCGCGGGGTCTATTACGACTTCGCGACTGCGTCAACCACCACCCAGCTTTTCAGCTTGCTGAGGGGACGGGTTTCTTCGATCCGGACCTCGTCACCCACCTTGTAGGCATTCGCCTCGTCGTGAGCATG
>Ga0214917_10001685_pt1 | contig 28197 bp, 24 predicted proteins | sample LL_1208_BB_MetaG_FD_177983 | JGI IMG/M metagenome (GOLD analysis project Ga0214917, IMG submission 177983) | Freshwater microbial communities from Lake Lanier, Atlanta, Georgia, United States - LL_1208_BB | ecosystem: Environmental > Aquatic > Freshwater > Lake | place: USA: Georgia | collected... | reverse complement strand
GGTCAAGCAGGCAGTGAGCCATCGCTAGGATGGCGTCATTAGGTAATTCTGATTTTTTCGAGAGGTATTGAGTAGTGGATCTTTTTGAGTATCAAGCGCGCGATTTATTTGAAGCACATGGCATTCCTGTTCTTGCTGGCAAAGTAGCATCAACTGCAGGTGAGGCAAAAGCTGCAGCAGCTGGCATGGGTGGAAAAGTTGTGGTGAAAGCCCAAGTAAAGATTGGTGGCCGTGGCAAAGCAGGTGGCGTGAAGTTAGCGAATGATCCAGACGATGCCTTTGAGAAAGCAGAAGCAATCCTCGGCATGGATATCAAAGGCCACACAGTTCATAAAGTGATGATTGCTCAAGCTGCTCCCATCAAAGAGGAGTACTACCTCGCAATTCTTCTCGATCGCGCTGCGCGATCTTTTCTTGTCATGGCATCAGTTGCTGGCGGAATGGATATCGAACAGGTAGCTCATGAGACTCCCGAGAAACTTGCAAAAGTTCATGTTGATCCAGCGAAGGGGATTGATTTAGCGCTCGCCGAATCCATTGCCAAGCAAGCGCAATTTCCTGCAGATGTGCAGAGCCAAGTCGCTGCGGTACTCGTCAAACTCTGGGCATGTTTTGTTGCAGAAGATGCGACTCTTGTAGAGGTAAATCCACTCGTTCGCACCGAGGATAATCGAATCATCGCCCTCGATGGCAAAGTCACCCTTGATGATAACGCTGCATTCCGCCATCCAGAGCATGAAGCACTTGTCGACCACGCGGCAACAAATCCATTAGAGGCGTTGGCGAAAGAGAAAGATCTCAATTACGTCAAACTCGAAGGCGAAGTAGGAATTATCGGCAATGGCGCTGGCTTGGTAATGAGTACGCTCGATGTTGTTGCCTATGCTGGAGAGAAGTTTGGCGGTATGAAGCCAGCAAACTTCTTGGACATCGGTGGTGGCGCATCAGCACAAGTGATGGCAGATGGTCTATCCATAATTTTGAATGATAAGGATGTGAAAAGCGTTTTTGTTAATGTCTTTGGTGGTATCACTGCATGCGATGCGGTAGCAAATGGAATTATCCAAGCGTTGGAAATTCTGGGAACAAAGGCAACAAAACCAATTGTCGTTCGGTTAGATGGCAACAACGTCCTTGAAGGACGTCGCATTCTCAAAGAAGCGAACCATCCACTCGTTGAACAGGCAGAGACTATGGATGGCGCAGCTGCCCGAGCAGCAGAATTAGCGGCAAAATAATGAGCATCTTCCTTGATAAAGATAGCCGGGTAATTGTCCATGGCATGACTGGTTCTGAGGGAACTAAGCACACCAGGCGAATGCTGAAGTCAGGAACACATGTCGTTGGCGGTGTAACGCCAGGCAAAGGTGGCCAAAGCGTCGATATGGATGGCACCACACTTCCTGTTTTCAATTCAGCAAGCGAAGCGGTAGCAGCAACGGGAGCGAATGTTTCAGTGATCTTTGTCCCTGCGAAGTTCACCAAAGCCGCAGTTATCGATGCTGTTGATGCCAAAGTGCCACTAGCTGTTGTTATCACTGAAGGTTTGCCGGTTCATGATTCCATTCAATTTCTTGCTTACGCTCAGAGCAAGGGCACCACACGCATCATCGGTCCAAATTGCCCAGGCTTAATCACGCCTGGCGAATCAAATGTCGGAATTATTCCTGCAGATATCACTGGCTCAGGTCCAATCGGTTTAGTTTCTAAATCTGGAACTCTTACCTATCAAATGATGTATGAACTTCGCGATATTGGATTCTCTACAGCGGTTGGTATCGGTGGCGATCCAGTAATTGGAACTACTCATATTGATTGCTTACGTGCATTCCAAGATGATCCAAAGACTGAAGCGATTGTGATGATTGGTGAAATTGGTGGCGATGCTGAAGAACGCGCTGCAGCATTCATCAAGGAATATGTCACAAAACCAGTAGTTGGTTATGTCGCTGGCTTTACTGCTCCTGAAGGTAAAACGATGGGACATGCAGGTGCGATTGTCTCTGGCTCTTCAGGAACTGCATCAGCTAAACGTGATGCGCTTGAAGCAGCTGGTGTGCGCGTTGGTATGACTCCATCAGAATCAGCGACACTTCTTCGTTCAATTCTCGGACGATAAGGATGGCGCGCCCGCTCGTCGCTGGCGCTTCGGAAGGAGTGCGTGCCGCGCTCTCCACTTTTATTCCACTTGCGTTAATTGTGCTCGTTGCTTGGGCAACTGCCGGTTCATTGAGTGGGCAAATGGCAGATGCGCTCCGCGGATCGTTTTGGATCTGGCTTGGCGCGCACCATCTCACCTTTTCGTTAGCGCTGCCACCTTCTGGACTTCCAGGGGTCTTGAGCTTTCTTCCTTTAGGTGCGCTGATTTTTCCATTTGTTGCTTTTCGTGGCGCGCTTAATCGAATCCATCGACAATTTGGCGGGCAAGAAGGTGAATTTTCACTCGGTATCAAACAGCGTCAAGGAATAGTTGGTCTTGGCATTACCTATACAGGTATTTTAATTCTGGCCAGTTTTGGTTCGCGATCTCCAGAGGTTCATCCTCGTTGGTGGTGGGCGCCAGTAATCGTGGCCTCTTTAATTTTTGCCGCGCAATTTTCTCTCACTGTACCTACTGGTGCGCCATCGCTACTTCGCGACTTGACGCGAATTTCTGTGCTGGTCATTGGCGCACTTTTAGGAATTGGCGCGCTGGTATATTCGCTCTCGCTACTTTTCCATTTTGCAGTGGTGCGAGATCTATATGCAGTGCTCGATGCGGGAATTATTGGTGGCGTATTGCTAACAATTTTGGGGATCTTAACTCTTCCCAACATGGCAATTTCTTCCCTCTCATATCTTTTAGGTTCTGGATTTTCAATAGGTAGTGGCACTTTGATCTCTCCTGGCGTTCACCGACTCAACGAGATCCCAGCCTTTCCACTTCTTGGCGCGATTCCGACAACGGTCCATCCCTATTTATATCTTGGTGCGCTTATCGGAATTGGCACTGGAATTTTCTTATCAACAATCTTGCAACGAACATCAATACATGAAAATCGCTTAGGTGTGATCGGGTATCCCATCCTACTTACGGGAGTTATTTTTCTCCTCACTTTGTTGAGCAACGGTTCGGTGCTCGGAGGAGCGCTCTCAACTGTCGGTCCCTCACTCTGGCAATTTCCACTACTTTTCCTTGTAGAAGTATCACTTGGAATGGGTCTTAAATTTTCCTTCGATAAATGGGGCCCTAAGTGAAGAACTGGCAGATTAAAGAGCTTGTCATTCTCGCATCAGGTGAGGGGAGCGTTGCCCAGGCGCTCTTTGATGCCGTATCGGATCCACACGGCGCGCTCTACCAAAAAGTTGTTATTGCAAAAGTTATTTCGGAGAATCCTGATGCTGGAATTTTGGCGAGAGCAAAAAAGGCAGGAATCGAGAGCGCGGTAGCTCCCTTTCGCTCAGGAGCAGAGCGAGCGCAATGGGAATCTGAACTGAGTGATGCTATTTCCGAAATCAATCCCTGGCTTGTGGTGAGCGCAGGATTTATGAAAGTGCTCTCACCAAATTTTGTTAGAAAATTTCGCATCATCAACACCCATCCATCACTTTTGCCGCTCTTCCCGGGTGCGCATGCCGTTCGCGATGCTCTTGCTGCAGGAGCTAAAGAGAGTGGCTGCACCCTTCATTTCGTTGATGAGGGCGTTGATACTGGTCCGATAATTGCGCAACGAAAATTGACGATAGCCCCCAACGAGAGCGAAGAGGCTCTCCATGAGCGAATCAAGGTTTTGGAGAGAGAACTAATCATCTTTGGCATACTCTCGCTTCTTGAGAAGGGAAATTAACCTGCGATGGCAATTTCGATGTCAAAGGCTCGGAAACCGATAAGGCGCGCGCTGGTAAGCGTCTACGATAAAAGCGGTTTAGTGGAATTCGCTTCAGCTCTTCACGGTGCCGGTATTGAAATAGTTTCTACGGGAAGCACTGCGGCAACAATTGAAAAAGGTGGCATTCCCGTTATTCCCGTGGAATCACTCACTGGTTTTCCAGAATCACTCGATGGGCGAGTGAAGACTCTTCATCCAATGATCCATGCTGGCATTCTTGCCGATTTACGGCTCCAAACTCATGTAGATCAACTCCACGCGCTAGGGATTACTCCATTTGATTTGGTAGTCGTCAGTCTCTATCCGTTTCTGGAAACCGTCCAGAGCGGTGCATCGATTGATCAATGTATCGAACAGATTGATATCGGTGGCCCAACCATGATTCGAGGCGCTGCAAAAAATCACCATAGCGTTGCAGTCATATCAAATATTTCTCAATACCAAGGAATCATTGGAGCGATCAGAAACGGTGGCACCACTCTTGAGGAACGGAAGCGGTATGCGCTCGAAGCATTTCGCGCGACGGCAAATTATGACATTGCTGTGGCAACCTGGCTTGGTGCGCATGAAGAGCAAGCGCTCCCCGAATGGTTCGGGAAGAGTTTTGAACAAATTCGCGCCCTGCGCTATGGAGAGAATCCTCATCAAAGTGGTGCGCTCTATGCAGAGAGCGGTGTGCGAAATGGTCTAGCGAATGCGACTGTGCTCCATGGAAAAGAGATGTCCTATAACAATTATGTTGATATCGAAGCTGCCTGGCGCGCAGCTCACGATCACACCGAACCAGCGGTAGCGATCATCAAACATACCAACCCATGCGGAGTTGCTATTGGGTCAACAATTGCTCAGGCGTACAAGGGGGCACATGGCTGCGATCCAGTTTCAGCCTTTGGTGGCGTAATTGCGGCAAATAGAAAAGTTACCGAAGAGATGGCGCACGGTGTGAGTGAAGTCTTCACTGAAGTAATTGCAGCACCTGAGTACGAAGAGCAGGCGTTAACCATCTTGCAACAGAAATCTTCTCTTCGAATTTTAAAAGTTCAACCGGTTTCAAGCGATTTGGAGTATCGCCAGATAGATGGCGGGCTACTCGTTCAGGAATTTGATCGGGTAACTGCACTCGGCGATTCAAGTGCGCAGTGGAAATTAGTTGCAGGCGAGGCTCTTACATCGGAAGAGCTGAAAGAGTTGGAATTTGCCTGGCGCGCCGTTCGTTCGGTGAAGAGTAATGGAATCTTGCTCGCACAAGCGGGAGCATCAGTTGGAATTGGCATGGGCCAAGTTAATCGCGTTGATTCTGCGCGCCTTGCAGTTACTCGCGCAGGCGAACGGGCACAGGGAAGTTTTGCGGCGAGCGATGCCTTCTTTCCATTTGCCGATGGCGTAGAAATTCTCCTTGCAGCGGGCATAAAGGCGCTCGCACAACCTGGCGGAAGCATCCGTGATGAAGAGGTGATTGCCGCCGTCGAAAAGGCTGGAGCAACGATGTATTTCACCGGCGTTCGCCATTTCGCGCACGCCTAAGTGGTTACTATTGCCGCATGAGCGCAGTGATTCTTGATGGCAAAAAAGTTGCCCAAGAGATAAAGAGTGAGTTGGTCACTCGCGTTACAAAGCTCGCTAAACGTCCAGGGCTTGGCACTGTTTTGGTGGGCGATGACCCAGGCTCGCATGCATACGTTGGTGGTAAACATAAAGATTGCGCTGAAGTGGGAATTTATTCCATTCGCGTTGACCTTCCCGCTACTGCAACATTTGCCGACATTCGAAGTGCAATTCGCGACCTTAACAATTCGACAGAGTGCACTGGCTATATCGTGCAACTTCCACTTCCTAAGGGAATAGATGCGAATGCCATTTTGGAAGTGATTGATCCAGCTAAAGATGCCGATGGATTACATCCACTTAATCTCGGAAAATTAGTTCTCGATCAGATCGCACCGCTGCCATGTACACCGCGAGGTATTGTCGAGCTACTCGAGCGATACCGAGTCCGGATTAATGGCGCGGAAGTAGTTGTTGTGGGACGAGGGCTCACTGTTGGTAGACCTTTAGGGTTATTACTCTCACGAAAACGTGAAAGTGCGACGGTGACCATCACGCACTCTGCAACTGTTGATCTAAAATCCCATTTATCGCGCGCAGATATTGTTGTTGCAGCACTTGGCAAAGCGCATTTCATTAGCGCTGCTGATATCAAACCGGGCGCTGCTGTTCTTGATGTTGGAATCACTCGAACTAGTGAAGGCTTACTTGGCGATGTTCATCCTGACGTTGGAGAGCGCGCCGGTTTTTTCGCACCAATGCCCGGTGGAGTAGGGCCGATGACACGCGCCATGCTCTTAACTAACGTGGTTGAAGCAGCGGAGCGGGCGAACTTGTGAGCCAATTCCACAAGCGCATAGGCCAGAGCGCGCCTTTGGTATTTGTGATCCTCTCCATCGTGGCGACGCTCACGATGTCACCCCGAATTGGCGCCCTCACCTTGGCCGCAGGGTTGGCGCTGCTCTCTCTGCTAGCCCACCTCACGCGAGCCATTCGCAGCCCCTGGCGGAGCCCAAGAGCCGATGTCGGAACTCTGGCAGCTCTCGCCCTAGGGATGGCCATTCTGGCCGTAGTACTGCCATAACCTCGGGGTAGAGTTATCTTGATATCAAGAGAGATTGGGGCCCTGGAATGGCAGGTCGCGTCACCGTAGTCGGAGCGGGTTTTTATGGGTCAACAACCGCACTCCGCCTCGCCGAGTACAACATTTTTGATGAGGTCATCCTCACCGACATCGTCGAGGGCAAACCAGAAGGTCTTGCACTTGATATGAATCAATCGCGTTCAATTGAAGGTTTTGAATCGCTCGTTATCGGCGCTACGACTACTCCCGATGGAGCAGGCTATGAGAAAACTGCAAATTCTGATGTGGTAGTTATTACTGCAGGGCTACCGCGCAAGCCAGGTATGAGTCGGATGGATTTAATCGGCGTTAATGCGGGAATTGTTCGTGGCGTTGCAGAGAATGTCGCAAAGCACAGCCCCCATGCAGTAATCATCGTCGTTTCAAATCCACTCGACGAGATGACCGCGCTCGCGCAGATCGCATCCGCTTTCCCGTATAACCGCGTGATGGGTCAAGCAGGAATGCTCGACACTGCGCGCTTTACTAATTTTGTTGCAACCAAACTTGGCGTCAAGGTAAGCGATGTAGAAACACTCACTCTTGGGTCTCACGGCGACACGATGGTTCCAGTTCCAAGCCGCTGCCGCGTCAATGGCAAACCGCTTAGTGAATTGCTCTCGGCCGAGGAGATCGAAGAGCTTGTAGTAAAAACGAGAAATGGTGGCGCAGAGATTGTGGCCCTTCTCAAGACGGGATCTGCTTACTACGCACCTTCTGCTGCAGCTGCTCGAATGGCGAAAGCGGTAATCGAGGATTCTGGGGCGATTATGCCTGTCTGCGCATGGGTCAATGGTGAGTATGGAATTTCCGGCGTATATCTCGGTGTAGAAGCAGAGATTGGCAAGAGCGGTATACGTAAAGTCGTAGAAACCAAACTTACCGATAGCGAGTTGGCTGAACTCAAAGTAGCTGCTGAGGCTGTCCGCGCAAAACAAGCTGATGTTAAAAATCTTTAATTGAATTCCGTTAATTATTAAAGAGAGGGCAAGAAGAGAATGACAAAGATTAAGGTAGCTGGAACGGTAGTTGAGCTCGATGGCGATGAGATGACGCGCATAATCTGGCAATTTATAAAGGATCAATTGATTTTGCCTTATCTTGATGTAAATCTTGAGTATTACGATCTCGGAATTGAGTATCGCGATGCCACTGATGATCAAGTAACAGTCGATAGCGCAAATGCCATCAAAAAGCATGGCGTAGGCGTCAAGTGCGCAACCATTACTCCTGACGAGGCGCGCGTTAAAGAATTTAATCTCAAGAGTATGTGGAAGTCTCCCAATGGAACCATCCGTAACATTCTCGGCGGAGTTATTTTCCGCGAGCCAATTATCATTAGCAATGTTCCTCGGTTAGTCCCACACTGGACTAAGCCGATTGTGATTGGCCGTCATGCATTTGGCGATCAATACCGTGCGACAGATTTCAAAGTGCCTGGACCAGGTAAGTTGACGGTCACCTTTACGCCAGCAGATGGCTCGAAGCCAATGGAATTTAATGTCTTTGATTTCCCTGGCTCTGGTGTAGCAATGGCGATGTACAACCTTGATGATTCGATTCGCGACTTTGCCCGTGCATCGATGAACTATGGATTAAATCGCAAGTATCCGGTCTACCTCTCCACAAAGAACACCATCCTTAAGGCATACGATGGTCGCTTTAAAGATATTTTCGCAGAAGTTTACGAGAGCGAATTTAAGAGCCAATTCCAAGCCGCTGGAATTGAATATGACCATCGCTTAATCGATGACATGGTGGCAACTTCACTTCGCTGGGAAGGCGGCTACGTCTGGGCTTGTAAGAATTACGATGGCGATGTGCAATCAGATACGGTGGCACAAGGTTATGGATCACTGGGTCTGATGACTTCAGTTCTCATGACTCCAGATGGAAAGACGGTCGAGTCTGAAGCCGCACACGGCACTGTGACTCGCCACTATCGAGATCATCAAGCAGGTAAGGCAACCTCAACAAATCCGATTGCATCTATCTTCGCGTGGACTCGTGGCTTAGCCCACCGGGCAAAGCTTGATAACAATCCAGCGTTGGCGCAATTTTCTGAGACGTTGGAGAAGGTTTGCATAAAGACAGTTGAAGAGGGGAAGATGACAAAGGATCTTGCCCTTCTGATCAGCAAAGATGCTCCATGGCTTAACACCCAGGAGTTCCTCGCTGCAATTGATGAGAACTTAAAGAAAGCAATGGGGTAATTACCTGGTAAATCAAGAACCCGCCTCTCGGACATTGAAATCCGGAAGGCGGGTTCTTTGTAATTACTTTAGAGACGAAGTCCTGACTGGAAATCGAAGAGGTGTACTGAAGTTGAATCTGCGGTGACTGAAATTGTGTCGCCAGCCTTTGGTGGGTTCTTTGGATCCCAACGGACAATGACTTGCGCACCTTCTTCAGCGTTCGCATTGGCGAGTTGGATTCCTGAAACCGCTGGCTTGCCATACACGAATGCATCAGAGCCAAGCTCTTCAACAACATCGACCTTGATATCAAAGCCTTGTCCCGCTCCGGTTGGCTTGAAGCCTTCTGGACGGACGCCGACGATTGCGGAAGCTCCTGCGGAGGCAGGCACTGCAACCTTGAGGTTACCAAGTGATGCTTGACCACCAGATACAGGTGCGGTGATGAGGTTCATCGCAGGTGAACCAATGAATCCTGCGACGAATGCATTTGCTGGCTTGTCGTAGAGATTACGCGGTGAATCAACCTGTTGTAGGAGACCATCTTTAAGTACAGCAACGCGATCACCCATGGTCATAGCTTCAACCTGATCGTGTGTGACGTAGACGGTGGTGATACCAAGACGTCGCTGTAGCGCCGCGATTTGAGTACGAGTTGCCACACGAAGCTTTGCATCAAGGTTTGAAAGCGGCTCATCCATGAGGAAGACCTGTGGTTCGCGAACAATTGCGCGACCCATAGCTACGCGCTGCCGTTGTCCACCAGAGAGCGCCTTTGGCTTGCGATCAAGGTATGGCTCGAGATCGAGCAACTTTGCCGCCTCTTGAACGCGGCGAGCGCGTTCATCTTTATTCACTCCTGCGATTTTGAGCGCAAAGCCCATGTTCTCTGCCACAGTCATGTGTGGGTAGAGCGCATAAGACTGGAAGACCATCGCGATATCACGGTCTTTTGGTGCAACATGTGTTACGTCACGATCACCGATGCGAATTGAACCGGTATCAACATCTTCAAGACCTGCAAGCATTCGAAGCGATGTTGACTTTCCGCAACCTGATGGGCCAACAAGTACGAGGAACTCGCCGTCTTTAACGGTGAGATCGAGTTGGTCTACCGCAGGGCGGGTGGTGCCTGGATAGGTGCGACTTGCTTTGTCGAATACAACAATTGCCATGAGCGTTTACTCCCTCTCCCGGCAGGTACGTGCCGGACGATCCGTTGGAGATAGGTCATCCTCGGTTGAGGACGGGAAAAAAGTACCTCAAACTCCCATAATGAGGAAGGGGCGCGCTTGTGGCGCTACCCTTAAAGGGTGTCCAGTTCGGTGGGGGAAGTTCTCGGCGATATCGCAATCGTCCTTGCTTTGATAAGCCTCTCCTCGCTCTTAGTGGCGGCAGAGATTGCCCTTATCTCCCTTCGGGAGAGTCAGATCAAGCAGATGGCCGGAACGGGTAAGCGGGGCGCTCGGGTCGCTGCCCTCACCTCAAATCCCAATCGTTTTCTCGCCGCAATCCAGGTGGGGATTACGGTCTTTAGCTTTCTCTCTGCCGCAATCGGCGCGGAACGGCTCGGGCGATATATCTCACCAGCGCTAGAAGATCTTGGTTTAAGGAAAAATGTTGCGGAGCTACTTTCGCTCATTGGATTGACCTTAATCATCGCTTACCTCTCTCTAATTATCGGTGAATTAACTCCCAAGCGCATTGCAATCGTGCGTGCAGTTCCTATCTCGTTAGCAAGTGCAGGCGCTGTCGAAGTTATTGCGCGCTTATTCCGACCAATCATTTGGCTTCTTTCCCATTCAACAGATTTGTTGGTCCGAGCATTTGGAGTAGATCCAAAGGCGTCGAAAGAGCAGATCTCTGAAGAGGAGCTTCTCGATTTACTCAGCGGCCATCATGCATTTACCCGCGCGGAGAAAGATATTGTTGAGGAAGTTTTCGAGGCGAGTAATCGTCAGATCCATTCCATAATGGTTCCGCGAACCGAAGTGGATTTTCTAGATAGTGAATTATCACTTCCGCAGGCAATCAAAGTAATTATTGAGACGGGCCATTCTCGATATCCCGTTGTAAAAGGCTCTTTCGATGATGTTATCGGATTTGTTAACGTGCGAGATTTACTCGATCCTCAATTGCATGAACGGCAAACACGAATTGATGAGCTGATTCGACCAATACCTTTTATTCCAGGCACGAAAGAGTTACTCCCGGTACTTTCACAAATGCGCGCGGAGGGATCACATATCGCAATTGTCGTCGATGAATATGGTGGCACTGATGGCATCATCACCCTTGAAGATTTAGTAGAACAGTTCGTTGGCGAAATTCGCGACGAGTATGACCACCACGAAGTAGATGAAGTTCGCATTGCAAAGGTGGGGGAATTTCATATCGAAGGTTTAACCAATCTCGCTGAAGTAAGCGATGAGATTGGGTATCAATTCCCTGAGGGCCCTTATGAGAGCATTGGTGGACTACTCACCCATAGATTAGGAAGAATTGCTGAAGTTGGGGATCGAGTGGAACTTCCTGGATGTGCATTGATTGTCGAAGCGGTTGAAGGTAAGCGGCCAGCCGCACTTCGGGTACTTTTATCCAATCACGGTGAGCAGGAATCAGACTCAGAGAGCAAGAGGTAGGGGCTCGAATGGCAAAGCGTGTTCTCTCTGGCATTCAGCCAACTCATGATTCTTTTCACCTAGGAAATTATCTTGGCGCATTGACGCAGTGGGTCGAATTGCAAGATTCCCACGATGCTTATTACTGCATCGTTGATCTACATGCCCTCACAGTTGAAGTGGATCCGGCGCTGTTACGGAAACGAATTTTGGCATCGGCGGCACAGCTTTTGGCAATAGGAATTGATCCTAAGAAATCCACGCTTTTCATCCAATCGCATGTACCTGCACATAATCAATTAAGTTGGGTTTTTGAATGCATTACTGGTTTTGGCGAAGCCAATCGCATGACCCAATTTAAAGATAAATCTCAAAAGACCGGGACAGACCGGACTGTCGTTGGGTTATTTACATATCCAATGCTCCAAGCAGCTGACATCTTGCTCTATCAACCAGAGCTAGTACCGGTGGGAGAAGATCAGCGTCAACACATTGAATTAACGCGTGACTTAGCGCAGCGATTTAACTCACGATTTGGAAACATTTTCACCGTTCCTGGCGCGCATATCCTTAAGAGCACAGCAAAAATTATGGACCTTCAGGAACCCACTGCAAAGATGAGTAAATCTGCTGCAACAATGGCAGGAGTTATTGAGTTGCTTGATACGCCAGAATCAAATATTAAGAAAATAAAGAGCGCCGTCACTGATACTGGTCGCGAGATTTCTTTTGATGAAGATGGCAAGCCAGGAATTAGCAACTTACTCTCTATTTACAGCGCGATTACTGGACGGAGCATCTCCAGTATCCAGGGTGATTATGTAGGAAAAGGTTACGGAGATTTCAAGAAAGATGTAGCCGAAGTAGTTACCGAAACCTTAAAGCCAATCCGCGAGACCGCTCTGGCATATCTACAGGATGAAAGCGCATTGCTTGCAATCTTGCGCGAGAGTGCAGATCGCGCTGAAGCCGTTGCAGTACAGACGTTGTCTACCGTCTATAACGCGCTGGGATTACTGCCACGGGCAAAATAACTCTTTTAAACTAACTCGCCAACTGGAGCAACTTTTCCCACCGCATCAAAGCCCCAATCGAAGAGCTTTTTAGCGAGCGCATCTCTCCCATATCGTAAATGCATAAAAGTGATGATTATGGTGTGACCATTTCGCTCTGCGATACCGATATAGGTATTGCGGCCTTTTGTCGTATATCCAGTTTTGACACCAATTACACCTGGATAGGTAAATAACAATTTATTTAGGTTTTTGATTTTTCGATTTACATTTCTAGGTCCTGAATGAGGAAATACATAAGTTTTAGTCGCCACAATCTTTCTGAAGTTCTTATTCTTCATAGCGGCGCGAGTAATTATCGCAAGATCGTATGCGCTAGAGACTTGCCCTGGCGTATCCAGACCGTGCGGACTCTTTGGAATCGTGTCATAAGCCTGAATGGACTCAGCTTTGGCGCGCATTAATTTTGCAGTTTTCTTGATACCACCGCTCATATTGGCTAGCGCTACACCTGCATCATTTCCAGAGTGAAGCATTAATCCATACCAAATATCACGGACTTTATATTTACGATTTTTCCAAATACCCACTTTATTTCCGATTGTGCTTGGTTCACGCGATGTTCCGGTGTAAGTCTTATCCATATTTATTCGAGATAGGAGCGTGAGTGCGGTGAGAGTTTTTAAGGTGCTAGCTGGCGGAAGTTTTTTATGTGGATTTTTTGCTGCCAACACTTCTCCCGTTTCGAAATCTGCAACAATATAAGAAAGCGCAGTTGTTTCTGGAGGCGTTGATACCCCATCTCCCTGAGCTGAGTTGTGAATGACGCCTTTCTCGCCAAGGCGGCCACCGCCAATTACATTTTTCGCTTCCGCAGCGCTTGAAAGCATGCTCGCCGAAATGGCTATAGCCAGCGAAATCGCCAGGACTCTTCTCATACGCGAGAGAGTATTGAGTGATCGTAGATTTCCTCCTCATGCCACTCCGTGGGAGATAAGATTCACAGGTGAGCGCCAATACTGAGTCTGGATTTCCGCTAAAGCCAGATTACTTAACTGAGGCTGTTGCCTCCAACACGATTTCAGTATCGGGTGAGAAGCCGGGCCAGTTCCCGTTTACGCGAGGTATTTATGAAGAGATGTACCTGCGCAAACCATGGACGATGAGGCAATATGCAGGATTTGGCTCTGCAAAAGAATCTAATGAGCGCTATCACCAACTAGTAGCGGCAGGGACAGGTGGATTATCTGTTGCCTTCGATTTACCAACTCAGATGGGATTTGATTCCGATGCCAAACAATCGCTTGGTGAAGTGGGCAGAGTTGGTGTTGCCATAGATTCCTTAGAAGATATGCGAGAACTTTTTAACGGTATCCCGCTCGACAAAGTTTCCACTTCAATGACAATTAACGCTCCCGCTGCGATCTTGTTGCTCATGTATGAAATTGTTGCCTCAGAGCAAGGCTTCACAGCTAATCAAATTAGCGGCACCATTCAAAATGATATTTTGAAAGAGTACATCTCTCGCGGCACTTATATTTTCCCGCCAAAACCTTCGATGCGCTTAATCTGTGACATATTTGAATACTGCTCCAACAATTTACCTAAGTGGAATTCAATTTCAGTCTCTGGTTATCACATGGCAGAAGCCGGAGCGAACCCGGTGCAAGAAGTGGCATTTACGTTAAGCAATGCCATTGCATATCTTGATGCTGCTAAAGCGCATGGGCAGAACATTGAACAAGTCGCTTCGAGGATGAGTTTCTTCTTTGTCTCTCGCACCACAGTGTTGGAAGAGGTGGCTAAGTTTCGCGCCGCACGGCAGGTCTGGGCGAAGATCATTAGAGAGAGATTTGGAATCTCGAATGAGCGTGCGATGCACCTTCGTTTTCATACCCAAACCGCAGGCGTACAGCTAACTGCGGCTCAGCCCGAATTAAATCTTGTCCGCGTGACCCTGCAAGCAATAGCAGCAGTCCTCGGTGGTACCCAATCACTCCATACCAACTCCTTTGACGAAGCTCTTGGCTTACCAACTGAGAAAGCAGCGCTTCTTGCGCTTCGAACCCAGCAAGTGATTGCTTACGAAAGCGATTTGGCCCGCACCGTAGATGCGCTCGCTGGTTCGGCAGCAGTTGAGAGTCTGACCAAGCAATTAGTTGAAGAGATTGAAAAGCTGATTGCGCAGGTTGATGAATTAGGCGGCGCAGTTGCCGGTGTTGAGGCGGGTTTCCAAAAGAGTGAAATTGAAAAGAATGCCTATCGCATATCTCAGGAAATTGAGCGAAAAGATCGAGTGATTGTTGGTGTTAATGAGTTTGTATCAGCTCCTGAGCCTTATCAACCGTTACGTGTAGACGAATCGGTTGCGACTAAGCAAAGTGCCAAGCTAAAAAAATTACGAAGTGAGCGCAATCAAGGAGCATTGACTGTTGCACTGGAGAATATAAAAGTTGCCGCAGAAGGAACTGAAAATCTGATGCCACATATTAAGAGCGCTTTATTGTGTGGGGGAACAGTTGGCGAGATTTGCGATTCCTTGCGCGGCGCCTGGGGGACTTATCGCGCCCCGGAGAGTTGGTAATTAAATAATCTGGCAAAGTTGAGTGCCACTGGAAATACTTGCTCCGACTTCGAGATTCAGTGCGGAAATCTCACCATCTTTATGTGCAAGTAAAGGCTGCTCCATTTTCATCGCTTCCAAAACCGCGATGAGATCTCCCTCTTTCACGTGATCTCCGTTTGCCACAGCAATTTTTACGACAGTTCCCTGCATTGGACTTGTCAGACTATTTCCTTGGTTTTTAAAGGTACGTGTGGCGCTCGATCGGTGTCGCTTGGGGGTATTACTTAGCACGCCAACTTCAAGGCGATGGCCATCTACTTCAACCACCAATCGCTCCATCACCGATTCTTGAAGTGATTCACTTTGATGATTAAAGGGTGGTATATCGTTCTGGAATTCACTTTCAATCCAGCCAGTAAAAATTGTAAATGGTTCAGAGGTGAATGCAAGATCCCGCACTACGGCACGATGGAACGGGAGCGCAGTAGCGATACCTTCAACCGAAAATTCATCTAGTGCACGTCTAGCTCGTTCGAGCGCTTCATGTCGCGTGGCACCTGTGACAATCAGTTTTGCCAGGAGCGAGTCAAAATTTCCTCCTATGACATCTCCAGTGGTGAAACCTGCATCAACGCGTACCCCTGGTCCCGATGGAGCGCGCCATAAAGTTATGACTCCAGGCGTTGGAAGGAAATTCTTACCCGGATCTTCCCCGTTAATTCGAAATTCAATGGAGTGACCACGTATCTCTGGGTCTGAAAACGAGAGCTTCTCACCAGAAGCAATTCGGAACTGTTCCCGAACTAAGTCAAGCCCTGTCACCTCTTCACTAACCGGGTGTTCCACCTGAAGGCGAGTATTTACTTCAAGGAACGAAATGGTGCCATCGACGCCAACTAAAAATTCACACGTGCCAGCACCAATATAGCCAGCCTCTCTAATTATTGCTTTGCTCGATTGGTAGAGCTCGTTAATTTGAGCTGTACTGAGAAAGGGCGCTGGAGCTTCTTCGACAAGTTTTTGATGGCGACGTTGCAGCGAGCAATCACGGGTGGAGACAACAATCACATTTCCATGTGAATCAGCGAGGACTTGTGTTTCGACGTGGCGAGGTCGATCGAGATATCTTTCAACAAAACATTCACCTCGACCAAAGGCAGCAACTGCCTCGCGCACCGCTGAATCAAAAAGCTCTGGAATCTCCACTAATGTCCGGGCGACTTTAAGACCACGCCCACCACCGCCATGAGCAGCTTTGATTGCAACTGGAAGGCCATGCTCTTTTGCAAAGGCAACAACTTCATCTGATGTCTCGACTGGATCTGCGGTGCCCGCTACTAACGGAGCTCCAACTTTTGCAGCAATTTTCCGAGCTGAAACTTTATCGCCAAGGGCAGAGATCGCATGTGGCGGTGGTCCAATCCACGTTAAACCGGCATTGATCACAGCTTGAGCGAATTTTGCATTTTCGGAGAGGAAGCCATATCCAGGGTGTACTGCATCAGCCCGAGCAGATTTTGCGATTGCGATTATTTTTTCAATATTGAGATAGCTTTCACTTGCCGTTGTTCCATCCAGTGAGTAGGCCTCATCGCAGGCAAAAACATGTTGTGCGCTTCGGTCACCGTTGGAGTAAATGGCTATCGGAACTAATCCGTGATCTTTTGCAGCTCGAGCAACTCGAATTGCAATCTCGCCACGGTTTGCAATGAGGACGCGTTTCATAACCATGATTTAAATCGCTCTCAACGTTCGCCAGGGATAGCCAAGTTCCTCACAGAGCTCGCGAAGAGAATTCATACTCAACCCGAGCACTCCAGTGGCATTACCAGAAATATGCGCTATGTAAGGGGAGCCAATTCCATCGAGTGATGCGCCCCCTGCTAACTGGAGAGGTTCTTTTGTCGCGATGTAAGAGTGAATTTCATCTTCAGTAAGTTGGGCAAAAGTTATTTCAGTTGTTGAAAGTGCGCTTAAAGATTTATTGTTCACCACATCAATAATCGTTTGACCAGTATGTAATAGAGCGTTCTTTCCGACAAATTTTCGCCACCAAGAGATTGCAACTTCCGCGCTCTGGGGTTTAGCCATACTTACACCGGCAAATTCGAGCGTGGAATCGGCACCGATTACTAACACCTCTTCACCAGAATGGTTTGCTGCCACTGCAGCTGCTTTCGCTTCGGATAGCGCAACCACCATGTTTGCGGGTGAAAGCCGTAAAAACTCATCTCGCTCTTCATCGATACCGCTGATTTCAATACTATGGGGAATTTTTGCCTCAGCAAGCAGTTTGGAGCGCGATGTGGATGCTGATGCAAGAATGATTTTCATACTAATCAGCGCTACTTCTCATTCAATTCAAGAGGGGTACGCAGAATTGGTTTTCCGAATTGCGAATTGGCATCGTGCTCGCGCTCTTGTTTAATCCGCAGCAGAGCTATCTCAATAGCGCGCCATTCTCGTTCGCTCGCTTCTCCTCGAAAGATTTTGATCACAGCGGGATATTTCCGTGTTTACGTGGAGGGAGTTCTACTCGCTTAGTGCGCAGGGCGCGAAATGCTTTAGTGATACTTAATCGAGTCTGCGCCGGCTCTATTACTGCATCGATAAATCCGCGCTCTGCTGCAAGATAGGGATTAGCTAACGTGTCGTCATATTCAGCCATCAGTTCTTTTCGGAGCGCATCTGCATCAGAGGCGCTCGCAAGCTCTCGTCGATATAGGAGATTGACTGCACCTTGTGCGCCCATAACGGCAATCTGAGCCGTGGGCCAAGCGAAATTAACGTCAGCGCCGAGATGTTTGGAGCCCATAACGTCGTAGGCGCCGCCATATGCTTTCCGAGTAATCAACGTAACCATCGGAACAGTGGCCTCGCCGTATGCGTAGAGCAATTTTGCTCCGCGACGGATAATGCCGTTCCACTCTTGATCAGTACCAGGCAAGAATCCTGGCACATCAACGAGAGTAAGAATTGGAATATTAAATGCATCGCAGGTCCGTACAAAGCGGGCCGCTTTTTCGCTGGCATCAATATCAAGGGTGCCTGCTAATTGCAGCGGCTGATTAGCGACCACACCGATTGCTTGACCCTCAATTCGTCCGAAACCGATAATCATGTTTGGCGCAAATGTCTCTTGAATCTCTAGGAATTCACCTTCATCAAAAATCGCTTTAATGACGCCCTTCATGTCATATGGTTGATTTGGACTATCTGGAATTAAGGTGTTGAGCGCTAGATCAGAAGAGTGAATTTCATCTATGCCAGTGATTGGAAATATTGGCGCCCGATCTCGATTATTACTTGGCAAGAAGGCAAGGAGATTTTTTACGAAATCTATGGCATCGAGTTCATTTGCTGCGTGATAGTGCGAGTTGCCAGTCTTGGTGTTGTGCGTTCTTGCACCACCAAGCTCTTCCATTTCAACATCCTCACCTGTAACAGCCTTGATTACCTCTGGTCCGGTGATGAACATGTGCGAAGTTCCCTCGACCATTATTGTGAAATCTGTCATTGCGGGTGAGTAGACCGCGCCACCTGCACATGGGCCCAGGATCAGAGAGATTTGTGGAATGACTCCAGATAATCTTGCGTTCCGACGAAAAATTTCACCATACAAACCAAGTGATACAACGCCTTCTTGAATTCTGGCGCCCCCTGAATCATTTATCCCAATCAGTGGGATTCCTGCCTTCAACGCAAAATCCATAACTTTGACAATTTTCTCGCCGAAGACCTCGCCAAGACTGCCACCCATGACCGTGAAATCCTGTGAGAAGAGCGCTACTTGTCTGCCATCGATAGCTCCATAGCCAGTCACTACTCCATCTCCGTATGGTCGATCCTTTTCCATTCCAAATGTTACGGATCTGTGGCGGGCTAATTCGTCAAATTCAGTGAATGAGCCCTCGTCAACGAGCGCATGAATTCGCTCCCGAGCAGTCATCTTCCCTTTGCTATGTTGCTTTTCTATTGCGCGCTCCGAGCCAGCATGTGTTGCCGCATCGAGTCGGGCGCGCAAATCTGCAATCTTGCCCGCAGTGGTATGAATATCACCGCTCATAGCCGTACCGTACCTCTCGTGGAACACCTCGATATAGCGGAAATCATCTCAGCACTAGACCCGGGTTACTGGCGAGTACACCATTTTAATTTCATAGATTCCACGCAAAGTTCGCTGGTCGTGGCGGTAACTGAAGGTCGCGCCACCGCGGGAGATGTATATCTCGCCGAATTCCAGAGCGCGGGAAGAGGTCGCTTAAATCGATCTTTCGCATCTGAACCAGGTGTAGGAGTCTTGCTCTCGGCCGTCATTGCACCAGAAATTCAGGACGAGAATCGGTGGGGTTGGGTTCCATTAATTGCAGGCGTTGCTGCATGCGCTGCAGTTTTGCAAACAACCGGTATCACACTCTCTTTGAAGTGGCCGAACGATTTGATGATTGACGGATTTAAGGCAGGCGGAATCTTGGCTGAAAAAGTTGGCGAACAGATTGTTCTCGGTATCGGAATTAATTGTCTCCAAGCTGCTGACTCACTTCCAGTGCCTGGTGCGACTTCGCTGCGCTTGCATACCTCTGAAGCAGTTAATCGAAGCGCACTGGTTGCTGCCTTTCTCAATTCTTTAAAACGCTTCCTTGGGGAGTGGGATGAAAAGCCCTTTGCAGTTGAGAATAGATATCGACATCTTTGTAGCACGTTAGAAGAAGAGGTGAAGATTTCCTTGCCAAACGGCACCGAGGTTTTGGGGCGGGCTGCTGCTATCTCTGTTGAAGGGGCTTTGGTACTTACCGATGGGAGCACTTTTGTGTCCGCAGATGTGACCCATCTTCGCTTAAGAAAGTAGGCTTTTGTCATGGGAGCCCCAACTCTTGGCATCATTGGCGCCGGTCAACTTGCCCAGATGTCACTAGCACCAGCGGCAGCGCTTGGTGTCAAATTGGAAATCCTTGCTGCAAGTCCACAAGATAGCGCAGCACAATATTTTCCATCCTCGATTGGTGACTACCGAAATTTAGAAGAGCTGATCGTCTTCGCGGGTAAATGCGATGTGATTACCTTTGAACATGAGATGGTGCCGAATGGGCATGTTCGGCGCTTAGAGGAGTTAGGCCATTGCGTGCGTCCGTCAGCGAGCGCATTACACCATGCGCAAGATAAAGCGCATATGCGGAAGAGTTTTGCATCGGCCGGTTTGCCACAACCTCAATGGAAAGTCATCACCAACGACACAGAGATTGAGCGCTACCCAGTAATTCTTAAATCAATCTCGGGCGGATATGACGGTCGCGGAGTCAAATTAGTTTCAAATTCAGAAGCAGCTGAGGAAGTTTTATCTGCTTGGGGAAGTGCGCTTGCTGAAGAGTTGATCGAATTTGATCGAGAGCTTTCCATCATGATTGCCCGCTCACCACATAATCAAGTTTCTACTTGGGTGGTCACTGAGACGGTCCAAAGCGAGGGGATCTGCACTGAAACTATTTCACCCGCACCTGCCCTCACTGATGCGACAGCTTTTGCTGCACAACAGATTGCGATGTCAATTGCCGAACACATAGGTTTGATTGGCGTCATGGCGGTAGAGCTATTTGATATTGGCGGAACGCTGCTCATTAATGAAATCGCTCTTAGACCACACAACTCGGGGCATTGGACTATTGAGGGCTCAATGACCTCACAATTTGAGCAACATATTCGGGCCGTACTTGATCTACCGTTGGGGAACACTGCACTCACTGCAAGATGGGCAGTCATGGGGAATATTCTTGGTGGCGAGAAGAGCGATCTCTTTCGTCCGTATCTCCATCTCTTTGCCCGTGACCCTGAACTAAAGGTGCACAATTATGGAAAAGATGTTCGTCCGGGGCGAAAAGTTGGCCATGTGACTGTGACTGGCGAGAAATTGGCGGAGTTACGTGAGCGCGTCCGTCATGCAGTTGACTACATGAGTGGTCTGATTTCCGAGTAGGCTGAAAATACCCATCAATGGTGGGATATAGGAAAGAGCGTTGGGAGATGTCGTGGCAGATGTTGCGATTGTGATGGGTTCAGATTCTGATTGGCCCACGATGGAAATCGCTGCGACCACTCTGACTGATTTGGGAATCTCATTTGAAGTGGAACTTCTCTCTGCTCATCGAATGCCCGATGAAATGATGGAGTTCGGCAAGGCCGCTGTTAGTCGAGGATTTAAAGTGATTGTTGCCGGCGCTGGTGGCGCAGCGCATTTACCAGGAATGCTCGCCTCCATCACACCACTTCCAGTGATTGGCGTTCCCATTTCACTCAAGGCGCTCGAAGGAATGGATTCGCTTCTTTCAATTGTGCAAATGCCGGCGGGAATACCCGTTGCAACTGTGGGAATTGGCAATGCCAAGAATGCGGGTTTACTTGCTGCTCGCATTCTTGGTGCACATGACCAAAGCGCACTTAAGGCAATTACCGATCAAATGTCGAAGATGCATACTGATGTACTAGGCAGAGCAGAGAATTTAAAGCGAACGTCCCAGGGCAAGTAGTTTCCACCCCGCGCGCTGCCACTTTTCAACATCAAGAACATTGCGCCCATCAAAGATAGTCGGAACTTTTACTAGTGTGTAAAACTTTGCTGGATCTAGTGCGCGATACTCGACCCACTCTGTGAGATGCATCGTCAAATCTGCATCGGCCAAGGTATTTTCAATTGAATTCGAGAAAGATAATTCAGGGAATTTCGCGGCAGCACTTTCAAGTGCGCGTGGATCATGAACTAGAACGTTTGCTCCTAGGGCATGCAAAGTCTGAGCTATTTCGAGCGCAGGGGAGTCACGGACATCATCACTATCAGGCTTAAATGCCGCACCAAGAACTGCAACCTTTTTACCTTTTGGATTACCTAACTCTTTGAGCGCCAGCGCTACCGCGCGAGTTCGCGCTCGTTGATTGATGAGATCAAACTCCTTGAGAAAGTGAAGCGTTTCAGATAGACCTAATTCATCAGCGCGGGCGAGAAATGCGCGAATATCTTTGGGTAAACAGCCACCACCGAAACCAATACCCGCTCCAAGAAATTTTCTACCAATACGATCATCGGCGCCAATGGCATCGGCAAGGAGTGAGACGTCAGCACCGGTGGCATCTGCAACTTCGGACATGGCGTTTATGAAGGAAATCTTTGTCGCCAGGAATGCATTAGCAGCAACTTTCACAAGTTCGGCAGTAGGAAAGTTAGTGATAAAAATCGGCGCTTGAGGCGAGACTTCTCGGTAAAAATTTGCCAATTTTTCTGCGCTGGCGTTGTTGCCCGCACCAATCACAATTCGATTAGGTTGCAAGGTGTCACCAATCGCATGGCCTTCACGAAGGAATTCAGGGTTCCAATTGAGTTCAACGCTTGGTTTAACTTGTTCGAGATTTTCTGCTAATCGCTCGGCAGTCCCAACCGGAACGGTGGATTTTCCAACAATCAATGAATTCGGTTTAGCAATCTTTATAACTTCATCAAAGGCGCGCTCAAGTGCGCTGAGATCTGCTTGAAGGGCGCTCTCTTTTTGAGGAGTGCCGATGCAGAGAAAATGGATGTCGCACTCCGCCGCTCGAGAAATGTCGGTAGTAAAGGTAAGTGTCGTCACCTTATTTAATAACTCTTCGAGCCCCGGTTCATAGAAAGGTGATATGCCGCTATTAAAGAGCGCAACTTTTTCTTCATCAACGTCGATAGCAACTACCTCGTGGCCAATAGATGCCATACATATGGCATGGGTTGCACCCAAATAGCCAGCGCCTATTACCGAAATCTTCACGGGTAGAGGCTAGCGGAGGGCTCCGCAGCTATCGACAGCTGCTGTACGCGACTTGAAGATATCGGTCGGCGAGGGTGAAGGCGAACTCCCGGCGCCCTGCTTCTTTTCCCCGCTCTTATTGGGAATTTCGGCGCCATCTTTAGTAGTGGTGGTCGGTTTAGGAGTTCGCTCTACGAAGATCTCTTCATCATTTCGAAGTTTCTCCCAAAGTTGTGCCGCTAACTTTTCGTCCCACAACACTGCAGCGGTAACACCATGCGCATAATAATTTTCATTAGAGAGCGGCACCGTTAAAGTTCGAACATTATTTGTTGAAATTCCACGTAGCTGCTCTGCGAGTGTGAGGAAATCATCTTGTGATAATCCAGGATCAGTTGTGACTGAGCCGAGGGCTGCATTGATGAACTTAACAAGCTTTACTGGGTTAAGAACTACTCCTGCACTTGATGCCTCACGGATCATCGCCGAAATGAATTGTTGTTGTCGTTGCATTCGCCCAAGATCACCCATTCCATCAAAGTATCGGGTTCTTACATATTTCAATGCAGTAATGCCATCGAGTCGATGTGTTCCCGCGGGAAGTACAAGGTGTGATTTCGGGTCGTTTATTTTTCGCTTGGTGCAGATCTCAACGCCACCTAGAGCATCGACCATCTCTTTAAATCCAAGAAAGTTCACTTCGATGTAGTGATCTATTCGAAGATTAGTCATGCTTTCAAGCGTTTGAACAAGTAGTGGTGCGTCACCACGACCAAAAGTGGCATTAATTTTTGAGTAACTTGGAGGATGAATTTTGCCATTGCCATCGGTCCATTCAGGAATTAATACGAAAGTATCTCGGGGAATGGAGACAATCGTCGCGTGATCGCGAGATTTACTGATGTGGACCAAAAGCATCGTGTCAGAGCGTTTTCCCGCAGCAACTTGTGTTGATCCAACTTTTAGCGCCTTAATCTCTGCTTGAGTTAGTCCCTCTCGCGTATCTGAGCCGACTATGAGATAAGTGACTGCAGAGCGGGCGACCACCTTGGGGCGTTCAGTTCGATCCTTGAAAACATCGACACGTTTGATTTGTGAGGTGGCTGCGCCAAAACTACCCCAGATAATGGTGGAGATGAGCACGATAGCCACCGAGAAGAGCGCAATTATCTGCTGGCGCTGGCTTTGGCGAGGGAGAATTCGCGCCAACTTCTTGAGTATCACGTGCATAGCCTATGTGGAGAGTACCTTCAGACCTTGATGACCACGCCAATCTCGCACGACAGTCCGGTCTCGGTGATTTTGCCTGTCCTCAATGAGGAGCGCTATCTCGAGGCAACGGTGAGCACAATCACCTCACAGGAATATTCTGGGGAGATAGAAATAGTTCTTGCTCTTGGTCCATCGACAGATCGCACCAACGATGTTGCAGCAAAACTTGCTGCGGCAGATCAACGTATCCATTTGATTGATAACCCAAGCGGAAAAACAGCAGATGCGCTCAATGGAGCAATCGCTGCATCGACCCATCCCATCATTGTCCGAGTAGATGGCCATTCACTTTTACCAGGTGGGTACATCAGAGAAGCGGTAGCAACATTGGTGCGAACTGGCGCAGTCAATGTTGGCGGCCTGATGGCTTCTGAGGGAGTAACAAGGTTTGAACGGGTAGTTGCAACTGCGATGCGGAGCAAATTCGGTGTGGGTGGTGCGCGTTTCCATGTTGGTGGCGTTGAGGGACCCGCAGACACCGTATATCTTGGCGTCTTCTTGAGAAGTGCGGTGGAAGAAATCAATGGTTTTGATCCGCACTTTATTCGCGCTCAAGATTGGGAATTAAATTTTCGACTTCGTGAACGGGGCGGCCTAATTTATTTCAATCCTCGATTGCACGTGACGTATCGTCCTCGACCAAATTTGCGCGCGCTTGCCAAACAATATTTTGAATATGGCAGATGGCGGCGAGAGGTCGCTCGAAGCCATAAAGGCACGATTAACGCTCGTTATTTAGCTCCGCCATTAACGCTTCTTGGTACCTTGGTAGGAATTTTAGGCGCTTTCCTCAATCCACTTTTTCTGCTGCTGCCACTTATCTATTTCACCTTCATCGCAATCGGCACGTTAAGCCTGTTGATAAAAATGCCTTCCGCGGAACTTTTTCTATTACCCATCGTCCTCATCACCATGCATTTTTCATGGGCTTTTGGATTTATCACATCAACAAAACGAAAACCTCCACACGCTAGCGGTACAATGAAGTAACAGTTGGTAATCAAAGTTCTGACGAGTGGAGTGAGGGACGGTATTTTGTGGTGAATGCGCGAGATAATCAACTGCTTCGCCATCAACTCTCTGGAAAATGAAGCAGAAAATGTTTGATAGATCTCTTCGATTTACCTCTATAGCGACCAGCGCTTTGCTATTCGCCACGTTCTGTGCGCAGGCTTCTAGCGCCGCTGAAATCCCCCCACAATTTGAATTTCGCGGGGCAGGGTATGGACATGGCGTTGGAATGAGTCAGATTGGCGCTTATGGACAGGCGCGTGAGGGAAAGAGCGCGAGTGAGATTGTCAGTTATTACTACTCCGGAACAACAGTGGAAGCTGTTGACGATTCTTCGTTTGTGCGCGTGAATATTGCAGACAAAGTGGCAACTATCGGATTTAGCGTCGAGGCAATTACTGGTATCGCTGCTCCAATGCTCATATATGCGGGCGATCTCGCGCCAGAAGAACCTGCACCTAGCGAACCAGCAGCGCAAGTTCTCGATGGGGGAGAGATAATTTTTGCCGCGCTTAGTGGATCGCTAATTACTTCACTCACAGACGCGCAAACAAAACAAGTGACGACACTTCCAAATGAAAAGGTTTGGACGTTGCGATGGTCGGGCACAACTGCATATCCGGGCGAAATAAATATTGTGAAGATGCGACAAGGCGCGGTAGTCCGCAAGTACAAGTATGGCCAAATTCAAGTAAAGTTTGCGCCTCCTGTTTCGCCGGCGATTCAAGGAACAATTACCGCGACAACTACGTTACGCATTCACTCTGAGTATCTTCGAGGAATAGGCGAAGTCTCGTCCTCCTGGCCAAGCGCAGCGCTACAAGCGCAAGCGATTGCTGCTCGTTCATTTGCGCTATCGAAAGCCACTATCTACCGGAAAACATGTGATTGCAATCTATATTCTTCAATTCAGGATCAGAATTTCGTTGGATATTCAAAAGAGAGCGAACCTGTTTACGGACAGAAATGGGTTGATGCGGTATCTGCGACTGAGCCTGAACCAGGAAAAGGTTTGGCAGTTACTTATCAAGGGAAAGTCGTCACAACTTTTTATGCATCCTCCACTGGTGGCATGACTCAAGATGTAGCTGAAGTGTGGGGAACTCCAATTCCTTATTTAATTCCAGTACCTGATCCATGGAGCTTAGATCCCGTGCTTAATCCGAGCTTTAGCGCATGGACTAGGCAGATTTCTCAGGCTGATTTTGCAAAAGCTTTCGGCTTGACCGATGTGCTTCGCTATGAAATTACTGCACGAACAAAAGCTGGTGGCGTGAAAGCAATAACTGCATTTAGTTCCACTGGGGTCACTGCAGAGCTAAGCGGCGAGAAATTTCGCTCACTTCTCAAGCTTCCTTCGACATGGATTTCGCGTTCGGTAAATAGGGTAAGTGAGACGAGTACGGATGGTGTTGCAGTCGATGTTGCGCGAACGATGTGGTCAACAGCGAAGAGCGCGGTCTTAGTGAATTTTGATCGCGATCCCGCACTAGCGCTTGTTGGGCTTGCCTATGGAAATTTAATGAAAGCTCCAGTATTTAACGTAACAAATAAAGATATAAGCGCCACGACAGCAAAAGAGTTATCTCGAAGGAAAATAACTTCGGTTATCTTGATAGGAAGAGCAAGCCAATTGCCATCTCGCTCAACAATTTCGAAACGCAAGCTAGCCCAAAACCGATTTGAAGGTAATAGTGAGATAGAAGTAAGCGAGAAGGTTTTTGAGGCTCTTCCTGGTGACCCTTTGATATTAATGAATAGTGAGCAAGACGAAATGATTGGCGATGCTCCTCGATTAATCGCAGCAAATCGCCCCATAGTGTGGAGTAATGATTATTCGCCTTCGCAAGGGCTCAACAGATTACTTACAGCGCGTTCTGTAACAGGATCATTCTATGGTGAGTTACCTCAATTTGTTTTTCCAACCAGAGTTGTCATCTCTCGTTCGCTGAAAAATTCACTGGTAGCTGCAAGTTGGCAATCTCCAGTTCTCATCGCTGATGATGCGCAATCTGAGGTCAGTAAGGTGTCTGATCTGATAAAAGTCTTTCCAAATATCGCATCAATTACCGTACTTGATAAATCTCTAGATCTCGCGCCCTATCGCAACCTCAGTTAGCATGAAGAATTGAATTTAATCCACCCCAACTACCCTCTTTAGGTAGCGCTTCAATGGATCCATTCTGTGAGTTCCTGCGAAAGAGCAGGTTATGTCCACCGGAGAGTTCGCGCGCTTTCACTGTGTTGCCATCAGGGAGTAGAACTTTTGAGGCGGCCGTTAAATAGAGCCCAGCTTCCACGACGCAATTATTTCCTAGTGAGATGCCAAGACCAGCATTTGCTCCAAGAAGGGTTTTTTCACCAATCGAGATAACTTCCTTGCCACCACCAGAGAGCGTTCCCATAATAGATGCGCCGCCGCCGATATCTGATCCGTCACCAACTACCACACCAGCGGAGATTCGACCTTCAACCATCGAAGCGCCAAGAGTGCCCGCATTAAAGTTGACGAATCCCTCGTGCATCACAGTGGTACCGCTCGACAAATATGCGCCAAGGCGCACCCGATCGCCATCAGCGATTCGTACTCCGCTGGGGATTACGTAATCGACCATTCTTGGGAATTTATCGACGCCAAAAACAGTTAGTGCGCCGTGTTTGATTAATCGCGCTCTGGCCTGTTCAAAGTTTTCGTTGAGGCAGGGTCCATTCGAGGTCCACACAACGTTGGGAAGTAAACCGAAAATTCCTTCAAGTGATTGGCCATGAGGTTTCACCAGGCGGTGTGAAAGGAGGTGTAGTCGAAGGTAAACATCTGCCGTGGAAGAAGGAGCTCTATCGGTATCTATTTCGAGCTCAATTACTTTTCGATCTACCTGCCGGTCGAGATCTTCTCCTTCAAGTTGTAGAAGGTCTTTTTGTAATTGGTGATTCTCTGAAGAACTAAGTGAGCGTAATTGCGGCTGCGGAAACCAGACATCAAGAACTGTGTCTGTCTTTGAGATATTTGCTAATCCAATTCCTGATGCAATCGCCATGTATTAACCGTACCTCTTTCTCGTTCCTGCTTCCGCTTACTTCCTATAATTCTGCGCGCTCACTAGCTCAACTTCGCTATATTGATTGGTTGCCCAGTATCCTAAGCGGGTGCATATAGCCGTGTACTGCTCTGCCTCAGAGAATATCGCTCTGGAACATATGGAACTCGCCGGTGAACTT
>Ga0214917_10001684_pt1 | contig 28201 bp, 18 predicted proteins | sample LL_1208_BB_MetaG_FD_177983 | JGI IMG/M metagenome (GOLD analysis project Ga0214917, IMG submission 177983) | Freshwater microbial communities from Lake Lanier, Atlanta, Georgia, United States - LL_1208_BB | ecosystem: Environmental > Aquatic > Freshwater > Lake | place: USA: Georgia | collected... | reverse complement strand
AAGGACACGATACGCCCGACGAACCGGGAGGAATGGCGCGGCATGGCTGGGTAGCTCCTCGTCTGCCACGGCGGCGTGCCGTCGCCGGGCACCTGCTTGCGTTCGCGGCGCCGCCAGCATATCCCTTGCCGGATGCCCGGTTCTCCGGCGCGGCGAACGCATGGCCGAGATCGCACCCCCGAATCCCGACCCGGAATCGCTCCTCGCGGAGGCGCGTGCCGTCGCGGCCCACGCCCATGCCCCCTATTCCCGGTGGCATGTCGGCGCGGCGGCGGTGTTCGCCGAGGCGCCCGGCGTCGTGCACCGCGGCGCGAACGTCGAGAACGGTTCCTTCGGACTCACGATCTGTGCGGAACGCGCCGCCATCTGCGCGGGCGTCGCGGCGGGCCACCGGCGCCTCGGATGGATCGCGCTGACGTGCCGCGACGCCGACGGCCGGCCCGTCGACGCGGTCGTGCCGTGCGGCGCGTGCCTGCAGGTGATCGCGGAGTTCGGCCACCCGGACACCGTGATCCTGATCGATGGTGGCGGGACGTTCCGGCTGGCTGATTTCCTGCCGCGACCGTTCGTCTACTGACCGCACGATCGACCGCTCACGAGCGGCCGCGCTGGCGGAAGTACTTGAGGCCCGGCACGAAAAAGCAGACGCCGCTCACGAGCCCGAAGATGACGTGCTGGTAGCGGGGCATCAGGCACATCACGAGCGCCGTCGCGAAGAGCAGGGCGGACTGCATGTAGAAGGCGCCCGACAGGATGCCCGCCTTCACGAAGAAGACCATGCCGGCGATGAGCGCGAGCACGGGGGAGAGCGTGAGCACCTGCAGCTCGCGGCCGTTGTCGTGGAGGAGCGCCTCGACCCAGAAGAGCAGCACGCTCGCGATCATGCCGCCGCCCCAGACGTGGGCGATCTGCCGCTCGACGGCCGTCACCGGCCCGGTGCGATGCCGCAGGGCCCAGAAGATCGGCGCCCAGAGGGCGAGCCCACCGCCCCAGAGCACCACGTAGGGCCAGCGGCTCTGCACGCCCTGCCAGGCGAGCACGTCGGTGGTGACGCAGAGCGTGAGGACCACGACCGAGTGCCACATCCAGAGCAGGCCCCAGTTCTCCAGCACGACGGCATGATGCGTCTCGCGGAAGAGGCGGCTGACGATGTCCGCCAGGCCGCCCCGTCGGGCCGCCACCGGCTCGCCGGCGAGGTAGGCGCGCAGGTCGGCGGCGAGGTGGGCCGCCGAGGCGTAGCGGAGATCCTGCGGCTTCTGCAGGGAACGCAGGGCGATCATCTCGAGGTCGCGATCGACGCCGCGGTCGAGCGACCTTGGAAGCGGCGGGTCGGCCTCGAGCACCGCCAGGAGGGTGTCCATCGGCCCCGCGGCCTGGAAGGGCGGGCGGCCGGTGAGCATCTGGTAGAGGATCGCGCCGAGGCTCCACACGTCGCTCGTCGGCCCCACGTCACCGCGACTGCCCGCGGCCTGTTCGGGCGACATGTAGCACGGCGTGCCGAGGATCGCGCCGGTGTGGGTCATCGATTCGGACGCCTCGAGCTGCTTCGCCAGCCCGAAATCGGAGACGTGCGGCTCGCCCGCGGCATCGATGAGGATGTTCGACGGCTTGAGGTCCCGGTGCAGCACGCCGCGACGGTGCGCGGCCTCGACCGCGTCGGCGACCTTCGCCAGGAGCGCCGCCGCCTCCCGGACCGGCAGGGGGCCGGCCGCGAGCCGCTGGGCCAGCGTCGTCCCCTCGATGAACTGCATGCTGTAGAAGGGGTGCCCGTCCTGCTCGCCGACCTCGAAGATCGAGACGATCCCGGGATGGTCGAGTCGCGCCGCCGCCTCCGCCTCGATGCGAAACCGCGCGATGTCGGCCGGGCCCGCGAGGTCGCGTCGCAGGAGCATCTTGAGGGCCACGACACGTCCAAGACTGCGCTGCACCGCGCGATAGACGACGCCCATCCCCCCGCGGCCGATCTCCTCGACGAGTTCGTAGTCGCCGAAGGTCGCGGGCAGCGGCGTGCCACCCGGGACGAAGCGGCCAAGCCCTTCTCCGCCCGGCTCGATGCCCGCAGACGGCGTTGGCGGCTCGCGCACGAGGCCATCGGCATCCCGCGCGAAAATCGTCGACTGCTGCGACACGGCATCGGCCATCGCCATCGCCGCGAAGAGCTCGCGCAGGTGACCGCCGAGGTCGGGATGCTCCCGCACGGACGATTCGAGAAGCGCGTGGGCCCTGTCGCCGACCGCCTCGGAGAGCGTCTCCACGAGTCCCACGAGCCGTTCCTCCTGCTCCGCCGAGAGCGGCGTGTCGAGCGCACGGCCCCGGGGTCGGGGCGTGAGGCTGGCGGCAGGATGGGCGGAACGGGTCATCGTGCGACGGGGCGCCTACCGGAGGGACGGGGACGAATCCCTGGCGTATGGTAGACCGCCCGAAGCCCGTGTCCGGCCCGCCGCCCTTTCAACCGGCCGGGTCATCGGCGCCGTCCTCGAGCAGCAGGCGCAACCGCCGCATCGCCCGCAGGTACCGCATCCCGGCCGCCGGCTTCGTGAGCCCGAGGGCCTCGGCCGCCTCGGCGGTCGAGAGATGCTCGAAGTGCCGCAGCAGCACGATCTCGCGGTCACCCTCGTCGAGGAGCTCCACCGCGGCGGCGAAGCGTCGCTCCAGTTCGTGCCAGGTCGCGGCTGCGGCCGGCGTGAGCTCACGATCGATGATCTGGGCGGCCGGGCCGGGCAGCGACCGGTCGGCGTCGTCCGCGATCGGCACCTCCCGGTCGAGGCTGCGGGACGCCGCGACGCGGTGCCGCCGGTGTGCGTCGATGAGGCGATCGCGGGCCATGTGCCGCAGCCACAGCTGGAACGGCATCGTCGGGTTCGCGAGGTAGTCGCCGAGGCGGCGGTTCGCCTCGACGAGCACGTCCTGCACGATGTCGCTGGCGTCCACCCGCCTCTGCACCACCCGGTCCATCCGGCGATCGATGAGCCGCCTGATCGCCGCGCGGTGCCGCGCGAGCAGGTGATTGACCGCCGTGGCATCGCCGCTGCGCACCCGCTCGAGAAGCACGAGCGTGGGCTGGGGATCGACGGCCGCGGCGGCGGATTCGGTCGGACTGGTCATCGCGACGGCGGTGGGGCTCGGACAGGCGCGACGGATCGATCGCAGACCGATCGGACCGTGTCGTTCATCCTACCAACGTGTCGCCCGCTCCGCCCGTGCGGATGATGCGGGTTCATCCGGCGGACCGGCATGAAAAACACGAGCGACGGCCCCTCATCGACGGCGAACGTTTTTGCCTCCACCCCGAACGTGATCCATAATCGCCGGCGGTTCGAGGATGGACCGCGTGCCGCCGCGGCCTGCCGCGGTCTGTCCAGCGAACGGATCGCCCACGTGATCGACGTCCAGCACCCGACGTCCCTCCCCAGCGGCACCGCGGCCAGGCGTTTCGCGGGGCGGCCGGGTCGAGGTGCGATGGCTCGGTCGATCGTGCTGGTCGTGACGATCGTGACGGCGTGCCTCGGCGGCGCCGCGTCCGCCGCCGACGGCCCGCTCACCTGGATCCCGGCCGCGGCACCGCACGCGGTCGCCGGCGACGATCTCGTCGCGAGGACGTCGTCGCTCCTTCAGGAAGGCCGCTGGTCGGACGTCGTCGCGCTCTGCGAGACGGCGGCCCGCAAGGGCGTGCTGCTGCCGGCCCTCGAGCGGCACTACGACACCGCCAAGATCCACTGCGAGGTCGCGCGACGGCATGCCGAGCCCGCCTACCGCCGGCAGCTCAACTCCCTCACGGAGGCCTCGGCGCGACGTGTCTACGCCGAGGTGCTCGGCAGGATCGCGTCGCACCACGTGGAGTCGCCCGACTTCCCGAGGCTCTCGGCCCGCGGCCTGCGCGCCATCGACATCGCGATCGACGACCCGACGTTCGTGTCGTGGCACGCGCCCGGGGCGACCCCCGAGCGGCGCACGCTCTACCGCGAGCAGGTTCAGCGACTCGCCTCCTCCCGGCCGGTGGCGTCGCAGGCCGACGCCGAAACCGTGGCGGCGTGGATCGCCCGCACGGCCCAGGCGGTCCTCGGCATCGAGCCCTCGGTCACGCTCATGGAGATGGCCGCGGCGGCCGCCGGCGGGCTCGACGAATACTCGGCGTTCCTCACGAACGGCCAGCTCGACGACCTCTACGCGCAGATCGAGGGACGCTTCGTCGGGCTCGGCGTCGAACTGAAGGCCGCCGACGACGGCCTGCTCGTGGTGCACGTGATCCCCGGCAGTCCTGCGGAGCGAGCCGGGCTCCGCGCGGGCGACCACCTCGTCGGCGTGGGCGGCCGTCCGCTCGGCGGCCTCTCCGTGGACGAGGCCGCGCACCTCCTGCAGGGACCGGAGGGATCGCTCGTCACGCTCGCCGTCCTCCGGGCGCCGGCGCCGGCCCGCGCGATCACCGTGCGGCGCGAGCACGTCGACGTCCCCAGTGTCGAGGGCGTGCGGATGCTCGACGTGGCGGCGGGCGTGGGCTACCTCAAGCTCACGTCCTTCCAGAAGACGACGGCGGCCGACGTCGAGCAGGCCATGCGCCGGCTCCATGAGTCGGGGATGCGGTCGCTCGTGCTCGACCTGCGGGGCAATCCGGGAGGACTCCTCTCCGCCGCCGTCGACGTCGCGGACCTCTTCCTCGAGCGCGGACTCGTGGTCGCGACCCGCGGGCGCAGTCCGGAAGAGGACTTCAACTATTCAGCCGGCCGACCGGGCACCTGGCGCGTGCCGCTGGTCGTGCTGATCGACGGTGACTCGGCCAGCTCCAGCGAGATTCTCGCCGGTGCCATCCGCGACCATCGCCGCGGCACGATCGTCGGCTCGAAGAGCTATGGCAAGGGTTCGATCCAGGGCATCTTTCCGCTCGATTCGGCGGGCGTCGGCATGCGTCTGACGACGGCGAAGTTCTTCTCGCCCAAGGGGCTGCCCTACAGCAAGCAGGGCGTCGAGCCGGACCTGGCCGTGCAGACCGTCGCCCGTCCCATCGACGGTGTCGTCGCGTCCGACGTCGATGCGGCGCTCGATGCGGCCCTCGAGGCCGCACGCCGTGCCCTGCCGGCGCAGGCGGCCGCACCGCCGGCCGCGCGGACCACCGCCGCGCGGTGACGGTCCCGGAAACGCCGCGCGTCCCGCGCCGCCGTCGGCCGCACGCCCGGCTGCTTGAACGGGCGCGTGGCGCCGGATAGGTTCCCGGTCATCGGTGACCGGTTTTCCATCCCCCGAGGCCATCCGCCGCCCATGACGACCGCACGCGCCAGCGCCATCGCCGCCATCAACAGCTATCGCCCCACCGGTCCCTCGTGGAACTTCCGGGAGACGCCGACGAGCGAGCTCTTCGGCGCGAACGTGTTCAGCGACGCGGTGATGAAGGACCGGCTGCCGAAGAGCGTGTACAAGGCGCTCCAGGCGACGATCAAGCAGGGGAAGCCGCTCGATCCGTCGATCGCCGACGCCGTGGCGCTGGCGATGAAGGACTGGGCGATCGAGAAGGGCGCCACGCACTACGCGCACGTCTTCTATCCGCTCACCGGCCTCACCGCCGAGAAGCACGACAGCTTCCTCCAGCCCACCGGCGACGGCGACGCGATCGCCGAGTTCTCGGGCAAGGAGCTGATCCAGGGCGAGCCCGACGCGTCGAGCTTCCCGTCGGGCGGCCTGCGGGCCACGTTCGAGGCGCGGGGCTACACCGCGTGGGATCCGACGAGCGCCGCCTACATCCTCGACAATCCCAACGGCACCACGCTCTGCATCCCCACCGCGTACTGCTCGTGGACGGGCGAGGCGCTCGACAAGAAGACGCCGCTGCTGCGCTCGATGCAGGCGGTCGACAGGCAGGCCCGCCGCGTCCTCGCGCTCTTCGGCCACAAGGACGTGGGCCCCATCACGGCGTCGGCCGGTCCCGAGCAGGAATACTTCCTGATCGACCGCAACTTCTTCTTCGCGCGGCCCGATCTCGTCGTCACCGGACGCACGCTCTTCGGCGCGAAGCCGCCGAAGGGGCAGGAGTTCGAGGACCAGTACTTCGGGGCGATCCCGGAGCGGGTGCTCGCCTGCATGCTCGAGACGGAGCGCGAGCTCTTCAAGCTCGGGGTGCCCGTCAAGACGCGTCACAACGAGGTGGCTCCGAGCCAGTACGAGATCGCGCCGCTCTACGAGAACGCGAACATCGCGACCGATCACCAGCAGTCGATCATGCAGATGCTCACGCGCGTGGCGCAGAAGTACGGCATGGCCTGCCTGCTGCACGAGAAGCCCTTCCAGGGCATCAACGGCTCCGGCAAGCACGTCAACTGGTCGCTCGGCTGCCGGCTCGGCAATCTGCTCGAGCCGGGCGAGAGCCCGCACGCCAACATGCAGTTCCTCGTCTTCTGCGCGGCGGTGATCCGGGCGGTGCACCTCCATGCGGATCTCCTGCGGGCGGTCGTCGCCTCCAGTGGCAACGACCATCGTCTCGGCGCCAACGAGGCCCCGCCGGCGATCATCTCGATCTTCCTCGGCGAGCAGCTCACCGACATCTTCGAGCAGTTCGAACAGGGCCGGGCGACGAGCTCGAAGAGCATGGGGACGCTCACGGTGGGCGTCGACACGCTGCCGCCCCTGCCGAAGCACGCCGGCGACCGCAACCGCACCAGCCCGTTCGCGTTCACGGGCAACAAGTTCGAGTTCCGCGCGGTCGGGTCGAGCCAGTCGATCGCCGGACCACTCGTGGCCCTCAACACGATCATGGCCGAGAGCCTCGACGCCGTCGCGACGGAGCTCGAGCGGGCGACCGGCGGGGATGCCTCGAAGCTGCCCGCCGCGGTGACGGCGCTCCTGCAGCGGATCATCTCGGAGCACAAGGCCGTGATCTTCAACGGCAACGGCTACTCCCAGGAATGGCACGCGGAGGCGGCGCGGCGCGGGCTGCCCAACTTCCGCACCACGCCCGAGGCCCTCGACCAGCTCGTCGCGCCGAAGAACCTGGCGATGTTCGCCAAGTACGGGGTGCTGTCGGAGCGGGAGATGCGCAGCCGCTACGAGATCTACATGGAGCGGTACTGCAAGGACATCAACGCCGAGGGCCAGGCCGCCCTGCAGATCGCCAAGACGATGATTCTTCCGGCGGCCTACCGTTACCAGGGCGAGCTCGTCGACACGGCGGCGAAGATGCAGGGACTCGGCCAGAAGCCACACATGGGCACGCTCGACCGGCTCACGAAGCTCGTCGGGGCGCTGGAACAGCGGATCGACGCGCTCGAAGCGACGCTCGACCATCACGGCGACGGTGACCTGCGGCGCGAGGCGGGGCACTTCCACGACGTGGTGATCCCCGCACTGGCCTCGCTGCGCGAGGCGGCGGACCAGGTCGAGTCGATCCTGCCGGATGACCTGTGGCCGCTGCCGACCTACCGCGAGATGCTCTTCATCAAGTGAGCGACGTTGCCGGCCTGGCCGAGGCGATCGCCGACGGGTGCGGACGACTGGGGATCGGCGTGCCGACCGAGTCGCTGGCGCACCTCGCGGCCTACGCCACGAGCCTGTGGTCATGGAACGAGCGGCTCAACCTCACGCGGCACACGGATGTCGACCGATTCGTGTCGCGGGACGTGGGGGACGCCGCGGCGATCGTGCCACACCTCGCCCGCGGCGAGCGGGTGCTCGACGTCGGCACCGGGGGCGGCGTGCCGGGCGTGCTGCTGGCGATCCTCCGGCCCGACCTGCACGTCGAACTGTGCGACAGCGTCGGCAAGCGGGCGCGTGCCGTCGCGCAGATCGTGTCCGAGACCGGGCTGGACCTCCCGGTGCATGCGATCGCCGCCCAGGTGCTCGTCGCCGAACGGGGCGGCACCGCCGGCGACGCCGGCCGCTTCGACACGCTCGTCGTGCGGGCCGTCGCGCCGTTGACGAAGCTCCTCCGCTGGTTCGAGCCCTTGCGCGACCACTACGGCCGCATGCTGGTCGTGAAGGGGCCGAGCTGGCAGGCGGAACTCGAGGCCGCCGCCGCGGTCGGCCTCGGTCGCCACGTCACGGTGCGCCGGATCGGCTCCTGGCCGATTCGCGGCGGCGACAACGAGAGCGTCCTGCTCGAGGTGCGGGCCCGCCACGTTTGACCGGAACGCGCTCGCACACTCGCGCTTCAACGACATGCGTTCGCACGCCTGGAGGCGTGCGCCATAGAAGACAGGGGAGCCGGTCGGGGGTCGCGCGCAGCCGCCGGTGAATCTTCGACTGCACCGCGCGACGGTCCATGCGGACCTGGCCTCCACCGTCGAAATCCGCCGGCGGCGAGCACGATCCCCCGGCAGGCGGCGCCGGCGTTTCAACGACGTCCATTCGCACGCCTGGAGGCGTGCGCCACAGGAGGGCAGGGAGACGAGTAGGGCGACAGACCTGACGACACTGCGGAAATGCATGGAGCCGCGCTTCACAGGACGCGGAGGCGGGTCGTCGCCATTCCCTACAGGTTCATGCCGAGGAAACCGCCGGCGGCATCGCTCGCCGCCTGCTCCCGGGCCTGTCGCTCGAGCGCCCGCGAGAGATCGCCGGCGGCGATGTAGCGGTTGAATTCGGCCTCGACGGCGTGCTTCACGGTGCGCTTCAACCACTCGACGGCCGGCTGGGTCAGCCAGTCGCAGGTCTCGCGTTCCAGGGTCACCTCGACGTCGCTCCCCACCGTGTGACGATCGGCCTCGTCGGTGATCAGGGTGCCCTCGAAGGCGAACTGCACCCAGCCGGACTGCGTGTCGTTCGTGAAGCGGAAGGTGCAGATACCGTCGGTCAGGTAGTAGGTGTTGCGGGTGCCATGGCACGCCACGGCCCGCTGCATCCGGGCCAGCCGCCGACGGAAGGCGGGCGACGCGTCGAGGGGCACGTCGAACCGCGGCACGCTCCGCAGTGGCGTGCACTCGAACGTGATCGGAACCGAGGGGATGTCGTGGGACATGGCGGGCCGGGAGCCGGTGTCGGGAAGGCAGTGTAGAGCACGCCGGCGGAATGCGGGGTCCCGGGCGGAGGCCGGAGTCCGAAGCACCGGAATCCCTCCCGGTCTGCCCATCTTCGCCCGTCCGGCAACCGACCGTGACGATCGTGTCGATTCGTCGAAGTTTGCGGGTCGGGAGGTCGATACCACCGTTGCTGCCGCTGCGCCCCGGTGTGTTCCAGTGCAGGCTCGGGTCGGGGGGCTCCGCGTCGGGAACGTCCGTCGTCGTGACGGCGATCCCCCGCGGCGCAGCGGCGGCACCCTCGACTGTATGCAGCCCTCCACCCTCCGGACCAGCATCGTGGTCGCACACCTCGCCCGAAGAACCTGGGTGGTCCTGACGAGCATCTCGCTGCTCGCCGGCGGGTGCGCTCCACGGCAGCCGTTCTACTTCTTCGAGGATGGCGACCTCTCGCACTACGTCGGCGCGATCCAGAAGCTCGAGTATCCCGATGCGTGTGAGCCGCCACTCGACGAGGCGGCCGGCGCCCTCGAGCCGCTCACGCTCTCCAATCCCTCGTTCGAGAACATCTGGGAGCTCTCGCTGGAGGAGGCGGTGCGGACGTCGCTCGAGAACGGCAAGGTGCTCCGCAACCTCGGCGGCCGCTTCGCCAGCTTCGGCGGACCGCGGCCGCAGACGGGTGAGCCGGCCGTCTCCCTGCTGACCGCGCCGGCGGGGACGCCGACGGTCTACGACCCGGCGATCGTCGAGACCGACCCGTTCCGCGGCGTGGAGAGTGCGCTGGCCCTCTTCGACGCGCAGCTCTCCAGTTCGCTCACGTGGGAGCGGCAGAACCGGCCGCAGAACATCGGTGGCGTCGGCACGCAGATCTTCCCGCAGCAGTTCCTCGGCGACACGGGCAACTGGACCACCGGTGTGCAGAAGCGCACCGCGACGGGTGCCACGTGGGGCTTCTCGAACCTCACGGTCTATGACAACAACAACTCGCCGATCCGCCAGCGGAACGCCGCGGGCCAGGTGATCGTGCCGTCGACCTGGACGACGAACTACGACTTCACGTTCAACCAGCCGCTCCTTCAGGGTGCCGGCGTCACCTACAACCGCATCGCCGGCCCCGACTTCTTCGACAACACGCTCGGCAGGCCGAACTTCCGCGGCGTGCTCCTCGCCCGCATCAACGCCGACATCTCGCTGGCGGACTTCGAGGCGGGCGTCCGCAACCTCGTGAGCGACACGGAGCAGTCCTACTGGGAGCTCTACTTCGCCTACCGGAACCTCGAGGCGCGCAAGGCGGGCCGCGACAGCGCCCTCGAGGCCTGGCGGCGGGTCCACGCCCTCTACGTCGAGCAGGCCCGTGGCGGTGAGGCCGACAAGGAGGCCCAGGCCCGCGAGCAGTACTTCTTCTTCCGCAGCGAGGTCGAGCAGGCCCTCTCCGACGTGTACCGTTCGGAGAACCGGCTGCGGTTCATGATGGGCATCGCGGCGAGCGACGGGCGACTCATCCGGCCGTCCGACGAGCCGACCACCGCCCGGATCGCCTTCGACTGGCAGCAGTCGCTCGTGGAGGCCCTCTCGCGGTCGGCCGAGCTCCGCCGTCAGAAGTGGATCATCAAGCAGCGCGAGCTCGAGCTCGTGGCCTCGAAGAACCTCCTGCTGCCGCGGCTCGACGCGGTCGGTCGCTGGCGGTTCCTCGGCATGGGCCAGGACCTCATCAACCAGAACTACCGGCCGTACGAGGCCGGCGGAGCTGACCCGCTCTTCGGCACCGACGCCTACTCGACGCTCTTCGGCGGCAAGTTCCAGGAATGGCAGGCGGGTGCGCAATTCCTCATGCCGCTCGGCTTCCGTCGCGAACTCGCCACGGTCCGGCACCACCAGCTCCAGCTGGCACGCGAGCGGGCCCGCCTCCAGGACGAGGAGCTCGAGGCGTCACACGCGCTCGTCGACGCGATCCGCAACGTCGACACGAACTTCGCGCTCGCGCAGACCAACTTCAACCGTCGTGTGGCCGCCGAGCGGCAGGTGGAGGCGGTGCAGGCCGCGTACGACGCGAGCACCGTCACGCTCGACCAGCTCCTCGATGCCCAGCGCCGCCGCGCCGAGGCGGAGAGCTCCTACTACCGGGCCATCGTCGACTACAACCGATCGATCTCGCAGCTCCACTTCCGCAAGGGCTCGCTGCTCGAATACAACGGCGTGTTCCTCGCGGAAGGCCCGTGGCCGGGCAAGGCGTACTTCGACGCCCACCGCCGGGCCCGGCAGCGCGACGCGAGCCTCTACCTCGACTACGGCCTGTCGCGTCCGGCGGTCTTCAGCCGCGGAGCGATCACGCAGAACTTCGAGTCGCTCGGGGCGGATGCCCGGCCACTGCAGCTGCCCCCGCGTGATCCGGCCATCCGCGAGGAGCCGACGGCCGAACAGTTGCCGGTGAACCCCGGCTCGCCGTCGAGCGGCAGCCCGGGAGCCGCTCCGGCCCCGATCCGCCAGCCCGAACTCCTGCCGACGCCCGGAACACGGTCCGGCACCTGACGGTGGCCGGAGGCAATGGCGTCACGGCGCCTCGGCCGGCCGTTCGACGAGGCCCTGCTGCTCGAGCCACGACCGCATCGCCCGGCCCTGGTTCATGAGCGTCGCGAGCGCCCGCCACTGCCGCTCACTGAGCGCCGCCTGGAGCGGCGCCGCATCGACGTCCGCCAGCGTCGAATAGACGAGCATCTGCTCGGCGTGCGCGTTGGATCGCCGGGCCGATTCGTCGAGCCGCAGCCGGGGCTCCCGCGCGAGGAGCGACTCCTCGACGAGCCGGTGCTGCTCCGCGTCGAGCCCGACGGCGTCGTCGACCTTGAGCAGCACCGTCGCGACCATGGTGCTCCAGAGAAACGACCGTCGCGAGGCGATCTCGGTGTCGAGACGCTCGCGCTGCACGTCGTCGAGCGTCAGCGCGAGCACGCCCGCGAAGAGGGATCCCGACTCGAAGAGCTCCTCGATCCGGCGCCGGCACCGTTGCACGTCCTGCTGGAACTGGTGCCAGCGTCGCTGCCCCTCCTGATCCGACATGTTGACGGTGACCCCTGCATAGCGTCGCCGCTCGGCATCGATCGCGGCGGCGAGCTCCCGCACGTCCGACTCGATCGCGAGCTCGAGCACACGACGCTGCTGGTCGGCGAGCGTGCAGATGCGGGCGATCCGGTCGAGCCTCGCGGCGCCGACCCGGCGCCCGCGGGAGATGGTGGGCGACTCTCCGGGCTCCACGGCGGGCGTGGGCTGCCCGGGCACCCGCCGGCGGACGACGTTGCCCCGCAGCATCCACCCGTCGCCACGCTGGTCGAACACGTTCGCGTCGAAGTTGGCGCCGAGATCGACGAGATTGGCGTCCCGCGCGGCGCCGGCCGCGGCATCCTCCGACGACTCGACCCGGTCGTCCTCGGCGCGGCTCGCCGACGGGCAGGCCGCGCCGAAGAGCCCCGCGACGCAGGCCACGACCCACGCTCCATGCGCACGAAGCCTCCTCCCCCGGACATGGCCTCGGCCGGGGCGCCCGCAGCGTCCGGACCGCCGGCGCGGCATCTTCTTCGCGGCCATCAGGGATGCTCCCACCAGGGGTCGGGCGGAAGCCCCGGTCCGTCGAAGTGCCAGCGGGCCCGCTGCCCGAGCATCCGGGAGCCGGCAGCCCGACACCAGGCATGCCACACGGAACGCTGCGTCTCGTCGAGATGCGGCACGATCCGTTCCTCGGCGTAGTCGGGCGCCGGCGGATGATTGTTGACCACGAGGCCGCCGCGGTCTTCCAGTTCCCGAATCCACGACGGCTGCCATCCCGACCGGAGGTCGGCGAGGATGGCCTCGCGCTGCGTGGCCGAGAGTTCGAGCTGCTCGTCGAGCTTGGCGACGATGCGCCGCCGCGCCACGGCGGCCCGCCGCTCCATGCGCGCCTGATCCTCGCGACGGTAGGCGGCCAGCCGGTCGGCGGGCACGTGTGGCGCCACCGCGGCGGCGATCACGCGATGCAGTCCCGCCCGCGGATCGACCTCGGCGACGTTCATGCCACCGTTCATCTGGCGGGCGGCCGCATCCTCCGCGAGCGACTCGATCGCGGCCCTGCCGGCGACGAGCACCTCGTGCCGCGCCGCCTCCGGCATGTCGCCGCAGGCATGGCGGACGAGCTCGAGCTCGGACCGCAGGAGGGGCTGGAGGAGCTGCTCGAACTGCTTCGCCTGCCGCTGCACGAGCTCGCGCTGCTGGGCCTCGAGCGCCTTGCGCTGCTGACGCTGCGCCAGCACGTCGGCCGCCGGGGCGCCGAGCACCGTCTGGAGCGCGTCCTCTGCGGCCTGGCGCAGGAGTTCGAGTGCCACCTCGGGCGTCTCGGGAGCGGCCGCGCCCGGCTGGCCGAGCCGCACGGGCGGGGCGAAAGGCGGACGCTCCTCCGCGCCGTGCACCGCGGCCATCCATCCGAGCAGGCCCGCGCCGAGCCACTGCACACGGCCACGACCCGACATCCCGGCCGTCGTCGATCCGGTCGGCCTCATGGCGCATGTCCTCACTTCAGCGCTCGTAGACGGGAAGAAACTTGAAGTTGACCGCGAGGGCGAGGAGCGCGAGCGAGGTGTCCACCGTCGCACCGTAGGCGCCTCCCCGTCCGGCGAACCCGGAGAAACTGCCGTCTCGCGACTGCATCGACTTCAGCTCGCGGATGAGGCCGGCGTTCCACGATTCCCAGGCCTCCACGTCTCCCTGGAAGAGGGCCTGCGCCCGATAATACCGCGTGTAGGTGGGATAGCCGTCGATGCCGCTCGTCTCGCGGCTTCGGGCCTCGAGGTAGTCGAGCGCGCGACGGTAGGCGGGGAGTTCCTGCTGCCGCGCGATCGCCAGCACGAGCACGGTGATCGAGGTCACCGCGTCGCTGCCTCCGCCCGCCGATCCCGAGTAGCCCGCCTGCCCGTTGTCGCCGGTCATCGCCACGTAGTACTGCACCGCCCTCGAGATCGTCTCGTCGGGCACCTCGATGCCGGCGTTGCGCGCGGCGAGCAGCCCCATCATGACGGCGCCGCTGACCGACGTGTCGGCATCGCGCGCCTCGGGTGAATACCGCCACGCCCCGTGCGGATTGGACCGCGCCGCCGTCACCGCGCAGCGCACCGCGAGCTCCAGCGCCTGTCCGATCGACCGACCCACGCCCGGCCCGTCGGTCGCCGCGACCCCCTGCCACAGGCCGCGGTCGTCCACCGCGCCGTACGCCTCCGCCAACGCCAGCATGCCGAAGCCGTGCTGGTACATGCTGTCGTGGCCCCGGCTGCCCCCGAGAAACCCCGTGCTCCCGTCCTGCCCGACGATCATGCTGCGGAGGGCCCGCCGGATCGCGTCGCGGTAGGGGCCGTGATTCGGATCCTCGCCCGAGGCGAGCAGCACCATCATCGCCATCCCGGTGACCCCCGGCCCCGCCTGCCCGTCGGTCCACGCGCCGGATGCGTCCTGCGTCGCCAGCAGGAAGCGGATGCCCGCGTCGTACATCTCCCGCACGTCGCGCGGCACGGGATCTCCGTACTTCACGACCGGCCCGACGGCCGCACCGGCCGGGGCGACCGGCTGGGCCGCCGCGTGACGTGCCACGAGCATCACCACGAGCGCCGCGGCGATGCGCGTGCCGCGGATGCGACGGGTCATGGCGCCTCCCGCTCGAGGCGATTGAAGTAGTCGTCGAGACCGCTGCGGAACTCCTCGGGAAGATCGCGTCCCGATGTGCCGGTGGCCTGCTCATCCTCGCCGCCGCCGGCCGGCCGCTGCGAGCGGTTGCCGCGTCCGAGATTCGCGATCGCCGGCGTGCGGGCGGTCCCCGTGCCGCCGCCGCCGGGCATGAGCGCCGCGGCGCCTCCGCCACCGCCTCCGCCTCCCCCGGCCGCGCGGGATGCGAGCAGAAGCTCGATCGCCTCGGTCTCGGCGGCGATCGCCTCCGACCCGGTGTCGGGCCGCTCGAGGATGTCGGCGGCCTCCCGCATCACCTCCTCGACGCGATCGAAGAGCGCGATCTCCGCCTTGAAGGCATCGCGGCCGTCGCGGAACGGCAGCGGGCCGAAGAGCGGCATGTCCTTGCCGAAGAGCGGTCCGTCGACCACCGTCTCGATGAGCGTGTCCGCGAGCGCCGCGATGCGGTCGCCGAGGTCGTGCTGCTCACCGGCCAGCGCGGCCGCCTTGGCCGTGAACTCCGCCGGATCGACCACGCTCCGCGACTGCTCCGTGACGCGCGTCTCCTCGCGCAGGTTCACCTCCGCCTCGAGGATGCGCAGCGCCTCGAGCACGACCTCGGGCGGCACGTTGCTCGCCTCTCCCTCCCCCGATTCGCCGTCGCCATCCTCCGGCGGCGGCACGAGGTCGTCGGCGAGCCGGTCGAACGTGTCGGACCAGAACTCCGCCTGCGCGATCGACAGCCCCGCCTCGGCACGGATGTCCTCGGAGAGCTGACGCAGGCTGCCGAGCGCGTCGAGCTCCTTCATCTCCTCGAGCACCGTGCGGAACGCAGGAAGCCGGCGTCGCTCGAAATAGGCCTGGAGATCATCCATGAGGTGCGAGATCTTCTCCGCCTCGCGCCCGTTCCAGTCCACGACCTCGTCGAGCGCCCGACGCACCGCCGCGGGCTCGCGTTCCGGCCGCACGAACGCCTCGGCACCGAGGCCCGCGAGGCGGCCGCCGATCGCCCCCTGCTCGCGCGAGGCGAGCTTGAACCGCTTCACGAACGTGCTTCCCTCGAGCCGCGCCATCACCGCCGCAAGGTCGTCGGCCACCTTCGCGAACTCGGCGAGGAGGGCCTCCTGGGCCGCGATCGCCTTCTCGAGCGCGGCCGCCGCCGGCGCCGCCCGGTCCTTGCCGTCGCGCGGAGGAGCGATCCCCGCCTGGGTGCCCGGCAGGCCGAAGCGCGGCTGTCCGGCAGCGGACTGGCCTCCCGCTTCATTGCCCGCTGGCTGCTGCGACGACTCGCGATCCGCGATGCTCGGCAGGGGTGGTGACTGGCCCTGGCCCGACGCCCCCCGGGCAGGCGAGTCCTGCTCGGGAGCCTTCTCGGAAACCTTGCCGGGAGAAGGCTCGTTGCCCGCTGACGGCGTCCCCGGCGGCTGGAACTGCTCCGGACTCGCCCCCGGGTTCGCGGTCGCCTCCTGACCCGGCGGCTGCTGCCGACCCGGTGTCGTGCCCGTCGCAGCCAATGCGTCGGCGGGCGCACGTGCCGCGGCACGGAGAAGGTCGGCCACGTCCGGCATCCGCGTGGCCGCGATGTCGGCGAGCGTCTCGATGTCGCCCGCGAGCGCCTCCAGGAGCGCCGCCTCGAACTCGGGATTCTTCACCGCCTCGCGCACGAGGTCGGACCCCTCCGCGACGAGCCGCTCGAGCCGCCTCGCATTGGCCCGTTCGGCGGCGGCCTGCGTCTGAATCCGCTCCCGCGTCCCCGCCTCGGCGAGGACTTCCTCCGGCAGGCTCCGCAGCTCCCGGTTGGTTGCGAGCAGGGCCATCTCCCGATCGCGCACCTCGCCGGCCTGCTGCCGCCAGCGATTGAGCTGCTCGTTGAGGATGAACGCATGCTCCTCACGATCGACCACGTAGAGGAGCACCGGAGGGCCGTACGAACGCTCCCGACCGGGCAGATAATCCTCGGCGAACGACCGCAGCAGGATGGGTTGCGGCGCGATGCCGAGGCGCCGGGGAGAGAACGTCGCCGCGACGTCGAGCGACTCCTCCTCCGGTCCACCGGCCTCGAGGATGCGTTCGCCACTGCCCGACGGAGGCGCCGGCGGCGGGGAGGCCCCGTCCTCGACGTCGAGCGGCGTCGTCGCCGGCTCCCAGGCGATGCCGACGTGACGCACGCCGAAGTCGTCGGCCGCGGTGATCGAGAAGGCGAGCGTGTCGGTGTCGAGCAGGATCGCGCTGCCGGCGGGGAGGCCCGTCGCGTGAACCGTGGGGGCCGCGTCGTCGCGCGGCATGATCCGCAGCTCGAGCGGCCGTGTCCCGGCGAGGCCGTGGCGATCCGTCCACGTGATCGTCACGCTCGACTCGCGCCCGGCGACACGCGGCGCCGTACGAATCGCGGCCTGATCCGGGAGGGCCGCGACCCCGTCCACCTCGGCCGCGACGAGGGGCCGATTGGCGGTCACGACGAGCGCGACCGTGCTGCCGACGACGGGCGCGAGCGTGCCGCCGCGGACGTCCTGGCGCTCCACTCTCGGGCGCTCGAGGTACTCCGGCAGGCCGATCTCCGCCTCGACGCCCGCGATCTCCGGACGGAGCAGCGGCTCGAGGGAGACGCGTTGCCGCGCGTCACCGACGGCCACCGCGAGCGACACGGGCTCGAGCTGGGCCGGCAGCGTGAAGACGTATGAGTCGGCGGCGTCCGGCGGGCCGAGGTCGGCCGCGAGCCGGCGCTGGTTGCCGGCGCGTGCGGAGGCGACGCGGGGTCGCCACCTGGTGTCTGCGGAGAGCCTCGCCGCGAACGTGGTCGGCTCTCCGTGGGGTACGACGACGGCGTCGGGAAGGGGCTCGATCCGCGCGAACGTGTAGCGCGGAATCGAGCGCCACGGCGCGACGAGCCGCGCCCAGGCGTTGCCGGCCGCGGCCGGCACCACGGTCGCGAGCACGGCCGCCAGCCCGAGCGGCACGGCCGCGAGCACGAGCCAGCGCCCGAGACGGGTCGGTGGCACGGCGGCACGCAGATCGTGGTGCCGCGCCCGCTCGGCCACCTGGTGGATCGCGGCCTCGCACAGCGCCGGCGAGCGCGAGGGCGTGCCGGCGGCGTGCTCGCGCACGATTTCGATGATGCCGAGCAATTGGTCGCCGAGGCTGCGGAAGCGTCGTCCCACGAGCCGCGCCACATCGTCGAGCCCGCGCACGCGCCAGACCCAGCGGTAGGCCGCCAGCGGGACGGCCAGCGCCGAGGCCACGGCGGCTGCCAGGAGTCCCCAGCGCACGACCGCCGGCGTCTCGCCGAAACGATCGCAGGCGAACACGGCGAGGTGGCACGTCACCGCGCCCAGGACGGCGATGCACGCCGCCTTGACGAGCTTGACCCGGCCGACGAGGCCGCGAAACGCGAGGATCTGCCGCTCGAGGTCGGCGGGCAGCGCGAGCCGTCTGCCCTCGGAGCGACCCCGCCCTGCCTCGATCGTCGCCATGCTCCGTCCTCGCTTCGCCGGCGGCAGCACGCCGACCTGACGCGCAATTGTCGCACGTCCACGCCGCTCCCGCCAATGTTCCGGCGGCCCTCGTGACATGCGGGCAGCGCCGGCCCCTACAACAGCCCCTGCCACTTGCGGCCGACCCAGAACAGGCCGAGCAGGCCCACCACGAGCGCGGCGGCAAGCGGATGCGACCAGAGCCGGAGCCGCCTGAGCTCCTCCGGCGGATCGGGGAGCGCCTCGAGCGACGTGATGAGGCCTTCGATCGTCTCCGGCGACACCACGCGCCCACCGGTCGCAAGGGCGACCTCGACGAGCACCTCGGGTCGCGCGGGTCTGCCGATGCCCTCGGCCGTGCTGCCCTGCACGAAGAACGAGGCCTCGAGCGTGTCGCCCGTCTCCCGACAGGCCAGCACCGCCTCGTGCCGACCCGGCTCGCGTGGCAGGTACGTGCCCGCGAACACGCCCCACTCCCCTTCGCCCGCCGGCGGGACGAAGCGGACGGTCTCCACGGCCCCCGACGGCGCCGTGATGCGTGCCGCGACCTCGCCGGAGGTGACCGGTGCGCCGGTCGCATCCGCGACACGCGCGTCGAAGGAGAGCGTGCGTCCCGCCTGAGGCTGCTCCGGCGTGAAGGAGAGACTCAGCCGTTCGCCGCGGGCCATGTTCCGGCGATAGGCCATCCAGCGCACCACCTGCCCCCAGAAGCGGTAGTGATAGCGGTCCTCCACTCCCTTGCGCCAGCGCCACGCGCCGTCGGTCGCCATGTAGAGCACCTTGCCGCTGCCGTAGCTGCGGGTGACGAGCAGCGGGATGCGGCCGTATTCGTTCGCCTCGTCCTCGTGCACGGCGAGCACCTCGCTGCCGGCCTTCGCGCGCAGCACCGGCCCGTGCCACTGCACGCCGGGCAGGCTCTCCCACACGGCCAGGTTTTCGGCGGTCGAATCGGCGAGCTTCGTGAGCAGGCTCGTGCGGCCCGTCTCCGTGAGCGCGAGCCGTCGCGGTGCCGCGGTCGCCACGCCGCCGGGTCGCGCGTCGTCGAGGACGACGGGGCAGAGATCCTCGAGCGGCGTGCCGGCGAGCGTCCCCTGTTCACCGCGCCAGCCGGGCATGAAGACGAGCCCGCTGGCCTGGTACTCCACGAGCCCGGCGAGCAGCCGACAGTCCTCGAGCGTGAGCTGCCCCGGGCCGATCCCCACGTCGCCGAGAAAGACGACGTCGTAGATCGAGAGCTCGTCGAGACCGGCGGGGAAGCGGTCGATGTAGTCGCTGCCGCCGCCCCCGCGGCGCGGCAGGTCGGGCTGGAAGAGCAGGCACGACACCTCCACGCCCGGATCCCGCACGAGGGCGTTGCGCAGGTAGCGATACTCCCACCGCGGCACGCTCTCCACGACGAGGACGCGCAGCGTCTCCTTGCGCACCGTCAGGGGCGCGGTCCGCTCGTTGTTGTCAGGCACCAGTTCGCCGTCGAGCGGCTCGACCGTCACGGTCACCGTCACGTCGCCCACGTCCGGCGGCGTCCAGTAGAACCAGTCGGTCACGGTGCCCATCGCGGGGAGCCGCACCTCGCGCCGGAGCGACTCGCCCGTGGAGACGGCCAGCCGCACCCGCGCGACCCGCTCCCCGGGCAGCGACGAGGTGAGCGTGAACGGGATCCGCACCGGCTTGCCCACGACGCCGACGGTCGGGCAGTCGAGGCTCGCCAGATCGACGTCCGGCAGCCGCGTGTCGCTGCCCACGGCCACGGCGAGCACCGGCACACCCGCCTCCACGAGACCGGCGGCCGCCTCGACCGGCGGCGCACCTGCCGTCCAGTCTCCGTCGGACGCGAGCACCAGGGCGCGGAGCCGGCGAAAGCGGCGGGCCGCGTCCGCCAGCGGCGCGGCCAGGTCGGTCCCCGCTGCGGGCGGGGCCGAGAACGGCTCCACGACGACCTCGAATCGATCGGCGAGCGGCTGCCAGAACGCCGTCGTCGTCACGTCGGCGATCGCATCGCGACGGCGCGCGAGGCCGCCGCGGGCGGGCACGTCGGCCGTATCCATGCTGCGCGAGGCATCATGGAGCACGGCCACGACGGGCAGCCCCTCGGGCGGCCGCCGCTCGACCCACTCGGGCTGATTGAGCAGGAGGCCGACGACGCACGCGATCGCGAGCCGCAGCGCCTCGAGACATCCCTGCGCCGTCGACCACCCGCTGCGCCGCCACGCGAGGAGGCAGACTGCGGCGGTCGCCGCGACGAGCGCGACCGACAGCACGACCGTGGGCGGCGAGGTGAAGAAGCGGATGCCGGCGAGGTCGCTCATGCGGCGGCCTCGAAGGCGCGCGGACCGCGGGCGGCCGTCTCCGGACGCAGGGGCGACGGCAGGCAGAGCAGACCTTCGCCCACGAGCGCGAGGATCACGGCCACGAGGAAGCCCCGCCAGATCTCCTGCACGAGCCGACCGGTGCCGCCCGCCTGCCCCTCGATGCGCGTGAGCGCGAGGCCCGCGAACGCCTCGTCGATCCGCGCGTCGTCCACGAGCGTCGCGGCATCCTCCGCCTGCGGCCGATTGACGGCGACGAGGCGGTCGCCGAGGGCGTACACACCGGCCGTCCAGCCCGGTTCGGTGACCGCACCCGCGACCGGTGGCGAGAGCCGCCGCGGCGTCGCGCCGGCTCTCAGGATCGCCGCAGCCTCGCCACCCGCCTCCACGAGCCGCACGTTCGACAGCGGCAGGAGGCCCCGCTCGATGGCGCGCTGGAGCAGGCAGTAGAGGACCACACCCTCGGCGGCGAGCGTCGAGTCCTTCGGCGCCGCGGTGGTCGTGAGAAAGGCGACGTTCGATACCGGCCGCACCGGCCCGGCACCCGCGGCTCCCTCCACCTCACTCGTCGCGGCACGCGCGAGGAGCGGGTGCCCGCCGGGAAGCCCCGCGAGCGTCACCACGTCACCTGCGAGGCCGCAGGTGCGCCGCGCGACCAGTCCGCCCACGGGCAGCGCCGCACCCGAACGGGTGTTCGCGAGCAGGTCGCGGTCGGTCCGCCACGTCACCGGCGCGACGGGCGGGTCGTGCTCGCGCCAGGCCGTCCAGCCGACACCGGCGAACGTGCGGTCCGACGTCTCCTCGGGACGACTCGGCGGCAGGAGGATCACCTGGCCGCCTCGCGCGACGTGCGCCTCGAGGGCCGCGCGGTCGGTGCCGTCGGGAAGGGGCGCCTGCCAAAGCACGAGCGCCGCGTCCTCGAGTCCGGACGTCTCGAGTGCGCCGGGGGCCACGATCGTCGCCGTGGCCGCGAGTCCGCGCGCCGGCGGTATTTCGGCGGCCAGCGCGAGTGAGCGGGCCGCGGCCGCCTCCTCGGCCACGACCAGCGTGCGGCGCGGCGGTGCCTCGTCGAAGACGAAGAAAAAGTCGTTGTCGGCGGCGTTGGCATCGGCGGGAATCGACACCCGCCCCCAGCCGCGCGGCTCCGTCGCCGCGCCGAGCGGAATGGCATGATGGGCGAGGACCGCCTCGCGCTCCGCAAGCGGCACGTCCACGGTCGAGGACGCGCCCCCGATCTCGATCGTGACCGGCACCGTCACCGGCCCGGCGGCGGCATCGCGCGCCAGCGCGACGGTGATCGACAACCGTCGCTCGTCGCCGCGCCCTTCGAGCACGGCGGCGTTCACCCGCACCGCGACGTTGGCCGCGGACGCCGCCTCGAAGGCGACGAGCTGGAAACGCACCGGCTGCGGCAGTCGGGCGAACGCGTCGCGGATGCCACCCCACGCGGGCGCGTCGATCGCCCAGTCGTTCGACCGCTGATCCGAGCAGATCCAGATCTCGGTCGTGCCGGCGCCGCTCGCGCGGAGGTGGTCGTGGGCCGCCTCGAGAAGGCGCGGCATGTCGGCCGGGGCCGCGCTCGCACCGGCCGCCGGCAGGCTCTCGAGCGCCCCGGGGTCCGCCACCTCCACCGGACCGCGGTCCGGATCGACGAGCAGGAGCGTGCGCGTCGCGCCGAGCGTCACGAGCGCCTCGGCCACCTGGCGTCGTCCGGTCGCGAGCTTCGTGTCGGACGCGACCCCATCCCGCTCGGCCATGCTCGGCGAGCGGTCGAGGATCACGATGGCCGTGTCGGGGCGCCCGCCCGCCGCCAGCGCGAGCCAGCCGCGCGACAGCGGCCGCCCCACCGCGAAGACGACCGCGGCGACCGCCAGCATCCGCAGCGCCATCACGAGCCAATGGCGCAGCCGCGAGTAGCCTCGCGAAAGCGCGCGGGCGGACAGGAGAAACCGCATCGCCGCCCAGGGCACCGTCTGGAAGCGTCGCTGGTTGATGAGGTGGATGACGATCGGCAGGCTCACCAGCGGCAGCGCGACGAGCATCCACGGCTGAAGAAACGTCATCGCAACCCCCGGGCCGCCGCCCGGCCCACGAGGAAGCGGGCGAGCACCTGCTCGACCGGCTCGCTCGTCAGCACGCGGTGGTAGTCGATGCCCGACTCGAGCACGAGCCGGCGCAGGCCGGCGAGGTAGTCGTCGAGCGCGCGGCGGTAGCGGTCGGCGATCTCGACGGGATCGGCGAAGATCGCGGCGCTGCCCTCCATGTCGAGGAACCGCGTCGGTCGATGGAAGGCGAATGCCATCTCCTGGGGATCGAGCAGGTGGAAGACCGCCACGTCGTGCCGACGGAACCGCAGGTGGCCGAACGCCGACTCGAGCGCCGCAGGCTCGACGAACAGGTCCGAGACGATCACCACGAGCGCCCGCTGCCGGATCGTCTCCGCGAGTTCATGGAGCACCTCCGGCAGCCGCGTCTCACCCGTCGGCACCGCCTCGTCGAGCACGTCGAAGACGAGCCGCAGGTGCGCCGGGCTCCGCCGCGGCGGCAGCGAGCGCACGAGGCCGTCGGCGGCGCAGGAGATGCCGACCGCGTCGCCCTGCGCGGCGGCGAGGTAGCCGAGCGTGCCGCAGATCCGGCGGGCGTAGTCGATGCGCCGCATGCCGGCCGCCCCATCCGCCCGCGTGCCCGCCCCGCGGACGCCGGCGGCGGGCTGCGCCGCCCCGCCGAATCCCATCGATCCGCTCGTGTCGAGGACGAGGCACAGCCGGAGGTTCGTGTCGGCCTCGTACTCCTTCACGTAGAAGCGGTCGGAGCGGCCGAAGGCACGCCAATCGAGCCGGCGCAGGTCGTCGCCCGGCACGTACTTGCGGTACTCGGCGAACTCGACGCTCGAGCCGCGGTGGGGGCTGGCATGGCGGCCCGACACACCGCCCACCATCGGCTTGCGGGCCACGAGCGGCACTGCCGCCAGCCGGGCGAGCGCCTGCGGGTCGAGGAAGGCGCGGGGCTGGCGATCGGGGATCACCGCACCTCCTCGTCGAGCGTCTCGCGGACGAGGCGGCCGACGATCTGCTGGGCCGTGACACCCTCGGCCTGCGCGGCGAAGGTCGTGATGAGGCGGTGCGTGAGCACGGGCGCCGCCACCGCCTCGATGTCCTCGAGCCGGACCATGTAGCTGCCGGCGAGCGCGGCACGCGACTTGCCGCCGAGCACGAGGTTCTGCACCGCCCGCGGCCCCGCCCCCCACGAGACGAGCGGCTTGAGCCAGTCGGGGGCCGCGTCGCCCCGTGGCCTCGTCTTCCGCGCGAGCCGGGCGGCGAAGCGGTAGATGTGGTCGGGCACCGGCACGCGGCGCACGAGGTGCTGGAATTCGATGATCTCCGGCGCGGTGAGCACGTGGTCGAGCGTCGGCGGCGCGTCGCCGGTCGTCGTCCGGGCGATCGCCACCTCCTCCTCCTCGGTCGGATAGTCGAGCTCGACGAGGAACATGAAACGGTCGAGCTGCGCCTCCGGCAGCGGGTAGGTGCCCTCCTGCTCGACCGGGTTCTGCGTGGCGAGCACGAAGAACGGCGGGTCGAGCCGGAACGTCTTGCCGATGACGGTGACCCGATGCTCCTGCATCGCCTCGAGCATCGCGGCCTGGGTCTTCGGGGGCGCGCGATTGATCTCGTCGGCGAGCACGATGTTGGCGAAGACCGGCCCGTGCACGAAGTGGAACTCCCGGCGACCGTCGGCGGCCTCCTGGAGGATGTCGGTGCCGGTGATGTCCATCGGCATCAGGTCGGGCGTGAACTGGATGCGGCTGAACCGGAGCGACACGCACTCGGCGAGCTTCGCGACCAGGAGCGTCTTGGCGAGCCCCGGCACGCCCATGAGCAGGGCGTGGCCGCGCGCGAAGAGGCAGATCGCCAGCCGCTCGATCGTCTCCTCCTGGCCGATGATGACGCGGGCGAGCTCCCGCCGAAGCCGGGCGTGGACGTCCCGCAGCCGATCGATCGCCCCCACGTCGTCGTCGCTGAGGCGGGCGGGACTGGCGATGTCGGTGGTGGCCATGGAGTTCCTGAACGAACCGGGGACGGTCGCGGCGGATGCCACAACTCCCGCATTATGCACGGCAGCGTCATGGCCTGCGCGACGGCCGGCCGGGTTCGTGCGGAAGGTGGCGCGTCGTGCATCGCCGGACGTGGCGCCGATGCCAGGTGTCCGGCGAAGGGCGGCCGACCATGACGGACCGCGTGGCACAATCGCCCGTTCGCCGGCACCTCATGAAACGGTGAACGGGACGTCGAACAGGTAGGGCACGCATCCGGCGGAAGCGTTGCCGGCCATGCGACGCGCGGCTATCTTTTTCCCGAGGGGCGATACAGGTCGGCACATCGGTTTCCCGGGGCATGTCGGATCGGATGCGCCCCGAGGCATGGGTCGCCGATCGGTCGGATTCAAAATGGACACCCTCATGGAACTTTTCAAGGCACGGAGCCGGGATCGCCGCCGCTCGCGCCGCGGATTGACGGCCGTCGAGCCGCTCGAGCGGCGGCTGGTGCTGGCCGTGGACCTGGCCACGGCGGCGACCGGCTCGGCGAGCCGCCTGACGTGGGGCGGCCGCGACATGGACGTTCGGGCCGACACGTGGGTGGTGACCGCCCCGACGGCGACGGAGGCGGGTCTCGGCATCGCCGACGCGTGGGGATCCCGTTCGCTCGGCGAGGGGCTCTTCGCCGTGACGGCACCCGGCGCGTCGCCCGACGACGTTCGTGCGTGGGCGTCGCGAACGCCCGGCGTCGAGTCGGTGGAGCCGGACGTCATCATCGCCTCGGCCACCGTGCCCAATGATCCCTCGTTCGGCAGGCTCTGGGGCCTCGACAACACCGGGCAGTCCGGCGGGGTCGCGGGAGCCGACATCGACGCCACACGGGCCTGGGATGTCTCGACCGGCTCCCGGTCGGTCGTCGTCGCCGTGATCGACACGGGCATCGACTACCGCCACGCCGACCTCGCCGCGAACGTGTGGCGGAATCCCGGCGAGGTGCCCGGCAACGGCATCGACGATGATCGCAACGGCTTCGTCGACGACGTGTACGGCTGGGACTTCGCCAACGGCGACGGCGACCCCTTCGACGACGAGGGGCACGGCACGCACGTCGCCGGCACGATCGGCGCCGTGGGCAACAACGGCGTCGGCGTCACGGGCGTGAACTGGGCCGTGTCGATCATGGCCCTCAAGTTCCTCGGGAGCGACGGCAGCGGATCGACGAGCGACGCCATCGCGGCGATCAATTACGCGACCCGCATGCGGCGCGACTTCGGCGTGAACGTCGTCGCGACGAACAACAGCTGGGGCGGCGGCGGGTCGTCGGCGGCGCTCCGGCGGGCGATCCAGGCGGGAGGCGATGCAGGCATCCTCTTCGTGGCCGCCGCGGGCAACGAAGGCGTCAACAACGACGTCACGCCGTCCTATCCGGCGAACGACACGAGCGCGGCGGTGATCTCCGTCGCGGCCGTCGACCGCTCGAATCGTCTCGCGAGTTTTTCCAATTACGGCGCGACGAGCGTGGACCTCGCGGCACCCGGTGCCGCGATCTATTCCACCGTACCCGGCAACGGTTATGCCTCCTACAGCGGCACCTCCATGGCGACGCCGCACGTGACCGGCGCCGTCGCGCTCCTCGCGGCGGCGAATCCACAGGCGACCGGCGCGGCGATTCGGTCGGCGATCCTCGGCGCCGCGACCCGCGTGCCGTCCCTCGCCGGCAAGGTCGCCACCGGCGGCGTGCTCGACGTGACGGCCGCACTGACCGCGCTCGGCACGGGCACGCCGCCCGTCGAACCCGAACCGCCGACGGATCCCACACCTGCTCCCGATCCCGGGCCCGCCCCCACGCCCGTTCCCGATCCGCCGGCACCGCCGCCGAGCGCCTCCGGCGAGCCGAACGACTCGCTCGACGTCGCCGTCTCGATCGACCTTTCCGGTGGCACGGCCACCACCGCCGGCACGATCGGCGACGGAGCGAACCGCCGGCGCGACGTGGATCTCTTCGCGGTGTCGCTCACCGCGGGGGACGTGCTGACGGTCGACGTCGATGCCGCGGTGCTGGGGTCGGGCCTCGATTCCTACCTGCGGCTCTTCGACGCGTCCGGGTGGCCGCTCGCCGCCAACGACGACGCCGATGGTTCGCTCGACAGCGCGCTGGGATTCATCGCACCGCAGACCGGCACCTACTACGTCGGCCTGTCGGCCTTCGGCAACACGCGGTACGACCCCTTCGTCGCCGGCAGCGGCCGGCCCGGCGCGACCACGGGCGACTACGTGCTCGCCTTCGAGGTCGCCTCCACGGCGCTGACGGCCGACGTGGTCGACGTCGATCCCGACCCGCGCACCACCGCCGTCGACGTGGTGATCGTGGACTTCAGCGACGTGGTGACCGACTTCGACGCCACGGACGTGGCCCTGTGGCGCGACGGCGAGGCCGTGCCGCTCGCCGGCGTGGACGTGGCGACGGTCGACGGCATGCGCTGGGTGGTGTCCGGGCTCGCGGGCTTCACGGCCTCACCCGGCCGGTACACGATCGCGGTGGAGCCCGGCGGGGTCATGGCCGGCAACGGCCGCGTGCTCGAGGAGGCGGCGGCCGACTCGTGGCTCGTCGTCGCCGACACCGTCGCCGGCGACGTGGGCGACACGCTTCGCCAGGCGGCGATCGTCGCGACCAGTTCGGGCGAGGTGCGTGTCGCGGGACAGATCGGCGACAGTCGCTATCGCGGCCGTGACGTCGATCTCTACCGGGTGACGCTCGCCGCCGGCCAGAGCCTCTCGGTCGACGTCGTGGCCCGGCTCGTGTCGAGCTCGTCGAGCCTCGACAGCTACCTGCGGCTCTTCGACTCCCGCGGCCGACAGCTGGCCTCGAACGACGACGCGAACGGTTCGTTCGACAGCGCACTCGCCTTCACGGCGGTGCGCGGCGGCGTGTTCTTCATCGGCGTGTCTGGCTACGGCAACTTCCGCTACAGCCCGCTTCGCGCGCCGTCGGGACGATTCGGCTCCACCGGGGCGTACGAGCTCGCCCTGGCGTTCGGCTCCACACTGTCGCGGCGCGGCGCCTCGATCGCCGGCTTCCCCGACGCGCCCGATGCCGGACTGACGCAGCGACTGGCCGCGTTCGCCCAGTTCGGCGCGACCACGTGCGGCGTGCCGGAGGTCTCGGGACGTTCGCGATCGGTCCGCGGCAGGTAGCGGCCGCCGGGCCGAGCGGGCTATCATCCCGCGATGCACGAAGCATCATCCGAGCCTCCGCGGTGGCTGCCGTCGCCCGAGACGGTCCTCCTCGTGAATCTGGCCGCCACGGCGTTCATGACGGGGCTCATCTGGTACGTGCAGGTGGTGCACTACCCGCTCATGGCGGGCTGGCCGCACGACGACTTCGGACGGTGGGAGGCGAGTCACCGCGACCGCACCGCCGCGGTGGTGATCCCCGGCATGCTGCTCGAAGGCCTGACGGCCATGTGGCTCGTCGCCCGGCCACCCAAGGGCGTGGCGCCGTGGCTGCTCATCGCGGGCACGGGAGCCTTCGTCGCCATCTGGGCCAGCACGTTCTTCCTGCAGGTGCCCGCCCACGGGATGCTCACGCTGGGCTGGGACGAGGGCGTGCACGCGCGGCTCGTGGCGACCAACTGGATCCGCACCGTCCTGTGGAGCGCGCGGCTGGTGCTGGTCGGGATCGCGGTCCATGCCCTGCTCGTCCGCCAGCACGCGGCGGCGCCCTGACGCTCGCTCTGGCCCCGCTCCGGACCCGCTCATGGCGAGACGAACACGACGCGT
>Ga0214917_10001683_pt1 | contig 28208 bp, 8 predicted proteins | sample LL_1208_BB_MetaG_FD_177983 | JGI IMG/M metagenome (GOLD analysis project Ga0214917, IMG submission 177983) | Freshwater microbial communities from Lake Lanier, Atlanta, Georgia, United States - LL_1208_BB | ecosystem: Environmental > Aquatic > Freshwater > Lake | place: USA: Georgia | collected... | reverse complement strand
TAGCCCATTTTACAAAATTTAGACAATCATTATTGTGAACAATACTGTTTGATTTTAGACCGACGTGAAGATCTGTAAAAACTGCAACTTTTTTAAATAGATTTGCCATAGCACCTAGTATAACATACTGGTAGACGAAAATCTAGTCATGATCGTCCGCAATATGCCCACCTGACAGCATGCCTTGTCTAGTATAACTGGGAGCAAAGTTGTTCATTTCTAATATGTCATCTCGTAGGTTTTGGTTACGTTTTTCGATATTGAGCACACGGGTGAAACTATTAGTTATAGCAGCAGTGTAGTAGGCAAACGGGTTTTGACTCTTACTTTCATCGAACTGTAGTCCAATTTGACTAAGCTGTAATAGAGCTTGGCTACGCATTTCATCATTGTAAGTATATCCACGCCAATTACTACGGGTAGCATAGCGTTCGCATAGTTTCATAAACATATGGGCTAGAGTACGTGTCATTGTACCGTGATCTTTAGAATAAGTACCGGTCTCTAAATCTCCCTGCCAGTGACTTTTACCTACGCAGTATGGTTTATTTCTTAGCCCGATTTTATAATGTTGGAATGGCGGAAAGTTACATTTGACATATTTTATTGGGCCGGTAGCCGGTTCATCATCATATTCGGTTACAACAGGTTCGTCTTCTATATCTACCAATAAAACTTTTTTTGAAACTACGGGTGCAACTGGTATATGTTCCCAAGTCATTACACGTAGTACTATATCTTGTTTTTTTATCTGAGATAAAGGTATAGAGAATTCATCTAATTTGCGTTTTTCCCCTTGTTGTTGACTGGCTTCCCATGCAAGTTTTGCTAGCCTTTCGGCACGATTTTGTCTAGCTTGTTCAATAAGATCGGCAGTAATACTTTTTAGATCATGAATAATAATATCATAGTCGGCTACATCGGAGGTAATATAGCTACAATATGTATTTTTACTTTTATGTATTTCTTTCAATATATCTTTGTTGTTGAGATAGTTACTTTTAATTTTAATTCTCCTCAATACTATAAAAATAGTAACATAATTTGGGCACAAATACAACCATTTTTTGTAATTATAAATAATAATAAAGCGAGTGATTCTATGTTTGATTTCCAAAACATTGTCAGTACTATAGCAGCTCCTGCACTTGTAGGAACTAGGATGTTAGGTAAAGCTATTGCACCTATTGTAGATCCGGTGGTGGGTCGTCTACAGTCATCAGGTCTGTTAGGAATAATCGGCATGGGTAAATCCACAGGCAGAAATTTTAATATCAACTTCAATGATAGCCAAGGTAGTAGTTCATCAGATTGGAAAGTTCGTATTAGAATAGGAAATGCCAACATTCTTTACAAAAGTGGAATAAGCGGTTTATTGAATCCTTTAATTGAAAGTGGTGGAGTCATATTTCCTTACACACCAAATATTACGGTAGCTTATCAAGCAAATTATACTCCTCAGAGATTCACCCATAGTAATTATGCTCATTATAGTTACGACAACTCTGAAGTACAAACAATTCAGATTCAAGCTGAATTCACAGCACAAAATAAGGAAGAAGCTGATTATGTTCTAGCTTGTATTTATTTCTTTAGGGCTACTTCAAAAATGTTTTTTGGGAGAGGAGAGTTTGCGGGCTATCCGCCACCATTAGTTTTTTTAAGTGGGTATGGACGACATTATTTCCCTGACGTTCCTTGTATTGTTACAAGTTTTAGTCACACCATGCCCAGTGAAGTAGATTACATAGTGACTAGTGGTAGTAGCACTGGAATAGGCTTTCAACCTAGCACCGGAGCCGGTGAGTTTGGTGAAGAACCTAGGTTAGGTGGGTTAACTAATTTTTTGTCTAGTTCCGGTGAGGGCTGCACGAGAATTCCGGTTATGAGCACATTTAGTATTTCGCTACAACCAGTCTATAGTAAAGAATCATTAACACAATTCGATTTAAATGAGTTTGCCCAGGGCAAATTAGTTGGGAGCAAGTTTTTATAATGGCAGCAGAATATACCAAGTACAGTCCATATTTTACCACAGAGAGATTTGGGCGTTTTCTCGACATTTTAAATTATAGATCTATACCACGTAGTAGTCAGGATGTATTATTTAAAATCAATCGAGTTTATGAATATCGTCCTGACTTGTTAGCCAACGATGTCTATAATAATCCTCAACTTTGGTGGGTATTTGCTGCAAGGAATCCAAATACTATACGTGATCCTATTTTTGATTTTTATTTAGGACAAAAAATATTCATTCCCGATGCTAATACCTTAATGTCTGCATTAGGTGGATAATGGTAGCATTTACCTTTAGCAAATTTCTAGATTCTATTAGAGCTACTAATGATACAGCCGAGTCGGCTATATCTCCAACACAACCGCAGTTAAACCAAGTTGAGCCCATAAATTCTCAAGAACAATTTAATTTAGAACTACCGGAAAGTTCTATAAGTGGAGATGAATCTACAGCAGGTTTTGACTTCGCTGATGGTGGTCCCGGAGATGCCACAGTAGCAGGAATAGATTTTGCTTCACCCCCCGATGATGGACTAAACGATAGGAGTTTTACAGAAGATGAATACGGTGAGAGTGGTGATGCATATGGCGGAGAAATGGATCCTGCCTTCGCGGAAGATGAATATGGCGGGGGCGGCGAAAATATATCATTGAGCTCAGGCGGAGTTGACAACTCTCCTAAAAAACCTAGAAAAAATCCTTTAAATATATATACCACCTATACCTATGGGTTAAGTTTAGCCTATATGACTATTAAAGAGTATAATTCAGTGGTAGTAAGAGGAGCACCATGGACTCCAAGTAAGGGGCAAGTCTTGATTGCTAGTGGCGGTAGACGATCACCCGATTTCAGTCGAAATCCAAATTTTGAATTAGATATGTATATAACAGATTTTAAAATGTCTACAATAATTGGTTTAAACTCTAGCAACAAAGGTACTAATGCCATCGATATGGAGTTTACTGTACATGAGCCTTTAGGAGCTAGTTTTCTTGAAAATTTGGTTACCGTTGCTAATCAGGCTGGTATCAAAATGTGGGATCAAATGCCTTTGGTATTACAAATAGATTTCTTTGCCATAAACCCTGATGGTAGTTATGCTGCTAGCCCTATACCAGATGTCACAAAACATGTTTGCATTAAAATTATAGATATTAAATTAGCTATAACTCAAAAAGGGGCTGAGTATAAAATAAGAGCTATTCCGCAAAGTCATGCTGCGTTGCAAAATAAAAGCGTTACAGTTCCGGTAAATTTTGAAGTCACAGCAAAGAATGTACAAGAATTTTTTAAATCTACTGGGGCATCTGATCTTCAATATGACTTACCGCCATATGGTACCAAACCTGACGCAGTAAACAACCCTACAAGGGACGAATCTCAAACTGAAGCCGAAACAAGAAGATTAGGAATCAATGCCAGTCCCAAACCAAAATCCTATGGCACTTTAAGTTTAGTAGATGCTCTTAATGAATATCAAAAAGAACTTGTTAAAAAAGGATATCAAGGCGTTGCTGACGAATATGTGTTTGTCATAGATCCGGATATAGAAAGAGCAACTATTTTTGTTAAAGACTTTCATAATCTAACACAAGCTCCGGCTCAAAACGATAAAACACCAAAAGATTCTCTAGATCAAGCTTCTGGAATCATACCAATTAATGCAGGTTCTAATTTAATAGAAGTTGTTAACAATATAATTCGTAGTAGTGATTACTATAGATCTCAGATAATACCCCCTTCGAATGAAATGGAATCTCAAAATGAAGCAAATGTCAAAAGCCAACCTCTCAATCTACATAAAATTATTACTACAGTAGAGTATTTAGATCAGTGGGATAATAAGCGTAAGTTATATAAAAAGAAAATTACTTTTAACATAACAAAGTTTAAATATCATAATCAGCAATTTCCCAATGCTAAAAAATCAATTCCCACAGTAATGGATAAAGAATATAATTATATTTTTATGGGTAAGAATCAAGAAATTTTTGATTTAAAGATTGAATTTAATACATTATTTTTTCAATCTTTAACTGCATTCGAGTCAAAAACCGCGAAAGATAATCTTGATACTTCAAATGAATATGCCTTTGCTGAAGGAATTGATCCTAACCAAGTTCGTGCTGCTGCTGTGGGCAGTAATCAATCTTCGTCAGGCAGCGGTGGTTTACAAACTCTTCGAATAGAAACTACACCAACAAATCGCTCGCATAACCAACTTAATGATGGAAGTAAAAAGTCTGTACAAGCAGTAGATCTATTTAACACAGTTTTCAACAAATCTGGTGCTGATATGGTAAGCATTGATTTAGAAATTGCCGGTGATCCCGACTTAATAAAACAAGATGATGTTTGGATTCCACCTAGCTCGGCTAGAAGTACCACAAGTTTATTAATGGATAAGAAACAATTGTTCATGCAACTTAATTTTAAAATACCAAGAGACATCAATCTGTCAACTGGGTTATACGAATTTGAAAATAAAAATAGTGCATTTTCGGGTATATATTCAATCATTAAAGTAGATAATTCTTTTAATAATGGTGTTTTTAAACAAAAATTAAAATGTGTACGTTTATTTGACCAACCGGCTGACACACAAAATAAGAAGGTATCTAGAGAGGAAAACAACCCAAATAGGTCAATATCAAATCCTTCACTAGGAATTGAAGATAGAGAGAACAGAGTTGATTCTGGATTTTATGAAAACGAATATGGTGAAGGTGGTGAATTGATTGGTGGTAATCCTGACGCAACATCGTCAACAGAAGAATTTAATCCGCAAACTGATTTTGAATTGGCTAACGCTGATATACAATCATGGCCAGAAGAATTTGCCGTTGATGCTAGTCTTTATCCAGGATCAGTATAAATGTCAACTGTAAATAGCGTATCAAGAAAAACCGCAGATTGGGTACAACGAGAAAATACTGACGGTGCTCGGTATGATTCTGGTCCTTACATTGGTATAGTAAAAGAAAATCGCGATCCTTTGATGACAGGACGCTTACAAATATGGATTCCGGAATTTGGTGGTATAGAAACAGATCCAAAATTTTGGAGGACAGTAAATTATGCTAGTCCTTTTTTGGGATCTACTTATCAAGACCCTTTTGCTCAAGAAGCTCCTGTTCCCGGTGCATCGGATAAGAATAGCTTTAAAACAGTAAGACATACATATGGTATGTGGTATAATGTACCTGATTTAGAAAACTGGGTTTTATGCACTTTCGTTGGTGGTGATCCTGCACGTGGTTATTGGTTCGCTTGCGTGCCTAACCAGGTAGGGCATTATATGGTACCTGGTATTGCATCAACAGAAAAACTCGCTCCGGTGGAAGATCCGTCACTACAAAAGATAGTTGAACCTGGACAGCCATATCCGGTTGTTGAGTTTAACGAGTATGATAAAACAGTAAATTGGAGCGACATAGATACAAATAAAAAACCAGTTCACGAGGCTCAATTAAAAATACTAGTAGAACAAGGATTAGATAGAAAAAGACTAACTGGAACACGAGGACTGATAACGAGCACAAGTCAGCGTGAAACACCGGCCGGTGTTTTTGGTGTGAGCACGCCGGGTCGCCCAATAGGTGCTTATCCTGCTCAAAATGCACCAAGTTTGCAACGTAGAATTAAAACGAGAAAAGGTGGCCACACATTTGTCATGGACGACGGGGACAAGGATGGTAAAAACAATTTAACTCGTTGGCGTAGTGCTGGTGGTCATCAAATATTAATGGATGATTCTGAAAATATTTTATATATTATCAGTGCAAGTGGTAGCACCTATATAGAGATGAGCAAGGCCGGTCACCTTAATGTTTATTCAAGTAATAGTATAAATTTTAGAACAAAAGCTGAACTTAATTTTCATGCCGACGGAAATATGAATGTTAATGTTGGAGGCAATTTTAATCTCAATGTAAAAGGTCAAATGAACTTACAAGCATCAACAATTACAGCAAAAGGACTTAGTGGAGTTACTGTATATGGGGGTAGTTTAAAATTAGGATCCGACGGACGGTTAGATTTGTACACATCGGGTGGTGGAAGTTTTACTGCTAAACAAAGTCTTATGATGACTGGTGGTACGATTGGTCTAAACTCGGGACCGGGGCCTGTTGTAACAAAACCGAGAGATATTCCATTGAAGTCTTTGGCCGACACTAAGAAATCCGGTACCGGACAATGGATCGTGGAGGAAGGTAAGTTAAAGAGTGTGGCCACAATCGTGCCCACACACGAACCATGGAATAGGAAATCGGGTTCAGCTAGTGCAGAGAGCAACGCTGTGCAAGATACCGAAAATGACAATACCGAATTAGAAAATGCAACTGCACCTGACGCTGATAATGCTGTAGATGATAGTGGTATTACAGATGATGAAGGTTTTAATCTCAATGAAGAAGGGGAAACAGTAATTGCTGGTGAAAGAGATCCTGGTATAGAAGAAGCAGCAAATGAAAGTATAGATAGAGATGACCTCATAACTGAAACAGACATGTTAAGTGAGAATGCCCCAACAATTACTGAAACTGTAGGTCCATTAGATACTGGGGATGTTAAGGCAATAGCAGTACAGGCTGAAAAAACATTTAGCAATAACAATCCTTTGCAAGTAGCTACCAATGGTGCATTAGGTGCATATGCTGCAACTGCACAAAATCTTGCTAATACGGGACATATAGCTTTATCTGCTTTAGATCAGTATTCTAAAAACCCTGCTGCTGCGTTACAAGATGCAGCAAGTTGGACCGGAAAAGATGGTATAGCCAAGGCATCTGAATTTCTGTCCAACAAAACAGTACAAACTGACGTTTTTGTTGAAACGTTGCAAAAGAATTATAAAGATGGGGTAGTAAGTGGTGTGTTTAAATATAATGACACTAAATCGACTGTGGCCGGTATGTTGGTGGCTGGATATTCCTTAGGCAACGATGCGGCCAAATCGGCTAGATTAACCGGAAATAATCAAGTTGATGCATTTGGTAATAGTTTTAATAAATTATATAATTTAGGTGCAGCAGCGGTAAAGAAGCGACCTGGCGGTATATAAATACTAAATTATGCCTACATATCTTGGTCACAGTACTTTTAATAGAATTAAAAAATATAAACTAACAGACTTTGAGTTAGCTAGACAGGATCTCTTCAACCATTTTCATATAAGAAAAGGTGAAAAATTAATGAATCCCAGTTTTGGCACTATAATTTGGGATCTTTTGTTTGAACCTTTTACTTTAAATGTCAAAGACGCCATCGCCGCTGATATTAAAACTATTATAGGTTATGATCCTAGACTAGCTGCAAAAAATGTAAATGTTAGTGATTTTGGGCAAGGTATTGTAGTCGAAATAGAAGTTGTTTATATTCCAACGAATCAAGTAACAAGTTTATCTATGAGGTTTGACCGAGATGCTGCGAAACGCAGCTCAGGTACAACTACCATGGTTACGTAACGATAAATAATACAATAGCCATTAAAAAATGCCAATTACAAGTCGCCAAACTGGATCATTGTTAGCTGAAAACTGGACTAAAGTTTATCAAACTTTTAGGGACGCAGATTTTACTTCTTATGACTTTGAAAGTCTAAGAAAAACTATGATTGACTATATCAAAATCAATTATGCTGAAGAGTTCAACGATTTCACTGAAAGTTCTGAGTTTATTGCATTAATTGATCTAATTGCTTATTTAGGGCAGAGTTTAGCATTTAGAACTGATTTGAATGCAAGAGAAAACTTTATTGATACAGCCGAGCGTAGAGATAGTATCTTAAAATTAGCACGACTGATAAGTTACAACCCAAAAAGAAATATATGTGCATCAGGTTACCTTAAAATTGATAGTGTAAGCACCACAGAAACTATTTTCGATAGTGATGGTCTAGATTTAAGTAATAGAATTGTTATATGGAACGACCTTGGAAATTCCAATTGGTTTGAGCAGTTTGTGAGTGTTATCAATGCCAGTCTAGTTACATATCAAACATTTGGGAGGCCATCTAATAGAAATACCATTAATAATATAAGAACCGAAGAGTATGGTATTAATCTTATTAACAACATTTTACCAATTTATCGTTTTGAATCTAGTGTAAACGGTTTAACAACAAGTTTTGAAGTTGTAAGTGCAACAAGCACTGGTAAAAGTTATATCTACGAGAAACCACCGGACATCAACCAAATCTATAATCTTTTATATAGAAATGACAGCAATGGTAATGACAGTAACAATACTGGATTCTTTTTATATTTCAAACAAGGTGAGTTAAGCAATTTAGATTTTACCATTGATACAGGTTTGCCGAACAAAATAGTCAATATTGATATAGACAATATTAATAACCAAGACATATGGTTATACAGTTTAGATTCTTCGGGTTTTGTTGATACTCTCTGGGAACAAGTGGTTAGTACCAATGTAATTTACAACACTAGCAAAAGTAAAAATATATATCAGGTCAACAGCAGAAGTAACGATCAAATAAGTTTAGTTTTTGGTGATGGTTCATTTGCAAATATTCCTCAAGGTAAATTTAGATTATATTATAGAGTAAGTAACGGTAATACTTATAAAATTACGCCAGACGAGATACGAGGTGTTCAAATTAGTTTTGACTATATTAGTAGAAATAATAGAGTCGAAACTGTAACTTTTCGTGCTAGTCTACGATACACAGTGGCAAATGCCAAAGCAAGAGAGTCGGCCGACGAAATTAAACAGCGTGCTCCACAGCAATATTATACTCAAAATCGTATGATTACCGGGGAGGATTATAATATCCTTCCCTATACAACGTTTTCTGATATTAAAAAAGTCAAAGCAATTAATAGAATTAGTTCAGGATTAAGCAGATACTTAGATACATTAGATGTAACAGGCAAATACTCAAGCACAAATATTTTTGGTAATGATGGAGTACTCTATTCTGAATCTAAAATTGATACCTTAGAATTTACCGCTCTTAATAGATTAGAATCTTTAAAATTTATTAGAAATGTTCTTATTCCCGAAGTCATTGACAATAAAAATGTCATGCACTTTTTTCATGATACTGTATTACCGCATATTTTAGAAGATAGTTTAGTATATGAAGAAAATATAATAAAGGGTGAAGTGTATGAAATAATATCGGTTGGAACAACAAACTTTATGAGGTATGGTGCAACCGATAACATTATAGGGACGGTTTTTAGATCAGACGAAAATGGTAAAAGAACTCTAAATTATGCACTACGGGCAAATAAAACTGATAACTTTTATATTAACTCTATTTTAACAAGTTATAATCCTACCATAGGCCCAACTAATGGCTCAGTTGGTGTTAGCACTTCGATGACTGTCGAATTAGGATCAACTTCATATATTACTATCTATAATGCACCTCCCGGGGCATTGTTTAGAGTAAAAAAAACTTACACTGGTATTGAAACTGCTCCTTGGTCTCCAAATCCTTTTATTTCTGATTTAGATATAATTGATTCTAATGGAATCAAACAGATAGGTGTAATTCAATTTTCCAAAACTGGCATTTATACCTTTGAAGTTGAATTTATGGCTTCCGGTTATATAATTGAGGACGGTAGTAAAAGAACATATACAGTGACAGTAAATGCAGTTACTCCTCTATCTACTGCGATCAACACAGGGATAGGTACGGTAGATCAAGTTACTGAAAAAGGCTCGTTACCAAATACAACTATAAGAATAAAAGTTGGTGAACAATTATCTCTAGTAAATTTATCAAATCAACCTGTTCATATAAAATCTTTTCAAACAGGTGGTGTGTTAGGAAATGTTACTGTAGGTACTGTTGAAAATAATGGAGGTAGTACCGGTACGATAACATGGGATACTACTAATGTTGTTCCCGGCGTTTATTATTATGTATCTCGTAACTATACCACTAAGGCGTATAACATAGATGATTTTGTTGCTGCAAATAAAGGTTCATATACAACACAGGAATATAAAAAGCAAACTTTAAAAATTCTTAAATTTTATCTAGGTAACAATGAATATAAATTAAGTAATGATGAATATAGATATGGTTTATACCGTACGCCAGATGTAGGCGGTTTATCTTTTTGGGTAAACTCAACTTTAGTAACAAAAATTAACGTAGATTCTGAAAACTTTTACGACATTTTTTTTGCCGCTGCTGATGCAGTTGTATCTGGTCCTTTAGCGAACAGACATTTAGCCAAAACAAAAAATTTCGTTGCCGGTGATGGTGGTGGGTTTTTTTACGACAGACCGCCCGGTTGGGGAACTAATCATTTGCTTGGTGAAATAATAGTTGAGGAATTTGGTACAGGAACTTGTTCAACTAATTATAAATGGCATTTAAGTTCAACAGAAACAGGTGTATCCACAGGGTATTTTACTTATAACGGACAAGTAATTCCTGTTGGGCCAACAATACAAAATGATAAAAGATTCCTATCTACAGGTGCATTAGTTAAATTTGTGCCAGATTACAACTATCATTTCAATTCAAACTTGAATATGTTAAAAGGACCTCTGCAAAAGACCGGAGATACATTGGCTAAATTTGCAGCAATTACTCAGGTTTACGGTGATGGTAGTAATAACGGGACTGGAAATTTTTCCAATGGTACCGGACCTGTTAAAATAAATTTAGCTATTCCCACTGGTGCTGTAGTTGAATCCATTATACCAACGTTTAAAAATTCATTACGTACTGTTATTCTCGACGCAATGGTCAGTAAAATTCTAGTTAATGAAAATTTCGGACTTGTATATACAACTGCTTCTAGTAATTGGGTTATGGTTGATGCTACATTGCTTTCTGATCCTAATGCTTGGTGGATCAAATTTGAGTTTAATTCAACTCATAAAAAATATGTAGTTTCTTATAAGAATTTACAGTATGTATTTCATAGTCCGAAAGAAACTAATTTCTTTTTTGACTCTGATTTGCAAATTTATGATCCTGTGAATAACGAAGTAATTAATGACAAAATAATTGTTTTAGATTCTAACAAAGGTTTAAATGAAAATTTAACCTGGTTCATTGAAAGTGAAATTAAACGTAGTGATGGATTTATCGAAAACAAAAGTATTAATCTAACCTATGCAGACACCAATCAAGATGGTGTCCCTGACGTTAATAATATCTTTGAACAAATTGTATCTGGAGCCCCGTATACAACAAGTTTTGCTTCTTTAAATGCTAAGAAGAATGCAACTAGAGTAAATTATATTTTCAAGAAAAATGTAGGAAGATTTCCAACACAAATTGAATTAGATAATTATGTAGGTAAATTATTAGACAATTCCCTTACTTTGACCGACATTCAATCCTTGACTTATAATTTATCAGAAGCACTAATGTTTAGAAATGGTAAATTTACAAATAAAAATCTAGTATATTTCCAATTAGTAAAGAATAATTCAAATTTTACAAGTTATGAACTATTAGACAATAATAAGGTAATCGATAATTATCTAACAAAAGCAGATATACTAGCTGAAATTAAAAATTACCTCGTTGGCCAATTGTTTTTTGCTAGAGGAGAAAAACAATTCTATCGTTGCCAATTAGATGCTTACGGACTAAAAGAGTTAAGTGTTGGACTTAACAGTACATCTTCTGTTATTGTTCCTAACTATAAATGTTTTGTTGGTAGACAAGAAATTAGATATCAATATAGACATAATTCTCCAAACTCAAATAGGATTGATCCTAATATTGGAAACATTATCGACATATATGTTTTAACCGCAGAATATGAAACAAATTATAGATTATGGTTGGAGGACACATCAGGTAAACTTAGCGAACCCGACGCTCCGACCGACTTAGAACTTCAAAACAAGTATACTGAATTAGAAAATTTAAAAGCTATTAGCGATACAATTGTCATACAAAGTGCAGTTTATAAACCTTTATTTGGATCAAAGGCAGATGTAAAACTCCAATCTGTTTTTAAGGTAGTCAAAAATCCAAACATTTCGGTAACCGACGCTGAAATAAAATCATCAGTCATCGCGGCTGTGAACGAATTCTTTTCAACCGAAAATTGGGATTTTGGGGAAGTCTTCTATTTCAGCGAATTAGCAGCTTACCTTCATAAAACGTTAAGTCCTAACATAGCTGCAATTATTATTACTAGTAAGAATCTTAATATGACTTTTGGCAATTTGTACCAAATCAATAGTGAGCCATATGAGTTATTAATTAGTGCTGCCACAGTTGATGATGTGGAAATAGTAAGTTCGATAACAACTTTAGAACTACAACCAATTACAACTTGATGGATTGAAGATGGCTCTCAGTAGAAAAACTATTAAACTATTACCTGGAATATTCCAAACTGATGCTAACAAGAAATTTCTAGGCAGCACCTTAGACCAACTTGTCAGCGAACCTAACTTTAAGAGAGTGAATGGATATATTGGAAGAAATTTTGGATATAAAGATGATAGTTATGTCAGCGAAATAAGCAAATTAAGACAAAATTATCAACTCGAAGTTGGATTGGTATTAAAAAATAAGTTTTCTAAGGTTGAAAGTTTTGCAAATTATAACGATTTAATAAACCAAATTTCATATTTTGGTGGCATTACGTCTAATCATGATAGATTATTTAATAATATATCTTATGCGTATACACCTCCTGTTGATTTTGATAAGTTAATTAATTACAGAAATTATTACTGGTTACCGGCTGGTCCAGAAGAGATAGTCATAGGCACTAAAAAAGTATATCCTGGTACTACTTATAATTTCATTGATCAAAGTTATGCCTTTAACATAGATGTTGCTGGTACTCAAAACAATCCAAAGATTGTTCTGCAAAGAGGAGTTACCTATACGTTTAATGTAAGCTCGTTACAGGGTAATTTATTCATTCAAACTGAACCTGGCAAAGATGGAACAAAAAAATATAGTCCTAGTGTCTCTAGTCGAGAAGTTGCTGGGGTTAGTAATAATGGATCATCAACAATAACGTTTACACCACCTCTTGAATCAACGCAAGATGCCTTACTTAGATATCCACAAATTGATCATGTTGAATATGCTTTAACAACTAACTTTTCTTTACTTGACAATGTAATTTGGAATTTTGGTGAAGGTATGAGCAATCAATTAGATGGCGAACAGTTTTACCCCGATAATACCGAAGTCATCTTCCTAAGCACAAGTACATCGAACAGTGATTGGACTGATAGAAATGGACAAATTGTTCCCATAGAACGTCGTAGCGGTATATGGCGTATAGATATAGTAAAATACTCTGGGCAACCAGCAAGGGTACAATTAAATTATGTTCGTAGTGTTCCGCAAAATTTTCGAGTTTTAATAAACAAAGGATTTAAACAAGGTAAAGAATATTATATTCCTAGCAGTTCTTTTGCAGAATTTAAAGGTGTCACAGCCGAAACTAATTTTCTTTTTTATCAACACAGTAAGAAAGATTATTTTGGCGAAATTGAAATAATTGACAAAGCCTACACTACAATTAATGTAAACGATATTATTGGCCGTAGCACGTACACGACCCCCGATGGACTAACGTTATCAAATGGTATGAAGATTAAGTTTGATGATACTGTTATCCCAAGCCAGTACCATAACAAAACTTTCATTGTTGAAGGTGTAGGAAAAGCGATTAGATTTGTAGATTTAGAATTATTAATTGTACCGGAAGTAACTGAAAATCTTGTTGAATCTGCTTATGAGATAAAACAATTTGATGTTGGCAAATATGACGAAGTTTTTCAAGGGTCACAAGTTCCTGACTATATTGTAATGAATAGATCTAGCTTAGACAGTAACGCATGGGCTAGAATAAATCGTTGGTTTCACAAAGATGTAATTATTGAATCTTATAAAAGAAATAATTATCAATTAGATCTCGGCGGTCTGCAAAATGCACAAAGGCCTATTATTGAATTTGATGCCGATTTGCAGTTATTTAATTCTGGTAGAGTTTTGAAAGGATTTATAAATTATTTCTTTGACAAAAATTTCAAGTATATAAACCGTGGTCAGTTAGAAAAGTTTAATAACGCATTTGCTGTATTACCAAATATCAAATTCGCTGACCTTAAAACAGTGGGTTTTTCATTACAAGTTGGGCAAACTGTTGTTTTTGGTAATGATAGTTCTTCGTTAGTAAAAAATAAGATATACAAAATTAATCGGTTAGATCAAATATCTTCAGTAGTATTTGATGGTCAATTATCTGGTACTGTTACTATTTCTAAAAATAGAGTAAGTGGTGTTAATACAAATTTTATAACACAATTAGAGATTGGTACTGATTTATATGAGTCAAATAATTCATATATAGGTCGAATAGCAGAAATAAGAGGAATATCCGAAGCATATTTGGAAATGCCAGTAAATGTAACATATACCAATTTAATTGGTGTAAAATATAACCAACCTAGAGTAGTTCTTGCAGAAATAGACTCGATTACTAATTATGATGTAGTGGTGGTACAAAATGGTGAAAATGTTGGTAAAAGTTTTTATTTTAATAAAGATGATTGGCAGCAAGGACAAACCAAAACAAGTATTAATTTACCACCGTTGTTTGATGTGGTTAATAATAACGGAAGCAGTTTAGCAGACCTATATACAGACAGTAGTTTTACTGGGACAAAAGTGTTTAGTTACAAACTAGGCAATGGTGCAGTGGATGATGTATTGCCTTTTTCTCTAACCTACTCTAACAATTTAAACCTTTCTGGTGATATTGAGTTTGAAAATAACTTTGATAATGACACCTTCGCATACCGGCTTGATCAAGCACTTACAAACAGAGTAGAAAAATCAATTAACATTGGTTATCTTAGAAAAATTACTGGTCGTTATTCCTTTTTACTTACTAATAATTTTACTGCGGTTGATAATGAATCTAAACAATATCAACATATAAGAAGCAAATATGATGCTATCACTAATTATTTTGAAATAGGAAAAATTCCTACTGCACCCTTAGGAATAACATCGAATTTAAAAATATTTTTAAACGGTGAATTTTTACAATTAACCAATTCAGTAAACCCAGAATATAGAGTAGAATTGGTTGGTGAGAGGACAGCAGTAGTTATTGATTATAGACTTCTTGTCAAAGATGATATTATTGACATTTTTTTATATGCACCTCAGCCTTCTTCGTTTGGATATTACGAAATCCCAGGTAATTTAGAAAATAATCCCTTTAACGAATTAATCAGTAGTATTACATTTGGACAATTGCGAAACAATCTTAAGAAAATTGGTGAGAATAGCAGATTTCTTATTGGAAACATTTTTCAATCAAATAACTTACGAGACATTAGTTATAAAGGTATTCCTGGAACTATTTTACAACATAGTGCTAGTCTCGCACCGGCTATAGCATTTTTAACCAATAAACAAACAAACTATGTTCATGCCATTGATTATGCTGCTAAAGAATATACAAGATTTAAAAATAGATTTCTAGATGCAATAAACAATTATTTGGATAGAAATATAAACGAAGTACCTGCTATTTTAGATGAAATTCTAGAAAAATTTTCCGAAGTTAAAAATGAAAATTTTCCTTTCTATTATTCGGATATGGTTCCGTTCGGTCGTCGCGGCGTTACTATTACAAATAGAAGGGTAACAAGCAATATTCAATTAATCTATAATTTGAATTTAACATTTAAAGATGAACCTAGTAATATTGCAATTTTAGTATATATTAATAATAAAATTCTAAAACGCAATATAGATTTTACAATAACTAACAATTTATTAAATTTATCAAACACAGTTAATCTAAAAGAAGGTGATGTTCTCACAATTAAGGAATATACTAACACAGATGGAAATTATATTCCGGAAACACCTAGCAAGTTAGGTATGTATCCTAGTTATGTACCTGAAAAATTTTTAGATGAAACATATTCCAAACCTTTTTACGTAATTCAAGGGCATGATGGTAGCTTATTACCGGCTTTTAATGACATAAGAGATTATCTTATTTTAGAATTAGAAACTAGAATTTTTAATAATATTAAAGTAAGATTTACTGAAAGTTTATTTAATAGACGTAGAGTAATACCTGGCAAGTATAGGACCACTAGTTACTCTAGAGCTGAATTCACATCTGTTTTAAGTTTAGAATTTTTAAAATGGGTAGGTGAGAATAGTTTAGACTATACAACTAATAGTTTTTTCAGTGCCAATGACGAATGGTCTTGGAATTACAGAGAAGCACGAGATTTAGATAATCAACGTGTTCCCGGGTACTGGCGTGGTATTTACAAATACTTTTTTGACACGGATCGTCCACACACTCATCCATGGGAGATGTTAGGGTATTCAATCAAACCCAACTGGTGGGATAACTACTATAGTTGGCAAGAAAGTGCCAAAAGATCAAACCTTATATCAGCTATTGTAAATGGACGTACACAGATTCCCTCTGCTAGTACATATCTTACAGCAACTAATTCTTCTTACGCTAGACCTGGATTTGAAAAGGTCATTCCTGTTGATAAAACAGGTACTTTACTGTCACCGCAGCAAATCTTAATATCAGGCTTCGATAGCGAAAGGTTGTCCGGGAATTTTACAGTTGGTGACTATGGCCCTGTTGAATCGGCATGGGCTAGAAGCAGTGAATATGTATTTGCAGAACAAAAAGCCTTTGCATTATTAAAACCGGCACAATATTTTGGTCTGTTATTAGACACATTTAATTATAGATTTGATGCACAGACAAGACAATACTCTGTTAAAGATACAAATCTAAGGTTAAGTTTCAAAAATATAATAGTAAATGGTGAAACTATTGGCAATAAGGTTCAAAGGGCATCAAGTTACATAAATTGGATTCACGGGTATCTAGTGGGACTTGGTATAGATGCTTCTACAACTTTAAGAAATGTTATTGATAATTCTAATTTAAATTTAGCATATAAATTTGCCGGATTCACTAATAAAAATTATATTAATGTTTTAGCCAATCAAATCAGTCTTACAAGTAAAAGTCAAAGTTTGATTATACCCGAAGAAAGTTATAATATATATTTGCACAAAAGTTTACCTGTTGAGACAATTTCTTATAGTGCTGTTGTAATTGAAAGAACTTCTAGGGGATTCAGTGTAAATGGTTATGATCAAAAGTTTCCTTATTTTACAATAATTCCTAGCCAAGTAAATGGTACAAGTTATTCTCTTAATGTTCTAGATGAAACTATAGTATTGTTTGATAAATTTTTACCACAAAAACTTAAAATTCCTTATGGTTTTGAATTTGTGTCTTTGCAACAGGTAGCTGATTTTTTAATCAGTTATCAAAGGTACCTGTCGGCACAAGGTATTATTTTTGACACCTATGACACCGAATTACAATCTGTTAGGAATTTTAGTTTAAGCGTACAAGAATTCATTACATGGGCTAAACAAGGGTGGGATTCTGGAAACATTCTTGTCTTAAGTCCTATAATTGATACTATACATGTATATTCTGAAAATTATGTTGTTGACCAAATAGACAATTATGTTTATGGGTCGCAAATTTTAGGTACAAATTATAATATTATTCGAAATAATGATTTCAGCATATTACGCGATAGTAAACGTACAACTATAACTACAGTAAGTGGGCAAACCATAGCTTTATTGAGACTTAACCTAATTCAATACGAACATGTACTATTGCTAGATAATATTAGTATCTTTAACGATATTTTGTATAAACCCGAAGTTGGTGATAGACAAACTAGACTAAAAATAGTAGGGTCAGTAACAAATTCATGGGATGGTGAATTAACACCTCCGGGGTTCGTATATTCTGATGGCAAAGTAGATGAATGGCAGTCAAGTTATGATTACAAGAAAGGCGAAATTGTTCAATATAAATCTTTGTATTACAGTGCCCTAAAAGATATTGAAGGATCAGATTCTTTTAATTTTAATTATTGGATAAGATTAGATTCCAGTTTTAGGGAAGGTCTACTTCCGAATTTAAGTCAGAATGCTGTAAAGTTCTCAGATATATATGACGTTGACCTATTGCCTTATGACGAAAATTTAACAATATACAGTAACAGTTTAATTGGGTATAGAACAAGAGACTATCTGAACAATCTGGGGTTAGATCCTGTTTCACAAATAAAATTTTATCAAGGATTTATTAAAGAAAAAGGTACTGCAAATGCCATTCGTGCATTTGAAAGAGGCATATTTTCCAATGTAGAAAATACAATAGAACTTTACGAGGAATGGGGAGCAAGACTTGGTGTTTACGGGGCGATAGATAATAATCCAGAATATAGTTTTCCTATTAAAAATAGTTTGTATACAGATAACCCAATTGCGTATCAGATGCTTGATTCGAACCAAGAGGTTGAAAACAAATTAATTGTTCCTGTAAAATTTAGAGATTTTCTCTTATATCCTTCTGAATACTCGCCAAATATTTTTAGAAATAGAAATGTTATTGAACCACAATTATGGAAAGTTGAGTTGTTTGGTGATAGTGTTATTTGTGGCAAAAAAGTTGAAGCGGATCGATATAGCGTGCGTATTGCTAAAAGACATGGTTATTCGATTGATCTAACGCAAAAATCATCATATTCAATTCATATTACCGGAGTTCACAACCAACGATATCAAGATTATGTTCGTGCAGGTGAACCTTTTTTATTAAATTTCACTTCTATGACGCCAAATGAAAAATTATTTGTAACGCTAGAAACCCCAACCGCGGATGAAATTCAACTTTCCACCACTACATACGACGATGCTCTTCAACCTTCTATTGTAAGTTTGCTTTCTCCATCGGATTTGAGTATTGAGTTTACAACTAAAAACGCATTTCAAAAAGTACATATTAGTATTGAGCCTGCATTATATCCGGATAGACCTCGTGCGAGAACCCAAGACGGTACATATTATTATGTAGATGAAACTAAAATGGGCGATGATGTTTTTTTAAATATAACATCAATTTTTGATACTGAGGATGTCTATTGGTCTATAGAAGAAGTAGCTATTAATGAAATTCAAGACACTGCAACAGAAGGTATCGGAGATATTAATTCGGATCTAGTTTGTCTTAAAGATAAAGTAACAGGTCGTGTAGATGAACCACCCGATTTCTTACTATTCAAAAGTTTAGAAAATGTTTTTGATGTAGCTGTAACAACACGGTCTGTTGAAAATTCTAAAAGTCAGGATTTATTAACAGGCAATGATGGTGTTAATGGAGTTTGGCCTGATAACATAGAATCTCATATAGTAGTAATAAACCATGGTTTGAACGACGCTAGATATGGTGTACCTATATCTATCTACAAATCTAATTTAATTGCTTTAAGGGAAAGATTACCAAAGGATAAAATTGTAATTTGGCAAACGCCAGTTAAAATAGATGTTGAAAGTCAATATACGCAATTTGCTCCAATTGGAACTAATGATTTATCATTGTATGCTAAAGCAATGAGGGAAGTTTCTAATGAATACGGAGATTACTTAGCTGATGTCTATAACTTAACAGAATTAAAAAATTATCTTTCGTTAGATGGCATTCATCCTAACCAAGAAGGGTATAGATTAATAAATGACCAAATTCTATCACCACTTGTTAAGAGTATAATTGAAGACCAAATTCGTGGAAAATATAAACTCTATGAGGATGACATTCAAAGTGCCGGATTCGTTAATATTGATGAAATTAATAGTCAAGTTTTTGATATAAGAAATTATGCAACTTTTGACAGTACTTTGTTATTAAACTTATATAACGGGTACAAAATATGGGTGGCTAAAGATTTTAACAATAACTGGCAGGTTTATAGGGCCTACATATCACCAGTTAAGATCATAGCTGCAAGATCTGATCTTGATAATAAATTAATATTAGTTTGCGACTCTGCACATGAATGTCAAATAGGAGACATGATAGCAGTTCGTGGTGTAGACACAATGGTTGATGGTTTCTATCCAATTTTTACTGTAACCGAAACAGAGATTTGTGTAATTAAATCTGGGATAGAAAACAATTTTGCAGTCGATAATCGCCAAGCAGAATTGATAGATTTTGAAAAGTTAAGATATTCAAACTTAACCGAGCTTTACTCTCACGTACCTAAATATGGATTTCTTGAATCTGATTTAATTTATGTTAATGAAGTTACCTACCCTTACTCCTGGGCAGTATATAAAGCAATTTTTTCTGATGTAGAATCTAAAATTTCTGTTGACAGTAGTACTGACATAACAAACATATATAATATCGTTGGAATTAATTGTGAGATAGCTAATTCAATTGTTCAGTCAGTTGATTATAGTGACGCTATTAATTTTTGTGTTTTTTCAGCTGATGAATCTGAAGAATTGTATTATACCATTGAAGATGCTACTGATGAAGATATTGCTAGGGATGTAAGTATAGGCGGTGAATTAATTAGAACTCAAACTGTAACTTCGGTAAAAGAAATATATGTCTATAAATTTGAGGTAGTAAGACAATTTAACAAAATTGTTGATATTGAAAGTATCAACAATATCTATCTATATAATAATAAAAATAAACAAATACTAACTAGAGTGGATCTATATGATCCAAATAAGGGCAGAATCCTTAGTACAGCTAGAGAAGAAATTGATATAATAGCTAGTCGTGATCCCGCTGCTTACAGAAGAAATGATACAAGTAGTAATTATTATTTCAGCGAAGAAATTTTCTGGGGTCAAGACCAAGTCGGGACCTATTGGTGGAATACTTCTAACTGTAGATTTGTGGACTACGAACAAGGTGAATTACGTTCTAGAGTAGAAAACTGGGGTAAATTTTTTCCAGGTAGCACTGTTGAAGTGTACGAATGGATAGATAGTGATTATCTTCCTTCTGTCTATGTTACAAATGGATTAGAAGGTACTCCTTTGTATGCAAATGACGAATATTATTCTGATTCGGTTTATGTTGACAAAGAAACTGGTAGTTTTAAAACCAAATATTATTTCTGGGTTAGAGGAAAAACTAACAAATCTGCTGCTAATAAAAAGAAAACGACTATTTCGATTGAATCTATTATTTTAGATCCAATATCCCAAGGCATACCTTTCATGGCTGCTTTACGTGATGACGCCATAGCTTTATATAATGCAGGACCATTTTTGTTTCAAGATGAGACGACTTTATATCTGTCAAGTAAAAAATTAGTAACCGATCAAATTATTCACAGTGATTTTACATTGTTACAAGATGGTAATCCCAATTTTGCCTTCCCAATAGCTTTAGAAAATAAGTTAATTGATAGCGTAATTGGATTAGATGTAAATGGTAGTTTAGTTCCAGATCCATTTCTCTCTGCTCAGAAAAAAATTGGTTTAGGTGTGGCACCAAACCAAACTTTAATAATAGATAAGCAAAATGCTAGAAAAAATCTTATAAAGTATATAAATGATATTTTAATTCAATATCCAGTTGTTTCTAAACTAAGAAATAAATCTACAATTTTTTCTGACAATTTTTTTGCCAGTGACCCTGAGCCTAGTAGTACAAGCTATAACGTAATTGTAGAAACAAAGAGTCAAATTTATAATCCGGCACAGACTTTAGAAACGTTAAAAATCTTAGTAAAAAATGATGAAACTTTAAATGGTTGGGGTTTATATCAAAGAAAAGGTACTGTGGGAGTATTTCCTACAGCCGAAAACACTGTTTTAAGTTTAATTAAAAAACAAAGTTTTAATGTTCAAAACATATGGTATTATATAGATTGGTACGCTCCCGGTTATACCAGCCAAACACGACCCGATAATATAGTTAACGAATTTAAAGATGTTTATAAATTAGATTTGACTGATGGATTAATTGTTAAGGTTAATAATAATTCTAATACCAATATAAGGTATGGTAATATTGTTAATGATTACGAAGAGTCTCTAGGTGATTGGGAACTATACCAATTTGATAGCATGGCAAATGGCAAGTTCCAGCCGAGACTAATCGGACTCGCAAATAAATCTATACAAATATCTGATTCAGTGGCTCAATTAGAAGGATTTGATAGTTTTGATTTTGATGTAAATGTTTATGACAATCGAAAAGATATTGAACTTCGTTATGTGTTCCAAGGGTTAAAAGAAGAAGTATTTATAGATGATCTTAAAATTGAATATACAAAATTATTATTTAATCTTATAAATTATATTTTAGGTGAGCAAAAATATATTGATTGGTTCTTTAAGACAAGTTTTATCTCTATTAAACACATAGCTAAAAATTTCACAGAGTTAGCTAGTACAATAAGCAATTATCAAACTAACATAGAAAATTATGTTAATGAGATAAAACCATATAGGACAAAAATTAGAGAATTTATATCAGCATATGAAAAAATAGATTCTTATGTTGGTAATATAACTGATTTTGACATACAGCCTTATTATGATCGCGATTTAGAGGTATACAGAAGTCCCGACGGTAGCCGCCCAGAAATAGATGCAGTAATTCTACAAAGACCCGAATATATAAATTGGCTCAGCAACTATAAGTATTCTATTGACCAATTAGTCGTATCAAGACCAGGTTACGGTTACCAAAATTTTCAAAATGGCAATGTCATAATTCCCAATATTGAAATATTACGAACTGATTATTCTTCTGGAGAGGAAGCTAATGCCTCCGTCATAATCGATACTACTAACTTTGGAATCAGCAAAGTTTACATGGATAAAACCGGAGAAAATTACACACAAACTCCAATCGTAAAAGTTTTAGGTGTTGGAAGTCGTCGCCCAAATGATAGTAATAAATTTAATTTTACAGTAGTGGCTGAAGGATATTCTTACTCTCGCACAGCCACAATAAACAAATTAACCTTTGGGTTATATGGTCACTTTAGTAGACAAAATCTATTAAAGAATTATAGTCATAGTAAAATATCCACAGCAGATTGGACTTTGGGATCGGGCGGAACTGCAACATTCCCCCAAAATGGCCTTACTAAGGAAAATGAAAGAGTACGAGACCTTGATCCCTGGAATCAACTTAATATTGTATGGGAAACTAGACCAAGCGGCGACGGTAATGATGATGGTGGTTGGAATGGTAATTATTTTTCTATAGATCCAAGTAAAACATATAGAAGCGTAGTCTGGATGCGTCGTACCACAAATGATGCTGGTGGCGTATTCTATCATGGGTTACATACTATTGGTGGCTCCAACGATGTAATTAATATTGCCACTGGTTTAAATGAATCTAATCCTTATTGGAATTATAGAAGTGCTGGCAATTATGATAAAGATGTGTGGTATTTACATGTAGGGTATATTTTTCCTTCCACGCACACAGGTACTAGTTCTCATCCTGATAGCGGAATTTATACACGCACTAGTGGTCGTGTGATGGCCAACAATGGAAATATTGCTGATGGTAAGTTTCCTCCCGGTGCAACGCAGGCAATGCAACGTTGTTATCATTATTATTGTGCAGACCCTTACACAAGAGGGCAGTTCGCTTACCCGAGATTTGAGGAAGTAAACGGAACCGAACCGTCAATTAAAGATTTATTAGATTACGGGCCATATTCTGATGTAAAATATAAAGCACAGGTACGTGGATTCCACATGCATAGAATTAGAAGATCAGATGGGTACGTTTCGTTCTCTAGACATTACGACATTTATTCACAGAATTCTATAGGCTATACAGGATATACTACAACTGATCTAGCTTTAGACTTAAATATGACGACTGATGATCACGTAGTTGTAGTTCATACTTACGATGAACCTTCAATCAATAGACTAACAAATAATTTAGATGCAGCTCTACAAAGGTGTGGAGCCAGTGTTGAAATTTTTGGAAAACCTGGTCTCGCTAATAGTAATTTTAAGTACAGAAGTAGTTATATTTTGGTTGGATTACCAGGCTGCGGAACTGGTCGTGGTATAGAACATTATGCCGGATCTTCAGATAATGCGCAAGATGCTTTTTGTACGATATCATTTAGAATTGAAAATGGTTACTTATTTCCTCTTAGATCTGATCCTAAACATTATGTGTTGAGTACTCCATTTCAGTTGCCAACAAATCCATTTAATGGAACTTCATATTCATACGGAGACAAAACCTATGTATATAATGGGTCAAGATGGCAGGGAACAAAAATTTTTACATCATCATTGCCTGGTTCTAAGTTTGCAGGTAGTGCAGTATTAACTGCTAGATTAGGTAACAAAACCGTAAGAAAGATTCATACCACTTTAAAGTTTGATCGTGTGCAATATACAACACAAGTATCTGAGTGGCAACCGAATACTGTTGTTTTAAAAGGAGCTTATTTAAGTTATCAAGGTCAAGCATATAAAACCACAGAAAATTTTGTAACCGGGTCGATCTTTTCAAGTAACAATCTTACAAAAGTAATGTCGTCTAGTTTTGACAATGCCAATGATAGAACAATGGGATTTTATGTACAGACAGATGACAATATTGTACCTAAAATTCTATATCAACTTATTCCTGGAATAAGTTCGGTTAATCCGGTAATTGTAGGTAACGTTTCTCAAACAAATGATACAATTTTAGTAGGTGATACTTTTGGTTCATCATCGGGATTAACAGCGGGTAACATTAAAGTTGGCGGCGGCAAGTTTGTTGATAGGTTATTTGCTCATAGTCCCGAAGAACTATTACCTGGGGCAATATATGATAGTCTTTCTATTAGGGTAGCAGAATTAGATCCCGGCTCAGTGACAACATCAACAACTACTACAACTATAGCTCCTGCACCTTTATCGATTGGTATTATAGGCAATACAGAATCTTCGATTTATGTGCCGTTTACTCAGGCCCAAACAGAGACAAGTGATTCATTCGCTGTAGGAACTTTTGGAGGTCTTCAAACTTCAAATACTAATATTACCATATCTGTATTGAGTAAACCTAATGAATCATCAGTTTCTTTTTACCCCACTACTTTTGACTTACTAACTGGAGAACAGAAACAAGTTTTCTTTAGAGTAACAAATAATATGACCAAAGGTAAAACTTGGTTTGATTTAACTACAAATAAGAATGATTTCGCTTTATTGGATAACAGTCCTGAATGGCGTACGGAGCAAAGCGGGCATTTCAGGTTTAACTTTGGTGCTAATATAAACGATCGTACCAGTTCTATATCTAATGTAACCGGTATTAATACAAATCCTGGAGGATACAATACCGTTAACATGTGGATGAGATGGAGTTCCATAGGTGATGCTAATGGATTCCCTATGGAATGGCAAACTGGTTATAGATTATGGATGCCAGGGGGAGCATTAGGATTTAACAATGGATCGGGTGATCTTTATGGAGTTACCCCCTCGTTTATGTCACAATATAAGGGTGCTTGGGTGTTTGTTTCTGCTGTATTTCATAACACAATCGGTGGAAGCACTTATGTAGGATACAATAAGTTATATATTAACGGAATGGAGAGAACTCTTTCTCAGGTACACTTGCCAGCTACGTCAGGCACTGCTGGTATTGGTATTACATTTGCTAACCAAACTAATCCTGGTTCCTCTGATAGTTATGAATTTGATGGTGATATAAGCGAAGTATTTGTTTATAATAGAGAGCTATCTAGTCTTGAGGTTACTCAATTATACTATGCAACTAAGGATAGATATCCACCACCACCTACTACCACAACATCTACTTCAACTTCTAGTACAACAACTGTACCACCACCCCCACCACCCCCACCACTACCTCCGGGCATTCCTGCTTCTAATGCAGCCTGGGGCGGTAATGGATTCGGTCCTTTAGCATATCCTGGTGTGTTTGTTGGCCATAGAGGTGGCTATTCAGCTGCTTTAAGTCATATGGGTAACGGCGGTGGCGGATCGGCAAGTCCGTTGGGCGGTGCAGGTGGATCATGGATTTCTCCAGTTGGTGGTGAAGGGGACCATGGTACTGGTGCCTCTGGTGGCGGCTATACAACTTCTGGTGTTGCTGGAACTGGCGGTTTATCCGGATACAATTCAGCTGCTGTTCATGCTTCTGGAATAGGTAACGGTGGTGGTGGTGTTGAGACTGATGGAGCTAACAGCTCGACTGCACCGATTAATGGCGGTAATGGTACTGGTGGTCTGGTACGAATAACTATTACAGGTGGAACTTATCAATTCACAAGTGCTGATGTGACTGCATTTGGTGCTTCTCGCTTGGTGTCTGGAAGCAACGCTATAGAGTGGGATCACAGTCTAAGCACTGCTAAACGTGCTAGTGCTGATTTATATGAACATGCATTAATTGGTACATTTACTGTACCTACTGGAGTAACAGAAATAACAGTGGGTATAATAGCTGGCGGCGGTGGGGGTGCTACCGGCCCTTGTGTTAATGCCGGAGGTGGTGGTGGTGGTGCTGGATTACTCACTAAATATCCAGTAGGTGCAGGTACACAATATAAAGTTAAAGTGGGTGCAGGTGGTCGAGGGGGCCAACAACCAACAGATAGAGGTAGCGCTGGTGGTCCACCATACGGTGTTTCGGATGCACCCTGGCGTGGCGGGCGTACCAGTTTTTGTAAGGCTGATGATACAGAAATTATCTACGCTACAGGTGGAAACACTAGGCCCGATAATTGTGCAGCTATAGTGAATAGCGATTCTGCTAGTTCTAATACAATGGATTAAAAATGTCAATAGTTTTGAATGAAGGTTCGTCAGCTGACACCGATTTATCTAAATGGAGTAGGGCCGATGTTTATACCTTTACAAATATTTCTGGATTGGGCACAGTTACTTGCCATGGTCCTACTCCAGGACTCTATACCCTTTCCTTAACAAATTTACCTCCTCACATAAGAATAAGGTATAAAGTTTATTGGCATGCTGTTGATAGCCTAGATTCTGAAAAAAATATGATTTGGATAGACGGTAACCTACATGCTGAATTTAGAATTCAATTATTTGGTGGTAGTCAAGTTACATTTAGTACTAATAAATTTGAAAGCTATAATTTTGTACCGGCAACCTACAGCTATGCACCATGGGGTAGCAATAATACTGCAAATGGTTATATCGCATTTGACACTGGATTTATAGAGCATTCATCCTCTTTTTTCGTTGTAGATCATAACTTAGGTCACGATCAAGCACAAAGTGATGAAGCACAGTATCTTAGTCATGTAGAAGTTGAATTATTTACTGTTGCAGCGGGAATTGTAACTAATGGTTTGTATTTATGGTTAGATGCAGGTAAAGCCCCATCATTTCCTGGGTATCAAAAAGTTATTTTTAGAGCTAATATAACCGGGACCGCACAGCACGCAGATTTTACACATTATCAAAAAGTAGAATCTTTACCTGTTCAAACTACAGGTAAGTTTCCAGATCTGCCACCGCAAAGAATTAGACCTATAACAACATCGACATCCACTTCAACTTCAACAACCACAGAACCACCAACACCAATATCTGTATCTATTACTTTAAATATTGCTAGTCCTTTATTAGCACATCATGCTGGAATAGTTACTTTCACTTTGTCTGAACCCGTGGTAAGTTTTGTACTTGCCGATGTTATGTATGCTGGGATAGGGACGCTTAGTAATTTTTTCTATGGCGGGGGAACTACAGCAACAGCTTTGTTGACACCTCTAAATGAACAATTAGGCTCATATAGTATTTTTGTACCTGGGAATTCTATAAAAAACCTGTCAAATACTTTTAATCAAGTAAGTAACGTATTAACAGTATCTATAAATTCAGTTAGACCAGAACTCACAATTGTTTCAAGTGACGTTGCATTAAAGGCCGGTGATGTTGCTGAACTTACATTCACTAGTTCCAATGCTACTGCAACATTTAGTGCAGTAGATATTAATGTAGGCAGTGGCGGTACGTTAGATGCATTCACATCAGTTTCGAGCACCATATATACAGCCAATATAACGCCTCAAACTAATTTCCTTGGACAAATTTCAGTTAATGTTTCGGCATCCAAATTTACTAATATTATCGGTAACTTTAATCGTCCAAGTAATAATCTTCTCATAGATATAGATACCCGTTATCCATCAATGACAATAAGTGCCACTGATTTATTCTTAAAATATAATGAAACTTCAACTTTGACATTTACAAGTAATTTAGCAACAACTAACTTTGTATTGGCAGATATATCTAAATTTGGTTTTGGTACCA
>Ga0214917_10001682_pt1 | contig 28230 bp, 26 predicted proteins | sample LL_1208_BB_MetaG_FD_177983 | JGI IMG/M metagenome (GOLD analysis project Ga0214917, IMG submission 177983) | Freshwater microbial communities from Lake Lanier, Atlanta, Georgia, United States - LL_1208_BB | ecosystem: Environmental > Aquatic > Freshwater > Lake | place: USA: Georgia | collected... | reverse complement strand
TTGTTGACTCTCTCCATCGTGGGGGCCTTGACCCTGCGTCGTCGGCGCGCCTGACTCAAACGTTCTCCGCCCTCCGCTTCTTTTCCTCCCGCTCCACCACCTCCCCGGCAAAACGGTGGTCCCGATAGAGGGTGATGGATACATCCTTGTTCCGCCGGATGCACTCCTTGATCGCCTCCGGATCCTTTTCGCACCAGAGGAGGGTCTTCCAACTGGTCAAATGCTTCGGCTTGTGAAAATCGCTTCCCGCAATGAAAGGCATCCGTTTCAGCCCGACCGGATTAAACAGATCGTCCCGATTCCCAATTTCCCACGCATCGATCAACGGACGGAATTCATCCTGCCGATCCCACAAATAGAGGGTGTCCTTCCCCCAAGCCGAGCTCATGTGATGGGGATGGGCGGCAATGGTCAATCCACCCTGCTGCCTCACCTGATGGCAGATTTCCTTCAGGGACAAAGCCGGATCGATCGGCTCCTGCAGGTCCACGCCCAAAAGATGGGCTGATCCCTTGGCCGTCAGACCGTCGTGATTGAACTCCAACCCCGGAAAAAGAATCATCCGGTATTTGGTCCACGCTCGATTCTTTTCCTCCGCCAAAGCCCGGAAATATTCCGGCAGATCGTCCAAAGTCAGCACCAGTCCGGTCATGTTGGCTAACCGTCCCAGCAAACGTCGGCGATCCACCAGATGATCCGTGACGGCCAGGGCATCAAAACCCCTTCTCCCGTAAAAATCCACCAACTCCCGCAAGGTCAACCGACCGTCGGAAAAGATGGAATGGGCGTGCAAATCCACCATCAAAAGACCTTTCCCGGCGGCTCCCCCCTTCGGCACCAAACGCAGCTCCGGAATTCGTTCCACCGCATGGGCGGCCTGAGCCATTCGTAGAATCCTCTCCGCCAGTTTTCCCGTCGCCCCTCGACCCCGTTCCGCTTCCCGCCGGGCCCGCCGCGTCCACTCCCTCAAACCCACGCCTCCCCCTTGCCAAGCCGCCTTCACCCGGGCGGCGATTTCCTTGGGCGAATCAGCCAACGCGCCGCACCCCACCCGCACGACCAGGCGACACATCCCCTTGCGCTTTTCGGATCCCTTCCCGCCCTCGACCAAAATCACCGGTCGCCCGGTTGCCAGGATTTCCCGCACGCTGATGGTCCCCGGCTTTGTGACCACCAGATCGTGCTGCCGAATCAGACCCGACAGATTCTTCACCCATCCCAAAATTTGGACTCTCATTTTTTGATGGGAGAAAGTCTTTTGCAGATCCTGCTTCAATCCCTCCTCCTTACCCACCACCACGGTCAAATCCGCCTCCGGAATTTCCAACAAGCGCTCCACGGTTCGCGCGGACTTTTTCCTTCGGGAGTTGACCAGATAAAGGATCTTTTTTGTCGACCCTTTCCCCTTTTTCTCCTCGGCGGGCACAAAATCCACCCTCACGGGCCATCCCCCGGCCACCACTTCGCCCGCTCTGGAATTTTTTTCCCTCAACTCCTTGGCCGATCCCTCGTCTGCCACCCAGAGCAAATCCGCCGGCACCCCGTCCCAACCCGGCAGATCTTCGGCTTCCGGCACAACCCCCACCCGCTGAAAACCGGCCTCGCTCCGGTCCTGCACCCGCTCCTGCAAGGCCAGCCCGACGGCCGGATCAAAAAAGACCACCACTTCGGGTCGGGTCTCCTCCAAAGTCAAGGCAACCAGTCGTCTTAGTTGCGGCCAACCGGAATTTCCCAAGGTTGTTTCCCCTGCCCGACGAATCCATTTCTGCAACTTCTCCCCCCTCGCATTCCCTCTTCCTAGTTTGGCCTGAATCCAGCCCAACCACCCCGCAACACCCCCTTGACCCACCTCCCGCACATCCACCCGCACCTCTCCACCCGCCTCCTCCTCCAACAAATCCCGCAACGCCCGCGCGATATAGTGATGCTCCTCCTGGCCCCCCGTCAGGATCAGAATGTCCCTCATGCGCCTATGTGGATAAGTCGTGGATAAAGCAGGGCAAGTCCGGGAACGTGACAATTATGCGACAATTCCTTGAAACCGATGCCGCTTCTCCAAACAATTCCACGACATTAGTTTGGAATCTTTTTAAAATCCTTTTCCAACCTCTTCTTGGCCTCGTCCTCCAGCCTTTTCCTAAGTGGGGATAACTCTTCCCGGATGGACTTTTCAATCGCCAATTTCTCCATCCAATATTTCCTGATAAAATCCTCCTGATTTTCGGGGCTGACGGCCAACTGAAAATCCTGAGCCACCTCCAAGGCCTCTTTTCGGGTCTGAGTCCTAAATTCCTTGATCCTCTCAATCAACCGGGCCTTCTGCGGCTCGGAAAACTTTTGGAAGGGCGGCCACTCCTCCAGTTTCGCCTGAAGCTGGTCTTCCGCCACCATCGCCAAAGTCAAAATCTCGATAAAGCGGTTACCATCCTGGGGTCCGGCCCAGAACTGATCCTTGTCCCGTTGAATCATTCCCCGCTTGGGAACCATGGGGCCATCCGGAATCCTTGGCGGACGCGGTTTCGCCGTTTTCTCCACACCGTTGGTGCCACCGAAACCAGAGGTCTGGGCCCCCAGATAAGTCCCAGCCATCACCCAAGCCAGCAATGCGGAAAAATAGAAAAATCTCATAGGCCCGCCCACCAACGACTCTCCTCATCCTCCTGCACGAGGGCATGGAGAGCGGCATACACCTCGGCATCACTGATTTTGAGCGACGAACGATCCGGCCGTGTGATTCCCAAAATCAAAAGGGCGACCCCGAGCCCTGCCGCCAACCACCTCCACTGAAATATTCGCAGCCATGGCCCACGTTTCTCGGCTTTTTCCGCCCGCAACCGCGCCAATGTCTTGGCCGCAAACCACGCCGGGGCTTTGGGCGGAGGTGCCGACGCCAGCAACCGCTCCAACTCACGACCCAGACCCTCCTCTCCCTGCTCATGCCTGTTTTTGCTCATAGGGGATTTAACTGCCTTTTTCTTAATTGGATGCGCCAAAATAACCAGAAAGTTTCTCCCGTAAATTTCCCCGGGCCCTGAACATCAACGCTTTAACTGCGGTCAGGCTCATTCCCATCACTTGGGCAATCTCCTCAAACTCCATCCCCTCGTACTGCCTGAGGTGCACGACCATCCTCTGGCCGTTGGGCAGTTCCGCACAGGCTCTGTCGACCGCTTCGGCAAGTTCCTTGCCCGATAGTTCGTCGGCCGCCGTTCGGCCCGAGCTCGCCTCCCGGGCCAATTCCAAATCTTCCCCATCCTCCTCGGCCTTCCTCTGCCACTCGTGGCGCCGACTTCTCCTGGACTCAACAAAGGTAAAAACAAGATTTCTCGTGATCGTCATCAGCCAGGTCGTGAACTTCGCCTTCACCTCATACTTGGGCGCCGCTCGCCAGACCCGAAGAAAGATCTCCTGGGCCAACTCCTCCACATCCGGCCCAGTTCCACCCAACATCTTCGCCACCGTTCCGTACACCCGATCCTGGTGCCTCTCGACCAATTGACGAAAAGCCTCCTCATCCCCCGTGGCGATTAGCGCCATGAGGTCCTCGTCCCTCGTCTCCTCCTGCCCCGTCCCCATCGTCCTGCATCATTTCACATTTTACCTGCGCGCCCAACCCCCCTCCGCAATCCGTTTTTCAGCTGACTTCATCCTCCTCTTCCATCTTAATCGTATTCCGATATGGCAGGTCACAGTCACTGGTCCAAAATCAAGCGCGCCAAAGGGGCTTCCGACGTCAAACGCGGGGCCCTCTTCTCCAAGCTGGCCAAAGAAATCACCGTGGCGACCCAGCTATCCGGCGGCGACCCCAACTTCAACCCCCGACTCCGCACGGCTGTTGCGGCCGCTCGGGCCGAATCCATGCCCGTGGATAAAATCGATCGTGCCATCAAAAAGGGGACCGGGGAACTCGAAGGCGCCGGCGCGATCGAGGAGATCACCTACGAGGGATATGCTCCCGGTGGCACCGCCCTCATGGTCGAGACCCAAACCGATAATAAAAACCGGACCGCCGCCGAAATCCGCCACCTCTTCACCAAACACGGAGGCAATCTCGCCGGGGCCAACTCCGTGGCCTGGATGTTTCGCCGCAAAGGCATCTTTCTCCTGGAGAACGCCAATGCCGATACGGCTTTGGAAGCCACCCTCGATGCCGGAGCTGATGATGTCCGTCCGGCCGGCGATAACTCCACCGAGGTTGTTTGCCCTCCCGACCGTTTCGACGCCGTCGACAAAGCCCTCCGGGCAAAGAATATGGTCCCCGCTGCGAGTCGCTTCATCTACGAAGCGGAAAATCCCGCACCTGCACCCGACGCAGAGGCCTCGGCCAAGGTTCTCGCCCTCATCGAAGAGCTCGAGGAACACGACGACGTCCAGAACGTCTGGCCCAGCTGTGAACTCCGTTAAGATTTTACTTTCTTATCCCCCGGCCACCACCTTCACAAACTCCAGCCGGTCCCCATGCTCCACTTCCTCCCCCGCCCACTCCTGACGTAAAAGCGCCTTCCCGTTCCGCTCCACCAAAAGAGTCGATGGGGTCAGCTTCAGATCCCGGATCACCTCCTCCACCGTCTTTCCCGGCTCGATCTGCCGGGCTTTCCCGTTGGTAAAAACCGTGACCTTCGCCCCCATGGCTTAAGCCGTCAGGGCCCGATCCCAATCCTTCCAGACCGGATCCAACCCCCGTTGCCGCAAAGCCGCACTCAGCTCCTCTGCGCTTCTCTCATCCGAAATTTCAAACTGTTCCGTGGCCTCGGCCCGTTCCCATTCGCTCGCTTCCAAAGCCACCTCCCGCCCCCGCACGGTCCGATGCAACCTCTCCTTCCCCACGCCGGTATAACCGCCGGGCTCGGTTTCCGATCCCGCACTCATCATGGTGACCCCAAGTTCCATCAAGCCGTTTCGCAATTTCTCCGGTTCGCGCGTCGAAAGAACGATCCCCGCCTGCGGAAAGGCGATCCGAAAGGCGCACAGGGCACGGACAAAGTCCCGGTCCGACATCGCCACCCGCGGCTGAAAACCGCCGGCGGCCGGCCTTAACCTTGGCAACGCCACCGTGATCTGGGCCCGCCAGCAGATCTTCATCAAATGGGAAACATGGGCCGCCAACGCCACCAGCTCCCTTCGCCAATCCGCCAACCCCACCAGGACCCCCAAGCCGATCCGACGAAAACCCGCGGCATAACCCCGCTCCGGGCCCTCCAACCTTTCATCAAAGTTTCTTTTCGGACCGGAAACGTGCATCTCGGCGTAAGCTGCCCGGTCGTAACTCTCCTGATAGAGTACCAACCCCTCCGCACCCGCCTCGACGATTTCCCGGTACTCCGGAGTTTCCAAGGGAGCCACCTCGATCGCCACCGATGGGAAAAGTGGCACCGAACGTTTCACACACTCCGCGATATACCCGGCAGGAACTTCCCGGGGGTGCTCCCCACTGACGAGCAGCAGGCTCCGAAATCCGGTTTGCGCCAAATGTCGGGCCTCTTTTTCCACTTCCTCCGGCTTCAGGGTTACCCGGCGGATCGGGTTGTCCTTGGAAAACCCACAATACTTGCAGGTGTTGACACACTCGTTGGATAGATAGAGCGGGGCGAAGAGCCTCATCGTCTTGCCGAAATTCTTGCGAGTCTCCGCCCTGGCCTGTTCCGCCAGTTCCTCCAACCGGATTGTCCCAAACATCAAATCCTCAAATTTCGCCACGGTGTTGGTTCGCCCAAAGGGCAGCCCATCCAGCGCGCTTCCCGGCCAGCCGCTCATTCGTCGAGAAAACCGGTCAACGGACTCGTGGCCGAGGCTTCCCTCCGGGCCGGACTTAATCCGGCCTCAAAAGCACGACGACCCGCTTCCACCCCCAGACGAAAAGCCGTGGCCATCGCCGCCGGATCCTCCGCCACCGCAATCGCCGTGTTGATCAACACCGCATCCGCCCCCATCTCCAAAGCCTCCGCCGCATGGGAAGGCGCCCCCAAACCCGCGTCCACGATCACCGGCACGCACGCCTGCTCAATGATGATTTCGATCTGTGCCCGCGTCTCGATTCCGCGATTCGATCCGATCGGCGCGCCCAGAGGCATCACCGTGGCTGCCCCCGCCTCCTCCAGCCGCTTGGCCAAAACCGGATCCGCGTTGATGTATGGGAGAATGGTGAAGCCCTCCTTAGCCAGGATCTCCGTGGCCTTCAATGTTTCGATCGGATCGGGCAGCAGATAACGGGGGTCGGGGTGAATTTCCAACTTCACCCACTTCGGCAGTCCGGCGGCCACAGCCAATCGTGCCAAACGCACGGCCTCCTCGGCATTCATCGCCCCGCTGGTGTTGGCCAAGACCAGGTATTGGTCTTGATCGATCTCCTCCAGCATGTCGGCCTGCGGATCCTTGTGACCGGTCAGATCCACCCTTCGCAGGGCCACGGTGACAATCTCCGTTCCGCTCGCCTCCAGGGCTGACTGCATGGCGGAAACGGAGGGAAATTTGCCCGTGCCCACCAGCAACCGGGAGTGAAATTCCCGATCTCCGATTTTCCAACTTTCGGTCGGCTGAACCTTGGTCGACACCCAACCACTTTACGCCACCCCAAGCCTCCATTCCAGCTTTGGGAAATACCGTTCTGCAATAAATTCAGCCATTCAGTCCCTCTTTGGACCAGCCCGTGATCCCGATCATCCTACTTTCATAGGAATGTAGGATGATGCGGACCCGGAAATAGAGCCCATCCGCGATTCGATCTTATCCTTCCCGCTTGCCATTCCGCACCAAAGTTCGTCATATCGTCACGGTGAACGCACAGGCTTACTGGAAATCCCGCCTTCCCATGGTCGAAAAGGCCCTCGATCGTCTCATTTCTCCCAAAGCCCATCCCGCCCTCATCCATCAAGCCATGCGGTACAGCCTCCTCGCCGGCGGCAAACGCCTTCGCCCCATCCTCTGCCTGGCCGCCGCAAGAGCCGCCGGAGGCTCGGAAACCCTCGCCCTTCCTTCCGCCTGTGCCGTCGAATGCATCCACACCTACTCCCTCATCCATGACGACCTTCCCTGCATGGATGACGACAACTTCCGCCGCGGGCGCCCCACCAACCACCGCGTTTTCGGCGAAGCCGTGGCCGTGCTTGCCGGCGATGGACTTTTGACCGAGGCCTTCGCCTCCGTGGCCCGGACCAAACCCAACCGCCGCTACTCCCCCGCCGATCTCGTGAAAGAACTCGCCCACGCCTCCGGCAGCCTCGGCCTCATCGCCGGCCAGATCCTCGACCTGGACTCGGAAAAAAAACGCATCCCCCTCAAGAAACTCGTCGAAATTCATCGGGCCAAAACCGGCGCCCTCATCACCACTTCCCTCCGCCTCGGAGCGATGTCCGCCGGAGCCAAACCGGAACTGATCCGCCATCTCACGCGTTTTGGTCAGGCCCTCGGCCTCGCCTTTCAGGTCATCGACGACATCCTCGATATCACCTCGACCAAGGAGAAACTCGGCAAAAGCATCGGCAAGGATCAGTCCTCCGGTAAAGCCACCTATCCCCGCCTGCTGGGCCTGGACGGTGCCCGCCGCGAGGCCGACCGCCTCACCGCGGCTGCCCGCTCCGCCCTACGCCCCTTGGGAACCTCCGCCGGGCCGCTGCTCGCCATCGCCGACACTCTCCTTCGCCGCGACCACTAAAGCCCGCTGCAGACGGATCGCCTCCTCAATCTCCTTCGCCGCCCGCTCTGCCGCTCCCGGCCCACCCAGCTTCGCCGCCACCTCCCGGATCCGTCCGGCCATCGATTCCGCTCCCCGTGGATTTCGGAGAATCTGCAGGGCCGCCCGCGCCAGATTCTGCGGATTCGCCGCACCCTGCAAAAACTCCGGCACCACTTTTTCGCCGGCCAGCACATTGACCATCGAAAGATAAGGCAACTTGACCAGCATCCGCCCGATTCCATAGGTCAACCACGAGGCTTTATAGATGACGAGCATGGGCAGTCCGGCCATCGCGCATTCCAGGGTGGCCGTACCGGAGGCCACGATAGCCATGGTGCATCGCGTCAACTGGGTCAAAGACTGGCCGGAAAGAATATCCAAACTGACCCCGCTCATCGGATGCTTGCCCCACTCCTCCTCCAGCCTCTGCCGCATCTCATGATCCGTCGCCAAAGAGATGAAACGGACGTTCCTCTGCTCCTGGGCTATTTTCTGCGCCGTTTCCAGAAGGACGGGCCAGTGTCGGGCAATCTCCTTGGGACGGCTTCCCGGAAGCAGCGCGACACAAGGCACCTCGTCCTTTCTCCCGCCGTGAGCCTGCGCCATCCAGCGGTCCGCCAAGGGATGACCCACCCATTTTGTTTTTAACTGCGGGGCATGCCGGGCAAACCACTCCACCTCAAACGGAAAGATCACGAGCAAACGCTCCAGAATCTTTTCCATCGTTTTGGCCCGACCCGCCTTCCAGGCCCACACCTGCGGACTCACATAATAAACCACCGCCCTCCGATCCAACCCCTGATGCAGTGCCTTGGCCAAACGCAGGTTGAATCCGGGATAGTCCACCAAAATGACCACATCCGGATTCACCTCGGCAATCTCGTGCTTCACCTCCCGGAAGAATTTGAGAAACTTGGGCAACTGCTTCAACACGTCGGTCAACCCCACCACCGCATGCTTGGCCAAATCCAGGCTCTGCTCCTGCCCTGCGGCCTTGAGCATCGGCCCCCCGACCCCGAAGGCCCTCAAATCCGGATGATTTTTTTTAAGCGCCCGCAAAAGATCTGCCGCCAACCGGTCCCCACTCGCCTCCCCCGCCACAAAATAGACGCGGGCACCCTCGATTCCTGCGTGCTTCTTCATGCTCCAACGGGGGTCATCTGCCCGCAGATCTGCGAAGCCAACTGTAACGCTTCAAATCCATGGGAACCCGCCACCCGGGGATCGGTGTCATGCCGGACATTGTCCAAAAATTCCTCCAGCTGGTTTTTCAGGGGCTCCCCCTTCATGACCGGGATTTTGTCGCGCGTGATCTTACCGTCCGACCGCTTGTAAATCTCCCCCTCCTGTTTCATGTAGTCGAGGGACAGGTAGGCGTCGTCCTGGAAAACCCTGATTTTTCTCAGTTTTTCGGGACTGATCCGACTGGTGGTGATGTTGGCCACGCAGCCGTTCTCGAAACGGATCCGGGCATTCGCAATATCCTCCGCCTTGCTGAGAACGGGCACTCCCACGGCATCGACCGATGCCACCGGGGAACGGACCAAATGGAGGATGATCTCCAAATCGTGGATCATCAGATCCATCACCACCCCGATATCCGTGCTTCTACCGGGATAAGGGGAAAGCCGGTGGGCCTCGATGAAGCGTGGCCTGCCCAGCCTTTCCTCGAGGGCCGCCAGCACCGGGTTAAACCTCTCCACATGCCCCACCGCCAACTTGGCTCCGCTCTTCTCCGCCAGATTCACCATCTCGCGGGCCTCTTTTGTGTCCATGGCAATCGGTTTTTCCACCAAGACATGTCTTCCCTTTTTCAAAAATGGCTCGGCGGAGGCCAGGTGGGTGATGGTTGGCGTCACCACGCTGACCGCCTCCACCTGATCCACCATCTCCTCGAGGTTGGCAAAAACCCGGGTCCGACATTTCTCCGCGATTTTTTTGGCCGTATGCGGATCCAGATCATAGACCCCGACCAGCTCGGCCTTGGTCGACTCCGCGTAGATGCGCGCATGCTCCTTCCCCATGTGCCCCACTCCCACCACCCCGACTTTGACCGGTTGGCTCACTTGGATCCTTTCCCGGCGTGGCCCCAGATGCAGATTTTGTGCCGAACCGCCAACTGCCGGACCTCTTCGCACTCGAGGATCAGGGTTTTCCCGGACTCCACCACAATCGCGCTTACCCGACCCGCCGCCGCGGCCTGAATTGTCCGCGGTCCGATCACCGGAACATCAAAACGCATATCCTGCTTCGGGGATGTTACCTTGATCGCCACGGCATCCTCCCCGGCGATCTCTCCGCCCCGCTTCAAGGTTGCGTCCGTGCCGTCGAATCCCTCCACCGCCATCACGGTTCCCTTTCTCACCACGAGGCTCTGTCCGATATTCATTCGCGCCAAAGATTTCGCCAAAGGCCAGCCGAAGGAAATATCCGCCGGAAGATGCCGGGGCGGTTTGGCTCCGGCCAGATGTCCCGTCCCGGCCAAGTGGTCCTCGACAAAAGTAGTCGCCGGCAAGACCTTGATCCCTGCTTTTTCCAGTTCCCGGACCACCGCCCCGAAAAGGGTCTCCGCATTTCTCTCTTTGAGACCGGCGAGGATCCAGAGCGCCTTCCAATCGGGTCTTAGGTCAAAAAGTCGCTTGGGGGTGATCTGCCCCGCAAAAATCACCTCCTGGACCCCGGTTTTCCTGAAAAAGGAGACCAAACGACCCAGTTGCCCCACCCGCATCCACTCGGTTGGCTTTCCTTGAGCAGCCACCCGGGGATCCGTCTCACCCTCAAAGGCGGCCACGGCCAGGGGGATGCGTTTTCTCCGCGCCCCTTCCAGCACCATTTTGGGGTAGACTCCCCTGCCTGCAACCAGACCGATCTTTGCCTTCATAAAGGGTTTATACAAAAGGGGAGACACCCGATTTCGCGGATTGACCAAATCCCTCGGTTTGATATCTTTTCAACGGAGTTGACTCTCGGCGGTGGTTGGGTGGGAACTCAAGCGGTTTCCACCCTTTTTTTCGCCAAAAGCCTTCTCCAACAACAAAAAAATATATCCCATGAACACACAAGACTTCCTCACGGTACTCGATTACATGGAAAAGGAGAAGGGCATAAGCCGCAAGGTGATGGCCACGGTCATTGAGAATGCCTTGGTGACCGCCGCCCACAAGACCTACCCCCTCGAGACCGAAATCCGTGTCAACCTTGACCAGAAGTCCGGCAAGATCCAGATGTTCGCCAAACTCAAGGCCACCGACCGCGCCCGCCCGAACCCCGACGAAGTTTCCATCGTCAAAGCCCGCTCGGTGAATCCTTCGGCCCGACTCGGCGACCTCGTCGAGATCGAACTCGATGCCAAACAGTTTGGTCGGATCGCCGCCCAAGTCTTCAAACAGGCCATGAACCAAAACCTCCGCTCCATCGAGAAAACGATGATCATGGAGGAGTTTCAAGGCCGCGTCGGCGATATCGTCGCCGGCACCGTCCGTCGCTTCGAACGCGCCGATGTGGTCATCGATCTCGGCAAGTTCGAGGGCATCATGCCCTCCCGCGAGCGCGTCCCCACCGAGGAGTACACCCCCGGCGAACGCATCCGCGCCCTCGTCATGGCCGTGCAGAGTGGCGCCCGCGGACCGGAAATCATCCTCTCCCGCTCCAGCCCCGATTTCGTCCGCCGCCTCCTGGCCCTCGAAGTGGCCGAGTTGAACGACGGGGTCGTCCAGATCAAATCCCTCGCCCGCGAACCCGGCTTCCGCACCAAGATCGCCGTCTGGTCCGACGTGGAAAAAGTGGATCCCGTCGGCGCCTGCGTCGGTATCCGCGGCTCCCGGGTGAAGAATATCGTCCGCGAGCTGAATAACGAAAAAGTCGATCTGTTCCGCTGGTCTCCCAACGTCCACGAACTGGTCATCGAGGCCCTCAAGCCGGCCAAGCTCCGCAAGATCGAGATCGATGAGCCCAACCACCGCGTCCGCGCCCTCGTCGATGCGGAAAACCTTTCCCTCGCGATCGGTCGCAAGGGTCACAACGCCCGCTTGGCCAGCCGCCTCACTGGTTGGCAGATCGATGTCGAGGAGGACAAGACCGAGGTCGCCGGCTTCGAGCAGAAACTCGAGCAGGCCGTCCAGACCCTCGCCACCGCCCTCGGGATCGAGCTTCCCCTCGCCCAGAAAATCGCCTCTGTCGGTTTCAGCACCGCCGAGGCCATCTGCGAGGCCACCGAGACCGACCTGGCCGAAGCCGTTCCTGATCTGACCCCCGAACAAGCCAAGGAGATTCGCACCAAGGCCCAGGCGGCCCTCGCAGCCGCCAAAAGCTGAAGTCCCGTCCCTCGCCCGGCATGGCCACCTCGTCCACCAAAAAGACGGCCAAACCCGAGGGGGAAGCCGCCGCTCCGAAAAAACCGCGCGCGACCAAGGCCGCGGCGCCGAAAGATCCCGGAGCCAAGCCCGCGCGTAAAACCTCGGCCAAAGAAAAGACTCTGGAGCCGGTTTCCACGCCGACTCCGGCTCCCATCGCCCCTTCCCCGGCGCCCGTTGCCGCGCCTGCCGCCAAACCGGAACCCGCTCCGACCGTGGCTCCCGCGGCAACCGAGACGCCTGCGACCGACGGTCCGATCGATGAATCCAAAGTGATCCAGATGAAGCCGCCGATCCAGGTGCGCGACCTGGCTTCCCGGCTGAATCTAAAACCCTTCCAGCTGATCCATGAGCTGATGGAGATGAACGTTTTTGCCACCCTCAACCAGACCCTTGAGGAGGCTGTGGCCAAGAAGATCTGCGAGAAACGCGGCCTCATCTTCATGGCGGAAAAGCGAAAAGAGGGAGGCGGAGTCCACAAGGTCGCCCCCGTCGTGGAGCCCCCCAAGGCCAAACCGGTTCCCTCCGCCAATCTCAAGCCCCGTCCCCCGGTGGTCACTTTCATGGGTCACGTCGACCACGGAAAAACGTCCCTTCTCGACGCCATCCGGCGCACCAAGGTTGCCTCGGGCGAAGCCGGCGGCATCACCCAACACATCGGGGCTTACACCGTGAAACGCGGGGAATCCTCCATCACTTTCCTCGACACCCCCGGCCACGAAGCCTTCACCGCCATGCGCGCCCGCGGAGCCACCGTCACGGACATCGTGGTTCTGGTGGTGGCCGCCGATGACGGCATCAAGCCCCAAACTCTCGAAGCCCTCCGTCATGCCCAAGCCGCCAAGGTCACCGTCATGGTGGCGATCAACAAGATCGATCTGCCCGGAGCCAATCTCGACAAGGTGAAAGGACAACTTCAGGAGCTCGGACTCGCTCCCGAGGAGTGGGGTGGCCAAACCGTCGTCTGTGAGGTTTCCGCCACCAAGGGGACCGGGATCGAAAAACTTTTGGAAATGATCGGACTGCAGGCGGAGGTTTTGGAACTGCGCGCCGACCCCACCGGTCATGCCCGGGCTCGCGTGATCGAGACCCAGATCGAAACCGGACGCGGTCCCACCTCCACCGTTCTCGTCCAAAGTGGTTGCCTCAAGGTCGGAGACTCTTTTGTCTGTGGACCCCATCTCGGCAAGGTCAAAGCCCTCCTCGATGATGCCGGCAATGCGCTCAAGAACGGGGCCGGTCCTTCGGTTCCCGCCCGCATCGTTGGACTCAGCGGGGCCCCTGCCCCGGGAGAGGAAGTCGTGGTCGTTGGCTCCGAACGGGAAGCCCGCTCCATCGTGGAGGAACGTCAGGAAGCCGAGCGGGTGGCCCGACTGGCCGCCGGTCCCGCCGCCCCCTCGGGCGTCACTCTTGAAAACCTTTTTGCCAGCATCGCCGAAGGGCAGAAAAAGTGCCTTCGCATCGTCCTCAAGGGCGACGTGCAGGGCTCCGTCGAGGCGATCGTCGAATCCCTCAAGAAGATCCAAAGCCAAAAGGTCACCCTGGATATCATCCTTTCCACGATCGGACCGATCTCCGAGTCCGACATCCTCCTCGCCAAGGCCTCGGGAGCCGTGGTCATCGGATTCAACACCAAGACGGACAACTCGGCCGCCAACGCGGCCAAGCGCGAGGGCATTCAGATCAAGCTCTTCAGCATCATTTACGAACTCGTCGACCAGGTGAAGGAAGCCATGACGGGACTCCTCGATCCCGAACTCCGCGAAAGCCCGCTCGGCAATGCCCTGGTCAAGAAAGTGTTCGAACTCTCGAAGTTCATGGTCGCCGGATGTCAGGTGCAGAGCGGCCGGATCACCAAGAGCGGCCGCGCCCGGGTCATCCGCAAAAAGCAGCCGATTTACGACGGAGGTGTGGTCACCCTCAAGCGCTTCCAGGAAGACGTGCCGGAAGTCCGCCAAGGTTTGGAGTGCGGTATCCGGCTGGGCAATTTCGACGAGTATGAGGAAGGCGACATCATCGAGTGCTACCAGCTCGAAAAAGTCCCCCAAACCCTCTAATCACCAGTCGTTCGTCTCCCTTTTTCTTCTCTTCATCTTACTTTTCATCTTAATCTAATCGTCATGTCATCCCGCAGATTAGTTAGGGTTTCTGAATCCATCCGCTCGGTCCTCGCCCGTCTCATCACGCGGGAACGCACCCTGGAGGGACAACTCATCACCATCACCGGGGTCGAAGTCAGCCCCGATTTGCGTCATGCCCAGATTTTTATTTCCCACCTCGATGGCTCCACCCCGGATGCCCAGGTAATTCATGCCCTCAATATGCTGAAGGAGGAGTGGCAGTCGGAACTCAACAAGGCTCTCCATATCAAATACACCCCCCGCCTTCATTTCCATGTCGACGAGGCGCAAAAACGCGGGGACCGCATTCTGCAAATCATGTCAGAGATCGAGCCACCGGCCGAAGAAAAAGGATAGTCGTCCCCCAAAGCTCAATCAGGCGTTCAACCTGTTATTGAAACCAGTCCATGTGAGCACGCGCCAATTTTTTATTTTAAATCATTATACTAAAACGGTTTAAATATTTTGCTTAAACCGTAAACACGGGGCGAAATTTTGACATTTTGTGCTAATTTACGTGTATGGATCCAGGGTCACCACGTATCGCAGGGCCGTGGGTCTTCCTGTTCGCCCTTCTCTTTGGCCAAAGAACCCTTCAGGCCGATCCGCAACTCTCCTCGTGGCTGACGGAGGCTTCCACCAAATACGCGAGGATCTATACCAGCGCGGCCAACCGGACGGCCGGAATCTCCACCACCACCTGGACAGGACAAACTTCCCCCACCTATGCCGGAGTTCACGAAATCGATTACTCCAGCACCTGGGTCTACATCAAAAATACCGGTCTGGCACCCTATGTGATGGGCCCATGGAACAATCCGAATCTTCCCAGAAACCAAGGCACCAGTACCGGAGTTTATCGTTTCCCGCGGAATCCCTCGGTGAATACCAATTTAGCCACGACTGGGCGCACCCTCACCGGCATGGGTTCCATCGGGTTTTTGGTGGATGGAGTGTCCATATACAACACCTCCGATGGATTTTCCTACTCTGTTTCCAATAACAAGGACGCCTCCCCCGTCGCCGGCATCGGCCCGGGAGATGGCATCTGGAACCGGGATGCCATGCCCAATGAAAGCATCTCTTTTGATTACGCCCTGAATCATCCCCAACCCAGCGGCCAGTACCACGCCCACGCCAATCCCATCGGGGTCCGGTATTTGCTGGGCGATAACATTAACTACGACACCAACACCAAGGCCTATGCCGAAAAGACCACCACGACCAACTTCCAACACTCCCCGATCATCGGTTGGATCAATGACGGACTGCCGCTGTACGGCCCTTACGGTTACGCCAACCCCACCAATCCGGCCGGTGGGGTTCGCCGCATGATCTCCGGTTATGTCATTCGCGATGGCAATAACAATACGACGAATCTCAATAGCGCCGGCAGGAAAAGCCTCCCGCTTTGGGCCCAGCAGGCGCAAAACAAAACAAACCTGACTTCCGGACAGTGGGGTCCCAACGTCTCGACCACTTATGAACTCGGACACTATGCCGAGGATTACGATTATCTTGGCGATCTTGGCTTCATCCAGGGGGTCCATTTTGACCTCAACAAATACAACGCCCGTTACTGTGTCACCCCCGAATATCCCAACGGCACATGGGCCTATTTCGTTTCGATCAAGGCCGATGGCACTCCTTGGTATCCCTACAACGTCGGTCGCTGGTATATGGCCACCCCATCGGGCGGTTCCAGCACCCTCACGGTCATGAATGCTGACACCCCCCTGACTCTTTACTACAAGGGAGCGACCAACACGGTGGAGACTTGGCGCAGCAACAACCCCTTGGCGATCTCCACAAACAAAGTCACCCTGGTTTGGAATGCCGTCGAAGGAGGAACTTACCGGATTTACGCCACCAACGATCTGAACAGCACCAACACCAACTGGCCCACCCTTGCCTCGTCCATCGTGGCAACCAACAACAGCATCTCCTACGAGGAAAGCGGCTCCTTCTCCGCACTCCCCCGGAGGTTTTACAAATTTGTCCGAACCGGAATGGCCACCTACGACAGTGTAGGATACTGAATTCCAACCCACTCCACTTTTTCTCATCCTAGAACCCCTTCTTTCCCCTTAAAATAGGGCCTCATGCGACGACGCTTTCTTACTGTTCTCGCTCTGGCGAGCGGTTGCCTTCCTCTTCAGGGTTCCGACCTCGAATTCGTTTTTCTTCCCAATTTTGCCGGAACACCTGTGGTGGCGGACTCCCTTCGATATGAAAACTCCTCCAAGGAAACCCTGTCTTTCACCAGGATAAGCCTACTTCTCTCCGGTTTTGCATTGGAAAAGGAAACCGGGGGTTGGGTCGAATTTCCCGGGCAAAACGCCTGGTTGGATCTCGAAAAGCAACGCTGGGATTTCCGCCTCACCGGTATTCCGGCTGGACCTTACCGTGCCATTCGTTTTTTTGTCGGGCCGGACGAAATCACCAACCACGCCGATATCTCCAAAATCCCCGCTGACGACCCGCTGAATCCCGCTTTCAACAACCTCCATTGGAACTGGCAGGGAGGATATATCTTCCTGGCCCTCGAGGGGTATTTTCGCCGAGGCAACGACAAACCCATGGGCTACTCCTACCACTTCGCCCGGGATCCACGGCGGACCTGCATCAACCTCCCTGTCGCCATGAATCTCCAAACCAACGGCGCCCTGCAGGTGGATTTCGACCTGGCCGCACTCTTTCATTCGCCCCGGCAAATTTCGATCGGCCGGGACGGTCTCTCCACTCATTCCCGCGAAAAGGACCCGCTGGCCGACAAACTGGGATCCAACCTTCCCGGTTCCTTCCGCATTCGCCGGTTCGCCACCACCGCCGCCACCACAGAAAAGCCCAAGCCGGTCAAACCTCTGTATCTCCCCGAGAACTATACCCCTTATCACTTTGAGATGGCCGCCACGTATCCGATCCCCGACCTACCCCGGGACAATCCCTTGATCGAGGAACGCGTCGCCCTGGGACAAAAGCTTTTCCAAGATTCGGCTTTCTCCAAAGACAACTCCATCTCCTGCCTTTCCTGCCACGACCCCGCCCATGGGTTTTCCGATCCCCGCCGTTTCAGCATCGGCATTCACGGCGATCCGAGCGCCCGGAATTCCATGACCCTCCACAACCTCGCCTGGAAAAACCACTTTTTCTGGGATGGTCGGGCCACCTCCCTCCGCCAACAGGTGTTGATGCCGGTCCAGGAACACGACGAAATGGATGAATCCTTGGACCGGGTGGCAAAAAAACTCAGCTCGGACTCCGCCTATCCCCCTCTTTTTGAAAAAGCATTTGGCACCCCCAAAATCACCGCGGAGAAGATCGCCCTGTCCCTCGAGCAGTTCCTCCTCACCCTCACCAGCTACCGATCCAAATTCGACCTGGCGATGGCCGGATTAACCCAACTCAGCCCGGAAGAACAGAGGGGTTTCGAACTTTTCATGACCGAATACGAACCGCGCATGGGGCAACGGGGGGCCGATTGTTTCCACTGTCACGGCGCCCCCCTCTTCACCGATCACCAGTTTCACAACAACGGACTGGACGTCTCTCCCAAGGATTCGGGTCGGCATAAAGTCACGGGCAAAGATTCAGACATCGGTAAGTTTGCCACCCCCACCCTCCGCAACATTGCCCTCACCGCCCCGTATATGCACGACGGACGGTTCAAGACCCTCGAGGAAGTGATCGAGCATTACTCCTCCGGAGTCCAAAGAAGCCCCACCCTCGACCCCAACCTAGCCAAACATCCCATGGAGGGAATCGGACTCGCCCCTGCGGATAAAAAAGCGTTGGTCGCTTTCTTGAAAACCCTGACCGACACCAACCTTCCCGCCTCCCTGCCACACTAGACCCTGGGTTTAGCTTTTCTTGGGTCCCTTGCCCCCGGGATTTCTGGGTTTCTCGTTTCCGCCCTTCTCCTCTCCCCCCGTCTCCTCGCCCCCCTCTTCTCCGGTCACCGATCCGGTCTCAAATTTCTTTTTCAGCTCCTGCAGAAAAGGGGTCATGTCCGAAACCTTGTCCCAAACGCTCTTGGCCACATAGATCGGCTTTTGCGTCTCGAGGGCAATGGCCACGCAGTCGCTGGGTCGGGCATCAATCTCCGTGATGGAGGTCCCTCCCGGTCCCACTTGTCGCAGGGTCAGACGCGCAAAGTACGTGTCGTTGCGAAGGTCGTTGATGATCACCTTGTCGACCGTGATACCGAACCCCTGCAATATCAGATGAATCAGGTCGTGGGTCAGGGGTCGCTCCCGTTTCTCGCCCTTGAGCAAAAGCGCGATGGAGGTGCCGACTCCATGGTCCACATGGATGCTGAAAGTCTTGGAGTCGTTCCCCAAAAACACCGCCATGCCGCTGGCCGCCGGCATCAGGCCGAGGATCTGCACGTGAATGGCGTCGCTGGGCATGACTTCATCCTAACCCCCGGCGGGGCGGTCGCAAGAGAACCGAAATTTGCATCCTATCGTTGCATTCGGATGCCCAAGGCGTCTATGAATGTCGCTGTGGCATCTGCGCCGGAAACTTGGACGATCGAAGACGCGATCCGCACCTACGGCATCGCCCGTTGGGGGAGCGGTTATTTTGGGGTCAACTCCGCCGGGAACATTGCGGTCAAACCCTTGGCGACCGAGGGAGCGGAAATCGATCTCGCCAAGGTGGCCGCCCGGGCGAGGGAGCGGGGGCTTCACTTCCCCTTGCTCATCCGGTTTCACGATCTTCTTCGTCATCGGGTCCGGGCCATCAACCAGGCTTTCGCCGACGCCATCAAGGCCGCCCGTTACAAAGGCGAGTATCGCGGGGTTTTCCCGATCAAGGTCAACCAGATGCGGGAGGTGGTGGAAGAAATCCTCGATGCCGGGGAGCCGTTTCACTTTGGTCTTGAGGTCGGCAGCAAACCCGAGCTCTTCGCCGGCCTGGCCCAACATCGGGATCCCGAAAGCCTGCTGATCTGCAACGGATATAAGGATGCCGAGTTCATCCGCACGGCTCTGATGGGCCGCAAACTCGGAAAAAAAGTCATCTTGGTCATTGAAAAGCCCGAAGAGCTGAAATTGGCGGTGGAAACCGCCCGGGCCATGCAGGTTCAGCCCCTCATCGGGGTCCGGGTGCGTCTTTCAGCCCGTGGCGTCGGGAAATGGGCCCTTTCCGGTGGGGATAGCGCCAAATTCGGCCTTTCCACCGGGGAACTGCTTGAGGCGATTGAATACCTTCGCAAGGAGGGCTGCCCGGAAGCCCTCCAAATGCTCCATTTCCACGTGGGCTCGCAGATTCCCGACATCCTTGCCCTCCGCCGGGCCGTGCGGGAAGCCACCCGCTTTTATGCCCAACTGCACCACTTGGGACTCAAGCCTGGATACCTGGACGTGGGGGGTGGGCTCGCCATCGACTATGACGGTTCCCGCTCTGATTCTGAAAGTTCGATGAACTACACCTTGGCAGAATATGCCCGGGACGTGGTTCGCTCCGTGGCGGAGGTCTGTCGTCAGGAAAAGGTCCCCCATCCCCACCTGGTGAGTGAGAGCGGTCGGGCCACCGTCGCCCATCACTCGGTCCTGCTGGTGGAGGTTTTCGGCACGATCGAGAAAACCCCCCGCCCTTTTGTCCCCGCCAAGGAAGACGACCCGGAATTCGTCCGCCAACTTTCGGACCTCGTGCTGAATTTGAGCCGGAAAAACCGGCGCGAATCCCTCCATGACGGGCTGGCGGTCAAAGAAGAGGCCGCGGCGCGTTTTGATTTGGGCCTGCTGGATCTGGCCACCAAGGCGCGGGTGGAGGACACTTTCTGGCATTTGGTCGAGCGAATCACCGCGCTGTACGTGAACGGTCGACCCCCGCCCGAGGAGATCCGCAAGCTGAACGACCAGTTGGGCAAACAGTACCTCTGTAATTTCAGCGTGTTTCAATCCCTGATCGATCACTGGGCCCTCAAACAACTTTTCCCCATCGTCCCCATTCATCGGTTGAACGAAGCCCCCACCCACAACGGGCGTTTGGTCGACATCACCTGCGACTCCGATGGCAAAATCGACCAATTTGTCGCCGGATCCGGTATTCGCTCCACTCTCCCGCTCCACGCCCCGTCCGGCCAACCTTACCTTCTGGGTTTCTTCCTTCTGGGGGCCTATCAGGACGTTATGGGGGACCTGCACAATCTTTTCGGGTCGGTCAACGAGGCCCACGTCTACCTGGATGCCGATGAACCGGATGGCTTTTACATTGAGGAAACCATTCCCGGTTTCTCCATTGCCCGCGTGTTGGGCAACGTCCAGTACGATCCCTCGCAGCTTTCCCGGTTGATCAAATCCCAGGTCGATGAGGCCATCAAAGCCGACAAGATGAAGGCCACCGAGGGCATGGATCTGCTGGATTCGTACGAAAAGGGACTATCCCACCCCACCTACCTGAGCTTCGAAGCCAGCTAAAACCGCCCCCTTTTACGGTTGGCAAGCCCTTGCAGGCTCGCTAGGTTGGAATGTTCATGGCAAAGAAATCCAAAGCAAAAAAGGCTTCCAAAGCCTCCTCCAAAAAGGCCCCCAAGGCCTTGAAGAAGAAGGCTTCCGCCAAGGCCAAAAAGCCCTCGAAAGCCTCCAGTAAGCCCGTCCCGGCCAAAAAGCCCTCGGGGCCCCCTTTCCCCATCAAAATGCCCTCCAAGCTCTTCCGTCCTTTGGAGGAGATGAATGGCAAGGCGGCGAAACCCCCCAAATTCTCCGCTTCTTTCCTGGAAAAACAGAAATCCAAGCTGGCCGATTTGCGGGATCACATCCTCGACCAGATGCAGGGGGTAGCCCAAGACAGCCTGCGCGAGCGTGGGGAAGGCGCCGGTTCCGCCTTTGGCATGCACCAGGCGGATGCCGGCAGTGATGCCTATGAAAAGGATTTTGCCCTCAGCCTGCTCAGTCAGGAGCAGGACGCCCTGTACGAGATCGAAGAGGCCCTGAAGCGCATCTCGGCCGGAAGCTATGGGGTTTGCGAGATGTCCGGACAAGCCATTCCGGTCGCCCGCCTGGAAGCCATTCCCTTTGCCCGTTTCACCGTCGATTGCCAGTCCCGCTTCGAGCAGGAAAACAAGGGCAAGAACCGCTGGGAAAGCGCCCAGCCGTTCATGGACACTGTCGAAACTTCCGAGGAGGAAGGCGGCGAGGAGTCCGAGGACGAGGAAAAGACCAAAACCAAGGAGTAATGGATCATGTTCAATAAAAAAGCCCGGCGCCCCCGTCGCATGAACCGTTCCGCCCCCCGCCGGCGGATCGACATCAATGCGGACGCCATCGATTTTCGCAATGTGGAGCTTCTCCGCAAATTCATCACTGAGCGCGGAAAAATCCTCCCCCGGCGGGTGACCGGCATGCCGGCCGTCCTGCACCGCCGCCTGAACCAAGCCATCAAACGGGCTCGCAACGCCCTTCTCCTCAAATGAGCCGTCGTTGCCAAATCACCGGCGCCGTCCCTTCCCTTGGGCGGAAGATCATCCGGAGCGGTAAATCCAAAAAATCGGGTGGTATCGGTATGCACGTCACCGCCAACACCCCGCGTAAATTCCGTCCAAACCTGCGCCGGAAGAGGTTGTACGTCCCTGAATTGGGACGTCATGTCAGCATCCGCCTGACCGCCCGGGCACTGAAGACGATTTCCAAGAAGGGCGCCTACGCCACTCTGAAAAAAGTCGGCTTGGTATAAGCGGTCAGGGCGGCTCCGTCCCCCTTCGGTCCGATCCTCTCTTCATGACGGGATGCTTTGCCGGTGGGTTGAAATTCGCTCTTAGAATGAGCTCTACCGGATAATGATCACTGGGAATATTCTCCCCTGAAAGGATTCGAACCCGAGGTTTTTCCCCTCCCAGTACCTTCAGCCAACCTGGGGAGAGTAAAAAATGGTCAAAGTCGGCCGCCGGAAACCTTCCCGCGGGATCCGGTTTCACCGTGGCCCCCTCCGGCCATCCTAATTCCCGGTCCGCCAGAGCCCATCCCCCGCCAACCAGTGCCCGGATCGTATCTTCCGTGAATTCCGGATTTCTTGTCGAGCAGTTGAAGTCTCCCCCCAGAAGAATCGCATCCCGCTCTGGATCCAAGCCCCGCCGCTCCCAGTCCCAGCGAAGATAGTCGATCGCTTTGACCCGTCGTTTGGCCGATCCCTCCCTCCCCCCGCGATTGCTTTTAAGGTGAACCCCATACACCGTGATTTTTCGACCCTGATCGTCCTGAAACAGGGCTCCCAGAAAACCGCGGACCGGACGGTCGGGGGCCAACGGTAAACGGTGGAAATCAATCACCCAGACCTCACTCCAGGGCCACTGACTGATGAGAGCGATATTTTGTGGCGGTAGCTTTTCCTCCTCATCCCCCGCCCTTTGAAAATCGGTCATCGCTCTCCAAGGGTAGCCCGGGGTAGCCCTCTGTAGGGCCCCCGGATTCAGCACCTCCTGCAAAACAGCCACTTGGGGCCATCGTTTTCCCAAAAGAAGACTCACGGATTGAATATGCTGGCTCTGGGCTTCCGAAGAGGATTGCGGATGATGTCCGGGGAACCACTGCAGGTTCCAAGTCATCCATCTCCAGGGGAGCAGGGGCACGGAACCCTTGTCCCCCTCCGAAATCACCCTCGGAAAGCAAACCTCTGGAGGGAGAAGAGGAAGCCCCGCCCACCCCACGGAGAGAAACCAAAGATACACCAGGAACGCGATCCCATGGCTCATGCGGGATTAAACCGGAAAAACCGAAAGTGGATGCGGTGCTTTTAAAGAAATCAATCGCCAGCCAAACGAAGCCCCAGATTTCTGGTTTCAGACAAGTCGATGAGGTTGCCGTCCGTTCGGTATAAGACAATCCCCCCTGTGGGCAGTTCCGCTCGTTTTTTGGCCTCGATGCGGTATTTTAAGTGGAAAGGGCCTGTGGCGAAATTGGCAGACGCGACAGACTTAGGATCTGTTGGGGCAACCCGTGGAGGTTCGAGTCCTCTCAGGCCCACGTTTTCCCCGTGGGAAAAGATCGGAATTAGCGGCGTGCCTGCTTGCGATTTTTTCCCTTGGGACCACCCGCACCGCCCAAAATCCTTTCATACGCATCGCGAACCTCGCCTCTGACGCGATTCGCCGCCTCTATCCACTTTTCCCCAGACCCATTTCCGCATTTTTTCGCGAGCCAATCCAGGTCCGCCCCCCTCTCCGGCAATAAGGCCCCGCCCCGCCCCTCATCCATCCTCATCCACCACTCCGCCGCCGACCAAAACCCCAACCCCTTCTCCAAGAGGGCGGCCTCCAAGGGCAGTTTCTTGGCCATTCTTTGAAGAACTTTTGCCGTGTTCGTTTCCACATACCCCTCCCGCATCTGCCAGGCCTGGGCGGCGAATTCCACATCGATCAACCCGCCCCTCCCCGTTTTGTAGGCCCGCGCCTCTTGCCCCACCGGCACCCGCTCCGTCGCAATGCGCTCCCGCATTTCCCTGAGCTCGCCCGCAAAAGTCGGGTTTTTCCCGGTCTTCCGCCAAATCTTCTCCACCGCCGGCCAAAATTGCTCCCCCGGAACTTTCGCCCCGGCAATGGTTCTCGCCCGGCAGAGCGTCTGCACTTCCCAACTCTGCGCCTCTTTTCCGTAATACTCCGCATATCGGCGCACCGGCACGGCCAAAGCTCCCTCCGCATATGGACGCAGTCGAAAATCCACCTTGAAGAGTGCCCCGGTGGCCCTTTCCTCGGTCAAAAATCGGACCGCCCTTTGCACCGACTCCTCCCCCTCCCCCACCACGAGAAGATCCAGGTCCGATCCAAAGCTCAACCCCCCACCCCCGGCTTTTCCCAGACCAACCCAAGCCCACTTGGGCCTGCCGGCAAACTCCCAGGCCCAACCCAGACAGGCATCCGCCAAAGCCGTGAGTTCCCTCTGCAAACCCTCCACCTCCTGCAATCCCAACAAACCGCGAAGAGCGATCCGTAACTCTTCCGCCACGGCATACCCCCTGACCCCGTCCAAAGCCTCCTCGGGATCCTTGGGCAACTTCCAGGCCTGCCGGTGCCTCGACAAGGTTCGCTCCCCATCCAGGCCCGCCCGGGTCACCTCCTCGAACAGCTCGGGTCGGGCCACCAATTTCGGACCGAGAAAAGAACTGCTTTCAAAAAAACTGACCAACAGCTCCAGCGCCTTGGGACTTACACACAGACTCTCGTAAAGCAATGACCGGGCCCCGTATCTCCCCACAAAATTGGCGAATCCCGCCAAAGCCCGATCCGGGCGCACACATTTGGACAACTCCTGCCGCAATAGGGGCTGCATCCTCTCGAAATTCTCCATCGTCCTCGCCGTCGCATGGACTTCCCCGCTGGGTGCCAAACCATCCCAGGCCACCCTCGCCGCATCCGGATCCTGCCAAACCATTTGCTCCGGCCAACTCGGGGTGGCCACGGTCTTGGGCCTCAATCCCCCCAGAATGGATTCATAAACCTTCCTGACGCGGTCGCGCCACACCCCCACTGTTTTCTCCAGATCCCCCGCATCCTTCAACTCCATCGCTTGGGCCAGCTGGGAAAGCTCCTCCTTTGGCTCAGGCAATAAGTGGGTCTGGCGGATCTGACGCATCTGCAGCAGATCCTCCAGCCTTCTCCAAAAGTCATATCCCCCCAACAAGGTGGACGCTTCCCCCTCCTCGAGGATCCCCAGATTTTTCAGGTTCCGGACTGCCCGGCGGAGGTCATGGGTCTGTAGGGTCGGATGTCTTGCCCCGTGCAACAGTTGCAGGCCCAGCACCGGGAACTCCACCTCCCTTAAACCGCCACGACCGCGCTTGATTTCACGCTCCTTGTCCTTTTCCGCAATCAACTCCTCCTCCGCCCTGCTTTTTTGCTCGAACAGTTCCCCCAAGGCGGAGGGAGTCAGACCCTTCGGGTAAATGAAGGGCTGCAGGGACTGCAGGAGTTCATATGCGTTCTCCTGGTCTCCGGCCACCCGCCGGCCGCGGATCCAGGCACACCGTTCCCACACCTCCCCGTAGGCGGCATAATAATCTTCCAGGGCCTCCTGGGTTAAGACCAGGGGACCCCGGTCCCCCTCGGGCCTCAACCTCAGGTCGATCCGATAAATCAAATCCCCTCCCCGGGCATCCATCTCCCCCACCAATGCCCTGGCCAGACGCGTGCTGGCCTCCGCCTCGTCCTCGGCTCCACGGAGAAAGATCAAATCCAGATCGGAGAAGAAGTTAATATCTCCCGCACCCAACTTGCCCAGGGCGAAGACCGTAAAACCCACCGTTCCGGGCCGGTCCGCCTCCGGCGCCTTCTCCATCACCAACCCAAGCTGGGCCTCCAAGGTGAACTCCGCCAAGGCCGTCAGACGCCGCGAAGACTCCTCCTGGCTGGACTGGGTCGCGTAAGCGAAGAAACCCAGCCGGACCAACTCGGCCCGTTGCCAATCCCGCAAAGCCGACTGTCTCCGGCTGGGTGAATCGGCCTGGTGTCTGATCTCTTTCCACTCAATCCGGTACTTTCCCGCGCCCCTGTCCTCCAGGAACAGGTCCGGTTTCTTCACCCAGGAAGCCAGCATTTCGTTTGCTCCCAGAATTTCCAAACTGCCCGGGGAAAACCCCAGGAAAGAGTTCCAGGCCTCCGATATGTTTTTCCAGCGGGGCTGAAGTTTCACCCACATCCTCCCGTCTGCTTAGACCAACAGATGGGCCCGGCGTAAAATGGCCCGTTCCCTCGGGTCCAGAGGTCGCCAGCGCCCGTGCCCCAACTCATCCAACAGCTTCCTCAGTTCCCGGCGAAAATCGGCTTCGGACATGTCGGCCACCATGAGGGCGGCCGCGGCCGCCTCCATGCCCAATCGTACGGGTTTGGCGAGGATCGGCGGCTGCGGAGTCTCCCGCTTCCACAGACGCGCCAGGAGATAGCCGGCAATCAATCCCCCGATGTGGGCGCTATGTCCGATGAAGGAGAGTGCCGGCACAAACATGAAAACCACGCTCAACACGATAAAGACGCCGACCGCTTTCCTGGCCCGGACCGGAAAAGGAAACGGAAAGATGAAAAGCCGCGCATCCGGATAATAAAGCGCGAACGCCGCCACCACCGCCAACACGGCGCCGCTCGCCCCGACAATCTCCTGCGTGTGGGCATGCAGGCCCGACAGGGTCAGACCCGATTGCCACCACGCCTGCCCAAGAAACGCGGCCGCCGCCGCCAAACCGCCCAGCAGGTACAGCACGGCAAACCTTCGGGATCCGATTCGTGTTTCCACCGGTCCCCCGAAAATCGAAAGCGTCATCATGTTGAAAAGGATATGGGTCACCCAAAAACCCACGGGCGGGGCATGGAGCCACATGTAGGTGAACGGCTCCCACCACGCTCCGTCCAGCAGGTTGGACGGGGAAAGGGCCAGCATGCTTCGGATCCATGAATCCTGACCCGGCCGGTTTAGGGTCAGCAGGACATCGAGCACCGCCACCACCACGTTGCCGATGATGATCGATCGGGTGACAGGGGCCGGATGCTTCATGGGTGGGGCCGGGGAACGTGACGGCGCTTCTTCGATCCGATCCGGAAAACATTGCTCCAGGTCTTCTTGAGAGCCTGGGTCTTGCTCATGTATCGCTGCTCCAATCCTGCGGCCCCCTTGCGGATGGCCGCCAAGACACCTTTAACCGTGAAATCGTGCATCTCCAGCACCGTGCAGGCCGTTCCGATCGCTTCCACATGATGGGCGTCACTTCCGGCCGTCATCGCCAGATCCCTCTTTTGCGCATACTCGTAGGCCCTTTGGTTGGCCCTTTTGAAGGTCACCGCCGCGTTGAACACCTCGATCGCCTCCAGGGCCAGCCCATCCAGAACACTCTCGCGGATGCCGGCCCGAAAGTTGTCGTAGGGATGCGGGGGCACGGCCAACCCCCCGGCCTCTTTGATCAATCCCACCGCCTCCGCCGGTCCGATCCCCTTCAGGTCGGGCAACCTCACCCCCAGGGCCAGGAGGTGTCCCGCGGCGGTGGTAATCTCCTGCCCGGGAAGGATCAGAAAACCGTCCACCGGATGACCGTCCTCGCGCATCAACCCGGCGGATAGAAAGTAATCCACGCAGGCGCAGGTATTGTGATCCGTGATGGCAAAGCCGTGGAGGCCCCTTTCTTTGGCCGCCTGCACCATCTCTTCCGGTTCGCTCACCCCGTCCGCCGAAAAGCGGGAGTGGCAATGCAGATCGATCCGGTATTTCACACCGCGTGAAAGGTTAGAGCCCGGACCCCTTCTCCACGGTCTCGACCTGTACGAAGGTTCGTGAGGCCGAAACATCCGTCCCCGGGGTAAGTTTGGCCACCTTCATCTCGCCGATCACCACGGTATCCTCCGCCTCGATCACGCTGTTGAAGGTGAACCGCTTGATCGCCTGCCCCTGGCTGTTGAGACCGTCCGCCCGGATCATCGCCTTGTACCCCTTGCTGATCCAGTAACGCACCTTGGCATAGTTGCTCTCCACCGGCGGCGCCACCTCGTAGACCCAGCAGTCCAACATCATCACATTGTCCTCTCCTTTGGGCTGGGGATCCGGCCAACGCAGAAAGTCGATGCCCAGATCCTCAAACGCGAGATCGGTTCCTGCCACCGCCTTTGTCTTTTCCGCCCCGGTGACCACCTGCCATTCCCCATCCGCCTTGCCCCGCTTCTGGATCAAACTTCCTTCCGGCGCGAACCGGACCCGGATCTGCAGGGGCCGATCCTGGAATTCAAACTGCAGGAGCCGATCCTTGGTCCGGATCAGCAAGGGGATCTTTTTGTTCCCGCTCTGCACCTGCCCGGTCAACCGCAGGTCCTTCATGACCAGGGTCCGCCAGAGGAAGTTCTGCATCTGCCGGGGGGTGGGTGTGATATCTTCCTCGGAAACCGGCTTCCCTTGCCCCTCCTTGCCCGCCACGCTCTTGGCCGAGGTGACGTTGCGGTTTTGTCCCCACCCGCAGGACAAAAATGCAAAGAGAACTACCACGCAAACGGCTTGGCGATCCATTTCGCTTAACTTAGCCTCGTCAAGTTGATCTCCCAAGTTTATTCGTTGGATCTCAGAGTGTTCCGCTGGATCAACCGGGGGTTCAACCACCCTTGGCTCGACCAATTCTT
>Ga0214917_10001681_pt1 | contig 28232 bp, 17 predicted proteins | sample LL_1208_BB_MetaG_FD_177983 | JGI IMG/M metagenome (GOLD analysis project Ga0214917, IMG submission 177983) | Freshwater microbial communities from Lake Lanier, Atlanta, Georgia, United States - LL_1208_BB | ecosystem: Environmental > Aquatic > Freshwater > Lake | place: USA: Georgia | collected... | reverse complement strand
TCCGTACTCATCTGGGGTATTTGGTCTATTCCGCCCGTTACCGCCGTTACAGCTAGCTATATGTTATTCTTTTTAAATTTATTTATACCAGCTTTAATTGGGTTTGCTTTGCTGATTCCATTTAAAATGCCAAAAAAATGATGGATACTTCTTTAGATATAATTAATTCTGTAATTTCATGCCAACCTAAAACCACAATTAAAATGAAAATATTAAACTGGGTTTCACCTTTTTGCTTGAATATTATCCTTTCAACTTTTTTGATTGCACAAATCGATAATCCTTCTTTAACTTTAGTATCAAGTTCCTTTCTTTATGAAGAAGCTCCTTTTAAGGAATGTCATGCTTCGAGCATAGTGCAAGTGGCTGAGGGAAAAATACTGGCTACCTGGTTTGGAGGTACAAGAGAAAAAAACCCAGATGTAACCATTTGGTTATCAGAATATTCTCAAGGTAAATGGGGTGAGATAAGAGAAGTAGCTACAGGCATTCAAAATGATGAATTAAGATACCCTTGCTGGAATCCCGTTTTGTTTAAGCATTCTTCAGGTATTTTATATCTGTTTTACAAAGTGGGTCCATCTCCAACAACCTGGTGGGGTGAAAGTATCCAATCTAAGGATAATGGAAAATCGTGGTCAAAACCAGATAAAATACCCGATGGATTTTTTGGTCCTATTCGTGCTAAGCCGTTAGAAATGGCTGACGGACGTATTTTTTGCCCATCAAGTTTAGAAATTCCAAATGGTAAATGGTCTGTTCACATTGAAATATTTAATCCTAAGGATAATTCATGGAAAAGAATAGCTGTTGATGACAAGTCTCCGTACGACATCATTCAACCTACTGTTTTGACCCATAAAGAGGCAAATACCCTTCAAATATTATGCAGAAGCAGACAAAATAAAATTATTGAATCATGGTCTTATGACGGAGGTAATACTTGGTCTAAAACTGCAGAGACTACCTTACCCAATCCAAGTGCAGGAGTTGATGCCGTTTCAATTCCAGGCAAAGGTCATTTTTTGATTTATAACCCTACGGTAAAAGGCCCTAATGACAGGGCAAAACTGGCTATTGCTTTTTCTAAAGATGGCAAAAACTGGGATTCTAAAATTCAGTTGGAAGATGAAACTTCGGGAGAATTTAGTTATCCCGCAATGATTCTGGGAACAGATGGCCAGTTGAAGGTTACCTACACCTGGAAAAGAAGAAAAATTCGATTTGCAGAATTAAAAATTAATTAGATAATTACGATATGCTGCCAAAAAAGCTTGTGGGAATAATTCCACCAGTAGTCACCCCATTATCAGATATTAATATACTGGATGTTAATGGACTGGAAAGGGTTTTGAACCGATTAATAGAAAAAGAGGTGCATGGACTTTTTATTTTGGGAACCACCGGAGAGGGACCTAATTTAAGTCACAGAATAAGAAAGGAAATCATCAAACATACGACTACTTTTGTAAAAGAAAGAAAACCCGTTTTTGTATGCGTTACGGATACAAGTCCAGAAGAGTTATTGGAAATAGCCTTTTTTGCTGCAGATAACGGGGCCGATGCCCTGGTTTTTGCACCACCTTATTATTCACCCTTAAATCAACAGGATTTACTGGCATATTCGGAGTGGTTGATTCCCCAATTACCAATTCCTGTGCTACTATATAATATGCCGTCCCATTGTAAGGTATCGTTTTCACTGGAAGCAGTTAAAAAACTATCTGAATATGAAAAGGTATTAGGAATAAAAGATAGTTCAGGTGATATGAGCTATTTAAATAATATGATGGGTATTGTGGAAAGACCCGATTTTTGTTTTTTTACCGGGCCTGAAATACTATTGGCAGAAACCCTATTCATTGGTGGAAATGGTGGCGTAAGTGGTGGGGCAAATCTTTATCCGCAACTATTTGTAGGCTTATATGAAGCCTTTATTCAAGGAGATTTAATTAAAGTAATGGAGTTTCAGCATGTGGTGAAAGAACTCGACAGAAATGTTTATTTTGAAGGATTTATGAAAGGAGTAAAAACGGCACTTGCCATTAAAGGCATCTGTAAAAACGTGGCTGTACCACCACTGTTTTCGATGACGCCAAATGGCATAATCAAACTGGAGTCTTCTCTAAAATATCTGGAAGACAAGTATCCTTTTTTAAAATAATAAGTTAAAATTAATGGGAAATCTAGCCTTTTTAGACTATTTAATACTGGCTTTATATGCTATCACACTGCTTGGCATGGGATTTTATTTTGCCAGGAAAATGGAAACAGCAGGTCAGTTTATGACAGCAAATGGAAAAATTCCTGGCTGGGCAGCAGGCTTAGCTGTAATGAGCGCTTATACAAGCAGTATTTCCTATATCGCAACCCCTGGAAAAGCATTCGATTCTGATTGGCATCCCATCATTTTCGCCCTTTGCATGATTCCAGTAAGCTGGTTGGCAGTTGTTAAAATAATCCCTCTCTATAGAAAATTACAACTCATTTCTGTTTACTCTTTTTTGGAAGATCGGTTAGGTGTATGGGCAAGACTTTATGCTGCCTTTTCCTTTTTATTATTCATGATTGGCAGAATGGCTGTCATTTTATATCTGGTCGCCATTTTGATTCAATCCTTTACAGGGGGTGACTTGTTGTGGATAATCCTTGTCATTGGGTTCATAACTATTCTATACACCTTAATGGGTGGGGTGGAGGCTGTGATCTGGACAGATGTTATGCAATCAGCTGTGATGATAGCTGGAATATTATATACGGTATTCTTTTTAGGAAAAATGGTTTTCTGGGAATCCCCCGAATTATGGACACAGGCCTATGATGCAGGAAAATTTTCATGGGGACTATCAGATTTTTCCTTTGATAAAAGAACCCTTTGGGTCATGCTAATTTATGGTTTTACAGAAAATCTCAGGAATTTACTGGCGGATCAAAATTATGTACAAAAATATGCTACTGTTCAGGATAATAAATCCGCTGCAAAATCAATGAAACTGGCCACAGTAATTTATTTAGGATTAACAGTTTGTTTTCTATTTATTGGAACGGCTCTTTATTATTTTTATAATATTCAAGAAACGTTGCCGGGGAATATCACCAAAGGAGATCAGATTTTTCCATATTTCATTGCTACTCAATTGCCTGTTGGATTAAAAGGATTAATACTCGCGGCCATCATAGCAGCAGCTATGAGTACGATTGATTCTGCGCTAAACTGTTCAGCAACGGTATTATGGATCGATTTTATTAAAGACAGGTTTGTTAAAAACGCAAGTGAAGAAAAACAAATGAATATATTGAAAATAGGTACCTGGCTTTGGGGAATATTGGGAACTGTTTTTGCCCTTTGGATGATACAGGCAAAAAGCGCCTTAGATGTATGGTGGCAAATTTCAGGTATTTTTGGTGGTGGAATTCTCGGGTTATTCATTATAGCTTTGCTGAGAATTAAATTATCTTTTTCACAGGGTCTTATCGCTATTGGAATAAGTGTTGTTGTCATTGTTTGGAGTACCTTTGCCAGAAATATTTCGGGATCATTCAACTGGCTGAATTGCACCATTGATCCTATCTTGTCAGGGGTTTTAGGGACAGGCTTTTTATTAATTTATGCCATTTTCATCCACATGGTCAAAAAAAGATCGGCAGCATAAAAGCAACCCTATTTCTACTTTAATCGTTAAAATAGATAGATTTAATGCTATTTGATGATTGATGAAAATTTAGAAAAATTATTGAATGCTTGCAGACAAAATAATAGAGCGGCTCAAAAAGAAATTTATGAGTTCTATTACGCTTTCGTATTCTCAATTATCAGGAGGTATGTTGGGTCATTTGAGGAGTCAAAGGAGGTTACCAATGATGTATTTTTTAAAATATTCACCAAATTGAATCAATACCAGGAAGGGACTAATTTCAAAGGGTGGATGACACAACTTGCCAAAAGAGTTGCTATTGATAGATACAGAGCTGATTTGAACAAATTAAAAATCAGTGAAGTTGATATTATACCAGATTCTTCAGAAAGATTTGATATTCAGTTGCTTAATAAAATGGAGGTGGAGGAGAAAATTTTACTGATTCAAAAACTGTCTCCCTCCTATCGTCTTGTTTTCAATCTCTATGTTATTGAGCAATATTCACATGAGGAAATTGCTAAGCTACTTAATATTTCATTGGGTACTTCTAAATCAAATCTTGCTAAAGCAAGAATTCAACTTAAATCATTGATAACTAAATATCAATATGTATAGAAAAAATTACAATTTTAAAAGACCATGACCGAAAAGGAATTTGACGATGTATTTTCTGAAAATGTAAGAAATACCCGTTCTGTCATTCATCCCGACGAACAGGATTGGCAAAATTTGTCTTCTAAAATAGAGCGTTTTCATTCAAAAAGCAGGTATTGGTTAAGGGCTCTTCCGTGGCTTTTGCTCTTACTAGTTTCAAGTTATAACCTTTGGTTGCACAAATCTGTCGATAAAATAACACAAAATCTGGCAGAAAATTCAAAAGGAAAGGGTATTACCTCAAAAACCAGAGACACTCTTTTTTTAGAAAAAAAAATTTATTTAAAGGATACCATTTACAAATTTTTACCTGTTTATAAAAGGATAAAAAAGATTGAGTCTGGTGAAAATGTTCAAAATAATTCTTTAGCAGAGATTAACAATCCTGTAGATAATCTAATTGAGAAAGATTCGCTAGTCAAAAAAAATCTATCGGTACCTTTTGATCAAATAAATGCTGGGAATAATTTGTCTTTTCTTTTTAAACAGCAAGGGGAAGAAAAACCAGAGAATAAGTATTTTGAAGAGAAGATTGGAAGTAAATTAAATATAAAATCCAGTGTTGGATTTTCCGTAGGGAGTTTTTTGCCGATAAATTCAAATGAAATTAAAAATCCTTTGGCAATAGCCTTTCAGGCAGAATTTGAAATGTTACCCAGATTTTCAATAAGACCTTCCCTGCTTTATACTCAGCATTTCTTTGAATTAGAAGATTTAAACAGCGCTAAAATGGTCTTTTCATCTACGAATAATCTTCAAGGTGCTTATACACTTCATGAAATAAAGGGTATTAAAAAAACAGTCATTCCAGCTATTGCTTTTAACTATTATTTTTATGATACCGAAAAAGTGGAGGGTTATTTGGGTGCTGGTGTTGCAGCTGATTTCAGCTTTCCTACCCAGTTGGATTATGAATTTAAGGATTTAATATACAATAACTCCTATAAGTATAGCTTAAAAGAAAAATTAGGTGCTTCAAATCCTTCTTTTTTTAGTAACTTGGGAGGAAAGATTAATACCAAATCTGCTATTTCTTTTTCTGGAGAAATTCGTGCTGGTATCTCCAAAAATCAAACTTCCGTATATACCCCATTTATATCTGTTTTGACTGGCATTTCATTTGAATTTTAATGTTAAACCATCCTTAATTTTTTCCTTTCACCATTTTAGCTGAAAAAACATCGCTGGATTCAAGTCACGAATGCAATTTTAGCATTAAATAGATTAAGGAATTAAAGATCCCTCAGGTGAAAATCTTTAGGTTCTTTCTTTTTACAGCTATGAATGCCTACTTTTGTAGCCATTTAATCCTTACTTATGACTTTTTTCACACGCAGATTAAATCTGGGTACCTATATTTCTCTTTTTTTTGCTGTTCCATTACTGTGCCAGGATGCTGAAATATTTCCCCCAGCAAAAGAAAAAAGGATGGTTGAGTCTCAAAAAATGGATAAATCTATCCGAATTGATGGTTTGCTGAATGAGGAGGCATGGAAGTTGACTAAACCTATAACTTCCTTTGTTCAGATTGAACCAAAACAAGGGGAAATGGCCCATGAACAGACCTTTTTAAGGGTTTTATACAATAAACAATTTTTGTATTTTGGCATTTTTGCTGCAGATTCTTTGGGTAAAAAGGCCATTCGGGCAACCGATTTTAAGCGTGATTTCAGTTTTAGATCCCATGACCTGGTCGCTTTAGCTTTTGACGGATTTAATGATTCCAGAAATGCTATGGCTTTAACGATGAATGCCTATGGGGTTCAACGCGATTTATTGTCCTTTGATGACCTTTACTATGATGCCGATTGGGATGGATTGTGGCGGGTTCGCACCCATAGAACCGATTCAGGTTGGTATGCTGAAGTAGCTGTTCCCTGGCAGACATTGCGTTATCCAAAATTAACAGATTCCATCCAGCAATGGGGATTTAATATGATTCGAGTAAGAAGATTTTCCAACGAAACATCTGCTTTTTCCCCTTTTCCTCGTTCTTTTAGTGCTCTTAGGATGGCTTACGCTGGTTTACTGACTAATCTTCAACCCCCTCCTCCAAAATCAAATATCCGCTTTCAACCTTATTTGTTAGGAGCTTTTGATCGATATAGTCCTGAAATAGCCGGTACAAAGGAACAGTCCGCGAAGACTGGGGGAGAAATGAAGTGGGCTATTAACCCAAATACCGTATTCGACCTTACTATAAATACTGATTTCGCTCAGGCTGATGTCGATAGACAAATAAATAATATCACCCGCTTTTCTATCCTTTTTCCGGAAAGACGTCAGTTTTTTCTTGAAAATGCTTCTCTCTTTGGTGTCGGTGGTGGTCCATCTCCCGATTTCTCTGGCGGATTTATGCGCATTCAACCTTTTTTTAGCAGAAGAATTGGTCTGGATGATAATGGAAATCCTATTCCCATTGATATAGGAAGCCGTTTAGTTTTTCGGTCCTTAAAACGAAATGCAGGTGTGATGGCCATTCAACAACGCGGGTTTATGAAGGAAGATCCTACCCGTTTTTTTGTAGGTAGATTTTCAGAGAATCTCGGGGAACAACATCGTGTAGGTGGTTTGCTTGCCTTAAAAAATGGACCGAAAGGGACCCATGCAACCAGTATGTTAGATGGATTTTTTCGTCTGGGTCAATCTCATTCACTCAATACCATGTTTATTAATACCACTCAGACAGATGGAAAAAAATCGGGACTGGCCGGCTATGCTCAATATTTCTATGCAACCAATCAATTAAAATTTTGGTGGACTCAATCAATAGTAAATAAAGATTTCAACCCTGAATTAGGTTTTGTTTCCCGCACCGATGTCATTGGTACTACTCCTGGAATAAATATTTTCTACAGAGGAAAAAAATTACCTTTAAAAAAATACATTCGGGCTTATGAGCCAGGTATAAATATTGAAATTTATCATCAGGAGTCCACTGGAAAATTGATTGAAAGACAGATTAACGTCTGGCCGCTGTTTTTCAATCTGCAGAATGGCGGCTTTATCGGATATGGATCCAATTTTACCTATCAAAATTTAACAGAGGCATTTGAACCTCTCGGAGTCAGTATTAAGGCTGGATCATTTAATTATGTGAGAAATCAGATTTATCTTAGTTCTGACCCTTCAAAAATTTTAAATGTATTTGTTGATTATAGCTGGGGGAACTATTTTGACGGAAAGTTGAATGCGCTTGATATGACGCTTCAGTTTGCACCCGCTCCTCATTTTTCTTTATTAGGAAGGATGAATAGAAACATAGTGAAGTCTTTAGGGGAAAATAATACTACTGAAACCATTGATTTATTTAGCATTGAGGGAAGATTTGCTTTAAATCCAAGGTTGCAGCTCATTGCGTTTTATCAGCAAAATGCTGAGAATAACCTGAAAAATTATAATATTAGATTATCCTGGGAGTACGCGCCTTTATCATTTATTTATTTAGTGTTAAACAAACGAGGATTCGAACGTTTAGATAGCAGATATCAAAACGAGCAACATGCTATTCTAAAATTAAGTTACCTGCGCCAATTATAGAAAAATGGGCAACAGGTATTAATCTTTCAGAGTAACCTTTTCAGTAATTTCTCCCGTAACTTTATGTTTGAGAATTACCTTTTTATCCCCATTTGGAAGGATTTCTTCTTTTATAAACCAATGATTTTCATCAAAATCAACATAAACGGAAGGTTTTGAAAGACCAGTTTTTCCTCTCCAGACAGGAAGCATGACGGGTTCCCATAATTTGGTTTTGGCCGATTTATATGCTGCGTCAATGATGGCATTTACCACATATCCATCATAAAAGGTTTCTCGTGGAGGCAATCCTTTTTCACAAGAATCGAACATGTCATTAAACATATTGGGGTAACCCAGCTCGTGTGCTTCGTCACCCACTGGGAATTGCCAGCCGGAAGTACTTTCTGCTTTTTCAGCGACATATGCGTTTCCTGCTCCGCTTGTGTACATTTCGAAACCAGTCCTGAGAAAGGAATTTAACCAGATCGTTCCCTCGGTACCCATTACCTCATCTCTTAAATCCATACCCCCTCTAAAAGTCCATGAAACCTCAAACTGACCGATTGCACCATTTTCATATTTCACAAGACCAATAGCATGATCTTCAGCATCAATAGGTTTAACCTGAGTATCGGCCCAGCACATAACCTCTACAGGCAGAATATCCTTACCAATAAAACTTCTTGAGATTTCGATACAATGACAACCTAAATCAAGGACAGCACCACCTCCGGCTTTTTCTATGTCCCAAAACCAGTCAGAATGAGGTCCGGGATGCGTTTCCCTTGATTTGGCCCATAAAATACGGCCTATAGCACCAGCCTCGACACTTTTCAAGGATTTAAGAAATTTTGGTGTGTAGCACAGGTCTTCTAAATATCCGGCAAAAATGCCCGCTTCTTCACATGCCAGAGTCATACGTAAAGCTTCTGTAGCATTCCTTCCCAGAGGTTTGGTGCATAAAACTGCTTTTTTATGCTTAACACATAGCATAACTGCTTCTTCGTGCAAATTATTAGGCAGTCCGATAACTATAAAGTCGGAATCTGGATGAGCTATCGCCTCTTCCATATCAGTGAAAAAAAAGGGTACTGCATAATCCCTGGCAAACCTTACGGCCGTTTCCTCCCTTCGCGCATAAACCACTTTTACTTCATCTTTTCCCCTTCTGCCACAAAGTGATTCTGCATAAAAACGACCTATAAAGCCACCGCCGAGAATACATATTTTAGCCATTGTTATTTTATTTTTAAGGTTATTTCCTTTTCTTTTTGTAAGAAATCTGCATTTTTCACCTCCTTGTTTTTCTGATTTAATAATGCCTCATCAGGAACCACTGAAACGGGTGTGATACAAGAAAGGTTTTTTTCCCTAAAGGGCTTATTATAAGACAAATTATAGGCAGAGATAACTGACCATCGGGGTTTATCTGACAAATTTGCTTCAGATCGATGCAACAGATTTGGATGAAAAAAGAGGACATCGCCAGCCTTTAATTCACAATAAATAAGTTCGGAAATTTTAGCTGCTTCAGTAACAAATGTATCGTCAGCACCCTGCTGTTCTCCTGCAAAATGATGTTCAAATCTTTGCATTTTATGGGTACCCTTCAGCACCTGTAAACAACCGTTTTCCCTGTTTGCATCTGTTAATGCTACCATGACAGAAACCATAGCTTCAGGGAACAAAAAGCCATTTTTATACCAATAACCATAATCCTGATGCCACTCCCATGCTCCACCTACTCTGGGTTCCTTTTGCATGACTTTGGAATGAAAATGACATACCTCGCCTTCGCCGAGTAAAGCCTGAACACTTTCAATCATTCGTTTACAACGAGACATTAATCCAAACGGGTCGTCACCTGCTGTGAACCAAAGGGTTAATTTTGTTTTTTTTCCTTCCTGGTCATTTAGGTCGAAGGCATTGTTTACAACAGTATCATCTGTTGCCGTTTGATAAAGCAGGTCAATTTCTTTAGGAGTAAAGAATTGATTAATTAACAGAAAGCCATCGCGATGGTAGTTTTGAACCTGCTTATTATCTATCATGAGTTTAATTTATTTCTCTAAGTTAGAAAATAATAAGCAGATATTGGATATTCAATGGGTTTAGTTTTTTAAGAATTTGGCAAGACTTGAATGGAAAATAATATATCTGGCTTTTTTCGTATATTTTCGAAAAAAAAAACGATGACCCGGGGAATCAAACTTTTTATAAGTATCATTTTTATCCTTGCTTTATTTGGTGCAGGATTTCTTTTCTCCCTTTACCTGAGTGAAAGGCAAGATAATGAAAAGAGGATAGAGGAATCGACCATATTATTAGAGAAAATTCAATCTGTGGCCAAAATGGTTACCATAGAAGGTTATTATTCTGAGCTTTACCGATATGAAGATTTCTGGGGATATGACTGGTGGATATTCCGTAAAAAGGCGATTATGAGAGTAAAGGCTAAAGTTTCAGTTGGCTTTGATTTGAATAACCTGAAATTTGATCTGGATAAAGAAACCTGGACTTTATATATTCGAAATGTACCTTCGGAACCAGAAGTTATCTCAATTGATCATCAGATTGACTATTATGACATAAGCCAGGGTTCTTTTAATTCCTTTTCTGAAAAGGATTATAATAAGATTCAAAAAAATGCGAAGGAAATGATTGCCAAAAAGGCTGCTAACGGAGAATTAATGGAAAGGGCTAAAAAACAGGGTTTAGAAATACTTAATCTCATAAAATTTATGGCAGAAGGGGCAGGATGGAAGGTGGTAATAGAAACTCTGTCTCTGAAAGATGAAACAAAAGGGAATCAATAAAGGCTTTCTTTACCTTTGGCTATCTATTTATTCAACTATTTTATTAACTTTATTTTTCTCAATATTTAATTTCATCAACCTTTAATATTTATAAATATTATGAATGCAGGTTTAGCTTTATTGATTGCAGGATGGGTATTTGTCCTTATTTGGGTGCCAATCGTAGTGTTATCGCAACGAAAAATGCATCCCAAGGCATTATTCACCTTATTTTTTGCCGAATTATGGGAAAGATTCTCCTTTTATGGAATGCGTGCGTTCCTTATTTTATATATGACTTCAAGGTTGTTTGATAAATTGAGCCAGGCAGATTCCGATGGTGTTTCCTATGGTATTTACGGCGCTTTTAATGCTTTACTATATGCCTCCCCTTTATTAGGAGGTATGTTGGCTGATCGTTTAATAGGATTTAGAAAAGCTATTATAACCGGAGGATTATTCATGGCTTTTGGACAGATTATCCTGGCTTTTAATGCCTTCAATGGAGATACAGAAATGCTATTCTTTGCCGGCTTAAGTTTTTTAGCTATTGGAAATGGATTTTTCAAACCAAATATTTCCAGTTTTCTTGGTACCTTCTATGATCGAAACGATAACAGAAAGGATAGTGCTTTTACCATCTTTTATATGGGAATCAATATTGGTGCTTTTCTTGCGCCATTGACTTGTGGTTACCTGGCAAGAGAGGTCCATTATTCTTTAGGATTTTTACTTGCTGGATTAGGCATGCTTACTGGGGTAATTGTTTTTTATAATAATAGGGCCGTTTTTGAGGGTAAAGGTTTGCCACCGGATATTAGTTATTTAAAATCTTCATTTTTTGCTGGAATAAATAGAGAATGGGCAGTGCTGATTGGTGCTTTTCTGCTGGTTCCTGTTTTTTCTTTTCTTATTCAGGCCGAAGAATTTACAGATTATATTCTGCTCCTGGTTGGTTTTGGAATATTAGGTTATATCCTTTTCAATGCTTTTAAATCGGAAGAAAAGATAGAAGGTCAAAGATTATTGGTTTTTATGGCTTTATTTCTTGTTCACATGATTTTCTGGGCGCTCTTTGAACAAGCTGGCGGATCTATCAATATTTTAACTGACAGATACGTAAATAAACATGGCATTGAAACTTCCCAGTTTCAATCGGTAAATGCCTTGTTTATTATTTTACTTGCACCCGTATTTACCTGGATATGGACAGTACTGGGTAGAAAAAAGCTGGAGCCACGTACGCCGATGAAATTCTTTTATGCTATGTTACAAATTGCTTTAGGATATTTTATTATCGTTCTTGGGGCAAAATCAATTCTTCCCGATGTAAATAATGGAGCAATGATTCCCCTGGTATTTATTTTGGGAATGTATTTATTCCATACCACAGGCGAGTTAAGTTTATCCCCTGTTGGACTTTCAGTCGTTACTAAATTATCCCCTGTAAAAACCGTTGGTTTTGTCATGGGATCATGGTTTGTTTCCATTGCATTTGGACATAAAATAGGAGGCTATCTGGGTAAATTGATTGCTATGCCTCAGGAAGGGTCTGATAAAGCACAAGAATTACAGGCTTTTATCAATGTTTATATGAATTGGGGCGTATTAATCGTATTGGGGGTTGCTGTTCTTCTATTTATTATTTCTCCGGTATTGAAAAAATGGATGCACGGAGTGCATTAAAAGTTAAATCAGAGCTATAAAAATGGAAAAATCTACCTTTAAGCCGTTTATTTCCGCTGATCAGCAACTTCCGGAATTAACGATGAAAGCCATTGTCCCTGGTATTTTTCTGGGGATAATCTTTGGAGTTGCTACGGTTTATTTAGGTTTAAAGGTAGGTTTAACGGTCAGTGCCTCTATTCCTATTGCTGTCTTGGCTATTTCTTTTTTTAAAAAATGGGGAAAAGCAACCTTATTAGAAAGCAATATGGTTCAAACGATTGGCTCTGCAGGTGAATCGGTGGCCGCCGGTGTTGTATTTACGGTACCAGCCTTACTTTTTTTAGAGGGAGGTCGCCAGTATTTTGAATATTTTCAGATTTTCGTATTGGCACTTATAGGTGGTTTCCTGGGGGTTCTCTTTATGATTCCTCTTCGACGTGCTCTTATCGTAAAGGAACATGGCAATCTGCCTTATCCTGAAGGAACAGCTTGTGCCGATGTATTGATCGCGGGTGAAAAAGGAGGTAACCTTGCAGGGAAAGTTTTTCTTGGACTGGGTGTTGCATTTGTATATAAAGCCGCTATGTCTATTTTTGGACTTTGGAAAGAAGTGCCTGCCTTAGTATTTAAGAAGCAGTCGGCACTTCCAAACGGAACCATCAATGGTGAAATAACTCCTGAGCTTCTGGGTGTGGGTTATATTATTGGCCCCAGAATAGCTGGGGTAATGGTTGCTGGGGGCGTTCTTTCCTGGTTGGTTCTCATACCTCTCATTACTTTGATAGGTGAAGGATTAACGGTTCCTTTTGCTCCAGAAACGGTAAAATTGATCAGTAATATGTCTCCAGATGAAATCTGGAGCAAGTATATTAGGTATATTGGTGCTGGTGCTGTAACCTTTGGAGGAATCATAACCTTAATTAAATCTCTTCCTACCATTATCAATGCATTCAGCGATTCATTAAAAGACTTTAAACAACAGGGTCAAACCATTGAAAACAGGGAATCAGTTCCCAGAACTGAACAGGATCTCCCTTTATATTTTGTGCTCATTGGCAGTGTCGTATTATTGATTTTAATGATGATTTTACCCAATTTGCCTACTAACTTTTTTTCTGCTCTGTTAATCCTTGTTTTTGGCTTTTTCTTTGTTACGGTGAGTTCAAGAATTGTTGGATTGATTGGAAGCTCATCCAACCCAGTATCAGGCATGACCATAGCCACTTTAATGGCAACGGCATTGATTTTTTTAGGTATTGGCTGGACAGACTCTGCTTATCAGTCTGTAGCCTTAGTTGTTGGTTCTATGGTGTGTATCGCAGCGGCAAATGCGGGGGCAACCTCTCAGGATCTTAAAACAGGTTATTTATTGGGTGCTACCCCCTGGAGGCAACAAATTGGTTTGCTTATTGGTGTTTTAGCTTCAGTGGTTGCGATAGGATTTACTTTGTTATTATTGGAACGAACATTAGGTATTGGTGAAGCTACCGCAGCGCATCCAAATCCACTTCCCGCACCTCAAGCTACCTTAATGGCAACGGTAATTAAGGGATTATTAGACCAGCAATTACCGTGGGGTTTGGTTATAGCTGGTATGGGGATAGCAGCAATGGTTGAACTTTGTGGAATTAGCTCTCTGGCCTTTGCCGTAGGTGCCTATTTACCGCTGTCCACGACTTCACCTATTTTTATAGGTGGGTTAATTAAGTTGATAGCCGATAAATTTAATAAGAAAAAAGAAGATGCTGAAATTGGTCCGGGGGCGCTTTTTAGTTCTGGATTAATAGCGGGAGGAGCGCTGACTGGTATTTTGGTCGCCATTTTTATGGGGACTAATATTGGGAATGATTCTTCGGGAAATCCTGTTTCCTTAATGTCTAAAATGAATACAGGCTGGGGAAATGCAATGGGATCAACGGGAGATGTTATTGGACTAATCGCTTTTCTTGTTTTAAGTTTTTGGTTACTAAAAATGGCCATTGAGTCCAAAAAATAAAATATCTCTGAAGAATCAATTAGCGCCTCTGCTTTGGTTAATCCAGATATCAAGATTTGGACAAGTAGCATATTTTTGCTCCATTCGAATGAAGGTAGTACCTATTTTTTCCTCAATCCAAGTATTTATATATTGATTTTTCTTAGATTCAATAGATGCTTTTTGGATTTTTGAATAATCTTGAAGCAAATTGGCTTTATGTGGAGGAGTTTTTGATTGTAATTGAATGAGATGAAACTGAACCTCTCCTGAAGGATCTCTAAACTCTATAGGAGCTGTTATACCCTTGACCTTCAAAGTGTCAATAGCGAAATAAATATCAGGATCTAAATCACCTACTTCGAAAAAGGTATTCCCTGTGACTGGATTAACCATTCTGCCATCGTTATTGTAAGATTGAGCCTTGTCGTAGGAGAATCTTTTTACTGCAAAGGAAAATGAAATGGAATCATTTAAAATCAGGGTTCTGACAGAATCTAATTTCCTTTTTACGAGATCGAAATCTTCTTCAGTAATTTCAGGTCTTAATAAAATATGTCTGACATTAATACTATTTCCTCTTCGACCCATTAACTGAATTAAATGAAATCCAAATTGAGATTCTACGATATCAGAAATCTCATTTAATTCTAATTTATAGGCAGCAGCTTCAAACTCCGGCACATATTTTCCCCTGGTTGCCCAACCTAAATCACCTCCGGTTTGTGCAGAGCCATCGGCAGAAAATTTACCTGCCAGCACAGCAAAATCTTCTTTATTTTCTACAATTCTTTTACGAATTCCCTCTAGTTTATTCATGGTTATCTGCCTTTGAGTGTCATTAACCTTCGGCACCATAACAATTTCACCTATTTCAACTTCTGAATTAAAATAGGGTAAAGAATCTTTAGGTATTTTTGAAAAAAAAGATTTAACTTCTGATGGGGTAATGGTAATATCTTTCATGATTTCTCCTTTCATCTTTTCTGAAAGGAGTTGATTTTTTAAGTCTGTCCTGAACTGTTCTTTTACATCATTGACAGACTGGCCATAATACTCTTCGAATTGTTTAATATCGTTATTCATGAAGGATAGAATTCTATCAATCCTTGCGGCAAGTTGATTTTCTACTTCATCATCACCCACTTCTATACTATCAAGTTTAGATTGGTTTATTAATAATTTACTGGTTAATAATTGCTCTAATATTTCACAACGGGCATTTGCCGGGATATCTCCTTTTTGTGAAAGGGCAAGGGCAAATTGCTCTTCCAATTCAGAGAGTAAGATAAGTTCTCCTCCTACGGTGGCAATAATTTTGTCCATTACCTGAACCTGGCTAAAAGCAGAAAAAGTGGTAGCGGAAAATAATAGAAATAGAATATATTTAAACATGAAATGGAGCATTAATTTTTAAAGACACAAAGATGGCAGGAATAGTTGGTTAATTACTATAGAGGAGCCTAAAATTTTACTTCATATAAAAAACTTCCATCTGACCTTTTCTTTTTGCGATTTCGTACATATCCTCTTTTTTTTCTTCCAAAAGCTTTGTTTTTCTGCTTAGAAGAAGCATTCTTTTTAACTGGTCCTCAACATAATCAATAGGCGGAATTTCCTGAGATTTTCTACTGTCTATAATTTTTACCCAAACATCAAATTCTCCATCCTGAATAGTAAAATCTTTGCCTTTACGGGATAATTCTTCAAAACTTATGTTTCTGGGAAAAAATATTGCCAGTTTTTCCCATTCATTCCATTTATCAGGGTCAAGTAAGTAAGAAAGTTCGTATTCTTCACAAATAGCCCTCAATCGACCCAAGTTTGTTTCAGTAGGCTTCTTCCACAATAAATTTAAGCTGTCCTTAATAGATATTATTTTAGGAACTACTATGAGGTAGCCTTTAATGATTGGGTTATCGAGTTGGTATTGAATTTTGTTTTTTTCATAGAATGCGGACAGTTCAGCTTTTGAAATCTCTGTTTCCATTAATTGTTCCAAAAGCACTTGCTCATAATTATTTCGAACCAGAGAGGATCTGTAATCTCGAACAAGTCGGTCTATATTAAGGTCTTTTGGAAGGTTATTTTCTGCTTCATATAATAATACAGCTTCTCGTAACCAGCGTTGAGTATATGCATTGATTATCAGAGAACTATCATAAGCAGACGTGCCTGGAGGAATCATGCCTTCTAAATCTTTAATATATAAAGACTTATTGTAAACACGTGCCAACAGAAAATTCTCTGGATTTTTATCATTTTGCTCCTGACAGGAACAAGCCAGCAGGAGCAAAAGATAAGGGAATAAAAACCTTACTGAAAAAATCATTGCTTAACTAATCCTTCAAAAATATTTTTTATAATCTGAACTGGATATTTATTCTTTAAGTTATCTACCCATTCTTTTTCAAGAAAATCCTGATAATCAGCTATAATATATCCTCTAGATTCGTCAAGGGCTTTTGGACTGACTGGCAGAATTTTTTCAATTTTGAAAAATTCCATATCATTCGAAGCAGGATTTAAAATAGTATTTGAAATTTGTCCTTGTTTCCATTGTGGACCTAATTGACTTGCTTCAGGGGATTTGCCTTTCTCAATCGTAATTTCTTCCGCACTGATGATCTGGTCATCGTCTTTATTGAAACGAACGAGCACTTCATTTTTCTTATGCGTTTTTGCAAATTCACGGATTTGAGATATCTGATCTTTTGCACTTGATTTTAAAGTATAGCGGGTAGAGACTGCTCGCTCATTCCAATTATATTTTCCCTGAACTAATTTATAAAAATTTGCCAGACCAGCAGAATCCTGACCTGCTTTATCCCAGACTGTTTGACGAGTAACCTCGAAAAGTAAAATACCTTCCTCGTATTCTCTTAAAAGATGTTTAAATTCAGGATATTTTTTTTCCAGTTGACGCTCTTCAAGTTTTAAAGTTTCATCTTCCAGAAATCCTTCATATAACTTAGTTAACATCGTTAGAACAGGCTCTTGCTGGTTCAATCGAAAGCGTAATCGGGAAGATTTTTCAAGATATTGAGCAAAATCAGACAGAGAATAAGATTTATCAGCCAGGGTAAACAAATTTACGGAAGGTAGTTGTGCAGGTAATTTCCAACGGAAAGTATAAAAAGTATCATTCACAAATGGAACAAACTGAGAAAGGGCCTCTTTATTTTCAACAAATCCAGCGTTTGAACGAATTTGATTAAACATATTTTCTTTAGCAAAAGTATATCTCTGATCTTGACGAACAGCTGCTTCCAGATTTGATCTGGCTGCCTCAAAATTTGGAATTGTTTTTTTGGAAATGCGTTTAACTATATGCCATCCCAGATTCGTTTGCACAGGTTGACTATAATCTCCATCTTTTTCTAGTTTATAAATGGCATCTTCAAAAGCTTCTTCGTATTTATTAATACCAAAAACACCGATATAACCACCTTTACTGGCCGTTTTATCATCTTCAGAATAAATTGTTGCTAATTTTTCGAAGCTTTCACCACCTAGCAGTAACCCGTAAATGCTATCAATTTTATTTTTAGGTGTAAATGGATTTTCACCTTCTCCCGATTTTCTGATTAAAATATGGGCTCCTTCTATTTCTCCCCGCGCAGGTCTTCTTGCATTAACCTTTAATAAATGCAAACCAGCAGGTGTGTAAATTGGTTTTGAGATATCTCCTGGAGACATGGCATAAGCTGCATTTTCCAAATCGTAAAATCCATTTGGAAAAGGGACATTTATGAATCCGATATGACCGCTATTTGTTTTGGAAGATCTGTCAAGACTATAATTTCTGGCAAATTCTTCAAAATCCGCTCCATCTTTCAATTTTATATACAGATCCATCAAGAATTTATTGGCACTTATGGAATCATCTTTTGGGGTACTATCCGAGATGGTATATAAAATATGACTAATATCAACATCTTCCAGCGAACGGTCATATAGTTCCCTCACTAACCTTCCGGTGACTTCTTTATTTAAAATATATGAATCGGATAATTGCCTTCTGTAACTTAATAACTCTTCTTTTATATCGGGCAAATAATCAATTTTTAGGGCTTTAGCTTCTTGAACCTTAAGTTTGAATTTAATATATAAATCTAAATATTCTTGAAGAGAAGCCTTTGAAAAGTTTGCATTTGCTCCATTTGTTTTGGAATAAATGTATTTAAATTCACCAACCGTAACCGGGTTATTATTTACTGTAAATAAAATATCTTCATCACTTTGAGCATTTACAAAATGAGAGAATAAAATAAGACATAGAACAGGGAGTAAAATATTTTTACGAAAGTACATGGCATCGTATAATTTAGTTGATAGATTTCTTATTTGAAGGACAAAATTAGAAAATATATCTGATTTGTTTAAAACGGATGTAAAATACAATCTATAACGATTTAATCGAGTAAAGATTGTTTGAGAAATGTCAAAGGTCAAATCCAATATCTTTTCTGAAATATTTATTTTTGAAATGAATCTGATCTGCCATCCATCTGCTTTTTTCAGCTGCTTTATTTTTATCTGAATCCAAAGAGGTAATGGCCAAAACCCGACCACCTTTTGTCACTAATTCTCCTTTATCATTTACTCCTGTTCCCGCGTGGAAAAGTAAAGAAGGAGATGAATCTGATGGCAAAGTAATGGGAAAATTGCTTTCATATTCTCCTGGGTAACCACCCGAAACTAACATGGTAGTAGCTGCAAATCTATCATCTATTTCTATAGCATTCTGTCCAAGTTTCTGTTTATGCAAATCAAAAAACAAGGAAACGAGGTCCGATTTTAATCGTGGAATAATAGCTTCAGTTTCCGGATCACCTAATCTGCAATTATATTCTATCACATAAGGTTCCCCTTTGACTGCAATAAGACCAAAAAAAATAAATCCTTTATAGGAAATGTTGTTTTCCTGAAGACCTTTAAGGGTAGGCTCGATGATGCGGGTTTTAACTTTTTGAATCATCACTTCATCAAAAAATGGAACCGGAGAAATTGCGCCCATACCCCCAGTGTTCAAACCAGTATCGCCTTCTCCCACTTTTTTATAATCTTTAGCTTCCGGAAAAAGAATATACTTTCTGCCATCGGTCAGGGCAAATACAGAGAACTCAATACCACTTAAAAATTGTTCAATAACAACGCAAGAGGAAGCGGCTCCAAATTTCCCGTCAAGCATAGCGACTAATTCAGCTTTTGCCTCTTCAACATCATTTAAAATAACAACCCCTTTCCCCGCTGCTAATCCATCAGCTTTAAGAACATAGGGTCCTTTGTTTTCTGAAAGATAACGAAGTCCTTCCTTTAAAGATGCTGAGGTAAATGCTTGATAAGCCGCTGTTGGAATAGATTGTCTGGACATAAAAACTTTAGCAAAAGCTTTACTGCCTTCCAGTTGAGCTCCTTTTGCTGAAGGACCTACCACTAAAACTTGTGCAAGGGCAGCATCTGCTTCAAAAAAATCAACGATTCCTTTAACTAAGGGCTCTTCGGGTCCTACAATGACCATTTTGATATCTTCCTTCAGAACCAGATTTTTTATTGTGATAAAGTCAGTTAAATTTAATTTTACATTTTGTCCATGCAAAAGAGTACCTGCATTACCCGGAGCAATAAATAAATTTTGACAATATTCACTTTGTTTAATTTTCCATGCCAAAGCATGTTCCCGACCACCACTTCCCAGAAGAAGGATATTTATTTTAAAATTTTCCATGTATTTAATTAAAATGTAAAGATATGCTTTGTAGGAAATTCTTTTACATAGAGATTGTTTTTTTACCTTTGCATCTGTTTATCAAAATTATACCATGATTACTCACCTTCGAGGTAAAATAACTTTTAAGTGTCCCACCTATGTTGTTTTAGAAACAGGCGGAGTAGGATATCAGGTTTTTATCAGTTTAAACACCTATGCTCAAATTCAGGACATTCCTTCTACTATGTTATTGACCCACCAATATATAAAGGAAGATAGTCATTCGCTGTATGGGTTTTTAGAGGAAAAGGAAAGGACTCTTTTCCGCTTATTAATTAGCGTCAATGGGGTAGGTCCCACTACAGCACAAGTTCTTCTTTCCTCCATTCCACTGGATGAAATCAGAACAGCTATTTTAAATGAACAAGACGAAATATTTAGAAAAGCGAAAGGAATAGGTCCGAAGACGGCAAAAAGAATTATTTTAGATTTAAAAGATAAAATAGTAAAAGACAGTGGTGAAGTACCCTTTTCGAACAACGCTTCATACAATACAATCAGAGATGAAGCGTTATCCGCTTTGGTAGCGTTAGGATTTAGCCGTGTTTTGGTCCAGAAAGCTATTCAGCAAATTTTACAGGATTCGACCCGCACGGAGAATGTGGAAGATTTGATTAAAAAAGCACTTAAGGTACTTTCCTGATGAGTAAAAATATTTATTTAATAATACAAGGGGCTGAAATTTGCACCTTAAACGACTTTTCCTTTGTTTAACATGAAGTATTCAGCAATCGTATTATTCGTTTTATTTGCAGGAGTAATCGCTTTTCAAAACCTTTCAGGAGGTAGTTTGCCTTTTTGGGGTAAACCAAATCCTTTTTTAAAACGGTATCTTTCTCCAATAAAATATAAGCTTGATATAGATACCTTACCCCCGATTAAAGAGCGCAAAGATAATTTTAGCATAGCTAAACCTCAAAATATTATAGATTTAAAAGACCCTTCTGTCATTGAGAAAAAGGTAACTTATGACCCCCTTACCAATAAATATATCATGACGGAAAAAATTGGTGATGATGACTTTAAATACCCTTCTTATATGTCTTTTGATCAATATTTGAAAAAAAGGGAAGTTGAAGATTATCAGAAGTATTTTAGACAATTAGCAGGAATTGGTAATGAAAACACCTCAGGTTCCTTAAATCCGTTATCTACCATCGATGTTAAAGCAAGTCTGATAGATAGGTTATTCGGTGGTAATTCTATCGATATCCGTCCTCAGGGCGGAGTAGATCTTACTTTTGGTATGGATTATCAGAGTATGGAAAATCCCTTCATTATTGAGGCAGGAAGAAGGCAGCTGCTTTTTGATTTTGACATGAATATTCAGATGAATATTACTGGAAAGATAGGGGACAAGTTGAATCTGGCAACTAATTATAATACAAACGCTACTTTCGATGTTGACAAACAGGTCATTAAACTAAATTACAATAGTGATTTATTTAATGAAGATGAAATAGTAAAGAAAATTGAGGCTGGAAATGTAAGTTTACCGCTAAGAGGTTCCCTTATTCAAGGGGCTGAGAGTCTTTTTGGTCTTAAAACGGAACTTCAATTTGGTCATTTACGACTTACTGCCATTGCCTCACAGCAGCGTTCACAAAGAAAAAATATTCAAACTCAAGGTGGAAGCCAGGTTCAGGAATTTGAAGTTCGGGCTGACCAGTATGACGAAAACCGTCATTTTTTTCTATCCCACTATAACCGAGATGCTTTTGAACCTGCCCTTGAAAATTTACCTCAAATTCGTAGTTTGTTTAAACTTGAAAATATTGAGGTTTGGTTGACTAATGACAGGAATGAGGTCGATAATGTCAGAGATATTGTAGCTCTTTCCGATTTGGGTGAACCCGAAATTATGGTTAATCCTCTGGCCGTACCTGTTCAAACAGCTTTTGCGCCTAAAGACCTGACGGGTAAACCGCTTCCTGATAATAGTTCGAATAACTTATACAATCGCGTAATCAGTGATCCAAGAATCCGGCAAATTGATAACGCCGTTTCTATACTTCAATCTGAATTTAAACTAAACCAATCGAGAGATTTTGAAAAGGTCAGTGCAAGAAAATTAAGACCCAGTGAGTATAATGTTCATTCAGAACTTGGCTTTATTACTTTAAATATAAACGTTCAGCCTGATCAGGTGGTCGGTGTTTCTTATCAATATACTTACAACGGAAAAACCTTTAAAGTGGGAGAATTAGCTAATAATTCTGAAAATACAAAGCCAGATTCCTCGCTGACCGTGCTTTTTGTGAAAATGTTGAAAAGTACCACACAAACCACAGATGTTCCTACCTGGGACCTGATGATGAAAAATATTTATCCCATTGGTGCCGTTCAAATTGATCAGAATGAATTTCGTCTGGATATTTTTTATGAAGATCCGGGAAAGGGCTTGAAAAGATTTTTACCCGAAACAAATCTTGCAGGTAGACCTTTACTTAGGGTTTTTAATGTCGATAAATTAAATACACAGGGAGATCCTACTCCCGATGGCATTTTTGACTTTGTACCAGGTTTAACCATTAACCTTTCTAATGGAAGGGTCATGTTTCCTGTTTTGGAACCTTTTGGAAAATCTTTAGGGAAACAAATTGAAAATGATGGACTTCGCGCAAAATATACTTTTCCAGAACTTTATTCAAAAACCCTTTTTCTGGCACAGGAATTTCAAGAAAAAAACAGATTTGTCATAAAAGGAAATTATAAATCAAGCGTTTCTTCTGAAATTTCATTAGGTGCATTTAATATTCCTCCGGGTTCTGTAACAGTTAGCGGCGGTGGCCAAACTTTAAGAGAAGGGGTCGATTACGAGATAGATTATAATATTGGCAGAGTAAGAATTTTAAATGATGCCATATTAAATTCAGGAATTCCTGTCAACGTAAGTTATGAAGACAATGGTCTGTTTAATTTTCAGACAAAAAGCATGTTTGGTGTCAGAGCCGATTATGCGGTAGATAAAAATTTTAATCTCGGAGCTACAGCCTTAAAATTATTTGAAAGACCTTTTACTCAAAAAGTAAATATTGGGGAAGATCCTATTAATAATTCTATGTATGGATTTGATGTAGGAATTACAAGGGAATCACCTTTCTTAACAAAATTAGTGGATGCACTTCCAGGGATAAGCACAAAAGCTAAGTCTTCCGTTAATTTTACAGCAGAAACGGCTATAATAAGGCCCGGCCATTCCAGGGCCATAAACCAAAATAATAAAGATAAGGGTGGGGTTGTGTATATTGATGATTTCGAAGGAAGTGCCAGTAGTTTAGATCTTAGGCAACCTGTTACCAACTGGGTTTTAGCTTCTGTACCCCAAAATGATGCCTTTAATAATAATCCTTTATTTCCAGAAGCAGCCTTAGTTAACGACCTTCGATATGGGTCAAATAGAGCGAAATTAAGCTGGTATAGAATCGATTTAGGAGCTAGAGGTAATGCAGAGGATACAAAAAACCCTTACACCAGTCAGGTTCCCCAGATAGAGGTGTTTCCAAATGCACAAATTGCCCCGAATCAACTTCCTAATATTCCCACCTTTGATATGACCTACTATCCAGAAAATAGGGGTCCTTATAACTTTGATATCCCAGGTGGCTACACAGGTATAAGCAAAGGCACTAAATTTATTGGTGACTCTATGGTTCTTGATAATCCAGGCTCGAGATGGGGTGGGGTAATGAGGGCCTTAAATACCAATGATTTTCAGTCTTCTAACATTGAGTTTTTAGAATTTTGGGTATTAAGTCCTTTTTTAGATCCGACTAATCCTAAAAAGGCAGTAGATGATTATGAAAAAAAACAAGGAGAATTATATATAAATCTTGGGAATGTCTCGGAAGATATTTTGAGAGATTCACGGAAGTTTTTTGAAAACGGGCTTCCAGCACCTTTAAATCCAAGTCGTAGAACGGATAATACCAACTGGTCGGTCATTCCCGTTGCTCAACAGATTACAAACGCTTTTGATATTGACGAAGAATCCAGATTAGCACAGGATATTGGACTAGACGGTATGAATGACGCCACAGAGGCAGTTAAATTTGCGCCTTACCTGGCAAATATTGCAAAATCAAATCCCCGTGCTGCAGAAAAACTGAAAACGGATCCGGCAGCTGATAATTTTAGAAATTTTAATGACCCCAGCTTTTCACAGAATACAGATTTATTAAACAGGTATAAGGATTTCAACGGACCTGAAGGTAACTCTAAATCCAATTCTGGTGGAAACCAATTACAGTCTGCTACAAATGTACCCGATGCAGAAGACTTGAACAGAGATAATACCCTGAATGAAACAGAAGCTTACTTTCAATATAAAATTCCCATTCTTGCAGATCCTCTAAATCCAAGAGAAATTGATGTAAATAGAACCCCTTTTGTTACAGACCGTATTGTCAGTGATAATGGGGAAAGAGTCTGGTACAGACTCAGAGTTCCTCTAAATGGCAATGATAAAGTCGCTGTTGGAGGTATTAAAGATTTTAGATCTATTCGCTTTATGAGAATGTATTTGCACGGATTTGAGAGCCAGGTGACTTTCAGATTTGCACGTATGGAGTTGGTTCGTAATCAATGGCGCAGGTATTCTCAAGATTTAAATGAGCAAGATAATGTTCCCTGCGATGCTCAAACTCAGTTTGATGTTGATGCGGTAAATATTGAAGAAAACAGTAACAGAAAACCTTTCAGTTATGTATTGCCTGTGGGTATTCAGCGTCAACAAGCCCTGGGTGTTTTTAATACCTTACAAAATGAGCAATCTTTGACAATGAAAATTAGGGGATTGTGTGAAAAGGAGGAAAAAGCAGTGTTTAAAAATGTAGGGCTTGATATGCGTGTTTACGATCGTATTAAAGCTTTTGTTCATGCTGAAAAAATTATTGGACCCAATGTAAATGATGGTGATGTTTCTGTCTTTATTAGAATTGGGTCTGATTTTAAAAATAATTATTACGAGTATGAGATTCCAGTCCGCTTCTCCGACGCAACTAAACTAACCGCTAATGTTATTAGCGATGAATATAAGCAGGAAGTCTGGAGGCCGGAAAATGAGTTTGATGTTGCACTTTCTTTGTTCACTGATTTGAAAATTAGACGGAATGATGCAGGATTTTCCCTTACCGATGAATATGGACAAATTGTAGATGGAACCGGAACAGTCGGTAATCCAGAAATGCAACATAGGATAAGTATAAAAGGAAATCCAAGTCTGGGTCTTGCAAAAATTGCCATGATTGGAGTAAGAAACAGAAAAGGTGGCCAGGTTAGTCCCGTTAATGTGGAAGTTTGGATAAATGAATTCAGACTTACCGGTCTGGATGAAAGAGGTGGCGTAGCCGCTATAGGTCGCTTAGACATGCAATTGGCAGATTTGGGAAATGTCAGTCTCGCAGGTAACTATGCTTCCATCGGTTTTGGTGCTATTGATCAGCGAGTTTTGCAGAGAAACAGAGAGTCTATCACCGGTTTTGATGTCTCAGGTTCTGTGGAATTAAATAAATTCTTACCAGCATCATGGGGATTAAAATTACCCCTATTTGCACAATATTCTACTAACTTTACTACGCCTGAATTCGATCCGTTTGATCTGGATATCAGGTTAAAAGATAAACTGCCAACCTTTCCCTCTCAAGCAGACAGAGATTCTATCAAAAGGCTATCCAGAGAAATAAATACAATTCAAGGCTATAATTTTACCAATATTCGAAAGGAACGAACGGGGGGTATGAGCGGACAACCCTCTAAACCTGCCCCATGGGATATTTCTAATTTTTCATTTAATTATGCCTTTACCAAAACAGATAAACGAAGTCCACTCATAGAATTTGATGCCAGTGTAAGAAGAACAGGTTCTTTAAATTATGCCTTTTCCAGAAAAGGAGATTTTATTCAGCCTTTCAAAAATTTAAAAGGAAGTGCCTTAAAATGGATTTCAGAAATAAATTTTAATCCACTCCCCAATTCATTTACTTTCGGAACACAGATGGCCAGGTTATTTAATACTACCCGTTATCGTTTTACTGGGCTTGAAGACAGATATAATACCTTTTTTAATAAGCGTTTTTCATGGGATAGAGATTACAGTTTAAACTGGGATTTGACTAAAGCCATTAAATTTACTTTCACAGCTTCAACTTTTGCAGTTATTGATGAACCAGATGAAGTCAGGCTATTAGAAAATAATACCCTGGAAAAGGCTGCAAAAATAAGGAAAGATAGTATCTGGAGTAATATTCAGCAATTCGGTCGTTCAAAGTCTTATCAACATTCATTTACTTTAGGTTATACACTCCCTTTTAGAGTCATTCCTTTGATGGATTGGATTACTTCCAGGGTTCAGTATCAGGGTCAGTATGGATGGAATGCCGCAGCACTCAACTTGGACAGTTTAGGTAACCAGATAAGAAACAGCCAGAATATTCAGGCAAATATTGATTTTAATTTTGAATCGATATATAGCAAAATTCCCTATTTAAGGAAAATAGACAGAGGCGCTCCAACCTCAAAAACGAAAAAGGGTAAAGTAGAAAACCAGGAACAACAAACCGAACAGGAGGAAAAAGAAAAAAAAGGATCCGAGCCGAGCATGGCTGAGAGAATGCTCATAAGACCTTTTTTACTCCTTCGACGAGCAAGATTTAATTATACTTTACAGAGTAGCACCGTAGTGCCTGGATTTATGCCAGCAGCTAAGCTTATGGGTATGGGACCTGACTTTCAGGGACCTGGATGGGATTTTATTGCTGGTTTGCAACCTAAAATTAGCGAACTGAGCGAAGCGGAAAATTATACGGCATCGGACTGGCTTAACCAAATAGCAAAAAAAGGCTGGATTTCCTCCAGTGTTTTTCTTAATAAGGAAGTTGCTCAATCAAGAGCTGAAAACTATGATGGTCGTTTAACGGTCGAACCATTTAAAGAATTTAGAATTGAAATTGAGTTTAATAAAAACTTTACCAGTAATCATTCTCAATTTTTCAAAGATACAACCCTTAATAATACAACCGAGTTTTCACATGCTATCCCAAAGGATATCGGTACAATGACCATGAGTTATTCGGCATTAAAGACCCTGTTTAACCAGGATAAGGACGATTTGGTCAACCTGTTTAAACAGTTTGAAACGAATCGAATTGCTGTTTCGCAACGATTAGGTTCTGGTATCCATCTCGATACAACCCTTGCAAAAAATGGATATACTTATGGTTATGGGCGTACTCAGCAAGATGTATTGATACCTGCTTTTATTGCGGCTTATACAGGTTTAGATGCCAAAACAATTCCTTTAGATATCTTTGGCTTGTTACCCAATATTAATTGGCGACTACAGTATAATGGCCTTTCGAAAGTGCCCCTTTTCAGTGAGCTTTTCCAAAATTTCAGTTTAACACATGGCTATAAATCGACTTTAACAGTTAGTCGTTTTAACTCAGGACTTGACTTCATCCGGACTCAAAGCACGGGAGCTTTAAATGAATTAAATGGTAATTATTATGCCAGATTGGAAATTCCTGAGGTGGCTATTCAAGAGGGTTTTTCTCCTCTAATCGCCGTAGATGCTACCCTGAAAAATGGGATGTCATTAAATGTAAATTATAAGATAAACCGCTTACTTGCTATGAGTTTTGTGAGTAATCAGTTATCAGAAACAAGAAGTAAAGAATTTGTTATTGGTTTCGGTTATTTACTAAGAAATATAGATATTCCTTTTCTTACAGGTTCTAAAAAGAAAGGAGGAAGCAGTTTAATTCCTAAACCTTCCGCTCCCATTGGAAACAATGATCCTGCGGGTAGAAATACAGCAGCACAAGGTAATGATTTAGATATTACCTTCAATTTAAGTATGCGTGATGATGTTACTTTTAATCATCTTTTAGATCAGGGAATTATTGAACCTACGAGAGGGAATTATTCTCTGACTTTCTCTCCATCGGCAGAATATAAGATTAGCAGACAATTATCATTAAGACTGTTCTTTGATTACAGAAAGAACAGGCCTAAAACTTCGGCTGGATTTCCAAGGACAGATGCATCTGGTGGTTTTATTGTCAGGTTTACCCTCTAAAACATGAATAAAAAGGTCATTTTTGCAATTATTGGTCTAATGGGCGTCGCCATTTTGGGTGTAATTTGGTCTCAAACCAGACTCATTCAGGCAGCAACAGAGGTCAATAAAGACAGATTTGAAAAAAATG